>Ga0105047_10016009_pt1 | contig 11784 bp, 6 predicted proteins | sample MAT04_FD_78384 | JGI IMG/M metagenome (GOLD analysis project Ga0105047, IMG submission 78384) | Freshwater microbial communities from Lake Fryxell liftoff mats and glacier meltwater in Antarctica - MAT-04 (megahit assembly) | ecosystem: Environmental > Aquatic > Freshwater > Ice > Liftoff... | reverse complement strand
TTTCCTTCTCCCCCCGTTTGGGGGAGAAGGTCGACGTGAGCGAAGCGAACGCGGGATGAGGGGCGGGTGTGTTTGCAAGGCAGGCGTCAAACTGCCCCTCACCCCCGACCCCTCTCCCCGCGAACGGCGGGGCGAGGGGAGAATGACACCGACCCGACGAAGCGGGTGGCGCTCTTTCTCGTCACAGTGCGACGCGCGGGCGCGTATAGGTTAGAGTTGTACAAGTGGCCAACGACAGTATTGAAGGAAAGGGCTTTTTAGTCTCGCCAATGCCAACTGAACCCACAAAACTCCGCCGCTGGTCGCCGCGCTTTTCATTATTGACGCTGCTGCTGACCGTGCTGCTGATCGGCAGCAGCGGGACACTCTGGCTGCATTGGGACGCGTGGTATTGCGTGAAAGTGCTGGAGGGGCACGCGTCGACTGTTTACAGCGGCGAGTTTTCGCCGGATGGGACGCGGATATTGACGTTTACGGCGGGCAGCGACAATTCCTTTTTTAATAATTCGCAGCCCATTGAGGAAAGGACAAATGTGACGCGGCTTTGGGATGCATCCACATTCGAACCGTTCTCCCCTCGCCCCCGCTGTTCAGGGGGAGAGGGGTCGGGGGTGAGGGGCGTGCGCGTCTCTCGGCGCCGTTGAGGTGGAGCAGACATTCCTGTCTGCTCGATCCAAAATTCCTTCGCGCAGACAGGAATGTCTGCGCCACCTATTTAAGAGGAATGTCTGCTCCACCTTTTTAAGAATGTCTGCTCCACTCTTACGCATGGCTTCACTGGCTTTTGAGATCGTTTGGAGTATTTTCGGCGTATGAATTTTGTCATTCCCAATCCGAATCTGCTCGAAGAAATGCCGGTTCTGACCTCTGCGATCAAGCCGATCCGGCTCGGCACGCATTTGATCGATCCGCCGGTTTTTCAGGCGCCGATGGCGGGGTTCTCCAACTATGTCTACCGGCAAATCGTGCGCGAGTTCGGCGGCGCGGGGTTGCAGGCGACGGAGATGATTTCGGCCGAAGGTTTTCTGCATCAGGTCGGCGGACTGAAGGGCTGCATCGAGCGGCTCTGGGGCGTCAAGGAGGAGGCCCGGCCGCTGGCGGTTCAGATGTGGGACAACGATCCGCAGACACTCGCCGATGTCGGCAAAAAGCTGGCTTTTGAGTACGGCGTCTCGGTGGTCGATTTGAACTTCGGATGCCCGGTGCGAAAAGTCTCCGAGAAGGCGCACAGCGGCAGCTATCTGCTCAAGACGCCGTCGAAGGTTGGCGAGATCGTCTCGCGCGTGGTCAAGGCTTGCGCGCCGGTTCCGGTGACGGCGAAGATCCGGCTGGGCTGCACGCGCGATCAGATTACGGCAAAAGAAAACGCGCGCGCCATCGAAGACGCGGGCGCGGCGCTGATGACCGTGCACGGCCGCGTCGCCGAAGATTTTTTCAGTGGCAGCGCGGATTGGGAGAAGATCGCTGAGATCAAATCGGTGCTCAAACACATGCCGCTGGTCGGCAATGGCGATCTGGATTCAGCGGCAAAGGCCGTGACCGCGATGCAGAAATATGGCGTCGACGGCGTGATGATCGCGCGCGCGGCGCTGGGCCGGCCGTGGCTCTTCAAACAGGTCTCGCAGGCGCTCAAGGGCGAACCCGTGATGCCCGATCCAACTTTGAATGAACAGGCCGAGCTTCTATTGCGGCATCAGAAACTGATCGTGGCACGTTTCGGCGAAGAGCGCGGCAATATCCTGATGCGCAAATACGCCTGCTGCTACGCGCAGGGGCGCCCCGGCGCACGCGATTTCCGCGGCCTGGCCAGCAAGTGCGAATCGAGCGCCGATTTCGAACGGATCGTGCGCGAGCATTTTCCAAAAGACAAGCCGGCCGGGAACTGAACCGCGCATTGGCATTTCAGCGTTTTACGAACAATCTTCGATAAATGCACCGCCGGTTTTCCATCTCGGAACATGGCCTCTCACGACCGAATCGATTCGACAAATACCTTCTTTGGCCAGCCCGGATTTAAAAACAACATAGCAAAAAAAACCACTTTTCCTTAGACTAATTTACTGGATAGGTACCTGGACAGAGCCCAAAAATATTATGAGTGCTTCTTCACCCGTGAATGACATTATTCCAGTTCGACGCGTAATGGTCATCGAAGACGATCCCAGCTTCGGCCAGTTGTTGCGCTATCAGCTTGAACAGGAAGGATTCGAGACCCACATCATCCGCAGTGGTGAAGAGGGCCTTGCGCGCCTGGCCGAACTCGACCCCGACTTGATCCTTCTTGACGTCATGCTTCCCGGTAAGGATGGCTGCGCTCTGCTGGCTGAAATCCACCCCATTCATCCGGAACTGCCGGTGGTGATGATGACCGCGGCGGGCAGCGTCGAGATGGCCGTTGATTGCATGAAACGCGGCGCCTACGACTTTTTGACCAAGCCCTTCGACTTCGACCGGCTGCATTCGATCCTGCGCAACGCGTTGCAATTCCGCGAGCTCAAAGCCCGCGTGCAGGCTTTGGAAGCCACAGTCGAGCAGAAACACGGCTTCGATCAGATTATTGCTCACGCCTCCCGCATGCGCCACATTCTGGACCAGTCGCGCCGCGCCGCGACCAGCGATTCGGACGTGCTAGTCCTCGGCGAAAGCGGCAGCGGCAAGGAAGTCTTGGCCCGCGCCATTCATTTTAACTCGGCTCGTAAAAAGGGACCTTTCGTCGCCATCAATTGCGGCGCCATCCCCGAGAGCCTTCTCGAGAGCGAACTGTTCGGGCACGAGAAGGGCGCCTTCACCGGCGCCATCGCGCGCCGCACCGGCTGCTTTGAACAAGCCAACGGCGGCACGCTCTTCCTTGACGAAATCGGCGAAATGCGTCCGGACATGCAGGTGCGCCTGCTGCGCGCGCTGGAGAACCGCGAGATTCGACGCGTCGGCGGCGACCGCACGATCAAAGTCAACACGCGCGTGATCTCGGCCACCAATCAGAACATCGCTTTCAACCTAAAACAGCAAACATTCCGCGCCGACCTCTACTACAGGCTGGCCATCCTGGTACTCGAAGTGCCGCCGTTGCGCGATCGTGTCGACGACATTGGTCCGCTCGCCCAGCATTTCCTCGACGACGCGCGCAGAGAAGGGCACACGCGGGCTACCCGCCTGACGCCCGAAGCGCTCGATGCGCTTCTGAAATACAAATGGCCTGGCAACGTGCGCGAACTGAAGAATGCCATCGAACGCGCGGTGGTCTTCGAAGACACGTTCATTATTCATCCGGGCAGCCTGCCGCCGGAGATTGTGAAAAGCACGCTGGGCATTCAAGCGGTGCCGCTGCCTAAATTGACCGAGACGTATACGGCCGAAGCCTTCAAGACAATGCTGGCGCAGAGCAACGCGGCGAAGGACGCCGGCGGCGTAGCGCAGGCTTCCAGCCTGCCCGTTGAAAACGTTCCCGGCAGGCTGGAAGCCTGTGCTACGTCATCCATCCCCGGACTGCCGGGCACTGCCATCGACCCTTTACTGATGCGCCGGCCCGTGGATGGCGAAATCCTGACGTTGGATGAAGAAGAAAAGCGCATCATCCTGCGCACGCTTTCCATCACCGGCGGAAATATTTCCGAAACAGCCCGCCGGCTGGGTGTACACCGTTCTACGCTGCACCGCAAAATGACGCGCTACGGCCTGGCCACCAATGAACAATTGGCTGCGGACGATGCCCGTAACGAAGAGGCGTAATGTTATGGCAGTGCGAAGCCCGGCCGACAAGCCTAAGCCCGCGTCGTCGCGAAAAGTCGCGAGCGTGAAGGCCAAGACCAAGAGCACAGTGATTGCCAAGGCTGCCGAGAAACCCGTCCGCCGCTCCAAGCGGGCGGTGGAAGAAACCGGCGCCCCGGTAGTCACTTTGGGCGCCGAAAAAAAATTCAACGCGATATGGACCGCACGTGAGAAGGCTCTGGCGGAGCTCTTCGGTCCGACAACCCCCAAAGGCAAGCTCATTGACGCCGAAGGTGAATCCCTCAACGCTCCGGCGGCGCTCAGCGCCGGTTTTGGCACTCTGCAATTCGCGCCCACCGAAGAACGCATGAGCTGGCTGTACGTGACGCACGGCCTTTCGCAGCGCGGGCCGGCGGCGGAGCTGGCTATTCTCTGCAAATCTCAGGATTGCAAACGTGCCGCGCGAGTGCTCTGGCAGGTCTCCGAATTTGCGCGCAGCGGCAAGGATCTGGTGCGGCCCGGCGAACTCATTCCCACCGATAAACTCGCCAGCGCCGGCCCCGGGTTGCAACACTGGATCGTCTGCCCGCCCGACCGCAGTCTTCCAGCGCATCTCAATGTCAGCGGCTCCAAAATAAATCTGCTGCTTTTAATGGGCATCACCGAAGCGGAGATGCAGTCGGCTCTGCGCGTGCGCCCAGAACTGGCCGACGGTCCGCAGGTGCTGATCGAGGCTCTGCGCGTCGGCGGAATTTATCCCGTCACCGACCTGCGGCGAAACTGCCTGACCCGGCGCGGCGACTTCAATCGGCTCTGGGAAACCGCATTCCGCGCCGTGCGCGAACGCGCAGGACGCTAAACATTTTAAGATAGGTGGGGCAGACATTCCTGTCTGCCCGATCATGAACGAGCAGACAGGAATGTTTGCTCCACCATGATATTACCCTTGGAGTTTTTCCCTTGACTGACCCTTCACTGAAAGACTTGCTCGCCGTCGCCACCGAAGCCGCGTACCTGGGCGGCAAGCGCACACTGGCCTACTTCGGAACAGGCGTCAGTGTCGAGACCAAAGCCGACAGCACGCCGGTCACCTGCGCCGATCGCGAAGCCGAGCAGGTCATTCGCGCGCGCATTCAGCGCAGCTTTCCCTCGCACAGCATCATCGGTGAAGAAGGCGGCGAGACCGCCGGCGATTCGCGTTACCGCTGGATCATCGATCCGATCGACGGCACCAAGACATTCATTCACGGCGTGCCGTTTTACGGCGTGCTGATCGGCATCGAAATCTCAGGTGAAGCCAGCGTCGGCGTGATCTACATGCCCGCATTCGACGAGATGGTCTGCGCCGCCAAAGGGCTGGGCTGCCAGTGGAACGGCCGCAACGCGCGTGTCTCGGATGTGGCGCAGCTTAAAGATGCGGTGCTACTGACGACCTCAGTCACCAGCGCGACCGCGCGCTCCGACGCCTACGATCGTCTGGCCGCACAGACAAAAATGCAGCGAACGTGGGGCGACTGCTACGGCTATGTGCTGGTCGCCACCGGCCGCGCCGAGATCATGCTCGACCCGCGGATGAATCCCTGGGATTGCGCGCCGATGCTCCCGATTTTGCAGGAGGCCGGCGGCCATTTCACGACGTGGGAAGGCAAACCCACGATCTGGGGCAGCGACGGTATGGCGACGAACGCATCGCTGCATCAGCAGGTGCTGGCAGTGCTGCAAAGCGAGAAGAAGCGCTGAGCGTCCTCCCTTCTCCCCCCGTTCGGGGGAGAAGGTCGACGAGCGGCTGTATGCTCGCGGGATGAGGGGCGCGCGTGTTTGCAAAGAGAGACGCGCACGCCCCTCACCCCCGGCCCCTCTCCCCAACGGCGGGGCGAGGGGAGAACAGCACTACTCCGACGCCTCATCCACCATCGGCGCCACTCCGTTCATTCGAGTCTGCCGCGCGGCGAGCATCTCCGGAATCAGCAATACGCAGGCGATCACCATCAAGACCGCGCAGCCTAAACTGAGCGTCGCAAAGCTGATTGTCTGCAGACATTGAAACGCCACGATCGGCGCCAGCACGCCGCGAATACCGGTGAAGAACGTATGCATCGACATGTATTCGGCGACGTGTTCGGGCGGCGCCATTTTTGTCACCCAGAGATTCCAGGCGATGTCTCCACCGGCCATCGAAACGCCGAAGATGATCGCGCCGATGACCAGGCCGGCCATCGAATCACCGGTGAAAAACGCCAGCGCGCCGAACGCAAAACCAATATTCAAAATGATGCGCAGCGTAAAAAAGTTCATGCTGTCAAAGAGCCGGCCCCAGACGGGGCTCAGCACCAGCCGAGCGGCATTGGGAACAATGCCCGTCAGCAGCGCAACGATCGCCGCGGACTTCGCCGCTCCGTGCTGTGGATTGGCCAGGAATTCGACGCGCATCGGCACCATCATCAGGTTGGCGAATCCCATTAGCATCCAGGACATCAGCGTGCGCCGGAAAGTGATGTCGTCGCGCACGTGCCGCATCCCCGCGAACGGGCGCAGCGTTTTATCATTCGGCAGCGTGCCTGACGGGCAGTGATAAAGACAGAAGCTCGACGCCGCCAGCGCGATGGCAAAACAGAGTATGATCCAGCGGTACAATCCGATGTCGATTTCAAGCAGCCAGCCCGCCGCATAGCTGAAGACAATGGCGCTGAGGATGCGGATCACGAAGGTCCGCGAAAAAATCCGTCCGCGTTGCAGCGCCGGATAATTGTCATGATACATCTGCGTGAGCAGCGGGATGGAGGCCGTGGTCATGAGCACGCCCAGCACGCTGCCGCTCACAAAAAAGTGGACATCGGGAACCAGTGCCGCGACCAGAAAACAGAGCGCCCCGAACGCCGACATCAGCGCCGCCGCGCCGGCCACGCGCATTCCCGAACGCGCCACCAAGAAGACCACCATCGGCGTGAGCAGCAATCCCGCGTTGCCGCCCGCCGCGACGGCCGCCTTGGCGTTGGGACCGGCTTGAAATTGTTTGACTGCGATCAGCAGGAGGAACGTGGTGCCGGCCGTCTCCAGGATACCCGACCACAGCGCGCGAAATTTCTCCCAGAGAAAAGTCGATTGGGCCAGAGCATCGAGCGCGGGAAGAGCCGGCGTGGAGACGGGTGAAGCGGTCGAGACGGGCTCAGTCATGAAAGCGTCAGCAGGTTCCGGGCAAGCATTGCGCGCTCAACGATAATCGCGCGCGCCGGGGCTTCAAACGCCAACGGAGGATTGTTTATCGCTGATAAATTGGCAGCAGGTGATAATGCACGGCCAGCGTGAGCACCGCCAGCGACGTGGTGTAAATCCCCCGCCCCGCTTCCCACTCGTTGTTACCGGGTGGTTCGGGCCAGCTTCCGTCCGGAGCCTGCTGCTTGACCAGCGCCGCATCGACCAGCGGATAAAAACGATTCCAGGCTTCATCGCCCATCTGATACATGCCCATCGCCGAATAATACGTGCGGTAGTAGAACCAAGGGCCCTGCCACTTGGGCGGATCCTGGAACATTTTCGCTGTCGCCTTGGCCAGTTCGGGCGCGTCGTAAACGCCGCAGACCGGCAAGGCCAGAAGACCAATGCCGCGCAGCGGCGTGCGTTCCTCGTTCTTGTTCTGGTAGCCGAACTCGCCGTTTGGACCCGCGCAGGCACGGATGTAATTGACCGCTTCGGTGATCGCCGAGTTGGGCACTTCAATGCCGATGTTCTTCGCCGAACGCAGCGACATGGTCTGCCAGCCGGTCAGCGACAGATCGCTGTCGGTGCTGTTGGGTTCATAGCGCCAGCCGCCCTGCTGCCCGTTGCCTTTCTTGACGGCCTGCGATTTCAAAATCAGATCCACCGCGCGGCGGCAGCCTTCGATCAGGCGCCGTTCGAGCACATCGTCGCGCGTCATGCCGGCGGCTTCCGTCAGCATCAGCGTGCAGATGCCGTGGCCGTACATGCGCGAATTATCCCCGTGCCCCAGGTAACCGTCCTGGCGCATTTGCGAGAGCACATAATTGAGCGCGTTGCAGATCGCAGGGCCGTGCGGCGCGTCGTCGGGCGTGTGGCCGGCGCCCATCAGAGCCATCACGGCCAGACCGGTCAGCGCCGTCTTGTGAATCTCGCCAAAGCTGCCGTCTTTGTTCTGCTTGGAAATCAGATACGTGACGCCCTTCTCAATGGCCTGATCGCGCGGATTGCGTTCTTGAATCTTCCGGATCAGCGCCGCTTCTTCATCGGCGCTGAGCGCTGCCGAGGCGGCTTTGGGATTGCCGACTTTCGGCGCAACCTTATCGGCGCATAGCCCCGAATAGCAGAGCAGCATCAGAATTGAGGCCAGGCAAATGCGCAATCCAGATTTTTGTGATCCCGTGCGCGTCATTAATTTTTCTCCTCTTTGCCCGCTGCCACATTCTTGAAGTACCGCTTAATGCTCGATTCGTACTCAGCCGGGAAACGTCCGCCGGACGCGTTCATCAGATCGCGGCGCAGATTGTCCGGCAGCTTATTCCAGGTCGACTTGTCGATCGGAATTCCGGCTGGCGGTTCGGGCGCCAATCCACCCTTGGAATTTCCACCCTTGGCCATCTCGGCGCCCTTGCCTTTTCCTTCACCCTTGCCTTTTCCTTTTCCTTCGCCCTTGCCTTTGCCCTGCGCCTCGCCTTTGCCTTTTCCTTTGCCTTCGCCGGGCGGCCCTTCGCTATTCGCCTGCGCTTCGGCGCTGCCGGGCACTTCGTTTCCGGTGGCTTGCGCGCGCGCGGCCTCGGCGGCCTGTTCCAATAATTCCGCGGCCTTCGCAGTCAAGTCGTGAGCGGCTTCGGAATCGCCGGTCGCCTGTGCGGCCTGCGCATCGGCAAGCGCTTCGAGCGCGTCGGCCGCCGGAGTGCCGCTGGGCTGCGCATCGCCTTCACCGGGCTTGCCCTGCCCTTTTCCTTCGCCTTTGGCCTGGCCTTCACCCTTGCCCTCGCCCTCGCCCTTGGCCTCGCCTTGAGCCTCCGATTTTTCTCCCGCCGCGCCTTCGGCGGCTATCGCGCTGGCCAGCTTCTCCATCTTCGCTGCCATGACTGAGAGCCGTTCGGCGTTGGCTTTCGCAGCCTGAGCTTCAGCCTGAAGATCGCCCGCCTCGCCCTGGCCCGCTGGAGCGCCCGGAGCTTTCTCGCCGCCAGGAGCTTTTTCACCGGGCTGACCACCTGCCGGTTTTGCGCCGCCCGCGGCCTGTTCGCCCGCTGGCTTCTCGCCGCCTGCCTGTTCGCCACCCTTCGGTTTTGCGCCGGCACCGGCCTGCTCGCCACCTTGCGCGGCGTCGGCCAGAGCAGCCAGTTCATCCTTGGCGCCGGCGGGTAGAGCGCCTTCTTTTTCCAGCGCCTGAATGGCGGCTTTGACTTGTGCTTCGAGACCCTGACGGTCGCCCTTCGCTTCGGCGGCGCCGGCCTCGGCCAGATCGCCCGCGCGATCGGCGCGTTCAAGCTGCGCGGCGAGTTCCTCTTCGCGTCCGGCGGCGTTGCGCGCCTGCTGTCCGGCGGCTTGCAACGCGGCAGCTTGAGAACCTTCACTCTTTTCGAGCGCGTTTGCGAGCTGTTCGACCGGCGCTTCGGTGCCCTTCGCGGCTTTCTCAAGTTGCTTCGCCAGTTCCGCAAGCGGCGCGGTGTCGGCGTTCTTGGCAGCGGCCTCGGTCGCCTCAGCCGCCTTCCCCAAACCCTGCTCGGCATTCTTGAGCGCTTCGGCGTTCGGCGTCGCCTTGGCTGCCTTCGCGCTTTCTCCGGCAGTCTGTTGCGCGCTTTTCAAAGCTTGCGCCAACGCGGGGGCTTCCTTCTTCAGGTTCTCGCGCGCCTGCTGTTCCAGCGCGGCGGCCTGCTCCAGATGCGTGGCCACTTGCCGCTCCTCGGCCGCTTCGTTGCGCAGTTCGGAGGCCAATTTATCGAGCTGCTCGGCCATCGCTTCGCGCGCTTCGTTGGCGCTCTCGGCTTTCTTGCCCAGTGCTTCGGCAAGCGCCTCGCGATCGGCCGCAAGCTCGGCGGCGGTCGGCGCCGCATTCTCCTGCGCTGCGGCATCCTTGCCCGCTGCCTTCTCGGCCGCGGCCTGCTGCGCTTCGACCTGCTCGGCAACTTTTTCCAGCGCGTTGGCTTGAGCAATCGCGGCTTCGACGGGCGCCTTGATGCCCGCTTCGGTCAGCGCTTTATCCAGAGCTTCGCTGGCTTTTTTCTGTGCGTTTGCATCGGGCGACGCGATGTTGGCCGCGATCTCAGCGAGTTCGTTCAGCTTCTTTGCTTCCTGCTTGGCTTGAGCCTGAATTTCGGGCAGCGCGGAGATCGCCTGCTTGCCTTCCGCCGCCTGTGCGGCGGCTTTTTCCAGAGCAGCTTCGGTGGGCGCGAGCTTGGTTTCGGCCTCGTTCTTCAGCACGGCGGCGAGACGCACCAGATTGTCAGCTTGCTGGTGTTTCTCTTTGCTCTTGGCGGAATCTTCGGCGGCTTCGGCGTCGAGCGCGGTGCGTTCGGCGGCGTGTTCGGCGGCGGCGACGGCCTGCTGAGCTTTCTCCGCGGCCTTGGCAAGGGCCTGTGCGGCATCAGCTTTGTTAGCTGCCTTCGCAACCTGGTCGGCAGCAGCTTGCATGTCTTTGGCGGCTTCGCGCAGATCGTTGGCTAGATCGCCATTGAGCTGCTCGGCCGACTGCGCCAATGTTTTATTGATCGCTTCGGCGGCGGCTTCGGCCTTCTTCTCCTGCTCGGCCAATTTCTTTCCGGCGTCCTGGCGCGCCTTCTCCTGAGTGGCGGCTTCGGCGCCCTTGGGCAATTCACCGGCGATCGTATCGGCGGCACGCTTCTCCAGCAGCGGCGCAGCTTGATTATTTTTGATCTGCTCGGCAACCTGGTCGGCGGCGGCCAGCGCGGCGGGATCGACGGCATTGCGCGCGGCCTCGACGGCGGACTTCAACTGCGCGGCGTCTTCCTTTAGTTCCGCGGCTTCGCGCTTCTGTTCGGCTGCGTTCTGCGCGGTGGGCGCTTCGGCCAGAGCCTCGCGCGCTTCCTTTGCTTCCTGCGCGACATCCTTAAGCGCCTCGCGAACGGCGATGGCCTTCTCGGTCTTCTCAGTCACCTGCGCCAGCTCGCCGGCTTTCTTCGCCAGCTCGGCGGCCTGCGTTCCAAAGTTGGGCTGCTTGTCGCTGCTCTTGGCGAGCTCTTCGGGAGTCTTCGATTCCTGCAGCCGCTTCTCGAGCGCTTCGGCGGCGCCCTTCTCCATGTCTTCAGCTTTATGCGCAAGTGCCTGGAGTATGCGGCGTTCTTCCAGCGAGCGGTTGGTTTCGTGCGACGCCTTTTCGAGCTCCTCGGCGATCTGCTTGGCCTGCTCCTTTAAGTCTTCGGCGAGTGCGCGGACGGTGGCATCGGCGCGAGCCATCTCGGCGTCGCGCTTTTCGTCCTTGGGCTGCTTGGCGACTTCAGCCAGCTTCTCGAATGCTTTCTTCGCGGCCTCGGCACTCTGCTGAAGCGCTTTCAGCTTGGCGGTGTTCTCGAAAACATCGTTCGCCATCTTTTTCAGCCACTCGTCCATTTCCCGCGCGTAGCGTTTGCGCGTCTGGTCGTAACGCGTCGCCAGTACGTGAGTATGGTTGCGCCAGTTCAGCACGGGTTGGGCGAGACTATTGTTGAGCGCCTTCATGTCGCCCAGTTCGCCGCTGATGGTCTTGAGTTCCTTGGCCCAGTCGCTGCTATCCTTGACGCCCTGCGCATCGGTTTCGGGCTTGAGGTTCGCAAGCTTGGTCAGATCCGGAGAGAGGCTCTTCGCGCTTTCGGTGAGAGTCTGAAGACGAACCAGCGCCTGTTCCACCGCGCTCGTGCTGGCGCCTTCCTTCATCGCCGCTTTCACTTCGCCGTTCTGGACGACGCTGATTGCCGCGGAGAGATTGCGCAATTGTTCGGGCGGAATCGGTCCGGCCGCACCCTTGGGGCCGGATCGCGCCAGAGCGAGTTTAGAACTGCTGCCGCCCTGGTAGTACTCGAGTTGAAAGTCATGCCAGCCTTCGGTCATTTCGATGGCGGCTTCGAAATCGGTGGGCGCCTGCATCTGCCATTGATC
>Ga0105047_10016007_pt1 | contig 11785 bp, 8 predicted proteins | sample MAT04_FD_78384 | JGI IMG/M metagenome (GOLD analysis project Ga0105047, IMG submission 78384) | Freshwater microbial communities from Lake Fryxell liftoff mats and glacier meltwater in Antarctica - MAT-04 (megahit assembly) | ecosystem: Environmental > Aquatic > Freshwater > Ice > Liftoff... | reverse complement strand
GAGATGTAATACACATCGGCCGGGAACAGATCCATCCCGACCGCCTTTTCGATCATCGGAACCACGGTTTCCACGTTGAGTGCCAGCAACACGCCGGCAAGCAGCCCGAATAACGTGCCGATCACGCCGATCAGGCTGCCCTGCACGATGAAGATCGCCATGATGCTGCCCGGGCTCGCACCCAGCGTGCGCAGGATGGCGATATCGGCCTGTTTGTCAGTCACCGCCATGACCAGCGTCGAGACAATATTGAACGCCGCCACCGCGACAATCAGCGTCAGGATGATGAACATCATGCGTTTTTCGATCTGCACCGCCTGGAAAAAGCTGGTGTGGCTCATGGTCCAGTCAGACAGATAAAAGTCCCCTTGCAGCACCTTGGCCAGTTCACGCAACACCCAGGGCGCGCGGTCCATATCGTCGAGTTTCACGCGCAGGCCGGAAACCGCATCGCCCAGGCGATACAGTTTTTGCGCATCCTGAAGGTGAATCAGGGCAAGACCGGAGTCGTACTCGAACATGCCCATCTGGAAAATACCGACCACATTGAATTGCTTGATGCGCGGCATCATGCCGGCCGGGGTGACAATGCCCTGCGGCGCGATCACCGCCACTTTGTCGCCGGGAAATACACCCAGCGAACGCGACAGATCGCTGCCCAGCACAATATTGAACTCCCCCGGCTTCAGGTTATCCAGCGAACCGCTGCGCATATGGTTGGCGAATTCGGCCACTTTGACCTCTTCGCTCGGCAGCAGACCGCGAACCACCGCACCCTTCGTCTCGCCGCCTTGAACCAGCAATGCCTGGCCCATGACAAACGGTGCCATGCCACGCACTTCGGGATGTTTTTGCACCTGGCTGGCCAACTCAGGCCAATCGAGAAGTTTGCCGCCGCTACCGCTGATTTCCATATGCGAAGCGACGCCCAGAATGCGACCGCGCAACTCATCCTGGAACCCGTTCATGACAGAAAGAACCACGATCAAAGCCATCACCCCAAGGGCGATACCCGCCATCGAAGTCATGGAAATGAAAGAAATGAAGTGATTTCGGCGTTTGGCGCGGGTGTAGCGCAGGCCGATGAGAAGTTCGTAGGGCAGCATGGGGCCGCAAGTTTGCCACAGACTGTGGCAACCGACCCCGCTGCTTAGGGGCCAGACAGTGGATCAATCAAAACGCAGCGCGCCCAACTTGTTCTGTGCCCCGAAACAATCACAGGCGCTGGCACGATCTTCGATCATCGCAAAATGCTCCGCCAGATACGCTTCACGCTCAGACCTCTGCGGCAATCGGGCAAGCAAATCATGGTGTTGACGGCATTCGGCTGCAGTCAAAGTGGCATGACAGGGATACCCGCCGACCCGAGATTCACTCACCCAACAAATGTGCCGCCACTTGCCGCCGATGCGCCGCGCGTCGATGTTCAAACAAGTAAATGCCCTGCCAGGTCCCCAGCAGCATTCGCCCGGCCTGAAACGGAATCGAAAGCTGGGTTTGGGTCAACACGGCCCGAACATGAGCCGGCATGTCGTCCGGACCTTCCAGCGTGTGACGGTAAATCGGGTCGTTCTCCGGCACCAGACGGGCAAGAAAACGTTGCAGATCCGCTTGCACATCCGGATCAGCGTTTTCCTGAACGACCAGACTGGCCGAGGTATGCCGCACAAAAAGCGTCAACAAGCCGTCGCGCAGTCCACTTGCAGCCAGCCAGCGCGCCACCTCGGCGGTGAAGTCATAGAGGCCTTGGCCGTGGCAAGGTATTTCGAAAATATGGTGCAGTTGTCGCATGCAGGCATTTTATCGCGAGGGATAATCATCCCCCATGAAAAGCCTGCATTTGCTCCTCGCCCTTCCCGCCCGCCCGGACCAGATCATTCAATGCGCCCGCCACGCTGCCCCCAGCCTGATCAAGCTTCTGCAACGCGGCCAGATTGCCGCACATGAACCGAGCCTGGCCGGAACGCTATGCCAGGCTTGCAGCATCAAACAACACCAGGACTGGCCGCTGGCACCGATCTGCGCCGCCGCCGATGGCATCCATTCTGCGGCTGGCTCTGCTGTTGGCTCCCCTCCCGGCTATTGGCTGCGGCTAGACCCAGTGCACCTCGAAGTGGTGATGGGCGGCTTGATCCTGCGACCTCCCGCCAGCCTGCAACTCTGCCTGGAGGAAGCACGCCGACTGATCGACGACATCAATCTGCACTGGCAGCCGGAAGGCATGAAAATCCAGGCAACCTACCCGACGCGCTGGTATCTGTGCCTACCCGACAGACCCAATCTGCACACCACGCCAGTCGATCAGATGGGCGGTGAATATCTCACGCCCCAGTTGCCTCGCGGCACCGACGCCCGCCAGTTGATGCAGCGAATCAATGAGGTGCAGATGCTGCTGCATTCGCACCCGGTCAATATTGCGCGCGAGAACGAAGGACGGTCGACGGTGAACGGTCTTTGGCCTTGGGGTGGTGGTTTCCTGCCCAAGCTCAGCCCCAAATTCGACCTGTTCGCAGCGGACATTTTTGACATCCAGGCACTAGCGCACCAGGCTGGCCGGCCCTTTATTCCGACCCCGAAAACATTACCCGAGCTTCCTGCCAGCCAGCATGCCCTGGTCGCGCTGACCCAACCGGAAGCGGATTGGGACGGTGACCTCGTTGCCCGGCTGACGCAACTCGATGAAAACTGGTTTCAACCGCTGTTGCGGCAAATGACCTGGGGACGAATCGGGCAGGTGCGACTCGACCTGGTTGGACACCAGGCAGTGACGCTGAGCCCCGCGATGGCCTGGCGCTTCTGGCGTTAAAACGCTGCAGCGGATGCCTTTGCGGCGGGGTTAGGCCTTGTAGGATGGGCCAAGCGCAGCGGGCCCATCACGCGCAACGACAACTCTGTGATTTGGGGTGACAACTCACGTCATGAAAATTAATGTGGCACGGTCACCTGAACCATCCTGGCGGCGATGATGCCCTTGCGTTTGAGCAGGCCGCGGGCTGAACGGTGGGTTTCGTAATAACGTGGATTCGGAATCATCGCTGCCAGCAATGCAGCCTGATCGCGTCCTATGCCCGCCGCAGAAGTCTTGAAATAACGCCGGCTGGCGGCTTCGGCGCCATAAATGCCGTTGCCCCATTCGATGACATTCAGATACACCTCAAGAATCCGGCGCTTGCTCCATAGCGACTCGATCATCACCGTGATGACCGCTTCCTGCACCTTGCGCAACGGGTTGCGCGAGGCGGAAAGGAACAGATTCTTGGCGAGTTGCTGGCTGATGGTTGAACCGCCGGCGGCGATGCGGCCTTTTTTCAGATTCTTTTCCAGCGCCATTTCCATGGCTTCCCAATCGAACCCTTCGTGCGCCAGAAAGCGACTGTCTTCCGCCGCAATAACCGCGCGTTTCAACTGAATCGAGATGCGGTTGTAATCCACCCAGCGATAGCGCAATTCTGCATCCGGCTTCTTTTCCTGCAAGCGCGCCATGCCGGTTTCCATAAACGCGGTTGAAGACGGGTCATATACCTTCCACCACAACACATGCGCCAGAAACCAGAACTGCAGCAGCAACACGATCGCTGCCAGCACCAGCGCGCCACGCCAGACCATGCGCCACATCAAACGCCCCTCAAAAGCTGTATCACCGGCGCCGTCTCCGGTCGCACACCGCGCCACAGCAAAAACGCTTCCGCCGCTTGTTCGACCAGCATGCCGAGCCCGTCGGCAGTGCGCACACCGCGCTCGCGGGCAAAGGAGAGAAACGGCGTGTCCTTGCCGTACATCATGTCGTAGGCCAACGCATCGGGCGCAAAGATCGCCTCCGGCAACGGCGGCAGATCACCAGCCAGACTGGCTGCGGTCGCATTGATCACCAGATCGAACTGACCGGACAAATCAGCATAGCCACCCGCCGAAAGACTCTTGCCCGCGCCCATCACCTGCGCCAGTCCAACCGCCTTCGACGCGGTGCGATTGGCGATGAACACACCATCCGGCTGCCGTTCCAGCAACGGCAAAATCACTCCGCGCGCCGCGCCGCCCGCGCCCATCAGCAAGATACGTTTACCGGCCAGATCAAGGCCCAGATTGGCGGTCAGATCCTGCACCAAACCAGCGCCATCCGTGTTGTCACCATATAAATCATCTGACTCGAACCTGAAGGTATTCACCGCGCCGGCAGCCTGCGCACGCGGGCTGAGTCGGGTCGCCAACGCGTAAGCCTGCTCCTTGAACGGCACCGTGACATTGGCGCCGCAACCACCTTGCCGGCGAAACACAGCGACCGCCTCGACAAAGCCATCCAGCGGCGCCGGCAAGGCTGAATACACGATGTCCTGCCCGGTTTGGCGGGCGAACGCGGCATGAATCAGAGGGGATTTTGAATGCGCAATCGGGTTGCCGAATACGGCGTATGCATCAGTCATGGCAAGGTTGGAAAAAATCAGAGCAGCGGATTGTAGAAGCCCGAATTGTGAAAAACAGAAAAGCTTTGCAGCAAACCGACGCAGTTCCCCGACTCAGATAACTAACTCGGCACACAAGCTTTGCACCAAATTGGCACATTTCGCACCGATACAGTGCATTTCTTTTTTAATTCCCGTCATAACGCCTTATGGCACAATGCTTTATCCGATTTCGGGGCGTGGCATGAAACATGCTTTACCGCCTCTTGTGGATATCCACTTGTGCAATCCAGTTTAATCAAGGAGCTTGAAATGGCGGTCGCCGATGTAATGAAGATGATCCAGGAAAACGACATCAAATTTGTCGATTTCCGTTTTACCGATACCCGCGGCAAGGAACAGCACGTCACCGTGCCCGTCTCCAAATATGGCTTTACGGAAGACAAATTTACCGAAGGACATGCCTTCGACGGCTCCTCCATCGCCGGCTGGAAGGGCATTCAGGCTTCCGACATGCAGTTGATGCCTGACCCGGACACCGCCAACCTCGACCCGTTCATGGACGAGCCGACGCTGATCCTGACCTGTGACGTGGTTGAACCCGACACCGGCAAAGGCTACGACCGCGACCCGCGTTCCATCGCCAAGCGCGGCGAAGCCTATCTGAAGTCCACCGGCCTGGGCGACACCGCCTACTTCGGTCCGGAACCCGAATTCTTCATTTTTGACTCCGTCACCTGGCATTCAGACATGTCCGGCACTCACGTCGCGCTCGAGTCTGAAGAAGCGGCCTGGTCCTCCGGCAAGAAATACGAAGGCGGCAACATGGGTCACCGTCCCGGCGTCAAGGGCGGCTATTTCCCGGTTCCCCCGGTTGATTCCCTGCACGACATTCGTGGCGCCATGGTTCTGGCCCTGGAAGAAATGGGCGTACCGGTCGAAGTGCATCACCACGAAGTCGCCACCGCCGGCCAGTGCGAAATCGGCACCGTGTTCAACACCCTGGTGAAGCGCGCCGACTGGACCCAAATCCTCAAGTACGTCGTGCATAACGTCGCTCACAGTTACGGCAAGACTGCGACCTTCATGCCCAAGCCCATCGTTGGCGACAACGGTTCCGGCATGCACGTGCACCAGTCGATCTGGAAAGACGGCAAGAACCTCTTCGCCGGCAACGGCTATGCAGGTCTGAGCGAGTTCGCGCTGTATTACATCGGCGGCATCATCAAGCACGCCAAAGCGCTGAACGCCATCACCAACCCCGGCACCAACTCCTACAAGCGTCTGGTTCCCGGCTACGAAGCCCCGGTTATGCTGGCCTATTCCGCCAAAAACCGTTCCGCTTCCATCCGCATCCCGCACGTCGCGTCCGACAAAGCCCGCCGCATCGAAACCCGCTTCCCGGACCCGTCCTCCAACCCGTACCTGTGCTTCACCGCGCTGATGATGGCTGGTCTGGATGGCGTGCAGAACAAGATTCACCCCGGCGACCCCGCCGACAAGAATCTGTACGACCTGCCACCGGAAGAAGAGAAGATGATCCCGAAGGTTTGCCACAGCCTGGAAATGGCTCTGGAACACCTGGCTGCCGACCACGAGTTCCTGACCCGCGGTGGCGTCTTCTCGGAAGAATGGATCGAGTCCTACATCGACCTGAAGATGGAAGAAGTCACCCGCTTCCGGATGACCACGCACCCAGTCGAATTCGATATGTATTACAGCCTGTAATGTCATAAACGTTGCACGGCTTGCATTCAAGGGGCGGCTTCGGCCGCCCTTTTTTATTGCCCCAAGTTCCTGCATTTCCATACACTTGCGACATTCGTAACGAGGTTGCACCCATGCGCATTGCCATCGCTCTATTGTTACTTGCTCTGCCTAACCTGGTTTTGGCCGAAATCTACAAGTTCGTCGATGAAAATGGTCTCGTCACCTATACCAACATGCCGCGCCCCGGGGTAAAGCCGCAAATCATCATTCCCGACATCACCCGCACCAGCCCATCCACGGTTCAGCCAGACAAAAAAGGCAAAGCCAGCGGAAAAATCCCCACCCCCGGTTATTTCCCGAAAGTCGATAGCAAAACCCAAGGCAAACGCGACGACATGCGGCGACAACTGCTGGTTGAGGAATTGCGCAGCGAGGAGCGAAATCTCGCCGCATCCCGCAACGAACTTGCAGTCAACAGCCGCCGCCCCGGCGCCGATATCGGCAAGCTGACCGAATCAGTACGCATGCATGAGAAAAACATCCAGATGCTGAACAAGGAACTGTCACATCTGCGCTAAGCCAACGCATCGGCCCGCAAGCGGAGCCTCCTACGAAACAGGCGAATGGCTTAATCCCGTAGGAGCGTCCGCTTGCGGCGCGAAGTGTCAGCGCACCAATCGCGGCGAAAAAGCGTGTTGGACTGGTAAAATCGACATTCTTTTACGTCAACTCACCCAATCATGCGCATTTCCCAGTTTTTCCTTTCCACCAGCAAAGAAGCCCCGGCTGAAGCCGAACTTGCCAGTCATCGCCTGATGTTGCGCGCCGGCCTGATCAAACGCCTGGGCTCGGGTCTGTACACCTGGATGCCGCTCGGGCTGCGCATCTTGCGCAAAGTGGAAGCCATTGTGCGCGAAGAAATGAATCGCGCCGGCGCCATCGAACTGCTGATGCCCGCCGTGCAGCCGGCCGAACTCTGGCAGGAAACCGGGCGCTGGGCAGTCTTCGGCCCGCAGATGCTGAAGATCAAGGATCGTCATCAGCGTGATTTCTGTTTCGGCCCGACACATGAAGAAGTCATCACCGACTTGGCGCGCAAGGAACTGCGCAGTTACAAGCAACTACCGATCAATTTCTATCAGGTGCAAACCAAGTTCCGCGACGAGATTCGGCCCCGCTTCGGTGTCATGCGCGCGCGCGAATTCCTGATGAAGGACGCCTACTCCTTCCACCTCGACGAAGCCAGCCTGGACGTCACTTACCAGACCATGTACGCCGCCTACTCGCGCATCTTCACCCGTCTGGGTCTGAAGTTCCGCGCCGTCGCCGCCGACACCGGCGCCATCGGTGGTTCCGGATCGCATGAATTCCATGTCCTGGCCGACAGCGGCGAAGACGGCATCGCCTTCTGCCCGGATTCCGACTACGCCGCCAACGTCGAAATGGCCGAAGCCTTCGCGCCCACCACCGCCCGTCCGGCCGCAACGGAAACGATGCACGACGTCGATACGCCCAAACAGACCACTTGCGAAGATGTCGCCGCGCTGCTCGGTATTCCGCTGCAAAAAACCGTCAAGCTGATCGCCGTCATGGCCAACAGCATGGACGAGGACAAACTGCACGTCCTGCTGATTCGCGGCGATCACAGCCTGAACGAAGTCAAAACCGGCAAGGTCACCGGCCTGGCCGACTTCCGCTTCGCCACCGAAGCGGAAATCCGCGCCGCGTTCAATTGCCCGCCCGGCTTCCTCGGCCCAGTTGGACTCGACCGCAGCCAGATCCGAGTCATCGCCGACCGCACCGTCGCCGCCATGGCCGATTTCGTCTGCGGCGCCAACAAACCCAAATTCCACACCACCGGCGTCAACTGGGGCCGCGACCTGCCCGAACCCGATCTGATAGCCGACATCCGCAACGTCATCGTCGGCGACCCCAGCCCCGACACCAAAGGCGCACTCGACCTGTGTCGCGGCATTGAGGTCGGCCACATCTTCAAGCTCGGCACCCAGTATTCCGAAGCGCTCGGCGCCACCGTACTGGATGAGCACGGCCAGGCCCGCACCGTGGTCATGGGCTGCTACGGCATCGGCGTATCGCGCATCGTCGGCGCCGCCATTGAGCAAGGCAACGACGAACGCGGCATCCTGTTTCCGCAATCCATCGCACCGTTCGAACTGGTCATCGTGCCGCTCGGCCTGAATCGCAGCGAACCGGTGCGAGAAGCCGCCGAAGCGCTCTATAAAGAACTCATGGTCACCGGCATTGATGTCGTGCTGGATGACCGCGACGAACGCCCCGGCGTCATGTTCGCGGACATGGAATTGATTGGAATTCCGCATCGCGTCGTGATCAGCGACCGGGGGCTGAAGGAAGGCATGCTGGAATTTCAGAGCCGGACGGAAACTTCCGGCACAAAGATTGCTCAAGAAGGTGCAGTTGAATTCATTCGGGAGAAAGTTATTTCATGTCGAGCAAGCAACTGAAAACAGTCAAAACCGCCATCTGGCTGCTTGCCTTCAGCGCTGGCAGCGCTTGGGCGGGCGCGCAGCAGTACGAACCGATGTCTGCCAGCGTCAAATCGCAACTCTCCAAAGCGGTGGCTGATACCGCCGTAAAAAAAGCCGCATTTGCCACAACACCGGAAGTGCAGACCTGGCTGGCCGAGATGTCGCGTCGACTCGAACGTCGAATTCCCGACGCCGAATATCGCGAAGACTTCCTCAACACCCTGCATTACGAATCCATCCGCGCCGGCCTCGACCCGGAAATGGTGCTCGGCTTGATCGAAGTCGAAAGCGGCTTCCGGAAATACGCCGTATCCAGCGCCACCGCCATGGGCTACATGCAGATCATGCCGTTCTGGACCAAAGCCATCGGCAGCAATGACCACAATCTGTTCCACCTGCGTACCAACCTGCGCTACGGCGTCACCATCCTGCGTCACTACATCGACATCGAACGCGGCGACCTCTTCCGCGCCCTCGGCCGCTACAACGGCAGCCTCGGCAAACCGGAATATCCCAACCTGGTGTATGGCGCCTGGCGGAAGAAATTCACCTACGGCGCAATGCCAGCGAACAACAAATCTCTGCGTCAGGTGCAATCCGGCTCGTTGCGTCCGGATAGCTGAGCTTGTATCTGGCTTGGTGGCGTTTTAACCGAGCCTCGATGTTGGGCACGCTTCGCTTTGCCCAACCTACGCCACTGTCGAGCTGTAGGTGGCGCCGCTTGCGGGCCGATCCTACGACGATCGCGCCGCAAGCGGACGCTCCTACGACGCCACCCCAACAGCCGAATTTAGGTTCATCTGAACAAACAGCCTGTAACTATGTCGCGGGCTTCAGCTCCCATCCCGCTTCAGACACTTCGAAGCACTTCCGCAAAATCAATCCATGCTCATTGCCGCTTCCGGGTAGAGGTCCGGAAGTAAAAATTGAAGTGCATCCAACGGAAACGCAAATGCAACCGGTGCCTTGTGCCCGCTGCTCAAGACCAGCCCTGTCTCGACAAGCCGGGACAGCAAAGCCCGTCCGGTACGTTCTCCCAACCCCGTCATCTGAATAAACTCACCCCGTGGCGTGGGCCCGGCCAGGAACAGGTGATAAAGCGGAGACACCGCTTCATGGCGAACAGCCTTGTCTTGCGACGATCGGAAGCTGATGAGCGCCTTGATGCGCGTCTTCATACCGTCAAGGTCAAGCATTCTCGCCATGAAACCCACCTGGTCTTCGCACACCCCAATGAACCACTCACACCAGTCTTTCAGCGCGCGTTCGCTCAGGTTGCCGCGCCCATCCAAATCGCCTTGCCGGGCACTATCAGCGGCAGCCAGCAAGCGGTAGTAATCATCGCGCCTGCGGGCGAAACCCCGATTGACCGACCAGAGTCCGGAACTGAACGGGTACAAAGCACAATGCGTCTGCAGACGACAGGCGCGACCATTGCCATCGGAGAATGGATGTATCCAAGCCATGCGCTGATGCGCTGCGGCGATGGTAATTAGCTGCGCCTCCATCGCGCATGGACGTGGATAAACCGCATCGAAACGAGACAAGAACCCAGGCAAGGCTGAGCCCGGCGGTGGCTCATGCCGCCCGACCGAAACCTGCTCGGTTCGAAATAAACCGGGCTGAACGACGCGGCCATCGTCCGTGGTGCGGTCGGTTACCACCAACCGGCCATAGAGCGCGGCGTGCGCGCGGCTGATAAAAGAAGAAGTCAGCACACTCACGCCGACACTGTTCTGGACAAGGCTTTCGAGCTCCCGCTCCGCCTCGATATGCGCGATGGCAATGCGCTGCAACTGCGCCACCTCTGGCTTATTCGAAAAATCCTGATGCAAGGCACGCTCGATATTCTTCGTATGCGTGCTCTGCCCCTCGATACGGTTTGAGTAGTACGAGTTCATCTCCCGCACCAACTCTTGCACGCTGGCAATCGTAGTCGGGTGTGCGCAGCCAGAAAGCCGATAAGCTTGTTGGATAACGGCCCGTGCACGCAACCTCATCTCATCAAGCTTGAGCCGAGGGAGCAAGGGCTCGAACTGATGAGGTTGCATGTAATGCATGATGGGCGTTGATCCAAGCAGGGTTATGCCGGTTAGTCTTTCATTTTAAAGACATCGTATCCATTTGAATATTTAGCACAAATATGCAATTTAACGAGATTTAAAGCTGGATTATTTCCGGTTTTTATTCCGGTAACTGCCCATCCATCACGAGCGACGGAAACGCTGATTTCCCCGGCATGGCTGGGACTTATTCGTCCCCCGGTGAATGTCGGGGTCCAGCGCTGTAGGTTGCACCACGACCCCGCCGTCATCCCGGCATGGGGTCAGCCGGGACCCAGTTCCTGCACACAAACCAAACAGCAAACAGAGCGCAGACCAACTCTTTGCGGCAAGGTGGCTAGTTCTGGCAGCCGATAACTACCGAGCCGAGTCCAGCATATCCTTGATGAGAGGGCCCAAAGTGAGTTGGCGGGCGCACTCCATCTCCACCACATCAATGACTTGGCTGACCACACCGCTTACCGCGCCATCGTGAACAGCATCCTCGGACACTCGCGGCAGTTGAGCTTGGATAACCTTGACGCTACGCTCGATTTCCCGGCGCAACAGGGTCGGGTTGGTTTTTGTAGCGACGCAAAACTGGGCCCACTCGTAGGCCGATAACTCCGCCGTGCTGAAGGCATCACCGATAGCCATGGCATAGCTCTGGCTCACGTTTTCCCTCTTGTAGAGCGCGCCGCAGAGCAGGTCGTAGGCCGGCGCTTGCACCGGCCCAGCGGCAGTCATGTAGAAGGAAAGATTCTTTGCATGCGCATCGGTGTTACCAATAAGTACCTGAAATACCAGCCAGCGCAGTAGCTGCAACCTGGCCTTTGCGGGCTGCGGACTTGCGTCGGTGGCCGCGAAGAAGCGAGCAAGCGAAGCGCCATCCCGAATATCCTTCACATCAGAATTGTCTCCGTAGGGCCGCTCATATTTGAAGCCGCTAGGCAGCCCCAGCAGCTGGCAGCCGTCAATCACATGACGGCGGCGCACTGCCTCGCCGTCCCGATACCTGTCGAATCGGGTGACACAGAGAACAGGCTCAGGTGCGTGGAACAATGTCACGGGAGCGGTCTCCAGACCACACGCAGCAGCCAGCTTCATGCAGAAGAATTCGTTGGAG
>Ga0105047_10016006_pt1 | contig 11785 bp, 9 predicted proteins | sample MAT04_FD_78384 | JGI IMG/M metagenome (GOLD analysis project Ga0105047, IMG submission 78384) | Freshwater microbial communities from Lake Fryxell liftoff mats and glacier meltwater in Antarctica - MAT-04 (megahit assembly) | ecosystem: Environmental > Aquatic > Freshwater > Ice > Liftoff... | reverse complement strand
GAGCTACGAAGGAAACGACTTCTCCGATAGTGCGGACTCATATTCCCAGATGACTAAAGAAATCCTCACAAACCTAGACAACCCAGAAGATATCGCTGATCTAAAAACTCAAATACTAGGTCTACTTGATGCCAAACTTCAAGATCAAAACAAAGTATTAGCTATCCCAGATAATACGGCAGGAAAAATCCAAGGAATTACAAAACAAATACAAGAAGTTGAAACAAGTAAAGCTAAGGTATTGACTGCCAATTCTATTGATGCTTTAGTTAATGTTATTCTCACCATGAACGTGCGCTCGATGGGGCAACAAGAGCAAGATGTTCGATCTATTTTCCGACAGCTCAGTCTTAAAAAACTCTTTGTCTACAGACAAAGATCCCCAGAATATGTCGAAGAAATTCGCAATTTACTCTCGAAGCCCGTATCAGTACAATCATTGTCTGAAATTATCAACATCATAGACAATCGTATCAAAGATCATGTCCTAAACATTCAACAAAACAACACAGACCAATATTGGACGCAAGAAACTTTTGATTTATTAAAAAATACCAAGAAAGTCAATTACATCAACGACTACTTCCTCACGCACCTCAATCCTCTACGCACAACACTCGCCAACCTAAAGAAATTAGACCTCCAAAGTAATCTTTCGATCGAGATGATCCCTGACAAAGGCATCATCGGGGAAATGGCAGGCTACTGTGGTGGCGTGTGCTATACCAAAGTCTTCCCTCTCCTCTCGACCAATCCCAATCTCACTCCATATAAATTTGTGACTACCGACCCAATAAATGGCAACAAAGAACTCATTGGTTCGGCACTTGTTTTTGAGGTTGATATGACAGATGGACAAAAAGCATATGTTATTCGAGCCTATGATGTCCGAGACGAAGCCAGCATGGACATTGGGATATTCTTTGAAAAATTTGCCGATCACCTAATGGAAGTAGGAAAATCAAACGGTATTAGCAAAGTCTTAGTCGCGGGCACTGGTGGCACAGTTTCCAATTACCCCATCATCACCAACTATGTTATTTCTCATTACGTCCAAGAAAAGTCATACACACCGCTCAAGGAAACATTTGATTTTAATGGTAATGATATAACAAATCACATCTATGAAGTTAGAAGCCTAAACCAACCCTCCCCCGCCCTCCCCGCTTTGCCCGCCATAGCCTTTGGAGTAGGCGCAAATATCGGCGGTAATGCCATGACTCAATTTATCTCCACCCTCACCTCCCAGGCGACCACACTCGGCGCCACCTTTGCCCAAAATTGGCTAGTTCCACTAACCCCAATGATTAACCCTGTTCTGATCCAAAATGTTCAATTTTGGATCATGGGAATCAAAGCTAATTTAGACATTCCTTTTATCACTCCTTCGCCCACCACCAAGAGCAACCAAAATCTCCGCAAGGCGCCCACTACCCAGATTCATACTAACGAGAGCAAGCCCAGATCTTTGAAGCCCGTGACTCAACTTGCAACAACTAATGATCATGTCAATTTACTCTCTCATCTCACTCAGCAGAGCCCAAATACCATCCTCCAACGTCTTGTTGGGTTCGGCATCAATATTCTTAGCAAGTTTACGGGTGGAGAATCTGCCACTTCCGTCCTCTACAGGCTAGGTGGCATGGAGGGCATTGCAGGACGCTCTGGTCAATATAGTCTAGTCAAGCATTATGCACTCAGTTATTCACGGGATGTCAATCAACTCGCACTCGCCCTAAGAGCCCAAATAGAGGGTTTTACAACACTCCTCCAAGAGCTAGAAGACAACCAATACATCTACAACCCCCAAACAAGAAAGTTGAGTAAAGTAGCCAAAGGCATGACTATTAATCGCACGATCCGCCTATATTTACCTCCCGACAAATACATCGATGTCCCACTCTCTGCCCTAGTAGCCCATAAAGATAACGATGAATTTATAGAGCAACTTGCCAAAACATTGATCACCAAAGATGAAAACATGTCATTTATCAATGATCTAGGTCTACAACCACTCATTATCTCTATGAGTGACTGGTCAATTGACCCCGACAACCCACCCCTTGGCTCACTTTCTTTTAGCCACGACAACTTGCACACCGAGTCACAGCATCTCTACGACCCCAATCTTGGCGTGAGTTCGGTCATACAATTTGATAAAAATAATCAAATCACTGATCTTCATCAATATCACGCTCACGTCATCTTTGGCATACCTGCCCTCGCCATGCTCAATGCCACTGACCAATATCTTCAAGATAAAAAAGCGGTGACGCCTGCTCACAATATTTTCCCCAACGAAGTCCACTCTTCTATCCAGCCTATCACCGAAATGGGTCTATCGTTAGTCGCCCAGAAAAACACTGCCACCAATCTCGCTTCTCTCCCCAAAAAAGACCCACTCCTAGCCTCTGCCACAGCACTAGCCCAACTCACCAATATTCGTCAAGTAGTCCACTCCCTACGCGTCGATGACTATTTCCTCCGACTCTGGATGGATTTTAGAACTGTTTATGAAAAACAAAACAAAGAGAAATTCCCCTTTAGCGAAATTCACAAAATAGCTATCTCTCAAACTATCGCAGAGCCATGGAATCCAGGTCCAATCGGATTTATTGTCGCAACAGATCCAGAGAAAAACAACATGAATATCGCCATCGCTGGTGGCATGTCATATGCTCTCCTATCACGGGGAGCTCACGGACATCACACCCTTTCTCCAACACACCTCAATGCATATCTCAAATACATCAACAGCTTGGCCAAGCTCCAAACAGACAGTCGCGAACTCAATAATTCAACCATCAGCTACATGTTATCTATGCTCGGAGCCAACAAAGACATCGGTCTAGCAATTGCCCGACGTTTATTAGGATCAGTCAGTGAACCCACTGCCAATCGCACCCAATTCTCCTATCTCGGCAACGATCTCGGCAATACCACCTTCGAAACTTCCAACCCTGGAGACACTACTAGCTATGCCTTTGGTTTAATCGGAAACAATCTAACCATCAAAAACAACAACGATCCATACCTATGGGCCGAATCATCTCTAGAATACCTTTTAATAAATCCACTTGAGCGAAATAAATTCAACATTGCCTTGGGTAAAATCAGTCGCGATCAGACTTCATCCTATTCTAAAAAATCGCTCGCTCTCGTACGAAAACTCATCTCTATGGATCATCAAAAATCAGCATCAGAATACCACCACTTAGTCTCTGTCGGCTATCTCAAAGCCTCAGATCAAAAATTAGTTGATGAGATTACTCAGCTGATTAATTTAGCTTCCGCAGATACATTAAAGGAGAATGAAGCCATGATCGAAACACTCCGGCAGAAATATTTAAAAAATACAGAAGTCATGGCTTATCACTACCTAGAAAATCTCTATACCACTACCCTATATCTATCCAGAAACTATTCCAATACAAGAAATGAGGAATTGGAAAATTCATATAGTTATTTATCCGATGTTCTAGTCAAAATCAAGGAAAAAATCGCCGCCCTCCAAGGGACTACCTACCAAGTTCCAAAGCCAGAGTCGCTGTACTCCAAAGTCATTTCCCCCGCTTTGCCCGCCATAGCCTTTGACGCCGCCAGTGCCTTCACCAGCTCTCTCTCGACCATCCCCCTCATCGGCCTCCTCCCCTCCATCAATCACACCCTGATTTACAACATCCACACCTGGGTATCTAATCTCAATTTAGTGCCTAAATATTTCCAAAACCTCCTGGGGGGGGTAGAGCGACCATTCGACTTGCAACTACCGTAAAATATGACTCAGAAGAATCTCAGATTTTTGTTATAGTCAGGGGCATGATAGCTGGAACATTTGGCGGTTTCCTTTACTTTGGCGTTGGCGAGGGCGCTCAGGCACTAACGTTTTTCACCGGTCAAGATGCCACACAATTAAATTTTGACCCCAACGATCTGAGGGCATACATTGCTGGGGCCGGGATATACTGGGCCAGCACAATCCTATATCACGTTATTGAAAAAAGCGGATTTTCCATCAAGCGTACGTTAACCGTCATTCAAGGATATAAAGCGTCAGAACAATATATAAAAATATCGATCTAAATGTGCTATATTTAAATCAGTCATAAATTAAATTTGGAGGTATATATGTTCAAATCTGCCCTACGCATCATCGCGAGCCTAGTCGTCTTCACCCTCATCTACCTGGGTGCTGCAGTCGCCACAGGCGCTATCTCAGCATTCTCCAACAATATCGAGACCAGTACCTTCAATATCATCTTCGACTCCCAGATCACGATCGCCTATCTCCTCATGTACTACTCCACCGCCCACTTCTACAAACTTACCGAAAAGCAAAACTACACTCTCTTTGTCATTACCCTCCTCATGTCCTTTACCACCAACTTTATCCAGGGAGCCCTCACCCTCCTTGTCCTCCCTCCACTACTAAAAAAACTGAAATTAATTCAAGCAGACTAACTAGCAGTTACCACACCCTATAAGTCACTGACACTGCCTTTACCACCTCGACCGATCCCTTGTTGTCTTCCACTATCTTGGTCGATGTCGCGGAGTTCCCAGAGCTAGCCTGCTGGATGCTTACTATCTTCTTGATCGGACGGAAACCCACTGTATCACTCAAACTAGCCTTAGCTTGCTTCAGCGCGTCCTTGAGCGCCTCCTTTTCCAATTTAGCCTCGTCTTCGACTGATACCACTGACTGAGACACGACAGTCGCGCCACTGGCATACATATTGACCATGATCTCTGCTACCATCGGCACATTGACGGTCTTGACTGTCAAAGTCGACACAGCCTGGAATCCCTTGCCATTGGCGACAACTGCGGCCGCTGGAGTCAGAGTAACCTGTGACTCCGTGATATTCTCTGCGCCAATATTGATATTCGCCAAAGTCTTCTTGACCGCGTCGATCTTCGCCCGTAAATCAATTAGGGAATCATTGGCACTATCTTTGGAGCTGGCCACCGTCACATTAAAAGTTGCGGTAGAGGCGGGAACGCTAATTTTGCCTGTCCCAGTCACGATTACTTCCATTGGCGAAAACACCCACATCCCAAATATCACAGAAAATATGATCGCTATTCCTATCATCCACGCTTTTTTATTATCAGTTTCCATAGCTTAATAGTAGACACTACAGATCAACAATTCAACCATATCAATCTATCAACTTGTGATACATAACTAGCAATCCAAATAACCCAACTCTCAATATTCGGCGCCATCTTTTGGGCTCGTGCACAAACCGCCACAACCACTTCATCCCAATCCGATCTATCCAGTCCGGGCAACGTGCTACCACTCCCGCCCACTCATCAAAGACGCCTCCCACACCCATAGCCACTCGCACACGAAGGTAGGGTCTATTCTCTTCGATCCACAGATCTTGATAAGGCGAGCCATACGCTACCAGGAGATAGTCGGGACATATCGCGTTAATTTTGGCTATCGTCACACTTGATTCCTCATTTTTTTCTTGCTTTACAGCCTTAGCTCCCTCATACCACGACATCTGGAGCCCAGGATATTTTTTACTCATTTCTGATGAAGCCCTCTCCGCCACGCCCCTAGCCCCACCCAGCAAAAAAACTTTTTCTTCATTTTCGCTCGCATGCAACAAAATGTCCTCCACCAAATGCGTTCCATTAATCCGCTCTACGGGCGCAGTCTGTGTTACAGAAAGAAGTCGTAGACCCCACACAATACCGTGTCCATCAGCCACGGTCGTACATTTATTTAAGACATTTTTAAAATTTGGGTTTACTCTAGCCTCCATAATATACTCAGGATTGACCGTCGCCACGTGCAACATTTCTTTCCTCTGGAGCCATATTTTTCTTAGCACTTCGGATTTGCGAGTGCCAAATATGTTTACTCCCATGATTTCTACGGATTTATCCGTCTTTTTATCATGTTTAATTTGAGGTTTATGCGAGGTTTTTGCACTATATTTAGCTTTTTTCACTATCTCTCCTTTGTTTCACTATCTCTTATCATACCTTCTCTGACTATTAAGTGCAAAAAGACAGTTAAAATGACTTGTTTTTATAAGCTTATAGAGCTTAAAGTTACGCGATCTTGCTTTTTAACAGCTAAATCTTATTTAATACTACTCTAGGTCTAATTATTAATCATTTATTTGTGAATATTTATTCAGTTTGTACAATTAATGTGTACATAAACTTATCTTAAAATATAGAATTTTATTTATAATAATTATTTATATATTTTTATACTTATATCCCTACCCCGTCAATACCTTCAAAGTAGAGATTGCAGCTTTTCGCCAGCTCAACTCCCGGACTCTCTTATAACCCATAGCAATCAGTTTAATTCGTTGTTTTTGATCTGCTATTAAGCTAACCATCGCATTAGCAAGTCGTCTTGGAAATTCTTCTGTGATGCCCACGATTATGCCAGCCTCACCCACTACTTCCCCCAGTGCTCCTCCATCACTTGTGACAACGGGCACGCCCGCATTCATCGCCTCCAGTATCGGCAATCCAAACCCTTCGGTAATCGAAGGCGAAACATATACGCAAGCGTTAGCATACAAATTATTGAGCACTAGATCATCCACTCTCCCGCTAAAGACGACTTTTTCTTGAATTCCATACTTACTCGGTGATCTAAATACCTCGTCTGCCATCCACCCGGTCCCCCCCGCGATGACTAATTTATAATCCGGTAATTCTCTAGCAAATATCGAAAAAGCCTCGATCAAAGCCACCAAATTCTTCCTCGGCTGGATTGTCCCCACAAACAGTAGGTATTTCCCCAGCTGGATTCCGCACTTCTCACCTGCATACCTGGTAGGTGATTCTCCCACCCCCTCATATATCACTTTGATCTTCTTTGGATTAGTATGTAGCTCTTTTTTCAGTTGTTTTGCCGTAAAATTGGAGACCGCAATCAGCTGATCTCCATACTTGGCAGCATATTTGGTAGATAGCGGGAGATACCATCTTTGGAGTAAGTTTTTATACTCTGGAAGCCATTGATATTCCAGACCATGAATAGTGACGACTGTTTTAACTTTAGGGTTTCGCAAAATTGGCAAAGTATGTGCTGGGACCCACAATACATCAATTCGCGGTTCTTGCCATGTTTCCCAGGCTAATCCGATCTGTGTCCATAAATATCGCCAATTAACTGATTTAATTATTATATTGCTATATCCAACCAATTCATTAGGTAATATCGCATTTGGACGGGTAAACAGGACAAAAGTATGCAATCTAGCTTCTGGCAGTCGAATAATCTCAGTGACAAGATGATACGAGTAGTTCTCAGTGCCTGTGCGACCATCTATAAACGCTCTTGAGGAGTCAATTCCTATTACCATATCACAATCATACCAGAATACATCAGCCCAAAGCTTTTCTATACGAATCTATGTTCTCAATTGCCCTACCTGTTCCCTTTACCACACAAAACAAAGGATCTTCCGCAATATAAGCTGGAACCCCAAGCTCTTTTGTCATCAGGACGTCCAGATTACGCAAAGTAGATGTTCCCCCACTCATCACAATTCCCTTATCGATAATGTCCGAAGACAGCTCTGGAGGAGTCTCTTCTAATACTGCCTTTACCACTCCTATGATCTGGGAAAGTGGCTTCTGTATCGCAGTCCAGATTTCATTTGAAGTAAAAACTACTGTTCTAGGCAGTCCAGTTATCAAATCTCTACCTTTTACATTCATACTTTCTTCTCTGGGTAATTTGATCGCTGAACCAATTTTAATTTTCACTTTTTCGGCAGTTTGGTCGCCAATAATCAGAGAATGAGTTCTCCTGGCATAATCCATAATCGCCTCATCAAGCTTCGTTCCCCCAACTCTCACACTTTTATGTACAACTACTCCACCCAGTGCAATCACAGCTGCTTCCGCTGATCCGCCTCCAATATCAAGGATCATATTCCCCGAGGCTTCAGCAATCGGGATCCCCGCCCCAATCGCAGCGGCGAGTGGCTCGTCAATCAAATAAACTTGGCGAGCCCCGGCTGACATCGTAGCATCTTGAGCAGCTCTTCTTTCGACCTGAGTACATCCAGCTGGTACACAAATCATAATGTCTGGTTTAAACAGCCAGCTCTTTCCTACGGCCCGTGTAATAAAATACTTAAGCATTGCCTCAGTTACAGCGTAATCGGCGATCACACCATCTTTCATCGGTCGACTAGCGATGATATTGCCAGGGGTCCGCCCCAACATTGTTTTTGCCTCGTTTCCCACTGCCACGACACGCATATCTGAGATATTTACCGCCACCACTGTTGGTTCGTTCAAAACCAAGCCTTCACCAGCCAACCATACCAAAGAATTGGCAGTTCCCAAATCAATACCTAGTCGTTTACCAAAGTTCATATATTTGTCATTTTAACATGACTCTGGAAACCCCGAGGTTCAATATAGTTTTCACGGGATATGTTTATTTAACGCACTGTTTTTGTAATTAACGCATTCCAGATAGTATATTTGCGGTATATATCCCTACTTGACAGTTTTATCCCGCAGTTCTACACTAAAAACATCCCCAACAAACTTAGACATATACCTGGATGTACAACTATGGACAAGCTCTACACTATTCAAGAAGTCGCCACCAAGCTGAACCTATCGGACAAGACTCTACGCCGTTGGGAAGAGGCGGGTAGGTTCTGCTCCTCTCGCACCCTGGGCAATCAACGTCGTTATTCAATAGATGATTTGCAAGTTCTAGACGCCATCAAACACGGCGTGGTTAACGAGCAAAAAGATTTACTCACCCTAGTTCAAGCTTCAAATTTGTGCGGTGTCTCACCCACTTCCATTATTAGATGGGAAAATGATGGCAAGATCCATCCCCTCATTACTTCGGGCAACACCTATTATCCTCGTCAAAAGCTAGTTGAGAAAATGGAAGATCTGAAAACGACCAATCTTGAACCCGTTCCCTCCGTTGCGAACCTTGCGTCAGAAAGTGTTCGAAACTTTGCAATTCCTGATAAAAAGCTCTCACCTCTACCTGTTCCTGTTCCCAACATACCAGGTATGTCTGGCCCTACTATTTCCCCCATCCTTACAAACATGCTTATCACTTTTATTCTCCTCATTTCATATCATCTTCTCTTCAATCAAAAGCCCTCAGCCCCCATCTCTCCCTCAAACAATGTAGGATCAGTCCAAGGCGTAGCCACTACCACCCTGGATCCCAGAGTTGATGATTTGCTTACCAAATTTCAGGAGCATTTATCTTCTGAAATGCTCAAAGATGCCAAGCCCATCCCCGTCACCACCATCAATCTCGACAGCACTGCTCTCATATACGGCACCTCGATCCTCTCCAAAGGCAAAAATCAAATCTCCGTCACTCAGGACAAAGTTACACCCTCCACTCCAATCACGGTCACCTTTACCAACGATTACGCCCCAGCCAAAAAATATTGGGTTACCACGGATCAAGGCTCATTCACCCTCCACACCGACTTCCCCGTCTCCTCTGATTCTACCTTCAACTACAACTTATTAGCTCTTCCCTCGAGCCCTAGTGCCACCCCCACTATCACCCCAGGTGCGATTTTGCGCTAAATTATTGCTATAATGACCCTATGAAATTTTCCAAGATCAAATTTCCCTCCGCCCAAACCATGCGCCTCGTAATTTTCCTTGCTACCATTACCTTTATCCTCGGTGGCACGTTCCTCATGATTCGCTACGCCCAAGGGTATCGCCCCACCAAGACAGGCACTATCAAAGGTACGGGTCTCCTCTCTGCCAACTCGTTTCCCAGTGCTGCCCAAGTCTATATCAATGGCAAGCTCACCACCGCCACCGACAACACCCTCAATTTAGATCCAGGCGAGTATCAAATTGAAATTAAAAAAGATGGCTATCATACTTGGGCCAAGAAAATCCAGATAATTGCCGAGCTGGTTACCGCCACCAATGCCCAGCTTTTTCCCACCTCTCCAAGCTTGGAACCGCTCACCTACACTGGAGCAGAGATGCCAATCCCTGCCCCAGACGGCACCAAGCTGGCCTTCACCGTCGCCTCTGCCTCTGCAGTAGCCAAAAATGGACTCTACGTTCAAGATCTCTCTTCTTCTCCCATTTCACTCAACAAAACAGCTCGTCAAATCGCTCGTATCGAAAGTAATTATGACTACACAACCAGTCACTACACTTGGAGCCCTAATGGTAGCGAGATTCTGGTTTCCTTTACCAGTGGTGCCCACGTACTACTAGACACTACTCGCTTCAACGATTTGGCAGATTTAAAAGATGTGACCGTCCGACTACCCCAAATCCTCTCCGAGTGGGAGCTAGATATTGCCAGGGAAGAGCGAGTCCAACTCCTCAACCTATCTTCCTTCATGGCAGAGGTGGCTACACAGTCTGCCACCAATCTTTATTTTTCTCCTGACAATAAAAAATTGCTCTATCAAGCCACCAAAGATCTAAAAATTCCCAAAGGTTTGATCGATTCACTTCCCTCTAGCTCTACCCAAACCGAATCGCGCGATATCAAAGTTGGCTCTTGGTATGTTTATGATCTAAAAGAAGATAAAAACTTTATTATAGCCGAGGGAACTCTCCCGGCTCTTTCCCCAAGTATCGCCCCAAAGAACAAAAAAATCACCAAAATAGCGACGTCCATTATTACTTTTACCCCATCAAAGATCATGCTCCTAGACAATTTTGAGACCCCTATTCCGGCAGAGTTAGTTTCCTCTCCCTCGGGATTCCGCAAGCTCCAAGCAGGTGTCTCTACACTCGAATCGATTATCCTCTTTAATGCTCAATACTCACCGATATTTGTCGGGAACATTCAGTGGTATCCCGATTCTTCCCATATGATTATCACAACCAACAACAGTATCGACATCTCAGAATATGATGGCACCAACAGGCATTCAGTCTATGGTGGCCCCATGGATAAATCAATCGTCTACCCTTGGCCAGATGGATCCAAGATCATCACCCGCCTCGCTTTTACTCCCGATGCCATTCCCAATCTCTACACGATCAAACTCAAGTAAGGTAAAATATCCATATGGCTCTCATAGTTTAACGGATAGAACAGAGGTTTCCTAAACCTCCGATCCAAGTTCAATTCTTGGTGGGGGCACAAAAGTTTAACGGATTCAGATTAGACTACCCTTACTTCCCTCTCTCAAAATCAGAGTAAATCAAACATTCCTCGGCATTTTCATACTCAAAAAGCTCTTCTGGAGTGAAAATGAGACCAATCTCTTTCTCGGCATTGGCTGGCTCATCAGATGCATGGATCAAGTTTTGACTCCCACTCATCGCCAGGTCACCGCGGATAGATCCAGCCTCAGCGTCATATCCTTTGGTGACGCCTACGAGCTTGCGTACAGCAGATATAGCCTCCTGACCTTCCCAGACCATCGCCACAATAGGAGTCCAGGTCATGAAAGATTTAAGATCTGAGAAAAATGATTTCTCTTTGTGGTGGACGTACCAGGTATCTAGGAGTTCGTCATTCAGTCTCATCATCTTGAGACCAATTAACTTGAGTCCTTTGCGCTCAAATCTCCCCACTATTTCTCCGATCAACCCTCTTTGAAGTCCATCTGGCTTTACTAGTACTACGGTGCGTTGCATGGACATATTTACCTCCAATTTCAATATTAAATATATTCTACCACGGGTCGGGGTGGAGAGAATCGAACTCTCTACCTCTCGGTTCCGAACCGAGAATGCCACCGATGCACCACACCCCGCGTAAACAATTATACTTCTTATCTAGAAATTTAAAGCACTTTCATTTGTT
>Ga0105047_10016004_pt1 | contig 11786 bp, 11 predicted proteins | sample MAT04_FD_78384 | JGI IMG/M metagenome (GOLD analysis project Ga0105047, IMG submission 78384) | Freshwater microbial communities from Lake Fryxell liftoff mats and glacier meltwater in Antarctica - MAT-04 (megahit assembly) | ecosystem: Environmental > Aquatic > Freshwater > Ice > Liftoff... | reverse complement strand
TGGGTGCTGAGCGAACGTTCGTCGGCTGCAGGGTATCCACCGAACTGGAAAAACAGTTTACGCGCACGACTCGCGCGACGGGCGGCCGCTATTGTTGCGAATTCGAAGGGCGGCGTCGACTATTGGCAGGCGCAGGGTGTGATGGCAAGTCGTATGCATCAGGTTCACAACGTCGTCGATAGCGTCGCCATTCGAGACGCGGCCATTGCGCCGTTGCCGCCTGTATTCGAAGGTCGTCCGCTCGTGCTGTTTGCCGGCCGACTTGCCGAGGAGAAAAATCCGATTGTCATGATCGACGCGTTGGCGCAAGCGTTCGAGTCGAACAACGCAGTCGCGTTACTGTGTGGCACCGGCCCACTGCAGTCCGCCATGGCCGCACGCATCGACGCACTGGGCGCGCAGCACCGCATCGTGTTGGCCGGCCATCGTCCCGATGTGTTTGGTTTGTTACAACGTGCTTCGCTCTGCCTGGCGATAAGTCGCTACGAAGGCAGCCCGAACGTGGTGTTGGAAGCGATGGCGGCGGGATGTCCGTTGGTGGTGTCTGACATTCCGGCCTACACCGAGTTGCTGGACGCCGAGGTTGCGCTGGTGGTCGAGCGCGACAGTGTTCGCGATACCGCGCGAGCGATTCGCGAAGTGCTGGAGCATCCGGAAACGGCCGCAGATCGTGCCGCACGTGCGCGACTTCGAATTGCGAGTTTTACGGTAGAAAATGTTGCGGGTGCTCTGGATGTGATCTACGATCGACTCTGACATTGGGGGAAGCGACCCGAATATCCGACAATATTGGTAGAGCGTCCCACACTTCCTGCCCCGGTTTCACGATCCCCTGCACAATTGTCATCATGTGTCGACGTGGGGTGATCTCAAAAACCCCTAAGGAAATTTGTGTTCTGCTTTGGGCGTACGCTTGACCAAACCGCGACGCCCGCCCAGTATAAAGGCGGCGCACATCGGAGCGCCTCCGGTCCGCGGGTAGGGATTTTCCCATCTGATGTACGGCAATTGCCTGCGGACTCATCTCCTCTTTTCAGGCCCACTCGCGGACACGGGCAGCTACGAAAGGAGGCAGTGTGTACACCATCGTTTCTGCGGACGGATTGCGTCCGCTTCCGCCCCGCCCTGACCTCGCGTACGAAGAGGCGCGCGCTCGCGAACTGCAGCGCGCGCTTAACGCGCCCGATCCACACACTACAGGCGACAGTGGTTCGTCCACCCGTGACGAACGCTCTCTCGAAATCGCGCGTTCCCGCGTTGCCCGCGAGTACGGATTTGGGAGTTGGGAAAAACTCGTGGAGTACTACAAGACGTGGGAGCTGCACGAACGCACCGGACCGCGGTTCAAGTGGGACGGTTTGGCGCTCTACGAGAATCGCGTTAGTTGGTTAACGAACGAGCTCAGGAATCGAAAAGCGTTTGCGGTTCAGCCACCCGACATTCAAGGAACAGGCGCAACGCTCGCAACGTACGTGCCGCGCCTCTTTGGATTGACCGACGCGGAAATTTTTCGTGCCGACGTTACGGAAGCGGAAATTCGACACGCAGTGGCGCGCAGTGAGCGATTTTCTAACTGGGAGACGCTCGCCGCCTACGCAACAACGCATGTGCGTGCGTCACGAGACGATTGGAACAACACTCCGCAATTCGAGGCCAGCAAGGCTCTCAAAGTCGGCGATCGCGAACGCGCGGGTCAATTGTTTCGAGCCCATCCGGAATTGCTGCAGTCCCGTGATCCGCGCGGAGTGAACGGTTCGATTCTAAATGACGTCGTGTTGCGCGCCATTCGGAAGCCGACGGAGGAATCGCTCGCCACGTATCGTTGGGTGCAATCACAGGGTGCTGACTTTCAGCACACGCTCAATGAGTTGCTACTGGGCTCGGTGCGCACGCCACCCGAAGAAGTACAGAATCTTCTGAATCTTGGCGCTAACCCGAATTGGGTTCCCAACAACGGATACTCGGTGCTGGAACATGCAGTGTATCGTTACTGGAACGGCGCCTCGGTTGATCTGATTGCCGAGCGTGTCGAACCACGCCAATCGTTCTGGTTGTCGGCGGCGCTTGGTGATGTTGACACGATGCTGCAGTTCGTTGACGAGAACGGTGTGCCAAGTGAGGCGGCGCGACGTGATCGACCACCGTTCAATGCGTTGTGGATGGATGCGCCCAACCGTCCCGACGCCGGTGATCGCGATGTCGTTTGGGAAGCATTCATGCTGGCGTGCATGAACAATCGTGCTGCAACCATTGATGCGTTGTTGCAGCGCGGATTTCCGATTGACTACTCGCCGCATGAGATGAGCATGTTGCGATGGGCGGTGGGCAACTGGATTCCTGACGTGGTCGAGACGCTGATTGAGCGTGGCGCCGATCCAACGTACAAGATCTGGCCATCGGTGCGTTCGGCGCGGGAGATGGCGGCGGATTGGACTGCGCAGGATGCGGCTAGTCCGATTGCGCAGCGCATATACAGTCTTTGCACGCGTTGAGGAGGCAACATGATTGCTCTGAGCCGGGAAGACACGCGTCCGCCGCTGTGCGTGCGCCGATCACTTGCAACTGGAGAACGGTGACGTGACGCTCTCGCCCGTCCCGTCGGGACCGCTTTCGTCAGACGATCTGCGGCCACTTCCGTCGCGTCCGAATCTCGAGTTTGAGAAGAAGCGCGCCAAGAAATTCGTGAAGGAGCGTAACGGTGCGATCAAGCTTGCAGAAGCGCAACTGCTCATTGCGCGCGAGTACGGTTTTGCGAGCTGGCGAAAGCTGTCCGCTTACTACACTACGTGGCAAATGCACGAACGTGCGGGAACGGAAGGAACACCGCAGTCACTCATCGATCTCGACCGGAGTGTGAAGCAGCTGTTGGCCGAGTTTGCGGCGCGCCAGGGGTTGGATCCGCAGCCATTGGATGCGATGGGAAACGGTGCCGCACTCGCCGCGTACGTTCCGCGGTTTTACGGACTATCTGACAAGGAGATTTTCGCATCGACGCTGTCGGAGAGTGAAGCGCAGCTTGTGGTGGCGAGACGCAGTCGGTTCACCGATTGGAAAGCGGCAACCGATTTTGCGGCATCGAGCCGGGATCCGCGTCAGCAACAGGCGCAACACATTTCACCGGCTTTGGGTGCCGCGCAGCAGGCGGTGCGTGACGGCAAGCGTGATGAGTTGGAGCACTTGCTTCGCGAGAATGCGGAGTGGTTGCTTTCGCCGCAGCCTGGTGCTCCAATGCGCGGTATCGTCTGGGACGTCATTCGGTTGGCTACACGAGCACCAGGCGATCGGACGCTCGCGTTGTATCAGGTGCTTGCTACCGTAGGGGTCAACGTGCAGGAGTACCTGAACATCGCGTTGCTTGGCTCAGTGATTCCCAAGATGAGCGTTCAGGAAATTCAGGGACTGCTGGAGCTGGGTGCCGATCCCAACTGGAAACCGCGCAACGGTTTCACCTTGCTGGAGCACGCCATCATTCGTTACGGCAATGGGGAGGCGGTTGATCTCATCGCGAAACGTGTTACGGCGAAGAAGGCATTCTGGGTGGCGGCGGGCATTGGAGACGTGAAAACCATGCTGCAGTTCGTGAACAAACAGTGCGTGCCGAACGAAGCGGCGCGGCAGGATCGGCCGGATGCCGGAATACTTGGCACCGGCGGCACCGTGCGCCCCGACGCGAGTGATCTGGAAGTGGTGTGGGAAGCATTCATGATGGCGGCGCTGAATGGCCGGCTGAACACGATGCAAGCGCTGCTCGATCGCGGGTTTCCGATCAACTACACGCCAGTGTGGTACAACGCGCTGCACGTCAGTGTGTCGTATCGATTGGTGCCGGTGGTGGAATTTCTGCTCGCGAATGGCGCGGATCCCGACTTCAAAGCGTGGCCCGATCAACAATCGCCGCGTGATTTGTCCAGAACGCAGCAACAACATCTATCAACCGATGCTTCGGCGCAGCGGGTGCATGCGCTGATTCTTTCTATGGGGAAGAAATGATCATGACGATTCCATCAGCAGATGGCTTGCGAGTGTTGCCGGACATGCCGCAGTTGGATGTCGAGGTGCAGAGGGTTGCGCAGTACATGCGTGAGCAGCGGGACGCTGGGTCAACCGAAGTGGCGCGCGCCTCGTGTGCGGCTGAATATGGCTTCGCGAGTTGGGAGAATTTGGTAGGGTATTTTCGCGTGTGTGAAGCTCACCAGCGTGCGGGTACTTCGGACATGAATCTGGAAAGAGCGCGAGCTGACCAGGAAGTGAAAAGTTTGCTCAAGGACTTCAATTCCCGTAAAGACATGACCGAACCGCCGCCAGACAGTTTTGGGCACCTGGCGGCCGCTGCGACGTACGTTCCGCGGCTGTATGGATTGAGCGACGACGAACTGAAAACTGAAACGCTCGCCGAGAGCGAAGCGCAGCTGGTGGTCGCGCGTCAGCGCCGTTTCATGAACTGGAATGCGCTGAACGACAAGATTGGGGAGATGTTGCAATATCGTACGCCTGAATATCAGATGCCGAGTGCGCAGAGGGTTGCTGCGATGAATGATGCGAAGCGGGCGGTGTATGACCGGGACATTGACGGCCTTACCCGCGCGCACAGCGCAATTCCCAATTGGTTTCGATCGGCCGAGCGACCTGGCTTTACGGTGGGGCCTGTGTGGGATGTGATTAGACAGTTCATTGCGTCGCCGGATGCAGGGTCCCGCGCGTTGCTTGATCACCTGTATGTGTTGGGCGTAGACGTGCAGTCGTATCTTGACAGCGGAATTTTGGCCTCTGGTTTCAGTCCTGTTGAGACTGTCCAAATACGCGGGCTGCTGCAGCTCGGTGCGAATGTCTCGCAGGCACTGCCCGACGGTTTCAGTCTGCTCGAACATGCCGTTGTGAAATACATGAATGGCGAGGCGGTGGATATCATCGCATCGCACGTTGCGCCTCGCCGGGCGTTCTGGATTGCGGCCGGGTTGGGCGATGTCAGTACGATGATGTCCTTTATTGATCGCGACAATCGGCCAACCATGGAAGCACGACGTGATCGTTTCGACGCCAACGCGTTAGCGATGTCCCCGATCTTTTTCGTAAGCGCACCGCGTCCGAATGCTTCAGACACCGAGATTCTCTGGGAGGCGTTCATGCTGGCTGGGCTCAATGGTCGTCTTGCGGCGCTCGACGCATTGCTGAAGGTTGGGTTTCCCATCAACTATGCGCCTGGTCCGGAAAATTTGTTGGTGATGAGTGTGCGGCATCACTTGGCAACCGTTGTGGAGTATTTGTTGAGCCGAGGGGCCGATCCGCACTACAAATCGTGGCCTAATCATTGGTCGGCGGTGCACATGTCCAACGTTTCGCAGGAGCACTACGGGGGCAAGCCGGGGGTCGCGGAGATTCACGCGATGTTGGCGAGAAGGCGCTGAGATGACGAGTTCGAATCCGCCCGTTGGAGAATTGCGTCCTTTGCCGGCGCGCCCGAATCTTGAGTTCGAAAAAGGGCGCGCCAGGACATTGGCGCGCGAATCTGGACTGAGTGCATCGACTGCCCCGGAAGCAACCTTTCACGCGGAAATGGGAACGGAAACAACATTTCACGCGGAGGCGCGGAGAGGCGGAGAACTGCGCCCGGGTGTGCCTGGAGATGGTATGAAATTGTCGGAAGCGCAGTTGATGATTGCGCGTGAATATGGATTTAGCAGTTGGCGTCGCTTGTCGGCGTATTACAAGACGTGGCAGCAGCATGAATTGGCCGGGCCAACGGGATGGGATCTGACGCAAACGAACGTCGACAACGAGGTCGCAGGTTTACTGGAAGCGGCGAACCGCGTGTCCGAAGGCTCGCACGCGCCAGAAACACCATCACCAACACCAGCAAAACATTCGTTGGTACTCAGTCACGCGCAGTTGTCGGCGATTGCCGCGTTCGTGCCTCGTTTCTACGGACTTCCGAATTCGGTAATTCGTGATGCGGTGCTAACCGAAGCTGAAGCGCGACTCATCGTCGCACGAACTCGCCGATTTCCGGGGTGGCAGGCCTTGCAGGAGCGCATCGACGAATTGGCGCGTGACAGCAAGAATCCGAGGTATCACGGCGCTCCGCCGGCACTGACGAAGCCAAACAAGCCATCCGCAATTGGGATGGTGAGGCGCTGGTCCGAATATTCGAGACGCATCCGGAGTGTTTTTACGAACCCATACCCGGCGATTCGCTGCGCATCGGTCCCGTGTGGGAAATCGTGAAGCAGTTCATGCAGATTGGAGATGCGGCAACGCGTGCCATGCTTGAGCGACTCGCGTTGGCGGGCGTGCCGGTGCAGTTGCATCTGAATTCGGAACTGCTCGGTGGTCCATTCTTTCGCATTCCAACTGGGCAGATTCGCGCACTCCTCGAGTTGGGTGCCGATCCACACGGGATTCCACCCAATGGTGCGAGCGTACTCGATCACGCAATCGTGCGATACATGAACGGCGAAGCCGTCGATCTCATTGCGGCACGCGTCAAACCGCGCAAGGCGTTCTGGATCGCGGCGGCACTGGGTGATGTCACAACGATGCGGGCGTTTCGCAACAAGCGTGGGCAAATGACCGACGCGGCACGACGCGATCGCCCTGACGCGTTGATGCTGGGTGTGCTGCCCGTCATGACACGAGCCCAGCGTCCAGACGCGTCCGACACAGAAATTCTGTCGGAAGCTTTTTTCTGGCCGGACTGAATGGCCGGCTGGATGCGATGCAGGAACTGCTCGATCTTGGTGCGTCAGTGGACTATGCGCCGGGGCGTTTCCCGCTGCTGTACCTCGCGGTGGCACATGAAATGGTCGACGTGGTGGATTTTCTCGTGCAGCGGAGCGCAGATCGCGATTTCAGGACGGAGGCGCGTGGGGATTCCGTCCGCGCACTCTCGCTTCGAATGATGGAAGACACCGTGCGTCACCCCAATGCGGCGCGCATCCACGCGCTGCTTTCCCGATAAGGAGCATGGACAGATGACTACAAGAAGCTACTTTCGCGCTGTATTGCTGGTGACCGCTTTCGGCTGTGTTGCCGGCGCACGTGACCTGTCGGCGCAGGCCGTTCGTGACAGCGCGGGCATTCGCATTGTGATGAATACAAAATCAACGTGGACGCCTGCACAGCAGTTGCAGCTTTCGGCCAAACCAACGCTCGTGGTTGGTACACAGGATAGCGACACACCAAGACCCAAGAGTATACGAGGAGCGTTCTATTTGTCCGACGGACGCATCGTAGTTGGTGAACGTCTGTCCGCTGAGCTTCGCGTCTATGACGCGTCCGGAAAATATCTGACGACGTTTGGGCGCAAAGGTGAAGCGCCCGGAGAATTCCGTGAATTTGGAAAGACCGTCAGGCTCGCCGGTGACACGATCGCTGTGTTTCACGAAGACGCCTCGATTTCACGATTCACTTCGTCGGGGAAGTTCATTACACGCACTCGCGATCAATCACCACTGGTGGGTCTACCGACCTCATTCACCGACGCCCTGGTGGCGCTCAATGGCGGCGCGCGAGTTACGATGACCGAGCGGATAGATCGCCCCGTTGGTGCAATTGGTTCGCGAATTGATGCCACGGGCACAGTCGAAGTCGTGCGCGGCGATGGCGTATCGACAAAGAAACCGGGCGAACTCGCATTGATGCAGGCAACGGTGGGCAAGAGCGGCCGCCCGAGGCAATTGTGGTTGGCTGCCGAAGCTGTGTACGCCGACAACGGTTCCCAATTCGTTTTTGGCTACGGCACGTCCTATTCGCTGACGAAATACTCAGCCGAAGGCGTGCCAACGTTGATTGTGCGACGCGAGTGGACGCCAGCGCCAGTCTCCAGCAAGGATTGGGAAGAGTGGACCGATGAATGGTTGAAGCGCTGGAGCAAAAAAACGGGCGCCGCATTAGCTGCTGAACGACAGGACTTACTCGACGACGACTATCAGGATGCGCTGCCGGCCTTCTCAGCAGTTGTGCTCGATAACACGGGAAAGCTCTGGGTCCGCGCGCCAAAAACAATTGATGGCGCTGTTGCTGGGTCACTCAATGACTATCCCATTGGACCCAGCACGTGGTCGGTATTCAGCGATACTGGAATCTGGTTGGGCGATGTTGTCATGCCGTCGAAATTTGAACCGACCGACATTGGCAAAGATTACGTGTTAGGCATCGCTCGCGATGATGATGTGACGCCCACGGTTGTTCGATACAAACTCGGGCCCAAGTAGGAGCGCAACATGAACACTCATAACAGAAGCTTCTTTCTCGCGAGTCTGGCGATTTTTCTGATTGGTGCAGTTGCCAACACACAAACGGTGCGCGACAGCGCCGGTATTCGGATTGTGATGAACACGAAACCCACCTGGACGCCGGCGCAGCAATTGCGACTCTCCGCGACACCATCGCTCGTTATTGGCGATCGTGAAGAGGAACCGTATCAACTGTCACGCGTGGGAGGCGCGTTCTACCTGTCGGACGGGCGGATTGTCGTGGGCGAAATTGCCGCCAACGAGATTCGGGTGTATGACGCGAGCGGCAATCATGTAAAGACGTTTGGACACCAGGGCGACGGACCCGGCGAGTTTCGCTCGATTACGAAAGTTGTCAGACTTGCCGGCGATACGATTGCGGTGCTTCACGAAAGAGCAATGGTCTCTCGATTTACCAGTGCGGGAAAGTTCATCACGCGTACGAACGATCAGGGTACGGTCGACTACAGCAAACCGGGGGCGGTCAGTACCGGCGTTTCCCTTGCTCTTAACGGCGGCGCGCGATTGACGATCAGCAGGGCTCGCAACCCAAAGGGCGGTGCAGTTGGAACGGAATTTGACGCGAAAGCCTCTCACAGCGTGATTGGCGGCGCAGGCGTTGCACCTAAAACGCTCGGCGAACTTCCGTACATGCAGGCCCTTTCCGGCCGGGATGGCGCCGACAAGCCGTGGCTTGGCGCAGAAGAAGTGTTCGCTGGAAATGGTTCACAGTTTTACCTGGGCTACGGCACGCAGTATTCCCTCACGCGTTATTCCGCGCAGGGCGTCCCGAACCAGATTATTCGTCGCGCGTGGACCGCGCCGCCAATTACGCGAAAAGAATTTGAGGAATTCACCGAGGAATGGCTGAAGCGTTGGACCAAAGCGACAGGTCCAAAGCTCGAAGCAGAACGCAAGGAACAGCTCGCGATGGAGTATTTCAAGAAACTGCCGGCATTTTCGGCGCTCGTACTCGATAACCTTGGACGCGCGTGGGTACGGACTCCCAAACCGATTGACGGTGCTGTAGCCGGTTCATTGAATAACTATGCGATCGGCCCAAGCACGTGGTCGGTGTTCAGCCCAACTGGCATCTGGCTTGGCGATGTCATCATCCCGGCGCGGTTCACACCGATGGACATTGGCGCCGACTACGTGCTTGGCGTCTCCAGAGATGACGATGGCACACCAACTGTCGTACGCTACAGGCTCGGCGCGAAGTAGCTCTGCTGGCGTTGCACTGGAAGTGATGTGACATCCTCGAGGCAGACGTTCGTCGCGACGCTGAACACGGTGTTGCTCGCGAACGACTGGCGTGTTTCACGCGGAGGCGCGGTGGACCAATCAACGAGGCGCGGAGCAACGCCTACTTACTCAGCAGTCAGTAATATAAGAGACACTTGGATGTTTGAAGAATGAGCGAATCAGGGATTTGTTCTTCTGCATCTGCGCGAGTTGCTCGTGCACGCGTGCTGCGAGCTGTTCGCCCCGTTGGAGCGGACGCCGCGCGGTACCGGTGCGTTTCGCGTGACTCCAGACCAGTTCATCGGGATTCAGATCGGGCGCGTAGCCGGGCAGGAAGTGCAGCGTGAGTCGGCCGTCCGTGGATGCGACATAATCTGCGACCAGGTTCGTCTTGTGCGCCGGCAAACTATCGAGCACGAGATGCAGCGGGCGCCTGCGGCCGCGCAACAATTGCTTGAGCAGCGTAACGAACAGCGTGCCATTCAAGCCCCCCTTGTATGTCCGAAACCAGAACGCGCCTTTGCTGCTGACTGCGGATGCCGCACTGATACTTTGGCGTTGGCCCGGCACGCGCACCACCGGGGTTTCGCCGCGCGCACTCCACGTCGTGCCGTGCACCGCATCCGCGCGAAAGCCGGATTCGTCCCAGAACGCGATGTCCGCCCGTGTTTTTTTGGCGCGTTTCACGAGGGCGGGATAGGTATCGCGTTGCCACCGAGCGATGGCCACCGGATCGCGCTGATACGCGCGCTGCAGCGGTTTTTGCACCGTGAGTCCGACCCGCGCCAAGAGCGCCCCGATGGACGCGAGCGAGAGCGACACGTCGAACCGCTCCGCCACCAACGCTTGCACCAACTGTCGCGTCCACAGCCCAAAATCGAAGCCATATTGCCACGGTGTTTTGCCGTGCACCCAGCGAAACACCTGACGCTCTTCGGCGGCGGTCAGCGTGCGCGGCCGACCCGTCGCCTTCCGCGCTCGCAAGACGGTGAGCGGACGTCCGCGCGCGGCGGCCTGCACGCGGTACGCCCACGCGCGTTGCAAGCCAAACGATGCCGCCACTGCCGCAGGTCGCTCGCCAGCGCGCATGCGTTCGGCGGCCAACCGCCGCATCTCCTCCAACGTCGCATGGTCCAACGTCCGCCCATCGCGTGTCTTCATGACGAGCTTACGCACGAGCGCTTCACAATGTTGGATCAATCGTCTCCTAACTTACTGACGGCTGAGTAATCGCCCCCTCCATCCCCGCTACCCGCCGCAACAGCCCCAACTGCCCCGAGTGGTACGTCTGATGAAACATCAACGTAAACAACAACGAGTGCACCGTTTCATTGGGATTTCCCGTGGGACTGTCGGCAACTGGCTGCAACAGCATTTCATCGGACACGCGTGACAGGCCCGCATCGAAACGGTCGCACGAGGTGTTCCACGCAGCCAGCAACTCGTCAAAGACGATGGCGTCGCCCGCATCAATAATCGGCGCCGATCCACGATCGTAGTGTCCCAAACGATCCATACCAATCACGCTCTGCTCGCCCAACATCGGAATCGTCTTGGTATAAATCACGAGCAAATGACCGAGCACCCAATTGCTGCAATTGCCCGCGGGTTGCGGCTGCTTCAAACTATCCGCGTGTGAAATGCCTTTGGTGTTGACATCAACGGTGTAACGAACCTTCCCCGCCAGATCGCGCAGCGTATCCTGTACACTCATCGCAGTCGATTTCGGCGCTGCTTCCATTGTCGCTTCGGGCATACTCAGGCTCCCTGTTCCAGAAGTTTGACATAGTTGTTGAAGGCACTGGTCCAACCACCAACGTGACCGTCACGAGCGCCCGCGTTCGTAAACCCGGTTTGCGTCAGCACAACACGCGTCGCGTCCTTCTCTTCAAAGAACTCGAGCGTAACGATGGTTTCCGGCGTCGTTTCATCACTCGCACCATTGTCCTTGAGCCACATGTGCGTGTAAACAAGGCGCGACGGCGGAGTCACTTCACGGTATTCACCAAGCACCACATGCTTCGGGCCGTTCGGTTCCACCATGACCGCGCGAAACTTTCCACCAACGCGTAAATCCTGCGAACCTTCCGGAATGGTCAAACCTTCCGGTGCCGACCACTTCTTCATTTCGTCCGGGTCCACCCACGCGTGGTACACGCGTTCGCACGGCGCACGAATAGTGCGTTTTATGCGCAACTCAGCGCATCGGCCTGGCTGTTGATCATCACTTGTCTCCTCGTTCGAGATAACGCGCAATCGCGCTGAACTGTCGGTCCCAGTGCGCGCGATACCGTTCCATCAGTGCCATCG
>Ga0105047_10016003_pt1 | contig 11786 bp, 14 predicted proteins | sample MAT04_FD_78384 | JGI IMG/M metagenome (GOLD analysis project Ga0105047, IMG submission 78384) | Freshwater microbial communities from Lake Fryxell liftoff mats and glacier meltwater in Antarctica - MAT-04 (megahit assembly) | ecosystem: Environmental > Aquatic > Freshwater > Ice > Liftoff... | reverse complement strand
GGGTCTGTCCAGTTAGAAGTTTTTGCGCTCTCGCTCATTGGCGTACCTCATGGAGATGATGCGGCGAGCCTTGCCGCGAGGGGTCCATACCAGTACCACGACTCGTCCATCCAGCATACCCATGCTGATGGTGCGCGGCTCGCCATAATCGGCGCGGCTATCGAGTTGCTCCAGCGTAGGACCGTCCAGCACACGAGCCGCGTCAGCAAAATCAAGGCCGCGCTCGTGCAGCGTGGTGGCTCGTTTTGCCTCGTCGTATTCAATGTGCATTGACTTATTGTATTGGCATTTAGTTTACATCACAATTACTTTTTGCCAATACAAATAGTTCGTTTCGATTTGAACTACCGACAAGTCGGTCTGAGGTGCAGTGGAACGGAAAACTGGGTTAAGCAGTTAATTTAAGTGCCCCAATGAATTGTTGGCTGTGATCGGCCTGCGATTTTTCATGCCTGACTTGGCTCTATTGGGTCACGCAAAGGCCGTAAATCACCCTTGGCCACAGCCTCTGGCATCTAGAAAGAATATCGACCCAATATGTTGATGCGCTCAGTGCGGCGAAAGCCTGGCTGGCCTTGACAATCCAAACCGATTTCCCGGGGTTATCAACGATCAGCGTGGATTCCTTGGCTACGCATCATCAATGTAATCTACCAATAACCCACTTTAATCAACAAAACCAAGCCTCCCCCTGCCCGACCTCCCCGCGCCCTTGCGAGGAAGATGAGGGGGAGGAGATGTCTTTCATTGTGGGGAATAGATATGTTGATTACATCCATGATGTGAATTCCCCTCGTTTTTCCGTTCAGCAAGTCTTGCTTGCAGCCCGCGCCTGGGCGAGCGCACACGCTGCGGGCCCTGCCTGCTGCGCGACGCCGACACGGCACCGACGGCTGACGGTGTGTTCTTCGCGATGCTTATCGATCCCACTCGCCCGTGTGCTGCCGCCAGGACAATTTGCCCTCTTGCATCTCAATGCTCCATACGGATGAAGTGTCCAACGTCTCGCTTCACGTGATCTTGAGGCCGGGTCACGGGGTAGCCTGCAGCATCCAAATAGCGATTCAATGCGTTATCCAGGGATATCGGGACAGTTGATGCCGTCACTGCACCAGTGCCGGCTTTCCTTGGAAAAAGACTTGCACCCCGATCAGTGAGATACTTGTATCTCTTTTGCTATTTGGAATCAGGAGAACGACATGGGCGCTGTATCCATTCGACTGCCCGACGATGTGTTCACCCGCTTGCAACATCTGGCGCAACTCACCGGGCGCAGCAAGACCTTCTACATGGTCGAGGCCATTCGCGAGCATCTCGATGACCTGGAGGATGTGTACCTGGCCGAGCAACGCTTGAGCGACCAGCGCGCCGGCAAGACGCAGTCGGTGCCTCTGGAGGAGGTCATGAAGCGCTATGGTCTGGAAGGTTGAACTGGACCCTGCCGCCGTGCGAGAACTGGGCAAGCTCGACCCTCAGAATGCACGGCGCATCCTGACGTTCCTGCACGCCCGCGTGGCGGTGCTCGACGATCCGCGCAGCATCGGCGAGGCGCTCAAGGGCGCCAGGCTGGGCGAGTTCTGGAAGTACCGCGTGGGCGACTGCCGCATCATCAGCAGCATCGAGGATGGCGCCTTGCGCATCCTGGTGGTGAAGCTCGGCAATCGGCGTGAGGTGTACCGATAGAGAACGCGCCTTGTCGCGCGGCAGCAGAAGTGGCGTCCTGGACATGCTTTTTTCACTACAGGGTAAAACGGCGCCATTTTTGTACAGGGGCCAGGCGCACCGTCAAAGTTCTACGGGTAGCGCCTTGCTGAGCGTCGTGTCTGACGTGTGACTGCCGGGGCGTCCAAGCCGGCCCTTGCGGCGCTGCTTCATCACGCGTCGAGCATGGAGTCGTCAGCCTTCATCCGGCGGGTCGTCAGATGTTTTTCTGAAGTGCCTGCGTCTTGAGCTTTGTGAGGCAGGCCCCCCCCAGCACCGCAGTGGAGAGCACACCCTGCGACGAAAGCCATGGCAAAGGCGGCCAGGCTTTCAAGCGGCGAGTTGTTGTCCAAAGGCATCGGGACACCAGGAAAGTGATGGATGGATAGGTTAAAAAATTGAATGCACGTGCCGCAGGTGAAGCACGTGTGACGTCGCCGTGCCGCGTGCCTAACGATCGCCGTCGCTGCCATTCACCTCATCGGCCACCCCTGCTGCCGCGCCAAGCGTGCTGCCGACTGCCAGACCCAGCACGGTGATCGCACCCACGGGACCAAAAACCGGCAGCGCCACGACCACAGCCACCCCCGCAGAAGCACCTTTCACAGCACTCCAAAGACCAGAAACGAATCCCATGATTTCCCCCCTTTGTCGCAGTTAAAAAAATTGATTGGAATGACGCGTATTGAAAGCATCGAAGGCTTCAATACGCTTGCCATGGATGAATTTTGACGGGATGGGGCGCAACATCAGGGGCCGGCAAGCTTGTAGATGCCCTGAGCCGGCGAGCGGTGCCGGAGCCGGCCGCGCGGGTGAGCGGGCACAGGGGAAGGCAAAACCGGGCAAGTCGCGTGTCAACCCGCTGCTGCTTACAAACAAACCGCTTTGGAGAAAAAAAGGAGTGCTTTTCGCCAAGCGCTTGCAGCCTTTGCGGGGGGCAACTGATGCACCGGTTTGCCGCGCCGCAGCGTTGCCTCGGGCTGGATCGACAGCAACGTTGCCAGGCGCTCGTGCCTGCTGCATGCCTCCCTACACTGACGCCAGGCCCTCAACCTGAGGGACAAAACACAGTCACAGCCACCGAACCTGCAGACCCATTAACCTTTCAGGAGCTTGCCCCATGCTTTTTCTTCTTCCCCTTCTCGGCACCTTCATCAGCAGCGCTACTGCCGTCGGCAGCGTCGCCGCAGGTGTGAGCGGCATCATCGGTTCGGCCGCAGTCATCACGGCAGGCGCCACCGCCGCCACCGCATCCTTGAGTGCCAGGGCCGGCGTTCCCGGCACGGCTGAAGGCCGCCCCCAGGCTGCCGGCAGAGCGCCCAACGCCAGCGGCTCCTCACGCAGCAACTTCGCCTGAGCGCCTGGTGCAGGGCTGCTTTTCCTTTTACTTTTTTCGCCCCTGCCGGCTCCCCCAACCCCCCCACCTTGCCTGCGCTGCCCGCTTTGCCCCCGACAGGCAAGGGCGGCATCCACCGACACGAAACGAAAGAAAGCTCCCCATGCCCCTGTTTGACACCTTCTGCGAGCGTATCGGCCCCCTTCTGGAGGTCGCCAAAGACATACCCATGGAAAAAATCGCCGCCGTCGGGCTATTGCTCCTGGGCATGGCCGCCATGGCCCGGGACGTGGCCCTGGGCCGCCCAGGCGCAGGCCCGGGACAGGACTAAAAACATACTGGGCAAATGAATGGCGCTTTTGCGCCAGACACGGTGTCACCAGCACCTGCCCGCCTCAACCCCGCAGACTGCGATCGTACTTTGCCTTGACCCCGCCCTGGACCTTCAACTCGACCACGTGACCCTGCCGTTCCCGCCGCCTTCGTTCCCGCGGGCGACCTTCAGGCACCTGCGTGAATACGCTGGCCTCATGCCGGTCGCCATGACCGGGCCGCGCGCCTTCACGACACCCCACGGCCCAGGGCCACGGCCTGTTTTTCGCCAAGCCGGCCGGCCCGGCGTGCGCTGCGCTGCGCCCTACAATGGCGCTTGCTCGGTTTTTGTCGATGTACCGCAAGGCTGCGAGGCGTTTTGGCTCTGGCCAAGAAGCACAGGCCCGCAGCGCAACTTTCGTTTGAATCTCTGGACAAACCCGTATGGCCCATACCCTGATCACTTTCCTGGGCAACGTAGCGCACGACAAGGGCGGGCAATACGCATTCACCACCTATGAGGTCGAGCAGCAGCAGTTCAGCTGCCGGTTCATGGGCTTGGGCCTGGCACAGGCCTTGAAAATTCCGCGCATCCGCATTCTGGGCACCTCGGGCAGCATGTGGGATGTGCTGCTCGACCAGCTTGGCGCGACCCGTGACGAATCGGCCTGGGTGGGCCTGTCCGACGCCGTCAGGCAAGACCAGGTGACGCAGGCGCTGCTGCACAGCTTTGAGCGCGAACTCAATGCGTCGCAGTCGGCGCATGTGTTTGAGCTGCGCTTGTTGCCCTACGGGTTCGAGGAGGACAAGCAGGTGGATATCTTGCACGCGCTTTCGTCTGGACTGGACGGCAAGGAGCACGAAGTCACGCTCGACATCACGCATGGCATGCGCCATCTGCCCGTGCTGGGCATGCTCAGCATGATGTATCTGCAGTCCATCGGGCACGCGACAGTACGCAACGTCTTCTACGGCGTGTTTGACCGGAAAAATCCTGTCAATCCGGTGGTCAACCTTTCCGGGCTTTTACATATCCAGGAGTGGATCAAGTGCCTGGACCAGTTTGACAAGGATGGCGACTACAGCGTGTTCTCGCCACTGCTCAAGCGCGACGGCCTGCCCGGCCAGTTGCTGGAGGAAGCCGCGTTCCTGGAGCGCATCGGCAACTTGTCCCTGGCGCAACAAAAGCTCAACACGTTCTGGCAGACCCAGGAGAGGCCACGCACGCCGGCCAGCATTATGTTCTTTCCGGTGCTGCAGTCGCGGCTGAACTGGCGCCGCTCGGCCAAGCGCTCGCAGTGGGAGCGCACGCTGGGCATGGAATTTCTGGCACGCAAGGATTATTTGCGCAGCGTCATCTTTTGCTATGAATCGCGCATTTCCGCCGAGGTGGAAAAAACCGGGGGCGACGCCAACAACTTTGAGTTCGATCGCGAAGCGGCCGAAAAATCCCTGGAGTCCCAGGCCCGGGACAGCCGCATGGAGTTTGGCAGTGCGCACAACTTCTATCCGCTCAAGTACCTGCGCAACCAGTTGGCCCACGGCATCCGCGCCAAGGTGGAGTCAAGCCTCTGGGCGCAGGCCGAAACCGCCAGGTTCGTCAACAGCCTGACCAAAAACGAGCAAAAGCTCCAGCAGTGGCTCAGCGCTGCGCTCAAGAGTGCTTGATGGGCCCGTTGTCGGCATGCGCCGTGTGCCGCGGCCGGCCAGCCCCAGGGCGCCACCTTGCGAACGATTCGCAAAAAGCTGTCAGCAGATTGATTTATAAGGGGATTTTGCGGTTGAGGAGCCGTTTTGGAGTGAAAACGGGTGCCGCCGGGCCTGAAAACGCCATTTTTCCCGAAGCTGTCCGCAAAGCGCTTGTAAGTGCTTGATTCCAAATGGGAAATATATGGTAGAGTTTGACCGCCCCGTTTTCTGAAGGGGATTAAGACCGGGCTTCTTGTTGATCGAGTAACGCGGCACGCTGACCATTTCCCATCGCGCGGCACGTCTTCAGCCCGTCGCTTCTGGCCTGCCGACGGGTGCCTTGGCTGGTCTTTCTGGATTTGTGAATGAAAAATGGATGTAGCGCATGCCAAGCTTGCGTAGACAGCTATTAAAATCATAGCGCCCATCACTGCTTGCACAAGGAAAGCCTCCAGCGCGATTGGGCTGACGGCCATCAGGGGGCGGCTCACCTGCCCGCAGCCCGCCTTGGCGCTGCCGCATTTTTCCTGCCTGTGCCGCAGGTAGCCACGACAGTCGCTGGTGCAATGCCCGACCCGCGGCTCAAGCCGGTGACACTCAAAAAAAACCACCCCGGTACAACCCCCAAAACCCTGCAAGCTTGCCGCACGCGGCTTGACGACCCTTTCCCGCCAGAATTCATCCATGGGCAACGAATGCGGCTGCTGGGCAAGCGGTTCGAGCCCCAGGATTTTTAATTTGCAACAAGGGGGACATCATGGGTTTTGTTTCTGGTCTTTTGAAAGCGGCAGCAGGCGCTGCGGCCGGGGTGGCTGCCGTGGTGGCGCTGCCCGTGTTTGGCGCCGTGGGGGCGATCACCGCCACCGGGCTGGCCGTGGGCAGTGTGCTCGGCGCGGCAGCCGGTGTGGCCGATGCAGTCAATGAAAGCGACGACAGCTGAAAAAGGTGTGCGGCCCGCGCCTGCACGGCATCGCTGTGGGCCGCCAGCCAGGCAACGAACAACCCCCCACCTGTTTCACACCCCCCAAAAAAGGCAATCCGGCGCATGGCATTCAAAATTCGATTTCTGCTCACCAGTCGATGCACGGCGCGCTGCGCTTACTGCCACAACGAGGGGCAGGACAAGCGCGGCGCCACGCTGCTGGGCTTGCCAGTCATCGACCGCATCCTGGCCACCTTGCAGGCGAGCGACTGCGTGCCCGACGAGATCATCCTGAGCGGGGGCGAGCCGACGCTGCACAAACGGGTCGGCGACATCGCCCGTCGCTGCCGCGCCACCGGCGCGCACGTCTCGATGGATTCGCACGGCGGCCACCCCGCGCTCTTGCAGGCCGCGCTGCCTTACCTCGACGAGCTCAAGGTGCATGTGGACTCCTTTGATGCGGCGCGCCAGCGCGTCAGCATGGGCATCGAGATCGACCAGGTGCTCGCCAGCCTTCGCCTGGCCCGGCAGTTTGCCCTGCTGCTGCGGCTGAACCATCCGCTCACCTGCGCGGCCGACACGCGCGCGTTCGTGACACAGGCCAGACGCCTGGGCGTGGACTGCAAGATCATCGAGATGTTCGGCCTGGGCGCGCTGGCAGGGCCGCCGCCCACGGTGGACTGGCGCCAGCACGGCTACCAACGCGACAGCCAAGGGCACTGGCTGCACGCCAACGGCACGCACCGGCTCTTTACCAAGCGCTGCGACGCCCAGCACAACCTGCGCGACGACACGCTGTTCATCGGCACCGACGGCATTCGCCGGGCGGTCGATGGCGTGATCATCGGCCAGGCGGAGAATTTTTCCATGCGCATGGTCAAGACAAGCCCGGCCAGACGCTCCGCCGCTGCGTGCGCCTGAAGGCGCGGCGCCCTTGAGGCCCTCACGGGCCATCAACCCTGCACGCCGGGACGCCCCCGCAGGCGCCCATCCCCCCAAAAATTGGCAAGCTTGCCAGGGAATTTTTTCGCAGCTTTGTGACTACACTAAATTACATAAATATGCAAAATATGACTAAACCGCTAAACCACCCCCAGCAGCCTGCCAGCTACACACGCCGCGTGCTGCTGGCCGTCAGCGGACTGTCGCCGCAGATCATGACCGAAACGCTCTACGCGCTGGCCGTGGCCGGCCATCCGGCCGAGCGGTTCGTGCCCACCGAGGTGCACATCATCACCACCATCGAGGGCGCGCAGCGCGCCGAGTTATCGCTCTTGAGCGCGGACCTGGGCTGGTTTCACCGGCTGTGCGCGGACTACCAGCTTCCCGCCATCGCCTTTAGCCGCGAGCACATCCACGTCATGCGGGACGCCCGCGGCGAAAAGATGAACGACATTCGCAGCATCGAGGACAACGGCGCGGCGGCCGATTTCATCACCGCGCAGGTGCGCCAGCTCAGCGCCGACCCCGAGTGCGCGCTGCATGTCTCGATCGCCGGCGGGCGCAAGACCATGGGGTTTTACCTGGGCTACGCGCTGTCGCTCTACGGCCGCGCGCAGGACCGGCTGAGCCATGTGCTGGTCAGCGAGCCGTTCGAAAACACCCTGGAGTTCTTCTACCCCAGCGCGCAGAGCCGGGTGCTGCAAATGCGCGACGGCAAGTGGGCCGACGCCGCGACGGCGCAGGTCACGCTGGCTGAAATTCCCTTTGTCAGCCTGCGCCACGACCTGCCCCAGGCGCTGCTCTCGGGCCACGCCAGCTTCAGCGAAACCGTCGCCGCTGCGCGCGTGGCGCTGGCCCCGCCTGAGCTGGTCATGGACCTGCGTGGCAAGCGGGTGCGCGCCAGCGGCCAGGTGATCGCGCTGCGGCCGGCCGAGCTGGCGCTGCTGGCCGTGTTTGCGCGGCGCGCCATCGAGGGCGCACCGGCTTTGCCCGCGCCCTGTAAAGGCTCACCTGACGCGGCCTGGGGTGATCAGTTTTTGCGTGAATACCGCACCATCATTGGCCAAGCGGGCGACGCCGACAGCACCGAACGCACGCTCAAAAGCGGCATGGAGGGGGAGTATTTTTCCACCTGCAAGTCCCGACTGGAAAAGCGCCTCAAAGCCGCACTGGGCCCGGCCGCCAGCGCCTACTGCATTGATGACGGCGGCAAAAGGCCGCGCCACTACCGGCTCACGCTGGCACCGGACTCGATCCGCTTCGTGGAGCCGGCGGCATTCAACGCCGCCTTGCCATGACCAGGCCCGACGGCCCGGGGGCCTTGCCCCGCCTCGCAGCACGCACTGCCGCTGGCCCGCGCCACCTGCCTTTTCTTCCCCATTGATGGAACCCATGACCCCTACGCTGGCGCCTTGCGCGCAAACTCCCGTGCTGCACCTGTGCATTGCCACCGAACAGACGCTGGCCAACGTGCTGCCGCTCAGGCTCCTGCCCTGGGGCCAGGTCATCATCATCGCCAGCGATCAGCTGCGCCAGCGCAGCCAGGCCCGCCTGCAGCAATTGCTGCGCTGGGCGGAAAGCGAAGCCCATCAGCGCGGCTTGTTCCCACTCGACGCCGTGCGCGTGGTGGAGTTGCCGGACACCGGCATGGGCTGGTCTGGACTGCTCGCTTTTGCCCGCCGCCTGGCCGCCGAGCTGACGCTGCAGCACCCCGGCCAATCTATCGACCTCAACGTTACCGGGGGCACCAAGCTCATGTCCCAGGCCTTCAGCACCGCCTTTGCCGGCCAGGCCCGCATGGTGTACTGCAACACCCAGGGCGCAGCACTCGAAGTGCTGGATCCGGAAGGGCGCGCACCCACGCTGGCGCTGCCGCCTGACCTGCTGAGCCTGCAGGACTACCTTTTTGCCCAAGGGTTTGAAGTCTCGGGCTTTCAAAGCGCCGCCGACGCGCCATGGCTGGCCACCATTGAGCAACGCCTGCCGCTGACTTTGTCGCTGGTGCGCGAGGCCCAGCGCCTGCGCCTGACGCCGGGCTACAAGAGCAAGCGCCTGCTGACCGTTTTGCACGGCATCGCCGCGGAAAGCCTGCCCAACAAATCCATGCGCCACAGTTTTGAGCCTGTATGCGAGTGCATGGCGCCGCATCTCCCGGTCTGGCGCATCATGGTCGATCTGCTGCAAACCCACGGCATTGCCGAGGTCCTGGCGTGGGATGCACCCGAGGAGGAGCAGCCCGGCCTGCTGCGCCTGCGCTGGACCAGCGAGGAGGCGGCGCGCTACCTGGCCGGCGGCTACCTCGAAGAGTACGCGTTTTTATGCGCCCACGCCCTGGGCCTGCCGCCGGGCCAGATCGGCATGAACGTGCGCCTGCGCCTGTTTGACAGCCGCCTGCCCGAGAGCTATGACTACCAGGAGCTCGACGTGGTGATTGCCTGGGGCAACCGCCTGTGGGTGCTCGAATGCAAGGCCGGTGTGCAGGTCCACAACGGAGCAGGCCAGGATGTGCTCAACAAGCTCGACACTCTCAAGGCCCGCGTCGGCGGCGCCCTGGGCGAAGGCTGGCTGCTCACGCCGCTGCCCCTGCGCGAGGACATCGAGCAGCAGCTGCCCGTGATCGAGCGGGCGCGCAACTACGGCATCCGGCTGGTCAATGGCGGGCGCGAACTCTCCCAGCTGCCCGGCACGCTGGCCGCCGCCCTGCAGCGCCCCGATGTGGCGCCCACGCTGGACAGCGCACCCAGGGATTTGCGCCAGGCCCTGGACGAGGCCGCAGCGGCCCACTACCGCAGCCAGGCTCGCTGATGGGGTCGATTGCTGCGAGCTGCATCGCGTCCGCTTCAGCACTGGCAGCGCCCGAGGCGCTGGGGACGCTGCGCTGGGTGCATCTGGAAGTCTCGCACCAGCTGCTGGCCCCTTTGAGCCTGGAGGCACCCTTTACCCTGGGGGCGCTGTACCGCAGCGTGTTCGGACTGGCCTTGAGCAGGCGCTCGGAGGCCGCTTTCGAGCTGTTCTTCGGCGGCAACGACGAGGCGCCGCGCCCCTGGTGGTGGTGGCCTGCGGAGGTGGGCATGTCCACCCGCCTTCCCACAGGCGCCATGCTTGTGTCGCGCCTGACGCTGCAAGACAGCGCCTGGGCGCATCTCGATGCATGCCTGGCGGGCCTGGGCGATTTTTTTACCCATGGTTTGGGCCGCGAGCGCGCGCCCGCATTGCTGACACAAGTGCGCGTCATTGCCCCTTGAGGCGTGGTGCCGCTGGGGGGGGAACAGCCTGCGTGCTGGAGCGCCGATGCGCTCTGGCAGGCGGCCTGTGATGAAGTGCAGAAAGTGCAAGATGAGATGTGCAGGCCCTGCATGTTCGCACCTGCAGCCCGCTGTACCTGAAGGAAGGCGGTGGAGTGCTGCGCCAAGCGCCAACACTGCAGACGCTGGTGCAGCGCTGCATGGGACGCGCCCACATGCTGCTGCCCGTCGGCATCGCCCCCTTGCTGCCCCGTCAGGACAAGCTGGCGTGGCTGCAGGGCTGCAGCGCCATCGCCGCGGACAACGCGCAAACCGCATGCGTGCGCGTGCCGCGCTACTCGGCCCGGCAGGGCCGGGCCATGCACATCGAAGGCTTGTCGGGCAGCTGGTCCTACTCGGGCGCGGCCGTGGCCGCCTTGCCCTGGCTGCGCCTGGCTGAGCATTTGCAGCTGGGCGGCAAGACCACGCTCGGGTTTGGGGCGCTCAAGATAGACAGCTCGGCGCTGGCGCCCTGGCACGACTGAATTAGAAAACAAAAAATCTCAAGGAGAGTTCAATGACCACGCACGCCCTCTTGTTCGAGGCCGAATCAATCCAGGCCTATATCACCGACTCCGGGCGGCTCACCGACGCCGTGGGCGCCAGCGCCCGGGTTGACCAACTCTGCGGCGACCTGCTCGACTCCGGGGAAAAGGCTCCAGCCCAGGCGCAGGATCTGCTGTCTGTGGTGCTTGAGGTCGCTGGTGTCTCGGTCGATGGCGATATGCTGAGTTTTTCGCGCCGTGGCGGGGGCGCCTTCATTGCGCTGTTCAAGCAAGAGTGCGCGCGCGATCGGGTGCAGGCCTTGTGGTCTGCCGCTCTCACAGAGGTTGCCCCAGGACTGCGCTTTGGCCTGGCCACGGCCAGCGCCAGCAATACGCTGGAAGCGGCCGAAGCGGGTATGAAACGTCTGCGCGCCCTGCGCAACCAGCCTTCTGCCGTCCTGCCTGAAGCAGGACCCTTGACTCGGCGCTCGCCACGCACAGGCCGTGCGGCTGTCAGCAGGATTACAAAAGGCGGCAGCGAGGAATGGGTGGATGCTCAAACCGCCATCCATAGCGGCCACGTGCAGCGCATCCAAACCCACGATGCCCTGACATGCCACTTCAGTCAGGTGCTCAAGGATTGGCCGCGTAATCTGGAAACGGATTTTCCCTTTCTGGACAATGTCCACCGCGAAATCGCTATGGTGCATGCCGATGGCAATGGCCTGGGCGTGGCACTGCAAGCACTGTCCAACCATTGCAAAAAAGATCCCAACACCTATATCGAGGCTTATGCCGGGTTTTCTCGGGCAGTGACCAAAGCGACCCGTGCGGCAGCGGCCATAGCTACCAGTGAAGTGCTAGAGCCGGCTACCCACAAGGGCATTAACGGTTATGTGCCGGCCCGCCCGCTCGTGCTCGGCGGTGATGACTTGACTATCTTGCTGCGCCCCGACGTGGCCGTGCCCTTTACCGAAGCCTTCTTGCAGGCTTTTGAAAAAGAAACTGAGAAGGAACTGGGCCCACTTCGCAAGAAATTTGCCTTTTTGCCCGAAAGGCTCAGTGCGGCAGCCGGGATTGCCATCGTCAGCGCCAGCCACCCGTTTGATCGCGCC
>Ga0105047_10016002_pt1 | contig 11787 bp, 9 predicted proteins | sample MAT04_FD_78384 | JGI IMG/M metagenome (GOLD analysis project Ga0105047, IMG submission 78384) | Freshwater microbial communities from Lake Fryxell liftoff mats and glacier meltwater in Antarctica - MAT-04 (megahit assembly) | ecosystem: Environmental > Aquatic > Freshwater > Ice > Liftoff... | reverse complement strand
GCTGGCGCGCATCGCGATCGCCCGCGGGCAGCTGGACGCCGCCAAGGGCGAGCTCGATCGCGCGCTCGCCGCGTCGCCCGGCCACCAGGAGGCGATGGCCCTCCTCGCGTCGCTCGCGCCTCCGCCCGCGCCCAGCGCGACGCCCGAGCCGACGCCGACGGCCGCCGCGGCGAGCCCGTCCCCCAGCCCGACCCCCGAGCCGAGCCCCACGCCCACGCCCGTCGCGACCCCCGTCGCCAGCGTGGTGCCGTCGCCGACCCCGGCGACCTCGCCGCCGCCGTCGCCGAGCGCCGCGCCGATCGCCTCGGCGTCGCCGCGCGCGACGCCCTCGCCCTCCGCGTCGTCGGACGCGGTCCCGGTCCCGACGCCGATCAACAAGGCCGCCCCGCCCGCCGCGAAGAGCTACGACGGCCTCCTCAAGCAGGCCGACAAGCTGCGCGAGCGCGGTGAGGCCTGGGAGGCGCTGCTCTCGTACGAGAAGGCGACCGGCCTGCGCCCCGACGCGGGCCGCGCGCTCGCCGGCATGGGCTGGTGCTACATGGATCTCGGGAAGCCGGAGGCGGCGCTCCACCAGTTCCGCCGGGCGATCGCCCACGAGCCCGGCTATCCGGACAGCCACCTCGGCCACGCCGAGGCCTATCGCGCGCTCGGAAACGGCGACAAGGCGATCGGCTCGTACAAGCGGTACCTCGATCTCAAGCCGACCGGCTCCGGCGCGGAGTCGGCCAAGCGCGGCATCCAGGCGCTCCAGGGCTCGGCCAAGGCGCCCGCCCCCGACAAGACCGAAGACGCCCCCGAAACGCCCGACGTCCCATGAGCCCCGGCGAGGTGCGCCTGCTCGCCCGCCTGGCGGCGCTCGATCTACCGCCCGAGCAGGGCACGCTGCTCGGTGACGCCGAGGTGCTGGAGCTGGCGCGCGAGATGAGCGCGATCCTCGGCCACGTGCGCGCGCTGTCAGCGCTCGATCTCGCCGGCGTCGAGCCGACCAGCCACGGGATGCCGCTGCCGACCGCGCTTCGCTATGACGTCGCGGGCGAGCGTCTGGCGCGGGAAAAAGCGCTCGCCGCCGCGCCGCAGCCGGTCGATGACGGGTTCGCCGTGCCGAAGGTCGTGGAGTGAAGAGCATCGCCGAGCTCGACGCCGCGCTCGCGAGCGGATCGACCACGGCCGAGGCGCTGCTCGACGCGACGCTCGCGAAGATCGAGGCCACCAAGACCCTAGGCGCTTTCCTCGCGATCGATCCGAGCGGTGCCCGCGCCGCCGCCCGCGCCGCCGATGCGCGCGCCCGCAGCGGAGGTCGGCTCGGCCCGCTCGACGGGATCCCGCTCGCGCTGAAGGACAACCTGGTCACCGAGGGCGTGGTCACCACCGCGGGATCGAAGATCCTCGATGGCTGGATCCCGCCCTACGACGGCTTCGTCGTGCGCCGCCTGCGCGCCGCGGGATCGGTCCTGGTCGGCAAGACCAACATGGACGAGCTCGGCATGGGCTCCTCCAGCGAGCGATCCGCCTACGGTCCGGTGCGGAACCCGTGGGATGTCGCGCGCGTCCCCGGCGGATCCTCCGGCGGCAGCGCGGTCGCGGTCGCGGCCCGCCTGGTGCCGGGCAGCCTGGGCAGCGACACTGGCGGATCGGTCCGCCAGCCCGCGGCGATGACCGGGATCTACGGCCTCAAGCCGACCTACGGCCGCGTCTCTCGGCAAGGGCTCATCGCGTTCGCGTCGTCGCTCGATCAGATCGGCCCGATGGCCACGACGCCGGAGGATCTGGCGATCCTGTACGAGGCGATCGCCGGCCACGATCCGGGCGACTCGACCTCGCTCGCGCGCCCGGTGGAGCCGGTCCGCGAGGCCGTCCGTGCGGCCGACGTGCGCGGCCTGCGGATCGGGATCCCGGCCGAGTACTGGGGCGAGGGTATCGATCCCGAGGTGCGATCGGCGACCGACGCGGCGATCGGCGCCCTGAGGGAGGCCGGCGCCTTGACGGTGCCGATCTCGCTCCCGAACACCGCGCACGCGCTCTCGGCCTACTACCTGATCGCGCCTGCGGAGGCGGCGTCGAACCTGGCGCGCTTCGACGGGGTCCGCTACGGCCCGCGGGTCGCCGATCCCGAGCTGCGGGCGATGTTCGCGCGGACCCGCCACGCCGGCTTCGGGGCCGAGGTGAAGCGGCGGATCATGCTCGGGACGTACGTGCTCTCGGCCGGCTACTACGACGCTTATTACGGCCAGGCGCAGCGCGTCCGCACGCTGATCCGCGCCGACTTCGAGGCTGCCTTCGGATCGGTGGACCTCATCGCCACGCCGACCTCACCGATCCCGGCCTTCCCGATCGGGGCCCGGACCGACGATCCGCTCGCGATGTACCTGGCCGACGTCTGCACGCTGGCCGTGAACCTGGCAGGGGTCCCGGCGCTGTCGGCGCCCGCTGGATTCACCCAAAACGATCTGCCGGTCGGGCTCCAGCTCATCGGCCGCTGGCTCGACGAAGGCACGATCTTGCGTGCCGCGGGCGCCCTGCACGCCCGCACCCCGCATGCCCGCCGGGCGCCTCCGATGTTTTGAGTTGACCGTAGCGGGCCGAGTCAGTACCCACCGACACGCTCTCCGAGCCGGAGATGTGGCCGAGTGGTTGAAGGCGCTTGATTCGAAATCAAGTTTGGGGGCAACTCCAACGGGGGTTCGAATCCCTCCATCTCCGCATTTTGAAAAGAGAACTCAGAAAGCCATGAAGGCCATGAAGCTCAATACCTCCTCCCCCGATGACCTCCGGTTGGATCACCTCTCGCGCTTCGTCGAGCGGTCTCCCGCCGGACACATGCGGGATGCGGTCTCGGAGCTGGTTGACATGATCGAGGCCGACACGGTCGAGCCGCTGGGCTCAGCCGGTAAGGCTGTCGCTGCTGAAGATCTCGCCGAGCGCCTGGAGACCAAGGTCGAGCGCATCCGCCGTGGAGGCGATGAGCCCGAGGGTCTCGATCTCCTCGAGGACGCGGTCGCGCACCTGCGCGCGTACGAGGACGAGATCGTCGCTCCGTGGGCGTTCGAAGACGGCGATGGCATTCGCTGGTTCGTGCTCGCCACCAAGACCGCCGAGGTCGTGGCCTGCTACACGAGCCGTCCCTTCGTCGAGTCCGAGACCTAGGTAGATCCGTCCGAGCCCCTGCGTATCAGCAGGAAATGGAATCCAGGCTCGAGTTCAAAGGTACCGGTCGCGAGCTTTTCAAACAGCTCTTCGTGGGCGCGTTGCTCACGGGGATCACGCTCGGCATCTACGGCCCGTGGTTCCTGGTGAAGCTGGTCCGCTACGTCACCTCGGTCAGCACGATTCGCAACACCCCGCGCGGTGATCTCACCCTCGAGTACGACGCGACCGGCGGCGCGCTCTTCAAGGAAGGGCTGATCACCGGCCTCCTCACCGTCATCACGCTCGGCATCTACACGCCGTGGATGATCGCGCGAATGCTCCGCTTCCATCAGACCCACAGCAAGGCGGTCGACGCGCAGGGCACCACCTATCAGCTGCGCGGCAACCTGCAGGGCGGCGAGCTGGCCAGCACGGTGCTCGTCGGCATGCTGCTCAGCGCGATCACGCTGACCCTCTACATGCCGTGGTCCCTCGTGAAGCTGCAGAAGCTGATCGCGCAGAAGACCGAGCTCGTGGCCGACGGACAGATCATCGGGCACCTCGACTACAGCGGCGAGGGCGGGAAGCTCTTCGCGACGATGTTCGTCGGGCAGCTCCTCACCATCATCACGTTCGGGATCTACGCGCCGTGGTTCCAGGTGAAGATGCTGCAGTTCAACCTCAACCACACCGAGATCCACATCCACGGCGGCCAGATCATCCGCGGCGACTTCGACGGCGCCGGCAACGAGCTGTTCGTGATGAACCTGGTCGGCGGCATCCTCACCGGCCTCACGCTGGGCATCTACGGGTTCTGGTTCATGGCCAAGGTGATGCAGTACCAGTTCGCGCATACGTCGTACCGCAACACCGGCCGCCCTTCCCTCCCCAGCCTCCCCGCGTACGGCGCTGGGCTCGCGACGGCATAAATGTACTAGTATCCCGCGCGATGCCGAACGTCGCCGCGCGCGCCCGAGCACGGGCCCAGGATCTCCTCGCCTTCATCGGGGCCAGCCCCACGCCGCACCACGCGGTGAAGACCGCGACCGATGTTCTGATGGCCGCCGGGTACGCCGCGCTCGACGAGCGGGAGGCCTGGCTGCTGCAGCCGGGCGATCGGCGCTACGTCATTCGCGGCGGCACCAGCATCATCGCGTTCGAGGTCGGCACGCGCAGCCCCGCGTTCGACGGCGTGCGGATGATCGGCGCGCACACCGACTCGCCGAACCTCAAGCTGAAGCCGAAGGCCGCGTACACCAAGCACGGCTACCGGCAGATCGGCGTCGAGGTCTACGGCGGCGTGCTGTACTCGACGTGGCTCGATCGTGATCTCTCGATCGCCGGGCGCGTGGTGGCGCGCAGCTCGAGCGGCCCTCGCAGCATCCTGGTGGATCTCGCGGCGCCGATCCTGCGCATCCCCAACCTCGCCATCCACCTCAACCGCGAGGTCAACACCGAAGGCCTCAAGCTCAACGCGCAGACCCATCTGCCGCCGATCTGGGGCATCGACGGGACGCCCGAGGTCGAGCTGATGAAGCGCCTCGCCGACAAGGCGGGCGTCGCGGTCGGCGACATCGTCGAGCACGATCTCTCGCTCTACGATCTGCAGCCGGGGACGCTCTCGGGTGTCGACGAGCCGTTCATCCACACCGCGCGCCTCGACAACCTGGCGAGCTGCCACGCCTCGCTCGGCGCGCTGATCGCCGCGAGCGCGTCGGGCCGCGCCAGCGCCACGCGGCTCGTCGCGCTGTTCGATCACGAGGAGATCGGCAGCATGTCCGCGCAGGGCGCCGACGGGCCGTTCCTGAAAGCGGTGCTGGAGCGCATCGTCGACGGGCACAGCGAGAGCACAGAACAAGGCTTCCTCAGGGCGATGGCGGGCTCGTTCATGATCTCGGCCGACATGGCGCACGCCGTCCATCCGAACCACGCCGACAAGCACGAGCCTCACCATCAGCCGATGATCGGCCAGGGCCCGGTCATCAAGTCGAACGCCAACCAGCGCTACGCCACCGATGGCGAGTCCGCGGCGCGCTTCTCCGGCTATTGCAAGGAGGCCGGGTTCGAGCCGCAGCACTTCGTGACCCGCACCGATCTCGGCTGCGGCAGCACGATCGGCCCGATCACGTCGGCCAGCCTCGGTGTGCGCACGGTGGACGTCGGCAACCCGATGCTCTCGATGCACTCCTGTCGCGAGCTGGCCGGTGTGCGCGATGTGGAGCTGATGCACGGGGCGCTCTACCAGCACTTCGTCGCGTAACGCAGCGCGGCAGGGCCCGGAGCGGGCCGAACCGCCCGTCCTGGGTGCCGAGGCGCCCGGGCGGCAAGGCGCGAGGCCGAAGACATACTCCTCGTCTGGCGAGGCCGAGCAACGCCGCCGGCCGGGATGGATCGGCGGCCAGGACGGGTGGTTCGGTCCGCTCCAGGCCCTTGACGTCAATCATCGTATTTCAGTGGGTGTGGCGCGCGCGCTACGCCAGGGCGGCATGCGCGCGAAATTACTGCTCCCCCTGCTCGGTCTCGCGTCCGCCTGTGACTGCGGTGGAGGCGAGCCTCTGAAGGACGTCGCGCCGCACCTCACGCTGAGCGCGCAAAGTATCGATTTTGGCGAGGTCACGGTCGGACAGCTCCGCGTGCGTGGCCTGACGGTCGAGAACACCGGGCAGCTCGCGCTGCGCATCACCACCAGCACGCTGATGTTCCCGACCGGCGAGGTCGTCATCGACGGGCTGCCGGTCGAGATCGCGCCGGCGCAGAAGTTCGATCTGCTCCTCACCTACTCCCCGATCGACGTCGGCCCCGACAACGGCACCTACGAGATCGAGGGCAACGACGACAGCGGGCGCCACTCCATCCCCGTCCACGGCATCGGCGTCCTCGGCGGCATCGAGCTCGCGCACGAGGGCGAGACCTGCGGCGGCACGCCCGGCTCGATGTCGTTCGGCGCGATCGGCCCCGGCACGACCGCGCGCCGCACCATCACCGTGCGCTCGAGCGGCAGCGCGCCGATCAAGCTCCTCTCTGCGGTGCGCGAGCCCGGCACCACGATGGAGTTCGGCATCACCGCGCTCCCCGAGGGAGGCACCGTCATCGCCGCCGGCACCTCGATCGATCTCGAGGCCACCTATTCGCCCACCGACGGCGGCATGGACTCCGGCGCGCTCATCCTCACCACCGATCTGCTGGAGCGCGGCTCCATCCGCATCCCGGTCTGCGGCGAAGGCATCGCGCCTGCGCTCTGTGCGACGCCCGCGATCGTCGACTTCGGCGGCGTCGCGGTGAACACGCGCGCCAGCCGCACGCTGAAGCTCGAGAGCTGCGGGCGCCTCCCGATCGATCTCACCGCGGTCGCGCTCGCCACCGACATGGCCCACGCGACCAGCCCGGCGTTCACGCTGGCGATGGTCCCGAGCGGTCTGCCCAAGAGCTTGATGCCGGGCGAGTCGGTCGACGCGGTGATCGAGTTCGCCCCGCCCGCGCTCGCGGCGCACGATGGCTACGTGCGGGCTGACTCCACCGCCGCCGGTGCTCCGCAGCTCTACGTGAAGCTCCAGGGCCGCGGCGCGCAGCCCTGCTCGATCGCGGTCTTGCCCGCGCGGCTCGACTTCCAGCTGGTGGCGCCGGGCATGAGCCGCTCGATGAACGCGCTCGTCACCAACGAGGGCGCGGCGAACTGCACGCTCACCGATATCACCGTCACCGCGGGCGGACCGGAGTTCACGGTGATGCCGTTCGTGGGCCCGGTGACGCTCGGCCCCGGCGACGTGCACACCGTCGCGGTCACCTACGCGCCCCCGGTCGGCGCGATGGGCGGGCACATGGGAACGCTCACGATCGACTCGGGCGGCACGCTCGACACGATCGATCTCGCCGGCACCACCGAGCTCGCCCCGGGCTGCCAGCTCGAGGTCGCGCCGTCCGCGGTCAACTTCGGCAGCGTGACGCTGGGCTCGATCCGATCGCAGGGCATCCAGGTGAACAACATCTCCGACGACATCTGCAACATCCGCAGCGTCGCGCTCGCGCCCGGATCGGATCCCGGCTTCACCAACACCTCGGCGAGCCGCGGCATCGTCATCCCGATGCGCAGCAAGCAGCTCACCACCACGTTCATCCCCGCGCACGCCGGCCCGGCCCGCGGCGAGCTGGTCATCACGACCACCGACGTGGACTCGCCGGAGTTCCGCGTGCCGCTCTTCGCGACCACCGCCGACAGCGGCATCTGCGTGACGCCGCGCCTCTTGCCGTTCGGCCCCGCCGCCGGCCTCGAGCAGATGGACTTCACCATCACCGCGTGCGGCGGCAACGCGGTGCGCGTGACCGGCCTCGACTTCACCACCGCCGACGCCGAGTTCACGATCTCGGGCAACCCGGCCCTGCCGTTCTCGCTCGCGCCCGGCGCCGCGCAGCGCATCACCGCGTCCTATCGCCCGGCCGATCAGGTGGGCGATACTGCGGTCCTCACCGTGCGCTCCGATGATCCGGTCGAGCCCGCGATCCCGGTCGAGATGACCGGAGGCCCCGAGACCGTGCCGGTGAGCGCTGGCCGCTTCCTCTACTACTGGGCCATCCCGACGCCGATCGGCGGCGACGTGATGAAGGTGCCGCTCCAGGGCAACACGATGGCGTACTCGTTCTGGGGCCCGCGCAGCGGCAAGAGCTGCACCGGCTGTCACTTCGTCTCGCCGGACGGCCGCTACGTCGCGCTGATGGAGTTCGCCTCCGCGGTGACGTTCAAGATCGTCGACACGCAGGGCAACGTCGCGCTCAGCCTCCCCGCGGACCTCAACCGCGCCGGCGTCAGCTACATCTCGTGGCGCCCCGACGTGAACGCGCAGCCGCCGTACCAGTTCGCGTTCGACGCGCCGGCCACCTCGGCCGGTTCGCAGACCAGCATCCACCTCGGCTCGATCTTCGGCGGCTACCTCGGCGAGCTCTCCGGCAGCGCGGATCCCAGCCTCTCGGCGAAGATGCCGACCTGGAGCAGGAACGGCGTGATCGCCTTCGTGCAGGGCGCGATGCAGCAGTCGACCCAGGGCGGCGCGGGCGGATTCACGGGTCCCACCGACATCGTGACCGTGCCCGAGGGCGGTGGAACGGTGACGCCGCTGCTCGGCGCGAGCAGGAACGGCGCGGCCAACTACTACCCGGCGTACTCGCCCGACGGCCGCTGGCTCGCGTTCACGCAGAGCCGCTCGGCGATGACGACGATCGCGGCCGGCGACGCGACCATCAAGCTCGCTCCGGGCACGATGTCCGGAGGCGCGGTGCTCGATCTCAACACCGCCAACAACGCGCAGGGCGCGTCCAGCTACCCGACGTGGAGCGTCGATGGCCGCTTCCTCTCGTTCAGCTCGAACCGCCCCGGCGGCGCGGGCGACTGGGACATCTATCTGTCGCCGATCGATCCGATGACCGGCGCGGACGGCGCGGCGCAGCCGGTGACCGCGGCGAACACGAGCGGCTTCGAGCACTCCGCGCAGTGGAGCCCCTGAGTCAGCGCCGGCGCGATCGAACGAGCGCGAACGCCACGATGATGAGCGCAGTCAGCTCACCGCCGCTCCCGCCGATCGTTTGACAGCCGGTACAGTCGTCGCCCCACAGCGGGTCCTTCGCGATCAGGTACCTCGCGCACATCCCCGACGCGACCGCGTCGACCGCCTCGAGCGCCGTCACCGAGACGTCTCCGCAGACCACCTTTCCGTCCGCGTCGAGGCGGCGGGACGTGCTGAAGCCCTCGTCCGGCCCGCTCAGTCCGATGAACACCCGACCGGGGCTGTCGGCCGCCCGGTAGGAAAAGTCGCCGCCGACCGGGAACTCGGACGCGCGCTCACCGGCAACCGCGATCACCACGGCTCGTGTCGACGTGGTGCTCGGCTCGATGATGAGCCCGGTGGTGGGTACGGGAAAAATGATGTTCCCGCTCGACCCGCCGCAAATGCAGCTCGGCCGGTTGCATCGCCCGTCGTAGGTCGGCTGGATCCGCGCCGCCTCCTGCAGCGTGAGCCCGTTGGCGTCGAGCCAGGCGACGAGCCGCGGATCATCGGCCAGCTCCACCACCCGCGCGTTGTTCCGCGAACGGGCCACCTCGAGCACATACGCGCCGGCGCCGGAAGCCTCGATCAGATGCGCCATCGCGCAGCGGGTCCCGTGCCCGTCGATGAAGATCGGCACCCGCACCGTGCCGGGATTCCCGGGGAATTCTCCGCGCGCCCGGTACGCGCGCAGCCGCTCTCGCGCTCGCCGGCGCGACGCGCGCTGCTCGGGTGACAGCGCCGAGACATCGCGCGCGTCCATCATCTGCTCCGCGCCGATCAGGTGCGCGCGGACCCGAGCCACCTCCACTTCCGGCGGGACGGCAGCGAGCGTGATCAAAAAGAGCGCGACCAGCATCCTTTCGTTGGTGCGCGATTAGCGCTCGCCCCGCAACGGTCGTCGCAAAAATGTTTCGAGCAACCTTGCGCCCATGCTTGCTACGCAGTAGCGAGCGCTCGATGGGCTTGGTGTCGGTTCTGGTCTTCGCGTCCACGCTCCATGCCGCGCCGGGATCGAACCCGATCGTCGCGGTCTTTCCGATCGAGGACGCGACCGCGAAGCTCTCCGCAAAGGCGCTGCGCTCTCTCGGCGACTACTTCGGTGCGAAGCTCGCCGCCAGCGGGCGCTACCTGGTGGTCGCGCGCGCGGACATCGACTCGGCGCTGAAGGAGAAGAAGGCCGCCTCGTACCAGGCCTGCTACGACCAGTCCTGCCAGATCGAGATCGGGCGCGAGCTCGCCGCGCAGAAGGTCTGCCAGCTCCAGATCATCCAGCTCGGTGATCGCTGCGGCGTCAGCGCGACGGTCTACGATCTCAAGACCGGCGCGAGCGACAAGGGCGCCGTCGAGAAGGGCGGCTGCACCGAGAACGAGCTGGTCGACACGCTCGAGAAGGTCGCCGCGACCCTCGTCGCGCATCCCGACAGCGCGCCGGCGCCGGCGCCCGCGGCCATCAGCGCCCCGCCCCCGGCCGCGAGCGGACCGACGTATACGCTCCGCCTCACGACGATCCCCGCTGACGCCGAGATCGCGATCGATGGCCACGTCGTCGGCAACGGATCGATCGAGGCGCCGCTCGCCGCGGGTGTCGATCACAGCCTCACCATCCGCGCCGATGGCCACGTCGCGCATCAATCCACGGTGACCCTGACCGAAGACACCCGCCGCCAGATCGAGCTGCCGTGGACCGCGGACGCCGTGGCCACGCGCGGCGAGGTGTTCAACGTCTCGGTCGCGGCGTTCTCGACCTTCGGCGGCACCCTGGGCGGTGTCCTGTGGCTGTCGGCGCCGGTGGTGCGCGGCGGCGGGATCGCCTGGACGACGTTCGAGGGCTTCGCGGGCATGGGCGTCGGCCCCGCGAACCTGGTCGGTTTTCGGCGCACGGACAGCGGGCCGATCGTCGACTTCGAGAGCGGCCCGGGCGTCCTCTTCGGCTTCGATACGCGCCTCGGCTATCGCTTCGCGCTCGGCAGCGACGCCTCGCTCGAGGCGGGCCTGGGCCTGGGCTTCATGATGATGCTCGGCTTCTATCACTGGGCCGATCAGGCGACCTCGCCGATGCTCGCGCCGATCCTGCGCTACCAGTCGCTGCCACAGGGCTCGACCGGTTGGGGCATCGGGGTCCGGCTGCTCGCGCCGTTCATCGGCCTCTGCCGGCCGCCCGAGAGTGAAGGCGACATCGAGGACGCCGCGCAGTGCATCAGCTCGGCGCCGACGATGCTGCAGCTCGAAGCCAACCTGGGGGTGTTCTGATGCGCGCGACGGTGATCATGCTCTGCGGGCTCGTGACCGGCTGCAGCGCGAGCTTCACGGGGCTGGCGATCGAGGGCCTGAACGGCTCCGCTTCCGACGTGATCCTGACCAGCGACAACGGTGACGAGCGCATCTCCATCACCGCGCCGCGAGCGAACCTCGCCTGCCTGGGCCTGAGCTGCGACATGACCCGTATCCCGGGCGAGACGGCGTGCAACGAGGTTGCGACCAACCCGTTCGCCGGCACCCGCATCACCGAGTTCTTCGCCTGTTACGGAGCGAGCGGAGCTTGCACGGAGGGTCGTAATTCGGGCAATCTGGGTTTTGACTTCGCCAACGGCGCGCGGCTGAAGGTCGAGCTCGACGAGTCACTGCTCAGCGGCCCGGGCGCCAACGATCCGTGCATCCTGGGCGGGCAGCAATACTCGAACAGCGGCGCGACGGAGGCCTTCCTCTATTTCCAGCGCTGATCAGGCCCGGTACGCGTCCACCAGCGTGTAGCTGAACGAGGCTCGGCTCCCGCCCACCGCGCTGACGAAGCGCGTCATCTCCTGCGGCGACAACGTCTGGCAGCCGATCGAGCTCGGGCGCGCGGCGTTGCCGACGTGGAAGAGGATCTCGCTCACGGTGTCGCCGCGGCGCTCGCTGGCGGCGCGCTCGGCGTCCGAGAAGGTGCCGTCGTGGTTGGTGTCGCGGTGGCCCGGGAGGCTGCCGCTGCCGCTGGCGCGGGTCACGTAATAGCTCGCGTAGCCCGCGCGGTTGCCGTTCGGACGCACGGTGAAGTTGCCCGGGCGCATCATGCCGACGTCGCCCGCGCCATCGCGCGTCACGTCCGGTGACTGCGACGAGCTGTTCTGCCCGGCGTGGGTCGCGC
>Ga0105047_10015999_pt1 | contig 11788 bp, 10 predicted proteins | sample MAT04_FD_78384 | JGI IMG/M metagenome (GOLD analysis project Ga0105047, IMG submission 78384) | Freshwater microbial communities from Lake Fryxell liftoff mats and glacier meltwater in Antarctica - MAT-04 (megahit assembly) | ecosystem: Environmental > Aquatic > Freshwater > Ice > Liftoff... | reverse complement strand
GGCACCGCACCGGGCATGTTGCCGACGGCGTAGTGGATCACGCCGTGCTTCTCGAACACCGGGTCCTTGTGGCTGGTCTCGTGCGACGTGGCGATGCAGCCACCCTGATCGATGGCGATGTCGACGACGACGGCACCAGGCTTCATGGCCCGAACCAGGTCCTCGTCGACCACGATGGGGGCGCGGCCGCCGGCCACGAGCACGGCGCCGATGACGAGGTCGGCGTTGGCGACGACGCGCTCGACCACCCCCCGGTTGGAGGTGAGCGTGGTAACCCGGCCCATCTGGATCTGGTCGACGTGACGGAGCCGGTCGACGTTCTTGTCGAGCACATCGACCTCGGCCTCGAGGCCGGCAGCCATCCACGCGGCGTTCCAGCCCACGTTGCCGGCGCCGAGCACGGCGACCGACGCCGGCCGCACGCCAGGAACCCCACCGAGCAACACACCGCGACCTCCGTTGTGGCGTTCCAAGAAGTGCGCACCCACCTGGATCGACATGCGTCCGGCCACTTCGCTCATCGGCGCGAGGAGCGGGAGGGCGCCATTGGCGGTCTGCACGGTTTCGTACGCGATCCCGGTGGTTCCCGCCGCCAGGAGGGCGTCGGCGACGCCGGGGTATGCGGCCAGGTGGAGGTAGGTGAACAGGACCTGGTCGGCGCGCAGGTAGCCGAGCTCGGACTCCTGCGGCTCCTTCACCTTGCAGATGAGCCCGGCGCGCTCCCACACCTCTTCGGCGGTTGCCACGATCTCGGCGCCGACGGCGCGGAAGTCGTCGTCGGGAATGCTGGCTCCGGTGCCCGCACCCGCCTGGACCAACACGGCGACGCCGTGGCCGTGCAACTCGCGCACGCCGTCAGGAGTGAGGGCGACGCGACCCTCGTCGGGCTTGATCTCCGTGGGCACCCCCACCAGCAGCGGGGCGTTCATGACGCGTGGTCCATGGCTTCGATGGCATCGAGCAGCGCGAGGCGGATGATCCGGGCGATCTCCTCGAACTGCTCGGGTCCGGCCGTGAGCGGCGGCGAGAGCTGGATGACTGGCTCCCCGCGGTCGTCGGCGCGACAGAGGAGGCCGTTTTCGATGAGGCGTGGCGTGAGGATGCCGCGTAGGAGGTGGTCGGACTCCGCTTCGGAAAAGGTCTCTTTGGTGGTGGTGTTCTTCACCAGTTCGATGCCGTAGAAGTAGCCCATCCCCCGGATGTCACCCACGATGGGAAGGTCGCGCAGGCCCTCGAGTGCGTCGCGGAACGTGGACTCCTGGGCCAGAACGTGGCCCGGGAGGTTCTCGGATTCCATGACGTCGAGGTTGGCGAGCGCAACGGCGCAGCTGACGGGGTGGCCGCCGAAGGTGATGCCATGGAGGAAGGCTTCGTCGTTGTCGAGGAAGGCGTTGGCGATGCGATCAGAAACCATGACGCCACCCAAGGGCGAGTAGCCCGAGGTGAGTCCTTTCGCCATGGTGATCATGTCGGGCTGGTAGCCGAGCCGCGTCGCGCCGAACCAGTCGCCGAGGCGCCCGAAGGCGCAGATGACCTCGTCGCTCACCAGCAGCACGCCGTGGCGGTCGCAGATCTCGCGAACCTTTTGGAAGTAGCCCTCGGGTGGGGTGAAACAGCCTCCGGCGTTTTGCACCGGCTCGAGGAAGACGGCCGCCACAGTGTCGGGGTCGGCCGCGATGATGGCGTCCTCGATGGCATCGGCGGGCATGAGGAGCGCGTCGGGGCTGGTGTCGGTGTAGCGGTAGGAGTTGGTGTTGGGCACCATGATCCGCGCTTTGGGGATCATGGGTTCGAAGATCTCCTTGATGGCCTCGAGCCCGGTGATGGTGAGGGCGCCGAGCGTGGTGCCGTGATAGGCGAGGTCTCGAGAGATGACCTTGTACCGGCCGGTATCGCCGTTGAGCACGTGGTATTGCCGGGCCAGCTTCCACGCCGTCTCCACGGCTTCGCCCCCACCCGTGGTGAAGAACACGCGATTGAGATCGCCCGGTGCCAGGGCCGCAAGGCGCGTGGCCAGCTCGACCGCAGTGGGGTGGGCGTAGGTCCATACGGGGAAGTACGCCAGCTTCTCCATCTGCTCGGCGGCCACCTTGGCCAGCTCGTGGCGGCCGTGGCCGATCTGGACGGTGAAGAGCCCGGCCAACCCGTCGAGGTAGCGCGTGCCGTTGGTGTCCCACACGTAGCACCCATCGCCTCGCTCGATGACCGTGATTCCACCGGCGTCCTCAGGGGTGAGCTTGGAGAAGTGGCCCCAGAGGTGGGCGTTGGCCGCAGCCTGGAGGTCGAGGGTGGTGGCGGTGCGCACTGCTGGCTCCGAACGGGGGGGATCTATGGGGTGGGACCGCCATTCTGATGGAACAGCGGCCGATCAGCAAGCGAATCAATCGTCTAGACACGAATTCACGATGAAATCAGTTGGCCGGGCTAAGCCTTCTCCTGCTTGAGCGTTCGCCAGGCGCCGATGGCCATGAGCGCCACGGCGACCAGCAGGATCATCGACGCGATCACATTCACTTGTGCCGGGATCTCTGTCTTGGCGGCGTTGAAGATCCGCATCGGGAAGGTGGTCGTGGCGTCACCAGCCACGAACGACGTGATGATGTAGTCATCGATCGAGAGCGCAAACGACAAGAGCGCGGCGGCCGCGATGCCCGGCAGGATCAACGGAAAGGTGACCGTGCGGAACGTCCGCCACGGCGTGGAGCCGAGGTCCATGGCGGCGTCCTCGAACGACCAGTCGAAGCCACGAACTCGGGCTTGAACGGTGAGGGCCACGAAGCTCAGGCAGAACATGATGTGGGCGATGACCACCGTGGTGAAGCCAAGCGCGAGGTCGCGGGCGAAGAACAACGTGAACAGCGACGAGCCGAGCACGATCTCGGGCGAGGTCAGGGGCAGGACGGTCAAGATGTTGACGAATCCTTTGCCGCGGAACTCGTAGCGAGACGTGGCCAGCGCCATGAGCCCGCCGAAGATGGTGGCCACGAACGCGGCTGCGGCCGCCACTTGCAGTGACGTGATGAGGGAATCGGTGAGGTCTTGGCGCTTGAACGGGTCGGCCCAGTTGTCGAGCGTGAACTCGTTCCAGGCCGTGTTGAACTTGCCCGCAGGGCGATTGAAGGAGAAGGCCACGACCACCACGATGGGAGCGAACAACCAGGCGTAGACGAGGATCGCCCAGAAGCCGAGGAGGCGTGAACGCAGCGGCCGACGTTGCTTCGTGGCCACGATGGAGGCGGTCATGCCGCCAGCTCGTCGGTACCCAGCACCTTGGCGTAGAGAAGGACGCCCACCGTGATGATGGCCATGAAGATGAACGACAAGGCGGCGGCTTCGGGGTAGTTGCTCTCTCGCAGGAACAACTTGGTGATCTGCGAGCCGATCATCCCTGTCCGTACGTTGCCCAGCAGTTCGGCGTTGATGAAGTCACCTGCGGCCGGAATGAACGTCAAGAGCGTCCCGGCGAAGACGCCTGGCAACGAGAGCGGCAAGATGATCTTCCGGAACGCCTCCGACGGCCGCGAGTAGAGGTCTCGGGCGGCGTCGAGTAGCCGCGGATCGATCTTCTCCAGGCTCACGTAGATCGGCAGGATCATGAAGGGCGCGAAGTTGTACGTGAGTCCGCCGATCACCGCTTCGGGCGTGTTGAGGAACGCTCCGTTGGTGGTGAGTCCAATGGCATCGGTCACGGGGACGAGACTGAGCACCTCCATGACCGCAAGCGCTGGTCCGTCGGCTCCCAGGATTGTTTGCCAGGCAATCGTCCGGATCAGGAACGACGTGAAAAACGGCACCATGATCAGCGCCAGCAACAACGACCGCCACCGCCCCGCTCGGAACGCGAGGTAGTACGCGAGGGGGTAGCCGATGATGATGCACAGCACCGTTGCGGCGGCCGCGTACCCGAACGATCGAGCCAATTCGGGCTGGAACCGTTCGATGGCGTTCGAGAAGTTGTCCCACTTCCAGGTGAACTCGTAGTCGGGGAGGAAGGCATTGGGCTTTTCCGAGAGCGCGATCCGAAGGAGGGACCCCATGGGCACCAAGAAGAACAGGATCAACCACAAGATGCCGGGGCTCAGCAGCCCATAGGGCGCCTTGCGGCCCGTGCGAAGCGAGCTCTCGGCAGCCACAGGTCAGCCGGTGATGTCGTTGAAGCGGGACTGCACGGCAATCTCGTCTTCTTGGGCCAGCTCACCGAAGACCTTCAGGCGGCTGCTGGTTGCGTCATCGGGGAACAGAAGCGGGTTCTCGGCCAGTGCTGCCGCATCGCCCCCGGCGGCCTCGAGTGCTTCCCGCACGCCCTTCACCGGGGAGAGGTACTGCACGTACTCGGTGATGCGAGCGGCGTTGGCCGGGTCGTAGACGAAGTCCATCCACTTGGCGGCCGCCGCCACGTTGGCCGCACCCTTGGGAACCACCATGGTGTCGAACCACTGCATGCCGCCTTCTTCGGGAATGGCGAACTTGATGCCGAGATCCGGGTTGAGCTGCGCGATGTCGCCCGACCACGCCACGCAGGCCGCCACGTCGCCGTTCTCCAGCGACCGGAGGTACTCGTTGCCGGTGAACTTCAGGATCTGGCCACTTGATGCTGCCTCCTCGATCTTGTCGAGCGCAGCGTTGATGTCGTCGAGATCGGCAGCAGCCGGATCGGTGCCCTGACCGAACATCGTGAGGCCGACGGAGTCGCGCAGTTCGGTGAGGAAGGTCACCTTGCCCTTGAACTCCTCGTCGTAGAGGTCATTCGCGCTCGTCAGATCACGACCGGTCAGGGTCGGATTCCAGGCGATGCCCGTGATACCCGCCTGCCACGGCATGTGCTTGGTGGCACCGGGGTTCCACGCCAGGTCGAGGTAGCTGTCGAGCAGGTTGGCGTGGTTGGGGATGTCGTCGAGCGGCAGTTCCTCGACCCAGTCCAACCCGATGATGCGAGCCGCCATCCAGTAGGTGGGGACCACGATGTCTGCGGCCAGCGTGTCGCCCTTGCCGAGGATCGGAGAGAAGAACTTGTTGAAGTACTCGTCGTTGTCGTTGTAGTCCTCTTTGTAGGTCACCGAGACGCCTGAGGCCTTCTGGAAGGCATCGATCGTGGTGCCCGCCGCGTCGAAGGTGCCCGAATCGTCCTGGTCGATGTAGGCGGTCCAGTTGGAGATGGACAGCTTCTTGCTGCCCCCTCCTGCGGAGCCTCCTTCGGAGCCGTCACCGTCTCCTCCGCCACAGGCGGCGAGCAAAGACGGGCCGAGCGCCACGGCGCCCATCCCCAGCCCGGCCCGGGTCAAGAAACGTCGTCGCGACAGCCGGCGAGCCAGCTCGATGGCAGCGGCCAGCTCGGGATCAGTGGGGCGCTCGGACATGGGTATTGCTCCTTGGGGATGGGTCGGGGGTAGGGGTCAGTTGTCGGAAGTGGCGTCGGTGGCGACGTCGGTGGGGTCAAGTTCGACCCGCGGCGCCAGGTCGGGAGAACCCCGCAACAGCACCGAAGATTCATCGGACCACGATGCGGCCACGGTGTCGCCCGGGATCGGCAAACCATCGCGTCGGGCGGGCACATGGGCCACCGCCCCAGAGCCGTCGGGCATCCGCAGCTCGTAGCGCACCACCGGGCCTTGGAAGACCATTTCGGTCACCACGGCGTCCACCGTCCAGCGCTCCGGGTCCGAGAGCTGCGGCTCGACGTACATCCGCTCTGGCCGCACCATGAACGTGCCGCTCTCGCCAACGCCCAGTCCACTGCCGTCATCGGAAACGTCGAGCCGGCGGCCGGCGACCTCGATGGTGGTCGTGGTGCCGTTCCTCGCCGTGACCACTGCGGGCCACAGGTTGGCCTGGCCGATGAACCCCGCAACGAAGACGGTGGCGGGCCGGTCGTAGATCTCGCGGGGGCTGCCGATTTGTTCGACCCGACCCTTGTTCATCACGGCGATCCGGTCGCTCATGGTGAGCGCCTCTTCTTGATCATGGGTGACGAAGATGAACGTGATGCCAACCTCGCGCTGGATCCGCTTGAGCTCGAGCTGCATGGACTGCCGGAGCTTGAGATCGAGCGCACCGAGGGGCTCGTCGAGCAGCAGCGCCTTCGGGTAGTTCACCAGGGCGCGGGCGAGGGCGATCCGCTGCTGCTGGCCGCCAGAGAGCTGGGCGGGGCGTCGCTTGGCGAAGTCGCTGAGCTTGACCACTGCCAGCAGTTCGTCGACGCGCTTGGCGACTTCGTCTTTGGGCAGGCCCTTGGCCCGGGGTCCGTAGGCGATGTTGTCCCACACGTTCATGTGAGGGAAGAGCGCGTACTGCTGGAACACCGTGTTGACGTCGCGCTTGTGCGGGGGAACCTGCGAGACGTCTTTGCCTTCGAGGCGAATGGAACCAGAGGTGGGCGTCTCGAACCCCGCGATCATCCGTAGCGTCGTGGTCTTGCCGCAGCCCGATGGGCCGAGCATCGAGAAGAACTCGCCCTCGGCGATGGTGAAGTCCGCGTGCTCGACGGCCACGAAGTCGGTGAAGACCTTGGACACCTTGTCGATCTCGATGACCGCACGGCGCGGCGCAGGGGCGGTGCTGTCGGCGGTTGGGGCGTCGGCGAGCGTCATGGGCGTCCTCGGGTGCGAGCGGTCCAGCGGGCTGTGTCGGCGGTCACTCCGACGTTCGTCTTTTGCACCATTCCACGGACTGCCTCGGTTTGCAAGGGAATGCACAGTTTCGGTTGTGTTTCGCGACGGATTCGCTTGCCAGCAGGCAACCGGGCGCCGAGGATGGCTTCTCACACATCTCAGCGTGGAGGAACATCCCAATGGTTGACGGCCAGCACTTCATCGGAGGCTCATGGCGGGCCGCACGACGCGGCGCCACCGACGACATCGTGGACCCAGCCACAGGGGCGACCATCGCAACGGTCCCGTCGGGTGATGCCGATGATGTCGACGACGCCGTCGCCGCGGCCGTGACGGCGTTCGAGACGTGGGGCCGCACCACGCCTCGTGAACGCAGCGAACGGCTCCATGCTCTGGCCGACGCCGTCGAGGCGGACCTCGAGGAGCTCAAGCGCCTCGAGATGCTCAACGTGGGCAAGCCCGCGTCGATCGTCGACTTCGAGTTCGACCTGACCGTCGACAACCTCCGTTTCTTCGCCGGCGCGGCGCGCTGTCTGGACGCTGGCGCTGCGGCGGGGGAGTACCTCGAGGATCACACGTCGATGCTGCGCCGTGACCCGCTGGGCGTGACGGCCGGGATCGCGCCGTGGAACTACCCGCTGAACATGGCCACCTGGAAGCTCGGTCCGGCGCTGGCAGCAGGCAACACCTTCATCCTGAAGCCTTCTGAGCTGACCCCCCTCACGGCGTTGCGCCTGGCTGAACTGGCGGCCGACATCTTCGCGCCCGGTGTGTTCAGCGTGGTGTGCGGCCAGGGCGAGTCGGCGGGTGACCGGCTGGTCCGCCATCCCGACGTGGCCATGTTGTCGCTCACCGGCGACGTCGGCACCGGGAAGCTGATCGCCCGCAACGCAGCGGAGTCGCTCAAGCGCATCCACCTGGAACTGGGGGGCAAGGCACCGGTAGTGGTGTTCGACGACGCCGACATCGACGCCGTGGTGGCCACGCTGGCCGAAGCCGGCTTCTACAACTCCGGCCAGGACTGCACGGCGCCCTGTCGGGTGATCGCCGGACCTGGGTGCTACGACGACCTGGTCGCCGCGTTGGGTGCTGCGGCCTCTGCTCTGGTCACGGGCGACCCGTTCGACCCGTCGACCAATGTGGGGCCGGTGGTATCGGCATCACAGCGCGAACGGGTCGTGGGCATGGTGGAGCGGGCGGTCGACGGGGGCGCTGAGATCGTGACGGGCGGCTCCGCCATCGACCGAGCGGGTTACTTCTACGCCCCGACGGTGCTTGCCGGCGCGGACCAACACAGCGAGATCGTGCAGCGCGAGGTGTTCGGCCCGGTGATCTCGGTGCAACGCTTCGCCGACGATGCCCAAGCGTTGGCGTGGGCGAACGACGTCGACTACGGCTTGGCGGCATCGGTGTGGACGGCGGATGTAGGCCGAGCGATGCGCATGTCGCGAGATTTGAAGTTCGGCACGGTGTGGGTGAACGACCACATCCCGATCGTCTCGGAGATGCCCCACGGTGGCTTCAAGCACTCCGGCTACGGCAAGGACATGTCGATCCACGCCATCGAGCACTACACGGAGCTCAAGCACGTGATGATCAAGCACTGACCCGTGGGCGGCCTGCCACCGCAAGGTCAGGGGCGATCCTGGTACCGGAACCACTGACCGACCAGCGGCAGATAGGCCCGCCGCAGTCGGTGGAGCGGGATGCGACGGTGGGTCAGTTCGGCAAACGAGGGTGGCGGCGCCTGCCCGAGGACCACCTTCGCCAGCCGGCCGCCCAGCCACGTGTTGAGGGCGACGCCTGATCCGTTGCAGCCTGTGGCGTACCAGGCGCCATCGATGCGCCCGACGTGGGGCATCCGGTCGAGCGTGATGGCCACGTTGCCGCCCCACCGGTGCGTGACGCGGACATCGGCGAGTTGCGGGTGGATCTCGCGCATCGACGCCGCCAGGTAGTCGGCGGCATCGGCCACGGTGGCGTGCTGGAGGCTGCGTCGACCACCGAAGAGCATCCGGTTGTCGGGGGAGAGCCGCCAGTAGAAGAGCAGGTTCTTCGTGTTGACGAACATTCGACCCTTCGGGCTCACCGCCGCGGCCACCTCTGGTGTGAGCGGCTCGGTGGCCACGATGAAGCTGCCGATCGGGAGTACCCGGCGGGCGAGCTGCGGCAGGAGGCCATCGGCGTAGGCGTTGGTGGTGACGATGAGGTGATCGGCGGTCACTGGGCCGTCGGTGGTGGTCACTCGGAACCGTCCGGTCGGCGCGGCAGCGGTGTCGATGGCCAGCGCGCCACAGCGGTCTCGGATGACGGCCCCGGCATCGATCGCCAGGCGAACGAGGGCGGCGTGGAGCTTGGCGGGGTGCAGGCCACCGGTGCGCTCGTAGACCACTGCGCCGTGGAAGGCGGTGGAGCCGATCTCTTCTGCCAACGCCTCTCGTGAGACGAAGTGCACCGGCTCCCCGAACTGGTCCGCGTGCTCGGCGGCCAGCTTCTGGAGGTAGGGAACGACTCGTGGCGTGTGGGCCAGGTACAGCTGCCCGGTCCGGCGGTAGTCGCAATCGATCTGATGGTCGGAGATCAGGGCTTCGAGCTCGTCGAAGGCAGCATTGACGTCGTGGTGCATCCGCAGCCCGAGGTTGCCGTAGGTCGCCTGGAGTGCGGCCGGTCCGGCCTTGAGCTCGGGGATGGCCATGCCGCCGTTGCGGGCGTGGGCGCCCCAGCCAAGCTCCTGCTTCTCGACGACCAGCACCCGACGGCCGGCCCGCGCCAGTTCGTAGGCCGCCCGCAGACCTGCATAGCCAGCGCCGACGATCAGCACGTCGACGCGAGCATCGTCGCCCAGCGCTTCGGGGCGAGCGAGCGTGGGGAGCACCACTTGCTCCTGCCAGAGCACCGCGTCGGCGGGCGGAGGCGACGATGAGGCCATGGCGGTGATCGTATTGCTGTCCGGTAGGGTGCCAGGGAACGAAGACGCCGGGGAGCTCGAAGAGTCGGGCTGAGAGGGCGGCCGTCACCGAAAGGTGCTGCTGTCGACCCGTGACCTGAACTGGGTAATGCCAGCGGAGGGACGCGATGGACCAGCCCACCAGCGGTGTACGGCAACCGAGGTTCCTGCTCGCCATCGGCGGCGATCGCGTGCTTCCGGTCCGGCTGCCCCACGTCGTCCCCGCCGGAACCGTGGTCATCGCCGCCGACTCCGGATTGGACCGCCTCGTGGAGGCGGCCATCAACGTGCACCACGTTGTCGGCGACCTCGACTCGGTGGCGCCAGAAGCCTTGGCGCTCGCCGCAACGGACGGGGCGGTGATCGACGAGCATCCGGCCGACAAGGATGCGACCGATCTCGAGCTGGCCCTCGACCTGGTGGCGCGCCTTGCGGGCGACCGAGGTGGCTCGCTCCTCGTCGTCGGCTCGGGTGGCGGCCGTCTCGACCATCTGCTGGGCGATCTCCTCCTCCTTGCGGCGCCGAGGCTGGCGCACCTCCAGGTCACGGCGCACCTCGGGGCTGCCACGATCTCCATCGTCCACGCCAACCAGCAGCGACAGCTGTGCGGGAGCGATGGCGAGTACCTGTCGCTTCTGCCGGTGCATGGCGGGGCATCGGGCGTGACCACCGCGGGGCTCCGCTGGCCCCTGATCGACGCCGACCTCGTAGCGGGAACCTCCCGGGCCATGAGCAACGAGATGGTGGGCTCCGAGGCGTCGGTCTTCGTGGGCACCGGCGCGGTCCTGGTCGTCCAACCAGGCACGCACGGCCCGGCGATCGCCCCCCGGTCCACCCCATACGACCCCACCCCCCGAGCACCTGAAAGAAGTCGAGATGATCGCTGAACTGCAGGTCCTGCCCCGCCCGGCTGGTACCGACGACGACCCCCACGCCAACGTGGAAGCAGCCATCGAGGTGATTGCCGCCAGCGCCCTGCACCACGAGGTCAGTGCGCTGGGCACCACCCTCGAGGGTCGACCCGATGCCGTGTGGGCGGTGCTGCGAGAGGCGCACGAGGCCACACTCGCCGCCGGTGCATCGTTCACCATCAGCGTCATCAAGCTGGCGGAGGGAGCAGACGATGGCGGTCCGACCATGGACCGGTTGACCGCGAAGTTCCGGGGCTGATCGTGCCCGCCGTCGTCGTCGAGCCTCGCTGGAGGCGCTGGGTACCACCGGCGCTCGGGTTCGGCGCGCTCGTGGGGCTGTGGCAGGTATGGGTGTCGGTGCGCGGCATCGAGCCCTTCCTCCTGCCGACGCCGGCGCGCGTAGCCCAGGCCGCCTCTCGCGAGATGGCGACGTTGCCCGCCAAGGCGTGGGCCACCACGTGGGTGGCGCTCGCGGGCCTGGTGCTCGGCGCTGCGATCGGTGTCGGCCTCGCCGTGCTGATCGTGCGCGTGCGTTTGGCCCGACAGGTGCTCTACCCCTTGGTGGCCATGAGCCAGACCGTCCCGCTGGTAGTGCTGGCGCCGCTCTTCGTCGTCTGGTTCGGCTTCGGGGTCACGCCCAAGCTCGTGCTCGTGGTGCTGATCGTGCTGTTCCCCGTTCTCGTGGCGACGGTCGGTGGGCTCGACGGAGCGGATCGAGAGCACATCGAACTGGTCCGCGCGATGGGTGCCAGTCCTCGGACGATCCTCCGGATCGTGCAGCTCCCGGCTGCCCGCCCGGCGGTGTTCGCCGGTCTTCGGATCTCGGCCACCTATGCCGTTGGCGGCGCGGTCATTGCCGAGTTCCTCGGCGGCGGAACACGCGATGTTGGCCTCGGGAAGATGATCCTCCGCTCGTCCGCGAGCTTCGCCGTCGATGAGGTCTTCGTGGCCGTGGCGCTCGTGGTGGTGCTGAGCGGACTGCTCTTCCTGGTGATCGACCGGGTCGGCCGCCTCGCCGTTCCTTGGGAACAGGAATCGAGTGCCGTCGCCCGTGCCCCCCGCTTCTCCCGAACCAAGGACCAGCCATGACCCACCGCTCTGATCGTCAACCCTCGACGGCGGTGGCCACCCTCGCCTTTGGCGTTCTGCTCCTCGGCGGCCTCGTCGGTTGTGCGGGCGATGGCGTTCCCGCTGGCAATTCCCCGGAGCGCGCTGCGGATCTCCGTGCCTTCACGGTGGTGCTGGACTGGACGCCAAAAACGAACCACAGCGGCATGTACCTGGCCGATGCCAATGGCTGGTACGCCGATGCGGGGTTGGAT
>Ga0105047_10015997_pt1 | contig 11789 bp, 9 predicted proteins | sample MAT04_FD_78384 | JGI IMG/M metagenome (GOLD analysis project Ga0105047, IMG submission 78384) | Freshwater microbial communities from Lake Fryxell liftoff mats and glacier meltwater in Antarctica - MAT-04 (megahit assembly) | ecosystem: Environmental > Aquatic > Freshwater > Ice > Liftoff... | reverse complement strand
TGAGGACATCACTGCTACTTCAACCAACCCCAACACCGACGCAAAAAACGTGGCAGAGATTCGTCTAAATGCCCCTGAGGACATCACTGCTACTTCAACCCTCAACTCGCACCCCAACATTTCGCCCCATTCTAATGCCAGTTTGGCCGGTGAATGGGCAAAATGACCTCGCTTGAATCATAATCTCGATCATTTTAGAGGGTTTGGCCCCCACCGGCTCACGCATTGCGAGGGCCCCCTCGCAAAACGCCGCTTAAGGCACACACCTGCGGCGGGGTCTCGCACGATAGACAATCCAACGCTGCCTCCTGATGGTCGGCTCAAAGGTTCAACGCTGCAATTCACAACGTCAACAGCATGCCGGTGCCGGGAGCCTCGCGCATCAGCAACCCGAATGAGTTCGCTCATTAACGCTGTTGAAAAATCTCATTCAACAGAATGAAGACTTTGCGATATGTTCCGACTATTGTTTATCAATAACTGACGTTACGCAGCGCAAAACCTTTAATCATGTGAAAGCATCCTGAGCGGAACGGCCGTGATGCCTGATGAAAAGTTGCTGATAATCTGGCCGTGCAGTCGAAGGAGCGCATTCGGGTGAGTTGCGCTAACCTAACTCACCCGAGTGCGCTCCTTCGACTGCACGGCCATTTCGCTGGGACTTCAGCATAAGCGACACGGCCGTTCCGCTCAGGATGCTTTGCAATGGATTTAGTAGGTTACTGCGTAACATCAGTCAATAATAATGTGGCCCAACCTGACACGATACCCGCCACATGCCGCCCATGATTTGTCCCTTGCACTGTCGATGACACCCAGACATCCATGACTCACACCCCAACAACCGAATCCTTACCCCACCGCGCAGCGTGGGCGGGCCTGGCACACGGCCTGGGTGACCTGTGGCCCGCCGATGTGCCCGCTGCTCTGCCGGCCGCTCTCGATGCTGCACTACTGAGCAAAGCCGAGCGACTGGCGCGGGGAACTGCAAAGGCCGACCCCGGCCCGGCCCCCACCGCGCTCCAGCAAGTGCTCACTCGGCTGCAATTGAAGCACCGAGATGTGCCTGTCGCCCAATTTGTGCCGCAAAGCCCTTTGGCTCTGGAGGCGGCGTTGTTTCGCGCCCTGCCCACTGCACCGGCCTCCAACCCCGACCTGCGCGCCGGCCTGCAAGCTGCCATCCGCACCGCCATGGGCCAACCCATCAATTTCCGGCTCGACGCTGCGCTGGACGCCGCCCAACGCTTTGGATGGTGCCTGCCGGCGCCTGGCTATGGCCCGCAGACCGATGTCTCGCGCTACAACCACGCCCGCAGTGTGGCCGCGGTGGCCGCCTGTCTGGCTCAAAACCAATCCACCGGCCAGGCCCAGTTTGCCCTGCTGGGGGCCGACCTGAGCGGCATTCAAGCCTTCATCTACACCCTCGCCTCCAGCGGGGCTGCCAAGAGCCTGCGCGCGCGCTCGTTCTATTTGCAATTGCTGGCCGAGGCGATGGCGCGCTTTGTGTTGCGCCAATTAGAGCTGCCCATCACCAATCTGCTGTATTGCGGCGGCGGCGGCTTCCAGATTTTGGCTGGCGGCGCAGCTGTGGCCCAAACCACATCCATCGAGCGTGATCTGCAACATCGTCTGCTCCAGGCGCACCGGGCCGCGCTGGGCATCACCCTGAGCGTGCAGAAGTTTGAAGAAGCCCGCTTTGATCAATTCTCCGCCGAGCGCGACCAGCTTGGGCAGACGTTGAACCGCGCCAAACGGCGGCCGTTTGCGAGCGTGCCGGAGCAGGAATTGGCCGCGCAACTGGGTCAGCCGCTGGACGAGGGCGGCGAGTTGGACTTTTGCCGCGTCACCGGCGAGGAAGTGCCAGAAGGCACGCTCCCCGATGCCGATGGCGTCATCAAGTCGGCCTTCGTGAAAAGTTTGGAGCGGCTAGGCGGCGACTTGTTGCGCTCAACGTATATGACAGCCAAGGCAAATGACGCAATCCAACTTGATCGCGTAAAAAATTGGCGGTCGGCATTGGGCATGTTTGGCTGGTTCGTGAAGTTAGAGCACGACGAGGAACCTGCTGAGGCCGACCCAACAGTGCAAGTCCTGCGCTTTGATCCTGAGCCTAAGCCGGGATTACCTCCCTCCAGCTACTATCCGTTGGCGCGGCTGGTGCCGATCAATACCGCGGGCAATATCAAAATGTTCGATGAGCTGGCCAATGAGGCCGTCGGCGGGTTTAAGCGCTGGGCCGTGCTGCGCATGGATGTGGACAATCTGGGCAGTTTGTTTCGCACCGGCCTGGGTGCGAATGCGTCGCTGGCGCGCACGGCCAGCCTGTCCTTTGCGCTGCGGCTGTTCTTCGAGGGTTGGTTGCCCAGACTGGCCGAGCAAAACGGCCTTGAAGGCCGGCTCTACATTCAATATGCCGGCGGCGATGACGTGTTCGTGGTGGGCGCGTGGGATGCGGTGGCGGCCTTTGCCCTGCGCATTCGCAATGCGTTGGCAGACTATGCCGGCCACAACCCATCGGTCACGCTCTCGGCTGGGATTGCCCTAGCCGATGTGAAATTTCCGTTGTATCAGGCCGCGCGGCTGGCCGGCGAAGCCGAGGACGACGCCAAGCTATTTAACAAAGAGGCCAAGGATGCGGTGAGCTTTCTGGGTGAAGTGATGAGCTGGGCGGACTTTGAGAAGGCCAGCGGTGAGGCGGCCAATCTGGCCCAGTGGTGTGGGCGGGGTGGAGCTGCGCCGCGCTCGTTGTTGCAAACGCTACAGCAAATCCATCTACAAACCCAACTTTGGCACGCGCAGGCCGCGAAAACGGCGCGCGAGCGCAACACGCCTTACATCCAAACCAAATACACCCGCGCCACCTGGCTGGCGGCCTACCAGCTCAGCCGGGTCATCGAGAGCCTGGGTAACGGCCCCGAAGTGGCCGCTGCGAGAGTGCAGGTGGAGGCCTATCGCGGCGCGTTGATTGGTGAACAGGCCCAGTCCGGCCGGATTGCGCTGGCCGCACGTTGGGCTCAATTTCTCATTCGCGGCGAAACCGCACACGAATAGCCATTTACAGTAGGAATCAAGGAACAGCTATGGGACGACAAAATAATTACGGCAACCGTGATCAAGACAATGTGACGGTGGACTATGAAGCCATCATTGTTCGTGGTGACATCGATGTCACGGTGGAAGCAGCGCAACAAATTGCACCTTTGATTAAGAAGGTGAGTTCCAACCAAATGCGAGGTTTCTTTACCGCCGTGCGGCAAATCCAAATTGGGTGGGAAGCCATAGGAAATGAATCCGATCCTGCACGAATAATCGAGCTAACTCGTAAGGCCGAGCAGGCCTACCGCAGCATCATTTTGATGAAACCTCGCTTGCGATATGCAGCAGAACGAAATCGTGACAGTCTCAAACCGCTGGACACTTATCTGATCAACTGCATTAACCACATTTCGGGTGAAACACCGGACAAGCGTCGCGCTAGATTTTTAAACTTCGCAGATTTTTTTGAGTCCTTAATTGCATTTCACAAAGCAGCCGGCGGGGCGCGATAGGTAGGAACAAGCTATGGAAAACAAAACAGTTCGTCACACTCTGATAGGACGCATCATTTTGACAGGCCACATTCGGCTTCTCACTGGATTGCATATTGGTGGCAAGCAAGGAGAAATTGCGATAGGCGGTGTTGATAGTGCCGTTATCAGAAATCCTGTGGATGGCAAACCTTACATTCCTGGTTCATCATTGAAAGGAAAGATGCGTAGTCAAAGTGAAAAGTTAACTGGCGCACCACAAAAATGGCCTATTCGCAAACAAGAACCCAGTGTTTACATTCATGTTGCTGAAACAGAAGCAGATTACAACAAGTATTGGGTCAACCCGATTTTTGGTGTGATGGGAGATAAGGGAGGTGTGATTTCGGCTCCTAATCGGTTGATCGTGCGCGACATTAGTTTGAGTGAAAAAAGCGCAAAATTGTTGAATGACTTGCGTACAGATGTGCCGTATTCCGAGGTGAAGTGGGAAGCGGCCATCGACCGGGTTACCAGTGCAGCCACCCCACGGCAGATCGAGCGCGTGCCAGCCGGCGCGGTGTTTGGGCCAATGGAGTTGGTCTTTAGCGTGTATTTGCCGGAGGATCTGGCGCTGTTCAACCATGTGCTGACGGCGCTGCAGCTGGTCGAGGACGATTACCTGGGCGGCCACGGCTCGCGCGGCAGCGGCAAAGTGGCCTTCGAGAAACTCACCTTCACGTGCAAGCACGGCACCACCTACACCGTGGGTGAGCCGCGCGCGTATGACACGCTGGCGGCCGTTGATGCGAACGCGCTGCAAACGTGGCTGAGTGCACAAATTCAATTCCCAGCATGAGCGCAACAGGCACACTTTATGGTGATCTTTGATCTGAAGCCGAGCGCGGCGCTGCATGTAGGCGAGTTTGTCGGCATCGAGCGCGAGTCGGTGTTGGCCCACATTCCCTCGGACACCCTGTTTGCGGCCATGGTGACGGCCTGGCAACGCCGGGGTGCCGATCTGACCGCACGCCTGCAAGCCTGCCAGGCCACCCCGCCCGCCGTGTGGCTCAGCTCGGCCTTCCCTCGCGCCGGCAGTGTGCGCTTCTATCCCATGCCTATGGGCATTCGATTGAACTTTGGTAACCAAAATGCTTTAGAGGGTAAAACGTTAAAGCGCATTCAATGGGTGTCTGCCGATATTTTTGGCCGGCTGACGCGCTTTGAGGATGTGAGCGCCGAGCGGGACCTCGCCACCAATTTTTTGCAACACAAAAGCGTGTGGCTGAGCCGGGCCGAGCGAACGCGTTTGCAATCAGAATTTAAAGGTTTATTTGTTGTGGGTCAGGAGACATCACTATGGGACATCCAGATCGTGCCGCGCGTGGCGGTGGATCGCGCGACCCAGGCCTCCAACTTATTTCACAGCGGCCGGCTGGTGTTTGCAAAGGGTTGCGGCCTGTGGTTTATGGCCCAGGGCATCCACACCGACTGGGTGAGTCAGGCACTCGATGAGCTGCAAGACAGCGGGCTGGGCGGCTTGCGCTCGGTCGGCCACGGCGCATTTGTTTACACATCGGTCACGCAGGCCGATGTGGTGTTGCCGGCCAATATGGCCTATGCCATCTCGCTCTCGCGCTATGCGCCCAACGGCGCGGCCGAAGTCGGCGCGGCGGTGCAAGCCAGGGGCAGCGCCTACCGACTGGTGCAGGTGGGCGGCTGGTGTCAGGACGATGCCGGCAAAACCTGGCGGCGCAAAAGCGTAAGGATGCTGGCCGAAGGCGCGTGCGTAGGCGCGACAGCGGCCGGACATATTGTTAATGTGATGCCCAACGGCGTCATGGATCGGCCGGTGCTGCGCTATGGGCTGGCCTTCAAAGTGCCGGTGGCCGCGCAAGCGATGTTGGTTCACTAAGTCTAAGTCCTGACGTTACGCATTAGTGTCTTATCAAGTGACGTAGGGGCGCAGCATGCTGCGCCCTACCACGGCTTTTGCGCAAGAAATTTTGTAAGTTGCATAACATCAGTTAGGCAATTCGTTCGCGCTCAATACGGTTTTTCATCATGATTGGAATCAATTACACGCTGGAGATCGAAGTGCTAACGCCGGTGCACATCGGCAGTGGCACCGTGCTGAAACGCAATGTGGATTTTGTGGAGCAGAACGGGGTGACCTATGTGCTGAACGAGCAGCACGTGCTGGATGAATTCTGGACCGATGACCCACGGCAACAGGATCTGGTAATGAGCCAATTGCCCGGCCAACTGGTGCGCGACATGGATTTGCAGCGGCGACCAGAGCTGGTGCAGCGCGCGCATCGGGGGATGCCGCAACTGGGCGAGCTGCGCGAACACATTGGCGATGTGTTTGGGCAGGCCTATATCCCCGGCTCGTCGCTGAAAGGCGCATTGCGCACAGCCCTGTTGCGCACCGTCCTCGAAGGGGTGAAGCGCAGGGTGCTGACACGCCAGGATATTGGCACCCCGATGAACGACGTTCGCGATGCGCGCGCGGCCAAGAGCGCGGCCAGCGGTTTGGAGCGGCAGCTAACCGGAATCAACCCCAACTACGATGTGTTTCGAGGGGTGCAGATCAGCGACACCCAGGCGGTGGCCGGCGCGCTGGCCATGTGCAATGTGCTGGTGGCCGCGCCGACGGTGAACAGCCCTGGTGGCGCAGCCGTGTCGGTGGAGATATTAAAGCCGGGCACTAAGTTGAGCGCGACCTTGAAGCTGGATCAGTTTGTGCTGCAAACCATGGCCACGGCCTTGAATCTGGACAGCAATGTGGTGAAGACAGTGAAGACCTTTGTGCGCGCCGCGCGGTTTACGGTGGATGATCGAGCGCGCAAAGAGTTTGCCTATCACAAGGCCCGGCAGGACACCCAGGCCGCCCAGTTCTACTCGAGTGTGTCGAACGACATCGCCGCGTTGAACCAGCAAAAGGAGGCCAACACCTTCTATTTGCAGGTCGGCTATGCCGGTGGCTGGCGCAGCAAGACCCTGCTGGGCGGGTTGAGCGACGATGAGGCCAACCCCGAGAGTGCCCTATTGGCGCAAGTAGTCAACGATTTCTATTTGAACCGAGGTGGCAAGGCCGAGCTGCCGCCCGAAATGGTGGCGGGCCAGTTCTTCCCCAAGCTGCGGCACCTAATGCTGAATGCGCAGGGTGGGCCGAGCGTGCCGCTGGGCTGGTTAAAGGTGAAGTCCGTACGGCGATGAGGCCGTGGTTTTAAGATTGTTAAAACGGCCGTGGAATGTCATACTTTAGGGGGTATGATTTGGGAGGGTGGATTTGAGGCGGATTGAGCCTTCTAAAGTGCCTATAAAATAGGGGTCTGCCGCACGAACCTTAAAAGGAGGGTTGGAAAGAAGGTGATGCCCTGAGGGGTATTTAGACGGGTTCAGGGTTGCGTGTGTATAGTTCATCTCGAATTTGTTGGAAAGAAGGTGATGCCCTGAGGGGTATTTAGACCCGACTAAGGTGTTTTCGCCCACGCCGTTGTCATAGCGGTTGGAAAGAAGGTGATGCCCTGAGGGGTATTTAGACTTTTTTTTGTTGAGACTCAGGCTTCTTCTCCTTCTCCTTGTTGGAAAGAAGGTGATGCCCTGAGGGGTATTTAGACAATTTTGTATACCAGGAATCTCCTGTAAAACCACTGCTGGTGTTGGAAAGAAGGTGATGCCCTGAGGGGTATTTAGACTCGCGCGTCTGGGTGACCGCAATGGCCACCACCTGACGTTGGAAAGAAGGTGATGCCCTGAGGGGTATTTAGACCTTCCTGGTTGACGTCGACCGAAGTCGAGCCGGCCAGGTTGTTGGAAAGAAGGTGATGCCCTGAGGGGTATTTAGACGTCGTCCCACACTTTGTTCGCTTGGTTGTTCCACTGATTGGTTGGAAAGAAGGTGATGCCCTGAGGGGTATTTAGACGGGTGGGCTAGTTCAATTTGGATCTGGGCCTCTAGGCCGTTGGAAAGAAGGTGATGCCCTGAGGGGTATTTAGACCAATGCGCGCCTGCTCCATCGAAACCACGTTCTTGAGCGTTGGAAAGAAGGTGATGCCCTGAGGGGTATTTAGACCAGGTAGGGGATAGGGCTGGCAAAAATGTAGCCAGCGTTGGAAAGAAGGTGATGCCCTGAGGGGTATTTAGACTGTCCCCCTTACTCCGAAGGAATGCAAGCCATTGCTGGGTTGGAAAGAAGGTGATGCCCTGAGGGGTACTGAGAGACATCCATGACTACATTCACTCGCAGCGTGGTGCTATCGACCATCGGCGCCAGCCTGTTCGGCAACTCGCTCACCAAGGAGGAGCGCGATGCTGGCTGGCTCAAGCGTTTCAATGACGCCACCAACCTCAATGAGACGGATATGCCGGCCGAGGTGCTCGGCAAGTTGCAGGAACTGCGCACGCGCATTCAGGCCAACCTGAGCCAGGGGAATATGGCTGCCATTCGCCGGCAGAGCGCCGAACTCAATGGCTTGTATGGCTTTTACGAGGATCAATTGGCCCACGGCAAACCGGACATGCACTTTCTGATTGCCACCGATACCTACCAGGGGCGATTAGCGGCCGAGCTGGTGCAAGGCCACCTTCACCACTGTGGCTTAAATGCCGATATTCATGTGCCGCGCGAGCTGTCCACGCGCAACACCACCGCGTTCAGCAACGGCATGCGCGATCTGATTGCGTGGTGCGAGGACATCCTGCCGGGGTATCAACAGAATGGCTATCAGGTGGTGTTCAATCTGGTGGCCGGCTTCAAAAGCTTGCAGGGCTATCTCAACATCATCGGCATGTTCTATGCCGACCGGCTCATCTATATTTTTGATGCCCCGACGGCCGACCTGATCAGCATTCCCAAATTGCCCATCCGGCTGGATCTGGATCAAATCCGGCGCTACGCCGCGCACCTGGCCATGCTCGACGCCGAAATTGAGCCCTTGCCGCTCGATGCATTCAGCCACTTGCCGGAGATGTTTATCGAGCACGTTCAGGACGGCGCGGCGGTCAAAGTGATTTTGTCGACCTGGGGGCGATTGGTGTGGAGCCGGGCCAAGGCGGAGGTGTTGGCCGAAGCCCTGCTTCACTTCCCGCGCCTGGACTACACCGACCTCTTTCGCAAGACGGCCGAGGCACTGCCGAAACACGAGCGCGCGGCCCTTCAGGAGCGGTTGGGGCGGGTTGCCGCGCATTTGATGGCGCGTCAGGGTGACCCTGCATCGATGAAGACAGACAGCATGTTGCAATACGATAACTACGTGAACAAGGCCGGCCAGGATGGTGTGCCGATTGGACACTTTCGAGCAAACAATCAAGGCTATCGCGTCAGTTGCGAGAGCCGATCCGGCACACTGGTGCTGCGCAAATATGGGCCGCACGCGATCAACGACAAGCCATGATTTTGCTCCATGGGCGGTGAGGAGGCCGTGCTTTTAAGATTGTTAAAACGGCCGTGGAATGTCATACTTTAGGGGGCATGATTTGGGAGGGTGGATTTGAGGCGGATTGAGCCTTCTAAAGTGCCTATAAAATAGGGGTCTGCCGCACAAACCTTAAAAGGAGGGTTGGAAAGAAGGTGATGCCCTGAGGGGTATTTAGACATCCACGTCATGGTCGCGTGAGCAACCGGCCCCGTAGGGGGCGAGTTGGAAAGAAGGTGATGCCCTGAGGGGTATTTAGACGCTGCTCACAGAACTGTAAAAGCGCGCAACGAATCCTGCGTTGGAAAGAAGGTGATGCCCTGAGGGGTATTTAGACAGGGTATAGGGCGATGTCGCCCCCACGAGGCAACCAGTTGGAAAGAAGGTGATGCCCTGAGGGGTATTTAGACAAATTCCGGTTTCGCGCCGGGCGTGATGACCCACATGTGTTGGAAAGAAGGTGATGCCCTGAGGGGTATTTAGACACTGCAATGGTTGAAAATATTTTGTTCACTTTTTTCCTGTTGGAAAGAAGGTGATGCCCTGAGGGGTATTTAGACGAAATAGGCGCGATGTACTCACCATTGCGAGCAACGAGTTGGAAAGAAGGTGATGCCCTGAGGGGTATTTAGACTCAGACTAGGCACAGCCGTTAGACTGATTTGACCGCCACGTTGGAAAGAAGGTGATGCCCTCAGGGGCTTTGACAGCTAAAACCAAACGATATGGATGAACTTCGACGTTTCATACGCGGCCGCTGGCAGGAGGTGTTGCTGCTCGGCATTGCCTTGCAGGCTGTCATGTCGGCCATCTTCACGTTCAATCCCGTCATCATCGCCATCACGCTGGCGTTGGCGGTGCTGCTCGGCCTCGTCGTGGTCGGCCTGTCCGCCCAGATGCGCCGCCGAGCCACCCGAACGGTTGGCGAGAGCGCGGCGTTCAAGGTGCCGCGCCGTGGGATTGTCTTCACGATCGGCATGCAAACCGACACCGTGCGATTGGCACTGACGGAGCAGAAGCCGGAATTCGTTGGGCTGATCTGCACTGCCAGAAGTGAGACGCAGGCCGACGCGATCATCGAAGAGCTGGGGCTTGATGAGACGCATGCCCACAAGCGCAACATCGACAGCGGCGACATTCGCGAAATCCGCGCCGTCACGGCCCACCTCATCGACTGGCTGCAAGGCCAGGGCCTGAAGCCGGGCGAGATTGCCGTCGATATCACCGGCGGATTGACCACCATGTCGGTCGCGGTGTATTCCATGGCCGAAGACATGCAAATCGACACCCAATATGTGCGCTCGCAATACGACGAAGATCGCCGGCCCATCTTCGGCACGCAGGAGGGCGTGTTTGTCTCTCGCTACTCCAAGCGGCTTAACCCATGATTCTGCCCATGATCCTGCTCAACTTCAGCCACCCGCTCACCGCCGACCAGCGCGCGCAACTCATCGAACTCACCGGCGACGCCATCGCCCGCGAGATTGATTTGAAAGTGCAGTTCGATGCCGCTCAACCCTTCGGCCCGCAACTGGCGGCGCTGCTAGCCCAGGTGCCGCTCAGCGCCCACGCGTGGCAGACCGAGCCGCTGCTCATCAACCCGCCCAGCCTCAACTTCATTGCCCTGCTGTTGCTGGCCGAGTTGCATGGCCGCATGGGCTACTTTGCCCCGTGCGTGCGCCTGCGGCCCGTGGCCGGCAGTATGCCGCCGCGCTTCGAAGTGGCCGAGATCCTCAACTTGCAAGCCGTGCGCGATGCCGCGCGTCTGGAGCGATGACATTCTGACCAGCCTCATTCTCAAACTCACGCCCACAGCGCCCATTTCATTGCCGCGCGATTTAGGCCGTGCTTCACATGCCTTGTTTCTACGGCTCCTGTCGCAACACGATGCCGCACTGGCCGAACGCCTGCACGGCGAAGATGGCCCCAAGCCATTTACCTGCTCCAATCTTTTTGGTGGAAAGCGCCAGGGCGGCCAGGTGTTGGCCAACCCGGATGATGCGCTGTGGCTGCGCTACACCGGCCTCTCAGCAGAGGTCTCGGCTTTTCTGCGGGCACCCCCAATCGCCCTCGAAGTGGAGTTGGATGGCGCGGTCTTTCGCGTAACTGCGACCACAAGTGACGCAACCACAGATGAACGCGCCGGCCAAACGACGTATGAGACGTTGGCCGCGCCGTACTTGCTCTCGCGGGAACGGGCGGATACTCGTATCACCCTGCGCTTCGCTTCCCCAACGGCGTTTCGTTCGCGCGGGCAAAACGTGCCGTTGCCGTTGCCAGGTAGTGTGTTTGGCAGTCTGGTGGATCGCTGGAACGCATTTTCACCGATGGCATTGCCGGATGAGATGCGCCGCTTCGCCGAGGAGTGCATTGCGCTGAGCGAGTTTCGGGGCCGCACGCGCATGTTGCATGGCAAAGCCGGCAGCAAGCAGATCGGCTTTGTCGGCACGGCCCGTTTCGTGGCCACCAACAAGGATCGGTATTGGATTGGCCTGATGAATGTGCTGGCCGATTTTGCGTTCTATGCCGGCGTAGGCTATCAGACGACACAGGGCATGGGACTGGTTCGCCGGCTGGTGGATGACACGTTTAAGCTGGGCCAAGAATAATCCACCGTGAATCGAGCAGCGAGAAGTGGTGTGATGCCACAGTTCCACTTCAGGACTAAATCACCTCGCTCAATTCGGCTGATGACCCTGCTCGAACTGATGCATCAGCTCCCAAAAATCACTCTCGAACTGGCTCTTGCCGTCTTCCTTCGGCAGCACCGCAAACACGGCCCGATACACCAGCCAGAACGCCAGCCCAAACGCGGCAAAGCTGGCGATGGTGAAAATAATGCGGGTAATGCCGTTCACC
>Ga0105047_10015995_pt1 | contig 11789 bp, 12 predicted proteins | sample MAT04_FD_78384 | JGI IMG/M metagenome (GOLD analysis project Ga0105047, IMG submission 78384) | Freshwater microbial communities from Lake Fryxell liftoff mats and glacier meltwater in Antarctica - MAT-04 (megahit assembly) | ecosystem: Environmental > Aquatic > Freshwater > Ice > Liftoff... | reverse complement strand
TGCCGCCGTTTAAGGAGTAGGTCTGCACCTGAATCCCATTCTGCGAATGCGTCGTGCCCACCAGGATCGACGCCGTACGGCCGTAGAACATGCCATACCCACCGCGGAGGACGTGCTTGCCTTCTTTGTCCAGGCGATAAGCAAAGCCGAAGCGGCCGGCCAGATTATTGGTATCGCGGTTAAAGCGCGAAGTATCGAGCCTCGCTGCGGCGAGGCCGGCATCCAGGTTCTTCACCGGGTTTTGGGCGTAAACAAAGAGGTCATACCGGCCTCCGTAAGTCAGCGTCAAGCGGTCAGTGACGCGCCATTGGTCCTGGGCGAAGAACGCGAATTCATTAGCGTTCGGAAAAGTAGTCGCCCCGTTCGTCCCGGCGCCGGCAAAGCCCTGCGTAAAGGACGAAGGGCGGCGATTGGCAAAGTCGATGAGGCTATCGAAGATGAACGCACCGCTGAAATTGCCCGGGAAAAAATTGGTGATCCGCTCGAAGTTCAGATCGCCTCCCATTTTGTAGCTATGCTTGCCCGCCGTCAGCGAAACCGCATTGATGATCTGATACTTCTTCGAATTGGTGTAGCGCGGCGAGAAGCTATTGCGGCCGATCGCCAGCAGTAGATTGCCGCCCTGACGGATCTGGGCCTCGGGGTTGGTGGAGTTCGCCTCGCCGGGGGCATCGTCGCGCAGATAGATGAAGCGCGAGTCCCAAACCGTCGTGCCGCCGAAGATTTTGGTGTAATTGACGGCGAGGTTATCGGTGGTGTTCTTTGAGTTACCGGTCCGCTCCGCCGCCGATTGATTGCCGGCATTCTCAAAGTTGCGGCCGGTGAAGCGATGTAAGTTATATCGCACGTTAAAAAGCTGCGTTGCGGAGAAGTTATAGTCGATCTTTACCGTGTGAATGTTGTTCACGAGACCCGTAGTGTAGGGAGTTTGGAACCGCGTTAGCTCCTGCAGGGTCTGTTGCGAAAGGGCGTCGTTCGGAATGGTTACGTTCGGCGGAAAAAAGATGGGATTGGGCAGGGTATTGCGTTGGCCATCGTAGTTATAGAAAAAGAATAGCTTGTTCTTCTTGATGGGCCCACCCAGGTTGCCGCCGAATTGGTTGAAGTGATAGGGTTGGCGCACGCGGCCGACCGAGTTATTGAAAAAGGTATTGGCGTTCATCGCCTTATCGCGGAAAAACCAGAAGGCCGTGCCGTGCAAAGCATTGGTGCCGCTTTTGGTGACGACGTTGATGACGCCGCCGCCGGCGCGCCCGATTTCCGGCGCATAGCCGTTGGTGTTCACCTGGAACTCCTGGACGGCATCCTGCGAAAATGTGTACGGATTGCGGGTACCGGCGCGACCCGAAGATTGGCCGAAGAATAAGTTATTCGAATCGCCGCCGTCAATCAGCAAAGAATTCGCGGTGCCGCGTTGGCCACCGAAACTCAAGTCACCGCCTCGCGGATCGCGCACGACGCCCGGCGTAAGAACCGTGAAATCGAGGAAGTTACGCCCATTAATCGGCAAGTCGCGGACGGCCTTTTCATTTACTGCCGTCGCGGTATGGGCGCGCGTGGTTTCGACGAGCGGCAGATCGGTGGTGATATTCATCGAAGTGGAGGCCGAAGTAACCTGGAGCTTCAGGTCCAGGTTGGTTTGTCCGCCGACGGTGAGGGGCAGGCTTTCGATCCTCAGCGGAGTGAAGCCGGTTTGCTGCACTTCCACGCTGTAGTTGCCGACGGGGAGCCGCACGAAGTTAAAGAACCCCGCGCCGGTGGTGGTGAATGACCGCGTTAAGCCAGTGGCGACATTCGCCACCGTAATTTTCGCGCCCGTGACAACCGCGTTACTGGGATCGGTAACCGTGCCGGAGAGAGAAGCGCTGCCGATTTCGGATTGCGCGTAGAGGAGAAGAGAGGAGGCAATGAATAGGGTGGTGACCCGCGAGAGCTGCATACTCGATCGTATCAGCTACTCATCTACATTTACATGAATTCGGGTTAACGCTACTCTTTGTCGCTCTTAAGCACGAGACGCAAACCCCAATTAACAATACTTAAGCATACGGAGCCAATCAGCGCAGTAACAAAGTTATCAATCCGGAAGCCATCCACAAAGTAGCTGGCGATCCAGATCATAACGGCGTTGATCACCAGCGACAGCAGTCCCAGAGTTAACAACCGCAGCGGAAAAGTTAACAACCTCACGACAAGACCGAGCGTCCCGTTTACTAATCCGATGACCACGGCGGCGATCAAAGCGATGACAAAAGTGTTCACGTGAAAGCCCGGCACGAAGTAGGCCACGATTAAAAGGCTGAGGGCGCTGGCCAGCCAGCCTAGCAGTAGATTTACCATGGGCCTCATCATACCGCGGTACGCTCAGAATTGATGCGACTCTTGTGGTTCTTTACGGCAATTTCTCTTGGGGCGGAAACGCGCACGTTGACCTTGAAACAGGCCGTCGACTTGGCGCTCGAGCAAAGCCCTGACATTATTTTGGCCCGGCTCGACGAAGTGAAAGCCAACCAGGCCGTCCGCGCCGCGCGCGACCCGTTCATTCCCAAGCTCTACGTCGGCAGTGGACTCGCCTACACCTACGGCTTCCCGATGAGCATCGACGGCTCGGCGCCTTCGCTCATTCAGGCACGCGCGGCCGCCTCCATTTTCGACAAAACCAAGAGCCTCAAGGTGGCCGAAGAGCGCGAGAATGCCCGCACCGCCCGCATCGGCTCCGACGGCAAGCGGGAAGAGGTGGCCGAGCGCGTGGCGATGGCTTACCTTGACGCTGACCGGGCCTCGCGCTTGGCTCGCGTGGCCGCCAAGCAGATTGACGCCCTCACGCAGGTGGTGGAATCGACCAAAGTCCGCATCACCGAAGGCCGCGCGATTCGCCTCGACGAATTGAAAGCCGAACTGGAACGCGAACGTGCCCGGGAGCGCGCCCGTTTGCTCGAAAGCGACGCCCGCTTCGCTCAAACGCAGCTTTCGCTCTTGATCGGCGGCAGCGCGGACGACCGCGTGGAGACCAGTGCCGAACTTGCCCCGCTCATCGGCTTGCCCGATAGCGAAGCCGCCGCCGTGCGGATGGCGCTCGACAATTCGAATGAGTTGAAGCGCCTGCAATCGATCATGCTGGCGCAAGGCTTCAGCCTGCAAACCGAGCGGGCGGCGCGCCTGCCGAAGATCGAGCTCGTGGCGCAATACAACCTCTTCGCGCGCTTCAACAACTTCGACCAGTACTTCAACCGCTTCCAAGCCAACAATGGCCAGGTCGGCATGTCGTTCCAACTACCGGTGCTAGGGGGCACGGCACCCGGCGCGGCGTCCGCCACCGCACAGGCCGAGATCAGCCGCTTGCGCACCGAGGTGGGCCGCGTGCGCAATCGCACCAGTTACGAAACACAGCGCGCCTTCCAGGCCGTCACCAATGCGGAACGCGCGCGCGAACTCACGCGGCTCGAACTCGAAGTGCAGCGCGAGAACGTCGCCGTGACGCTGGCGCGGCAGGAGAGCGGCCGCGCCACGATGGCCGAAGTGGAGCAGGCGCGCTTCGCGGAAGGCGAGCGCTGGCTCACTTACTACGATTCGCAGACACAGCTTGAGCGGGCCAAAGTCGCCCTCTTGCGCTGGTCCGGCTCTTTGCTGGTAGCATTACGCTAATCATGCCGAATGTCCCCCTGATTTTCGACGCGCACCTTGACCTGTCCATGAACGCCATGGAGTGGAACCGCGACATCCGCCTGCCGCAAGTGGAGATCCGCCGCCGCGAACTCGGCATGAAGGATCTGCCGGACCGCGCTCGCAACACCGTCTGCCTGCCCGAAATGCGTCGTGGCCGCATTGGGCTCTGCGTCGCCACCCAAATCGCCCGCTATTCCGCGCGTTTCAGCACCTTGCCCGGCTGGCGTAGTCCGGAACAGGCCTGGGCCCAAACCCAGGGGCAGCTCGCCTGGTATCGCACCATGGAAGACGCCGGCGAACTCATTCAATTGCGCACTTGGCCCGAGGTGGAGGCCCACGCCAAGCTCTGGCGCGAAGCCACCGTCACCGATAAACTGCCTATCGGCTACCTGCTAAGCCTGGAAGGCGCGGACTCCATCCTCAGCTGGCGTCATCTCGAAAAGACCCGCGCCGACGGGCTGATCGCCATGGGCCCCGTCCACTATGGGCCAGGCATCTATGGCCACGGCACCGACGACGAAGGCCCCCTCACCGCCAAAGGCCAGGAGCTATTGAAGGAGATGGACCGCCTCGGCATCATCCTTGACGTCACCCATCTTTGCGACGAAAGCTTCTGGGATGCCCTCGGTCGCTTCCATGGGCCGGTGTGGGCCAGCCATCACAACTGCCGGGCGTTGGCCGACTGGAACCGCCAACTCGCCGACGACCAGATCAAGGCTCTTGTCGAACGTGGCGCCGTCATTGGCATGGCCTTCGACGCCATCATGATGGTGCACGGCTGGACGCACAAGCGCTCCACGCCGCAGGACTTCGGCCTCAAGATGGAGAAGATCTGCGAGCACATTGACCATATTTGCCAAATCGCCGGCAACGCCCGCCACGTCGGCATCGGCACGGACCTCGATGGCGGCTACGGCACTGAGCAAACGCCCATGGACCTCGACAGCATCGCTGACCTGGTGACGCTCGCCGGCCCCCTCGCCAAGCGCGGCTATTCGCCCGGCGATATCGAAGGCATCTACGAAAGCAATTTCTTGCGCTTCTTGCGCGAGCGTCTGAATTGAAGCCTACCGGAGTTCGCTATGCAGTGCTGGGCGTGGCCACGGCCAACGCCTTCCTCCTGTATCTCGACCGCATCTGCATGGGTGCCGTCGTGCAATCGGCCAGCTTCCAGCAGGAACTCGGCATGGGGAAGGAGCAGGTGGGCGACGTGCTCGCCATCTTCTTCCTCGCCTACGCGCTCGGCCAAACCCCCGCCGGTTATCTGGCCGATCGCTTCGGGCCGCGGCGCATGCTGGTGATGTACATCCTTGTCTGGTCTTTATGCACGGCGCTGACGGGCTTCGTCGGCGGACTGCTCTCGCTCATCGTCGTCCGCGCCGCCTGCGGACTCGCCGAGGCGGGCGCCTACCCGGCCAGCGCCCTGCTGGTGACTCGTTGGTTTCCCTTAGTGCAACGCGGCCGCGCCAACAGCGTAGTGGCGTTTGGCGGCCGCATGGGCAATTCGCTGGCGCCGTGGTTGACGGCTAGCGCCATCGTCATGCTGGGCTCCTGGCGGCCGGTGCTGTGGATCTACGGCGCGATTGGCTTGGGGTTGGCCCTGGCGACGCAGGTGATCTTCCGCGACACTCCGGCCACACACCCCTGGGCGAACGCCGCCGAGCGCGACTTGGTGCTGGCCGGCGCACCGCCGGAGAAGCCCACTGAGAAAGCCCCTTGGATGGCCCTCATCCGTCACCGCGGACTGTGGTTCTTGAATCTGGGCACCATCGGCATGAATATCGGCTGGGCCTTTCTGATCACCTGGCTGCCGACGTATTTGCAGGAGGTCCGCGGGTTGGATCGCGTGACGGCCAATCGCTATGTGTCGATCGCGCTGTTGGGCGGCTTAGGCGGCATGCTCTTCGGCGGCTGGTGGTGCGACTTTCTGACGCGCCAATATGGCCGCAAATGGGGCCGACGGCTGCCGTTCCTTACGGGTAGTTCGGTTGCCGTCGCCGCCTACTTGGTCTGCCCACTGCTGCCTTCGCCGGTCGCCATCTCGGCCGCCGCCTTCATCGTCGCCTTCGCCACCGACAGCATGGGCCCCGCCGTCTGGGCTCTCGCCCAGGATATCGGCGGGCAACACGTGGCTTCAACTCTGGCCTGGAGCAACATGTGGGGCAACTTCGGCGCTTCGGCCGTGGCCAAACTGATCCCCTTCGTCCTCACGACTTCTATCCACTTCACCGACTGGCGCGAGATTTTTTGGATTTGCGCCGGCGGCTTTGTGTTGTTGGGGTCGACGGCAATGATGGTGGATAGCACGAAGCCGCTGCAGTATGAGCGTCCTGGTACTTGAAGCCTCCTGGGTGGACTCTAGACCAGCCCGTCCCGTAAGCTTTGGGGTAAACCACTACCGCCCCCCATAATTCTCCTCGTAAAAACGCCGGTATTCCCCGCTCCGCACCCGCTCCACCCAACCCCGATTCTCCCGATACCAATCCACGGTCAAGGCCAACCCCCGGTCGAAGTCCATTTTCGGGCTCCAGCCCGTCTCCCGCTCCAGCTTCTCGCTCGTTAAGGCATAGCGCCGATCATGCCCCGGTCGATCGGCGACGGTCTTCATCAAAGTCTCCGGCTGCCCCGTCGCCCGCAGGATCCGCCGCACGACCTCTAAATTCGGCAACGAACGATCCCCGCCAATGTTATAGACCTCGCCCGCGCGCCCCTGCTCCAGCACCGCCCGGATGCCCGCGCAATGGTCGTCGACATAGAGCCAATCCCGCACCTGCATCCCGTCACCGTAGATGGGCAAATCCCGCCCCTCCAGCGCATTCGAAATCATCAGCGGAATCAATTTCTCAGGAAACTGATAGGGCCCGTAGTTATTCGACGCCCGTGTCACCAGCACCGGCATCTTGTAAGTGGTGAAGTAAGAAAGAGCGAGTAAGTCGGAGCCCGCCTTGGCCGCCGAATAAGGGCTCGACGCAATCAGCGGATATTTCTCGTCGGCTTCGTGCGGCGCATCGATTGACCCGTAGACCTCATCCGTCGAAACATGCACCAACCGCCCTAGCTTGGCCGCCCGCGCCGCTTCCAGCAGCACAAACGTGCCCCGCAAATTGGTTTCAAACACCGGCGCCGGCGCGTGAATACTACGGTCCACGTGCGATTCTGCGGCAAAATGCACGATCGCATCGGGCTTCTCTTCGGCCAGCAGGCTCTCCACCAGCGCGGCGTCCGTAATGTCGCCCTGCACAAACCGGTAGCGTGCGTCCTGGTCAATCGAAGCCAGATTCTCGAGATTCCCCGCGTAAGTCAACTTATCGAGATTCACGATCCGCGTAACGGTATTGAGCGCCAAACTCGTCCGCACAAATGCTGACCCAATAAATCCCGCGCCGCCCGTAACCAGTAACTTCATTTGTGCTGGAGTTCCCAATCGTAGTGGATCCCGGCATGGTCGTGCGCGATGCGGCCCTCGTCAGCCGGGTTGTAATGACGGTCCGTCACATACACCAGCATCGCCGCCTGTTCGCCGATCACCTTATAGCCGTGCGCCACCCCGGGGGGAATTAAAATCTGCCACGGCCGCAATTGGCCGACATACAGCGTATTGCGCAGCCCAAACGTGGGCGAACCCGACCGCAGATCGCACAAACCCACTTGAAACATCCCTTGCGCCGGGCACCACAGGTCCGTCTGGTGCCGGTGATAATGGAAGGCCTTGATCGTACCGGGGTAGCTCAGCGCCGCCGACACCTGCGTGGACGCGGCCGGAAAGCCGCCTGGCAGACCTTCGCCCAGCCGCAACACTTCAAGGAAATACCCCCGGTCATCCGGAAACAAGGGGAAGGGCTGGATCCGCACGCCCTCAATGAGGTCGGCCGCGTCCGGCTTCATGATCACTTTGCCAATCCCTTTGGGGTTAGCGATTGAGTCCCAGTCGAGGCTGCGCATCGGTGCCGGCACACTCATGCGGCCGGTGTCCCGGTGCGGGTTTCGGCCACCAGATTCGTGGCCCGGCGGAGGGAATCGAACGTGCCGGCGTCGGTCCACCAGCCGGAGAGATAGTTGAAGCTCATCGTGCCTTCGCGGATATAAGCGTTATTCACGTCGGTGATCTCAAGTTCGCCGCGCCGCGACGGCTTCAAATGCCGGCACTTCTCAAACACCGTCGAGTCGTACATGTAAATACCCGTCACGGCGAGATTTGTTTTGGGGTGCTCCGGTTTTTCTTCGATGCCGATGATGCGGTCGCCTTCAAGCTCCGCTACGCCGAAGCGCGAAGCGTCCGGAACTTCTTTCAGCAGGATCTTCGCACCCACCTTCTGCTGCGCGAAGTCCGTCGCCGCCTGCGCGATGGAGCCTTCGATGAGGTTGTCGCCCAGGATCACGCAGATGGGCTCGTTTTCGGCGAAATGCTCCGCCAACGCCAGCGCCTCAGCGATCCCGCCTTCGCCTTCCTGGTAGGCGTAGTTGATCTGCCGCAAGCCGAACTCCTTGCCGTTGGCCAGCAAGCGCAGAAAGTCACCCGCATTGCGGCCGCCCGTCACCACCAGGACTTCGCGGATCCCCGCCTCCACCAAAGTCTCGATAGGGTAGTAGATCATCGGCTTGTCGTAGATCGGCAGCAGATGTTTATTGGTGATCTTAGTAAGGGGGAATAGCCGGCTGCCGGTGCCCCCCGCAAGGACGACGCCCTTCATTGTGTGAGCCTCCGGCTGTTGATTCGGTCCGGATTCCGCTCTGGGCCTATGTAATTCACGTAGATTCGATGGTATCATGTGGCCCGAATGACGCTGCACTCCTGGAACGAAATCGAACGCGAACAAATGAACGCCCTGGTGATCCGCCAGGCCCTTCACGGCACCAACCTCACCATCGCCCGGCTGGAAATGAAGGCCGGTGCCACCGTCCCCACCCATCACCATGTCAACGAACAGATGACCGTGATGCTCAGCGGCCGCCTCCGCTTCGACTTCCCCGACAAGAGCGTGGAAGTCGCCGGCGGCGAGGTCCTCGAGATCGCGCCCAACCTACCCCACAGCGCCGTCGCGCTCGAAGACTCCATCGCCATCGACGTCTTCAGCCCCGTCCGCGAAGACTGGCGCCGCGGCGACGACGCCTACTTGCGCGGTAAGTAGCCGTCACCCACCAGCGCGGAGGCTTAGGCGGAAACCTCCTGGCGTGCCGCGGCGGCGAAAGCAATGGCGAGATTGTCGCCAAAGGCCGAGGCAATTGACTCCGGCGCGAGGTCGCGCTGTAACCAGCGGACGGAACAACGGTGAGGGACGGGGCTGACCCCACAGAGTGGGGACGACGTTGGGCCATTGTCTTTTGCGTTCGGTCACGGTGTCCTCCGTGGCGGACCTGCAAACCGCCTTCAATCGCGCCCAGTCCGGCGATGAATTCATCCTGGCCAACGGCACTTATATCAAAAACACGCTGATGGGAACCACGAGTAACATCACGATGCTGGAATTGGCGGTAACCCGAATGCGGTGACGCGCATCAGCCGCTTGGCGCCGCTGCTGTTTGCGACCGAGGGGCAGATCAATTTTCTGGTGCCTCCGGGTACAGCTACCGGACCGGCGGTGATCTTGGCCAGCCGCACCGGCGCCGAGCCGCAAAACGGGCGCGCCATCGTAAGCGCCTCGGCACCCGGCATCTTTACGCAAAGTGGCGATTCGCCGGTTCCCGCGGCATCCTACTTGCCTGTCACGGCCGATAATCAGCGCCTGTCCAACTCTCGGCCCGTTGCCGCCGAGCCTCCCGAATGGCCCGGTGACTATCCGGATCCTAGACGAGGGCCGTCCGAGCAACCTGACGACAGTTCGCCTCCAGTAGACCGCCCGGCTTGGGGACCCACGGCGGCAGATTCTCCGTGGGTTCAAGTGACTAAGCTTCCACCTCGCCGCCGACCCGGACGCACTGCATTAATGATTGGGCGTTACTGTTCGGCAACAACATCACCTGAATCAGAAACTCATCGCCTTGGCACTCGAACGGAACCACCGTCCATTGGTTTTGCCGCTGACTGCGCGTCGTGAAGTTCCGGCCGTAGATCACTGTGGGAATGCTTAGGTTCATGGGACCCACTACCGCTTCCACACTGTTCTTAATGTTGCCAATAATCATGTTGGCCACTTCGCCCATGGCGTCAAGGACGTCATCGGTCACCGTGTCATACTCCGTCCCCAACATCGCCGTGGCGATCTTGCAGGACATTTCCGCTGAGCAGTCAACGCTGCCAGTGCCAATCCAGGACCCTGCCAGGCCCACCAGCGCCGCAACCCCGTAGCTGGGAGCGACCGCCCCTTGGCTCGTGCGAGGAGTGCCCGCCGTCGTTTCCAAGCCCAGCATCGTCGAAAAGACACTCTCGGTTGATTCGAGAATATAACGAACCAGTTCTTCTTGTTCCATCCTTGCGTTCCTCCTCGTGGCCGCGACCTAGAAAATCGATGCCAATTTTTCCTTAATTTGTTCTGCCGTGAACGGCTTGCGGATATAGCCCGCCGCACCCAGCGTTACGGCTTCCATCACCTTGGCCTGGGATCCTTCCGTAGTGATCATCACCACCGGAACATCCCGGTACTCCTGGTCGGCCTTCAGATGCTCCAGCAATTGCAACCCGTCCATCTTGGGCATATTGATATCGCTCAAGATCAAGCCGACTTTGTTACTCTTTAGGGTTTCCAGGGCTTCGAGCCCATCTCCGGCCTCCAGCACCTTGCCCAGGGTGACGTCGGTCTGCAATAGAACTCTCTGCAAAATCTTGCGAATTGCGGCCGAGTCATCAACGATCAATACATCAAGCGCCATTGAGTCTCCTTACTTGAAAACTCATCGGAGCCCGATTGAAGATTGTGAGGGAATTCTTACTTCGCCGAGGTGAGCTTCAGGTGGCGAAACATCGTCACGCTGAATTGATCGTGCAGTTGCAAGCCGACGGGCCCGCGCTTCGGCCGCGCCGGGTCGGTCGCGTGCGTCGAGACCTCCTGGCCATTGATATAGACGGTGATCTTTTCGTTGCGGCAATCGATCTTGATATGGTTCCACTCGTTGTCCCGGTGGGCCCCGTTTTTGGCAGCCGCAATCTTGTAGATGGCCCCTGACTTCTCGGGGTCTGGATAGCGGTTGTTCAGCTGGATTTCATAGGCCACTTTCGAAGGCGTCTTCGAGAAGTCCGGATGCTCTTGCACTCCCGCCGCCGCCCGGCTCGGGTCGCGCAGCGCGATGCCGCTGTTGCCGCCTTCCCGCAACCAGTAGTCCACTTCGAAGACAAAGTCGCCGAACTCGGCATCGGTGTAGAGCCAAGCTTGGCGGTCGAGCCACGCCCGGAACGCCTTCGGGTCCGTCTCATACTTCTTCCGCGGACCCTGCCCGATCAGGTCTCGCTGCCCCACCAAGGTGCCATCGGCCATCTGGTGCCACAGCCCGTCGCCCACGGTCTTCCAAGTGAGCGGCTGGCCGTTCACTTTGCCGAAGGTAATGGCTTCCTGGGCCCAAAGGCTGGCGGCAAGTAGGGAGAAAATCAGAGTGCGCATCGAACCAGTGTACGCTGGCACTTTGGGCGGTGCCGCGATCATAGTGCTGGCTCTGGCCCTGCAAATTTGGGGCCTCCAAACCCGGCCCAAGGGCGCGCCCCACAAAGAGACTGACCCTGGCATCACCCGTCCCCGGCTCACGCACCCTGTCGCAGCGGCCTACGCCGAGCGAGTACGCGAAGCAAAGGTGACCGGAAAAGTCGAGCTCTGCAAAGGCCAAGAAAAACGCCGGGAGCGCCAACAGGCGGTCCGGGCCGTGGGACTTACTCCCAAACTTATTGACTTAAGCGCGGCGGCGAGCCATCCACATCCCGCCGGCGGCAAGAGCGACAAGGGCGAAGGTGGAGGGTTCGGGGACGGCTTGCACATCTACCTGGAGTTGCTGGGCGATGGTGCGGGCGTTAAGCTCACCCAGGACGAACCAGCCTTGGTTCAGATCTACTGCGGGGTTCGAAGTAACGCTGAAGGTCGAACTGCCGACAGAGCTTGCGAGGAACGTAAAGTCCACGAGATTCACCGTGGGTGCGGTAGATCCTGGAAAGTTGACGGCCGCGACCAGCGTTGCCGGAGCCAAGCCAAGGTCAGCGCCGA
>Ga0105047_10015992_pt1 | contig 11790 bp, 10 predicted proteins | sample MAT04_FD_78384 | JGI IMG/M metagenome (GOLD analysis project Ga0105047, IMG submission 78384) | Freshwater microbial communities from Lake Fryxell liftoff mats and glacier meltwater in Antarctica - MAT-04 (megahit assembly) | ecosystem: Environmental > Aquatic > Freshwater > Ice > Liftoff... | reverse complement strand
TTCGCGAGTTCCGCCAGGTCGCCGAGCAGTTGCTCGAAGGGCGCGCGGAGCTGGTCCTCGGGTTCGCCGCTGGCGGCGAGGTTTGCCAGCTTGGGCTTGGCCGCCGCGCCGAAGGCGGCGATGGCGGCTTCGACCGTGGTCTTGAGCGAGGGTGATTTTTCGGCGCGGGGCATTGACGGGTATCTTCATCCGCCTGCCGGAATCCGGGCAATGGCGGAATCCGGGCCGTTCGCGGGCGGCGTTGTTTTTTCATCGGGAGGAATGACACGCGGTATCCACTCCGCCACACTGCAAACTCATGGAAACCAATCCTGCCGCACCGTTTTTGCGCCTGTTCGCGGCGCTGGCGACGTTGATCATTGCCGGCTGTGCTTCGACGAAGATCCCGACGACGACGTTGACGGAATCCGATCCCGAGGCGGTGTCGCTCGTCACGGCGTCGCAGCGGGCGCAGGGTGCGGAAGCGTTCGCGGCCATCCGCGATCTCAAGGTGAAGTATTCCGGCAAGTGGGGCGCGATCGGGCCGCGGTTTCAGCCGACGCTTTCCGACCGCCGGTTTCGGAAGGAGTCCGAGGAAGCGCTCGATCTCGGCAGCGGTACGATCGTGCAACTGCACAACGGTTCCGGCGGGCGCAAGTTCGTCTTCCGCGGGCCGGGCCGGGTTTCCGTCTGGTACAACGGGCAGCCCGATGCGCGCGAAGAGGTGATCCGCTCGGCGGCGCTGGTGGCGGATGCCTACAAAATGTTCCTGCTCGGGCCGCATTACTTTCAGCGGCCCGGCGTGATTCTCGAGAAGCTGGAGCCGGCGAAAATCGGCAACGTGGAGGTGGATCGAGTGCTCGCGACGCTGCGGCCGGGCTTTGGTTTTTCGCAAGAAGACCGCGTGATTCTCTCCCTCGACAAAACCAACCAGCGACTTCGCCGCGTGCTGATGACCATGAACGGACTGGAGAGCACAAAGGGCGCGGAGGTGGACATCACCTTCGACCGTTGGGTCGAGAAGAGCGGCGTCCTGTGGGCCACGGATTTCGATGAACGCATCCGTGCGCCGTTCAAGCTGCACGCTCATCACTGGCGGCTCATGGACCTCGATGCCAACAAGGGCTTCGCCCCCAACCAGCCCGAACTCCTTGGCGAAGCGGTGAGCGAAGCCTTGAAGCGAACGCAATAATTCTGGCGTCCGCTGCGGGCGCGGCGAAACATCGCGACTCCATGTCTCAGACCGCCCGCATCGATGTCGACCTCGGCCCGCGCAGTTATCCCGTGCTGATCGGCAACGGGCTGCTCTCTCGCCTCGGCGAGCTGCTGCGCGAGCAGGGGCTGAAACAGACGTCGGCCTTTGTGATCACCAATGAGCAGGTCGGTGGCCTCTACTTCGATCTGCTGCAGACTGCGCTGGCCGGGGCCGGTTTCGAGAAGGTGGTGCGCCACGATATTCCCGCCCGCGAGGAGGGGAAAAACTGGGATGAGTTTTCGCGCAGTTGCGCGGCGTTGTTGGAGAACTTTCCCGATACCGGCTCGGTGCCACTCGTCATCCTGCTCGGCGGCGGAGTGGTCGGCGACCTCGGCGGTTTCGCGGCCGGCGTTTTCCGGCGCGGCGTGCCGTTCGTGCAGATTCCCACGACGCTGCTCGCGGCGGTGGATTCCAGCGTGGGCGGCAAGGTGGCGGTGAACTTCGGCGGGGTGAAGAACATCATGGGCATCTTCAATCAGCCGCGACTGGTCGTGGCCGATCTCGCGCTGCTCGGCTCGCTGAGCGCACGCGAGCTGCGCAGCGGGACGAGCGAGGTGATCAAGTATGGGGGCGTGTGTAGCGCCGCGCTTTTCGAGCAACTCGAACGCGGCGATCTGGAGCGGTTGCTCGCGCTGGAGCCCGAGGTCGTGGCCGACGTGGTGGCACAATGCGTGACGCTGAAGGCGCGGGTGGTGGAGCAGGACGAGTTCGACAAAAAAGGGATCCGCAACGTGCTCAACTTTGGCCACACCATCGGCCACGCGCTGGAACTCAGCGCGGACTATGCGCTCACCCACGGGGAAGCCATCGCCATCGGCATGATCGCCGCGGCCCGCCTGGCCGTGCGCCTCGAAGTCTGCCCGCATCCTTTCCTCGAACGTTTGCAGCCGCTCATCGAACGCGCCGGGTTACCGACCTTTTTTCCGGAACATCCGGAACTCTTCGACCGCATCCTGCGCGCGCTGCAGATGGACAAGAAATTCCGCGACGGGAAAAACGTCTTCGTCCTGCCGACGGGCGCCGGCAGTTGGCGGCAGGTGGAAAACATCGAGTGGCCGCTGGTTCACGAAGCGATCCGCTCCGTGCTGGCCTGAAAAAAAAGAAGTGCCGGGCGGTGTCATGTGACACCGCCCGGCACGTGAGGCTTCAGGATTTGACCGCTGCGTTACTCGTCACGCCGGCCGCCCAGCAGCAGCGGCAGCAGGTGCCAGAGCAGGTAGGCGAGCGAGGTGATGAATGCGGCAACGTAGGTCCATCCAGCGGCGTCGAGGGTTTTGCGGACACCGCTCATTTCCTCCTCGGTGCCGATGAAGCCCATGCCGCCGAGGATCTGCTTGGCGCGGGCCGAGGCATCAAACTCGACCGGGAGGGTGATCAGATTGAAGAGCATGATCACGCCCCACGCGGCGGAGAGAATCCACGCGGCGGTGTAGTAGGAGATGAAGCCGGTGAACATGCCGATGAGCGGCAGCCACATCGCGATCTGGCTGGCGTAGTTCGTCGCGCCGACCGCGGCCATGCGCCAACTGAGGGGCGCGTAGGCGATCTTGTGCTGGATGGCGTGGCCGCATTCGTGAGCGGCGACGCCGAGGGCGGCGAGGGAGTTCCCGTGGTAGTTCTGCTCGGAGAGGACGAGGCGCTTGTTGATCGGGTCGTAGTGGTCGCCGAGCATTTCATTGTGCGAGACGATCTCCACATCGTGAATACCGGCGCGATCAAGGATGGCAGCCGCTACCTCCGCGCCGGTGGCACCGGAGGCTGCGGGAATCTGGCTGTAATGGTTGTAGACGCGCTTCACGCGCCACGAGGCCCACAGCGAGATCGCCATGGTGCCGACGAAGAGAAGGATGGATAGGAGGCTCATGGATATTGGGACAAGTTGATTGGCGAGAGGTTTAGCGCGGCATTGAAGGCTGACAACGCGCTCAAACCGGCAGCGGCGGGGGACCCGAGCGGCGTACGGTGTCCTGCCGCGAGGTCGAGCGGGCGAGCGCGCTGCGTACGAGGAGCAGTTCGCTCACATTTTCCGGGGTGAAGAGGCCGACGACCCGGCCTGCCGAATCGGTGACTGGCAGAGCCGGGCAGCCGCTTTCCTGCAAGATCTGGAAGGCGCGATCGAAGAGCATGGTGTGATGCACGCTGGGCACATCCACGCGCATGACTTCCGCCACGGGCGTATCGGCGCCGGTCTTGCGCAGCGCGACGATCAGGTCGTCGCGGGTGAGCAGGCCCCGCACTTCGCCGGCGGGACCGAGCACCGGGAAGTCGTGCTGCGAACTGGAGAGCAGCGCTTCGATGGCATCATTGAGCGTGGCCTGGAGCGGGAGCGTCTGAAAGGCCGTGATCGTTGCCGCCTGCACGCGCATGGATTTCGACAATCCTTTGAACTGCGCGAAGGCGGCCTCACTTTGTGCGCCCGCGTAGATGAAGACCGCGATCAGCACGAGCATCGGCTGGAAATTGAGCAGCGCCCACATTCCGCCCACGACCGCAATGCCCTGCCCGATGCCGGCCGCCACGGCGGTCGCTCGCGCGTAATCCATGCGCATGGCGAGAAACGCCCGCAGGACGCGGCCGCCATCCATGGGGAAGGCGGGGATGAGATTGAAGAGCACCAGGCCAATGTTGACGTTGCGCAGGCTGGTCAGCAGGTCGAGGTCGCCAGCGACGCCACCGAAAAGTTGAAACGGACCGTGCGCGAACGGCGCAAGGATCAGGGCGATGGCGACATTGACCAGCGGTCCGGCGATGGCGACGACAAGTTCTTCGGCCGGTTTATCCGGCATCCGCTCGAGCCGGGCGAGACCGCCGATCGGCAGGAGGGTGATATCCGGCGTGCGGATGCCGTAGCGTTTCGCGGCGAGCGCGTGCCCGAATTCATGGAGCAGCACGCAGAGGAAAACGAGCGAGACGAAGACGACGCCGCTGATCGCGCCCGACGCGCCCGCCGTGGCATGGCCGGCAAAGCCGACGAACGCGAGCAAGAGCAGGAAGGTGACGTGAACCCGGACTTCGATGCCGGCGACGCGGAAGAGGTGGAAAGACCAACGCATGATGTGAGGCGAAACTACACCCGTTAATTCGCCCGTCATTCAGTGCCGGACGTGTCGGTTCACGCCGGCGCCGCGCCCGGGTTTCAGGCCGGTTGCGCGGCGAGCGAGCGCATCCGCTTCACCACGCGCTCCCGCCGGAGCTGGCGTTCCTGTTCGGAAAGCGTGCGGTTCTGCGCGAGCGCGCGGCGGACTTTGACGACCGCGAGTTCCGCGATGCGGCGCACCCACTCGTGGCTTACGCCGAGCTTGCGCGCGAGCTTGCGGAAGGAGACTTCGCCCTGCGGGTGGAAGCCGTGTTTGAGCGAGAGGATCTCCAGCTCGCGATCGTCGAGATCGTGCAGGCAGGACATGATTTCCTCGACGAGTTCGGCGTGGCTGATCGCTTCCAGCGGATCGGCCGCCTGTTCGTCGCGGAAGGTCTCGTGGAGCGGCGTATCGTTTTCCTCGCCGATGGGTTCATCGAGCGAAACGAGATGCACGCGGTCGCCTTGCAGCGCAGAAATCTGGTCGGCGGAAAGACCGAGGCGCTCGCCGAGTTCGTCTTCCGTGGGCGGGCGGCCGAGCTGGGCGCTCAGCTCGTCATTGAGCCGCGCCAGCTTACGCAAGCGCTGCGAACGCCACACCGGGATGCGCACCACCCGCGCCTGGCTGGTGATCGCCCGGTGAATGCGCTGCTTGATCCAGACCGAGGCGTAGGTCGCAAACTTGGTCCCGAACTTCGGATTATAAAGTTCCGCCGCGCGGATCAGGCCGATGTTGCCTTCGGAAATCATGTCCGCCACGGGCAGCCCGAAGCCCGCGTATTGATGGGCGATGCGCACGACGAGCCGCAGATGCGCCATGACCAGCGACTCCTGGGCGGCGACCTCGCCTTTCGCGGCGCGGAAACCGAGCGCCGCCGTATCGTCATCCGTGGAAACGGGCATGGAGGAAACATCGCGCAGGTAGGCATCGAGCGCGGACCAATCGCCTTTTTGGATCGTGGAAAGTGATTTCATGTTCGTGTGTGGCGATGTTTTAGCCTGCCCGCCGATCCTTCGCCTCATACTTAAAATGAACGGGATCATTCGTTAATTACTAACCTGAGCATTTGTCGCCAGCGCGGGCATCAGCCATTGCCTGAGCGACCCGCCCGCGGTAGGTCTGCCTCGTGCCCACCCCGTTGCAATTGCTGCTCCGCCGCGTTGGCACGCGCTGTTGGTTTGCGACGTTCGCCGCCCGCCTGCGCGCGGCGTTGCTGGCCGGCGCGGCGGGGGTCCTGGCCGGCTTGCTCGCGGCGCGGCTGCTGAATCTGTTTCCGCTCGATGCGCTGCCGCGAGCTGCCTGGGGAATTCTTGCCCTGCCCGTAATCGCCGCACTCGCCCTGAGCCGGCGCCCTTCCGCGAGTCAGGTCGCGCGGACCATCGATGAACGCGAGGACACCAAAAATCTTTTCCTCACGACTCTGCTCGCGCCGGAAAAAGGCGGCTTTGCGTCCATCGTAGCCGCGCAGGCCGAGGAACGCGCGGCGACCGTCGATCCGGCGCGGGTCGTGCCCTTCCGGTGGCGGCGCGGTTTCGGCGAGGTGTTGGCCGCGGCGGCCGTTGTCGGCATCGCGTTCCTCGGGCTCCCGCAGCTCGATCCATTTAATAAGCAGGCCGCCCGCGAGCGCAGCGCCGAGCACGAGCGCCGCCTCGCCGAGATGGCCAGGGCCACCGAGGTGCGGCGCGAGGAGATCGCGCAGACCAAAGACCGCGAACCCGCCGAAGTGAAAGACGCACTCGCGCACCTCGAGGAAACCTTCAAGCAGGCCAAACCGACCGAGAAGGAAACCGTGCTGAAGGAGCTGGCGGCGCGCCAAAAGGAAGTGGGCGAGCTGTGGCGCCGGGTGAACCGTCCGGAGATGCGCGCGGCGCTCGAACAGACGGCGCAGAGTTTCGGTGAAACCGATCCGCAGCGGCTCGAAGCGTGGCGCCAGCAATTGCAGAAAGGCGACGCGAGCGCGCTGAAGAAGGAACTTCACGAAATCCGGGAAGCGGCGCGCGCGCTGGCTGGGAAGCCCGACTCGGCGGAGAAGCGCGCGGGCCAGCAGCAGCTCGCGCAGCGACTGAACGAACTCGCCCAGGCGCTGAAACAAATGAGCGGTTCGCCGCAGGTCAACGAAGCGCTGCAACGCGCGCTCGCGCAGCTCGATCAGGCGAAGCTCGAACAATTATCCCAGCCGGCCACCGAGGGCGCGCTCGATTCGCTCCAGCTCGGCGAGGAGGAACTCGACCAGCTCGCGCAATCGCTGAAGGACGGCAAGGCGCTGGAAGACGCGCTAAAAAGTTTGCAGATGGCGAAGCTCCTCGCCGATGCCGGCAAGCTGGACGGCAGCGAGAGCCAGGGCGGCGGCATGGCGGAGTACGCGGCGCTCTTCCAGGGCAAAGTGGACGCGCTCGGTGAACGCGGCCCGCTCAGCCGCGAGGCGAATCTCGGCGCGGGCCCCGGCAACGGCGCACTGCGGCCGGAAGACGAATTCGCGAAGACGGGCTTCAAGCCGGAGAAATCCAGCGCGCAGCTTGCGGGCGGCAAAATGCTGCTCGAGTGGAAGACAAAGGAAGTGGGCGAAAGCGGCGCGCGGACCGAGGCCTATCAATCTGCGGTGCGCAGCGTGCAGCAAGGCGTGGCCGAGGCGATCCAGCAGGAGCAGGTGCCGCCGGGTTATCACGAAACGATCAAGCGCTACTTCGATTCGCTGCCCGCGAAGTGAGCCCGCCGTCCCCTCATCGTTCCCGCCACGCGCTTCTCGGGTTGCTCGGCGTCGCAGCGCTCGGGCTCGCGTGGCTGGGGCTGCAGCCGCGGCGCGACGCGCTCGTTGTCTATTGCGCGCACGACTCCATCTACGCGGAGAAAATCCTGCGCGATTTTGAGGCGCGCATCGGTACGCCCGTCAGCATCCGCTTCGACACCGAGGCGACGAAATCCCTCGGCCTCACCGAACTGCTCATCCGCGAAAAAGACGCGCCGCGCTGCGATGTTTTTTGGAACAATGAACTGCCCGGCATGCTCGATCTCCAGCAGCGCGGACTGTTGCAGCCCTACCAGGGGACGGGCTACGCGCGCATCCCCGCCGCGTTCAAGGCCGCCGATGGCAGTTGGACCGGCTTCGCCGCCCGCCTGCGCGTGATCATCTTCAATACCGCGAAGATCGGCACCACGCCGCCAAATCTCGACCTCCCCCCCGGCAGCGACCACTCCCGGCTCGCCATCGCCAAGCCGCTTTATGGCACCACGCTGACTCATTACAGCGCGCTCTGGCAGCTCTGGGGACGCGACAAACTGATCGCGTGGCACGACGACTGGCGGAAGACCGGAGGGCGCGAAGTCAATGGCAACGCCGCGGTGAAAGACCTCGTCGCCGAGGGCGTGTGCTTCGCCGGCTACACGGACACGGATGATTTCTTCGCCGCCCGGGATGCGGGCTCGCCCGTGGCCATGCAGGCCGTGCGGCTGGAAAATGGGAAGACGATCTGCATCCCGAATACCGTCGCGATCATCCGCGGCACGAAGCGCACCGCCGCCGCGCAGCAGCTCGTCGATTTCCTGCTCTCTGCGGAAACAGAGCTCGCGCTCGCGCAATCCAAGGCCCGACAAATCCCGCTCGGCCCAGTCCCCGACGCGGCGCTACCCGCCGACGTGCGGGCCCTCGTCGAGGCGGCGCAGGACGGCGTCGATTCCACCACGCTCGGGCCGGCGCGAGCGGAATGCCTCGCATGGCTGAAATCGGCATACTTGAAGTGAACCTCGGCGCGCCGACGGCTCTGGCTCTGGGGCGCGCGTTGATCATCGCCGGGCTGGCCGTCGCCGTGGCCGCCTGGCTCAGCGGGTGGCTGGCCGCGCAACGGGGGCGCCGCCGGACTTTCGCCTGGGCGCTACTCCTCGCGCCGTTTTTCACCCCGCCGCTGCTCATCAGCTACGCCTTCTCGAAGTTCGCCCTCGCGCTCGTCGCCGCACCGTGGAGCCATGAGGCGCTCTACATCGGCGTGCTCGCGTTGAAGCTCACGCCCGTGGCTGTGATCGTCCGCCGGCTCGTTCCGCCGCCGCTCTCGGCGCCAGCGTGGCATGTGTATCGCATGCTCGGCATCGCGTCGTGGAGAGAGCGCGTGCTCTTCCGGCTGCGGGGAGCGGGCCGCAGCCCATGGCTGGCCGCGGGCGTCGTCTTTCTCCTCGCGTTCGCGGATTTCGAACTGGCCTCGTTGTGGAGCGTGAAGACGTGGACGGTCGCGATCTTCGACGCGCAGATCGGCGGTCTCGCGCTCGGCGAGACGCTGCGCCTCGCCGCCATTCCGCTGGCCGTGCAGATCGCCTTGCTCGCGTTGGGCGCATGGAATCGGCACGATTTCGCCGCCGTGGCTTTGCGCGAGGAGCGGAGCGCCAGTCGGGCCGCATGGACCTATCTGATCGCCTCGTCGCTGCTCATCTGCGCGGTGCCGCTCGGCATCGTCTCCGCGCAAGCCGTCTCCGGCTGGCGCACGCTCAGCGCGCATTTCATTCTGACGCGCGAGATCGGCGCGAGCGTGTTCTTCGCCCTCGCTGCGGCGCTCCTTGCAGACCTCGGCGCCCGGCTGGGGCGACGACGCCGGGCCGCCGTGCTGCTCGCCGTGCCCGGACTGCTCGGCGCGCTGGTCGTCGCGCTGCTCGTGCTCGCGCTCTTCCAACGGCCCGCGCTCCGCCCCGCCTACGACACCCCGCTCCCGCTCATCCTCGCGCTCGCCCTCGGGCTGCTCCCGCTGGCTTTCATGCTCCGCGCGCTGACACCACGCACCACTCCCGCCCTGCACCTCGCCCGGCAGACCGGCTCGCGCCGCGTGCTCTGGCCGCTGCAAACCCGTCCGCGCGTCATCGCCTTCGGCGCGCTCTTTTACTGGGCGTATTTCGATTTCACCGCGTCCTCGATCCTCGCGCCCGTCGGCTTCACGCCGGTCTTCGTCCGCCTGCACAATCTCGCCCACTACGGCCAGACCGACGCGCTCTCCGCGATGATGCTCGCGGCCTTCGCCGTGCCCATTTTGACCGTGCTGCTGGCTGGAGCGGTAGCCCGCTTCACCGCCGGACGACGCTGATCAAGGTCGCGCGGATGACGGGGAATCTTGTCGCGCTGACCCTGCGGCGCGGCTATTTTTCGCCGCATGTCTCAGCCCGGCAAAACCCGGCCGCTCACGCCCGAGGAGTATCTGCGTATCGAGCGCGAGGCTCCGTCCAAAAGCGAATATTACGGCGGGGAGATGTTCTCGATGGCCGGCGGCAGCCCCCGCCACAGCCTCATCGCGACCAAAATCGCCAGCTTCCTCACTCAGGCACTCAAAGGTCGCCGCTGCACGCCCTACAACAGCGACCTGCGCATCGGCATTCCCGGCGAAGACCTCTACACCTACCCGGATGTCTCGATCTTCTGCGAGCCGCTGGTCTTTCTGCCCGGCACCGATGACACGGCGACAAACCCCTCCGTGGTCGTCGAGGTCCTTTCTAAATCGACCGAAGCCTATGACCGGGGGCGGAAGTTCGAGCACTACCGGCGGCTGCCGAGCCTGCGCGAATACGTGCTCGTCTCGCAGGACGCGCCGACCATCGAGCGCTTCACCCGCGAAGGCGATGGCCGCTGGGTGCTCACCGCCGCCCACGGCCTGGAAGCCGTGCTCCCGCTCGACGCCCTAGAAACCGCGCTCCCGCTGGCCGAGGTCTATGACAAGGTGGACTTCAGTCCTCCCGAAGTCCCACCTGCCTCATAAAAACATCGGCGCCCCGTCTTTACGCCGCCATTTGATCAATGCCGGAGACGCCGACGATGTGCAGGGCGCCGAGCATGATGGCTTCATCGCCTTGAGGAAGTGCGACCAGCACCGTGTGTTTGACGATGGCTGCATTCTCCGGGTGATCGACGAGAAGGATATCCCCGCTGCTGCACCGAATCTGGAACGGCTGAAAAGGCGTCTGCCGAAGAAACATTCGGATCTGCTGAACCATGGCCGCACCCTACCGCTCGATGGTGCAAAGACAAGGCACCCTCACTTCGTCGGCCTGGCCTTCCAACGCGTCATAGGCTTTCCAAAATTCCGCGACGGGGCGGGGGCCGGTGTGGGCTTTGTAGTTGATGGTGAGCTGCGCGGGCCGCCGCGAGAGGAGCGGCGTGCGGCGAAAATTTCCACATCGGGCTGGCGGCTGATGACGTATTCGCCCGGCGGCAGCGTGACGCGCACGAGTTCTGTGACGTGATGCCGGAGGATGACCCGCGGCCGCATCGCGGTTGACCGACGCGGTGGGTTGCGCCTCCATGCTCGCCGCAATGGCCGCTGAACCGCTCTGGCAACTCGACGCCGTCTCGCTCGCGCCCGCGCGGCTCCGCGACGTGTCGCTGGCGATCTCGCGCGGGGTGACGGCGGTGATCGGCTGGTCAGGCGCGGGGAAAACTTCGCTGCTCAATGTGCTCGCCGGTTTCGAGAAGCCGGACGCCGGGAAAATCGTGGGGACGCCGCGGGTGGCGTGGGCGCCCGCCGATGCCGGCCTGTGGCCGCATTGCACGGCGCGCGAGCATCTCGAGATCGCGCGCGGGAGCGCTGACGGAGTGGATCAACTCCTGGCGGCATTCGATCTCACCGAGCGGAGCGCGGCGCGCCCGGCCGAGCTTTCGCAAGGCGAACAGTCCCGCCTCGCTGTTGCCCGCGTCCTGGCGATGACCTCCGACGTGCTGGTCCTCGACGAACCGCTGGCCCATGTCGATCCGGCGCGCGTGGGTCGTTACTGGAGTGTCATTCGCCAGCATCTCGCCGAGCGTGGCGCCTCGCTGGTTTTTTCCACGCATGTGCCGGAGATGGCCGTGGGCGAAGCGGAGCACGCGCTCTGTCTGCGCGCTGGCCGGGTGCTGCACGCGGGGCCTGTGGCCGCGCTTTATGCGGAGCCGCCGGATGAAGAGTTGATGGGCTTCCTCGGGCCCGGCAACTGGCTGACTCCGGCGGAAGCGCGCCGCTGGCTGCGCGCGGAGCTGCCCAGCGCGCGCTGCCTGCGCCCCGAGCAGATCGCCCTCACGCCGGCCCGCGAAGGTCTGCTGCGCGTGGAGTCCGCGCGCTTCTCCGGAGCGTGCGCCGCAGCGGAGTTGCGTCACGTTCCAAGCAACGCGACCCGCACCTTTTTGCACCGTCCACCGCGGGACGAACTCCGCCCTGGCGCCTTTGTGCAACTCACGACGTTGCTCGGCTGGCTGTTCGTCTGCTTCCTGACTGGATGCCGTCACGGCGATGCGCCTCCGACGCTCATCGCGCGCGAATGGAGCACCTGGTCGCTGCCCGCGAAAGGCGCCTCCCTGCCGACCCCGCGCAGCCTCGCCATCGGGCGCGACGACGAAGTGGTGGCGCTCGACACCGCGGGGCGCGTGATCGTTTTCAGCTCCACTGGCGTGCCGAAACGGCAGTGGCACATGCTCGATGTGAAGATCGGCAAACCGGAGGGAATCCTCGTGCTGCGCGACGGGCGCGTGGTCGTTTGCGA
>Ga0105047_10015991_pt1 | contig 11790 bp, 8 predicted proteins | sample MAT04_FD_78384 | JGI IMG/M metagenome (GOLD analysis project Ga0105047, IMG submission 78384) | Freshwater microbial communities from Lake Fryxell liftoff mats and glacier meltwater in Antarctica - MAT-04 (megahit assembly) | ecosystem: Environmental > Aquatic > Freshwater > Ice > Liftoff... | reverse complement strand
GGTTCTGGGCCGGGCGACTGGAAAGTCGCCGGCACTGGCAGACAAGAATGTCTGCCCTACGCGGCGGGGGCGCTCAGCCTTGGGCATGTTGCGGAGCGCGGTTGAGGCCGCGCACTTCTTCGTAGGCCGCGATGATTCGCTGGACAAGCGGGTGCCGCACGACATCGCGCTTGCTGAACTCAACGATGGCGATGCCCTCGACGCCGCGGAGCGCGCGGTGGGCTTCGAGCAAGCCGGAGGGCCGGTGCCCGGGCAGGTCAATTTGCGTTTCGTCGCCGGTGATGACTGCCTTCGAGCCGAAGCCCAAGCGCGTGAGGAACATCAGCATCTGCTCGGCGGTGGTGTTCTGCGCCTCATCGAGAATGATGAAGGCGTTGTTCAGCGTGCGCCCGCGCATGTAGGCCAGCGGCGCGATCTCGATGACATTGCGCTCCATGTGCTTCTGGACTTCTTCGGCGGGCAACATGTCGTGCAAGGCGTCGTGCAGCGGCCGCAGGTAGGGCGTAATTTTCTCGTACAGATCGCCCGGCAAGAAGCCCAGCGCCTCGCCCGCTTCCACGGCCGGACGAGTGAGAATGATCCGCGAAGCCGTGCCCGCCCGCAGCTCGGCCAGCGCCATCGCGACGGCGAGGTAAGTCTTGCCCGTGCCCGCCGGCCCGATGCCGAACACGATGTCGTGCTTGCGAATCGCCTCGACGTATTGCTTCTGGCCGACGGTCTTGGGCGTCACCTGAGCCTTGCGCTCGGACGTGTTGATGCGCTCGGACATCAGCGTCCGCAGCGCCTCGGCACCGTCGTGTTTCACGACGTGCAGCGCGTGGGCGAAATCCCGGTTGCGGATGGTGGAGCCGGCCTTGAGGTGATTCTCAAGCTGCACAAAAAGCTGCTTAGCGCGGGTCAGGGCTTCGGCCTCGCCGTCCAGGCGAATCCAGCCCTCGCGGCAGGTGGCTTTCACGCCGAGATGCTGCTCGAGCGCGTGGAGGTTGCGGTCGTCGCTGTTGTAAAGTTGCTGGGCGAGGCGGGCGTTCTCGAACTGGAGGGTGTCGGTGGGCATGGAGGGGAAGAAGGTGTTTCGAATTTCGTGTTGCGTGATCCGTGAGACGTGAAAGTGGTCAGCGGGCGAGGGCGGCACGGAGTTGGGCGGCAACTTCAATCAAAGCCTGCGGCACGACGCGCGTGCCGGCGAGGACGGGCATGAAGTTCGTATCGCCATTCCAACGCGGGACGACGTGGAGGTGCAAGTGTTCGCGGATGCCGGCGCCCGCGCACTGGCCGAGATTGAAGCCAATGTTGAAGCCATCGGGCCGCATGGTCTCGCGCAGCGCGCCGACGCAACGCTGGGCCAGGCGCATGAGTTCGGAAAGCTCCTGCTCGGTGAGTTCGGTGAACTCGGCGACCTGCCGGTAGGGCACGACCATGAGATGGCCGCCATTGTAGGGATAGCGGTTGAGCAGGGCGAAACACGCGCGGTCACGGGCGAGGATGAGGTTTTCCACGTCGTCGCTGGACTGGGCGAGCCGGGTGAAAAGCGAGGTGTCGCCCGCCGGTTCTTTGGGGGCGAGGATGTATTCGATGCGCCACGGCGCATGGAGCTGTTCCATGCGGCGAGGGTAGGCCGCGGCATCGGGGGTGTCAAAGGCGGCGGGAGGGAGGCGGTTGGCGCCCGAAGCGTCCAGTTCGCCGAGAAGCCTGTTTCCACCCGGCGCTGGCTTCGCTACTTTCCGCCCGCTTTCCATACCCATGAAGTTCAAAATCCTGTCCGCCACCCTGCTTTTCACTTCGCTCATCACGCGCGTTTCCGCGTGGGATTACGAAGGCCACCGCGCCGTCAACCTGCTGGCCCTGGATTCCTTGCCCACGAACTTCCCGGCCTTCGTCCGCACGCCTGAGGCCCGCGAGCGCATCGCCTTCCTCGGCGGCGAACTGGATCGCTGGCGCAACGTGAAGGATCTCGCCACCAGCCAATACAGCGGACCGGACCATTACCTCGACATCGAGGAACTGGCGCACTACGGCCTCCAGCCCGCCGACCTGACGCCGTTCCGCTACGATTTCATCGGCCGGCTGGCCATCGCGCGGGCCGCCGCGCCGGAGAAGTTCCCCGCCCCCGACCCGGCAAAGAACGAGGATCACACGCGCGAGTTGCCGGGGCTGCTGCCGTGGGCGTTGGCGGAATATTACGGCAAGCTCAAGTCCGGCTTCGCCTACCTCAAGGCGTACCAGGAATTCGGCGGCACCCCCGAGGAAATCCAGAACGCCCAAGCCAACATCATCGCCGTCATGGGCACGATGGGCCACCTCGCGGGCGACGCCGCGCAGCCATTGCACACGACGGTGCATCACCACGGCTGGGTGGGCGCGAATCCGCATGGCTACCCCACGAACAGCAGTTTCCACCAGTGGATTGACGGCGGCTTTTTCGCCAAAACGGGCGGCGTGGACGCGGCGAAGCTGCGCGAAAAACTTCGGCCGGCGAAGGTACTGGCCGACACCGGGAAGGGCGTGGAAGTGTTTGCCGCCATCGTCCCATTCATCGTGGCGCAAAACGGAAAGGTGGAGCCGCTTTATCAACTGGAGAAGGAGCGCAAGCTCAGTCCCGGGCCGGAAGCGACGGAGGGCCGGGCGTTTCTGGAAGGGCAATTGATCGCGGGCGGTCAGTTGCTCGGCGATCTCTGGCTCAGTGCCTGGCAGAACGCGCCGGAGGACAAGTACCTCAAAGGCCGGCTCACCGCACGCAAGGCCGCCGCGGAGCTGAACCCGCTGAAGTGAGGGACCGGCTGACGTAGGGCGGGAGTCGCACATGGTTCGGAAAGCCGCCCCTGCGCCTGCTTGGCCCAGAGCGCCCCACCGGATCTCGCGGCAGGGCCGCAGCATGCCTTGCCTGGCGCTGGCTGGGCACTCACGCACGGTTCGGGAGCTCGAGCCTTCCTGCCCCCCACTGCCATTTAGTTAACCCGTCCACCGGGGCGCTTGCTCTTGCTCTTAATCCTAACCTCAGCGCACCGAAGCAGATTACGATTAAGGGCAGGATCACGAGCAAGCGTCGGGCACCCCGACTCCCTTCCGGCTTAACTAACCGGCGGTGCCCTGCCTCCCGGGTGCCGCCCCATTCCAGCACGAGGTTGCGGACACGCCGAGGACACTGGTAGCCATGCGGCGTTGGTGAGCGCGGTTCGATGACTTCCTGCCTGCTCACTGGCGCCAAGCATCACCCTCCCAGACCGGTCATGAACATCGGCCCTCGTCCCCAGGCGGTCCGCCCTCAGTGCCGGCCCGGCTTTACACTCATCGAACTGCTGGTGGTTATTGCGATTATTGCGATCCTGGCTGCGTTGCTCCTGCCCGCGCTGGCCAACGCCAAGCGCAAGGCGCAACAGACCGGCTGCCGCTCGAACCTGCGCCAGACCCAGGTGGCCCTTCAGATGTGGATTGATGACAACAACGTCTGGCTGCCGCCGGGCGCCGGCGCGGCCAGCGGTCTATGGCACGGCCAGGAGATGAGCTGCGACCGGAACAGCACCGACCAGATGGTCTATTACATCGCCCGCTGCCTCAGCTACCCGGAACCAGATGCCGCGGTACGCCTGGCCAAGGTCATGATCTGCCCCGGCTACGAGGTCAACCTCAAGAATGTCACCAATTACGCCAACCGCGTCGTCTATGTCCGCACCGTCCCGAGCCACAACGGACTGACCTTCGACCCGATGGGCTATCCGGCGTTTAACGGGGCGGCGGCCAAGGCGCCCACCAAGCTGAGCGTGGTCTCCGGCGAGCAATCGCTGGCCTATGTCTGGGTGATGATTGATGCGGACCAGGTCGCCTTCGCGACCGCAGGGTGGGTGGGCGAGTTGCCCCGGAAGCCGGTTCACGGTTCCGTGCGCAACTACGTCTATTTCGATGGCCACGTCGCCACGAAGAAGGTCGGCGCTGCCAGCGCTTACTAGCGTGCGCGAGCGACCGGAGCGCCGGCTTACGGATTGTTTCTTGCGGGAACCCGCACGGTTCGATCCCTGGACCAGCAAGCCGCGCGGGTCGTGTTTTTCCCGGTTCTCCTAGTCGGCCTGCGTAGTCTGATAAATCCGCAGCGCGTATGCATGAAGGCATTCAGCCTTTCGGCCAAGCAGTTCGGGCGGTTTCGGCGCCGACCGGCTGAAGCCGGGACTCCAAACCACCAAGTTCCAGCCCGTCATCAGGACCTTCCTCGCCTTCAGGCATACGCGCTGATAAATCCGCCTCCCGCAGTCTCCCGGCTGGCCGGGAACCGGTCCTGCCGCTAACCTGCGCCCGCCATGCATTACTGCGAATCTCCCTGGTCGTATCGCCGCCGTCCCACCCGCGAAGTTGTGGTCGGCGATCCCGCGCGCGGTGGCGTCCTCATCGGCGGCAACCACCCCGTCGTCGTCCAGTCCATGATCACCTGCGACACCATGGACACTGCCCGCTGCATTCAGGAGTCGCTGGAGCTCGTCGCCGTCGGCTGCCAGCTCGTCCGCATCACCGCGCCCACCGTGAAGGATGCCGCCAACCTCCAGCACATCGTGGCCGGCCTCCGAGCACGCGGTTGTTGGGCGCCCATCGTCGCGGACATTCATTTCAAGCCCGAGGCAGCGATGGAAGCCGTCAAGTGGGTTGAGAAAGTCCGCGTCAATCCCGGCAACTACGCCGACTCCAAGAAATTTGCGGTCAAGGAATACACCGACGACGCCTACGCCGCCGAACTGAAGCGCATTGAAGACCGTTTCACCCCGCTCGTCCGCGAAGCGAAACGCCTGGGCCGCGCCTTGCGCATTGGCACCAACCACGGCTCCCTCTCCGACCGCATCATGAACCGTTACGGCGACTCGCCGTCGGGCATGGTCGAGAGCGCGCTCGAATTCGCCCGCATTGCGCGCCAGCACGACTTCCACAACTTCGTGTTCTCGATGAAGTCCTCGAACCCCAAGGTCATGATCGAGTGCTACCGGCTCCTAGTAGCCCGGTTGGCGCAGGAAGGGCCGGATTGGAACTACCCCATCCACCTCGGGGTGACCGAAGCTGGCGAGGGCGAGGACGGTCGAATCAAGTCCGCCATCGGCATCGGCTCGTTGCTCGGCGACGGTTTGGGCGACACCATCCGCGTCAGCCTGACCGAAGACTCGCCGCGGGAAATCCCGGTTTGCCACGACCTCCTGGCCCAAATGCCGACCCTGACGACTGCGGCCGGCGAACCGTGCGGCTCGGACTGCGCGCTGCCGTATGACCCGTTCAACTACGCGCGCCGCACCACCCCGGAGATTGACCTGACCGATTCCGTCCGCTGTGGCGGCGAACAAACCGTGCGCGTGGTCGTCACCCGTGCCACGTGGGAGAAGCTCGCGCCCAAGCTCAACCCCAAGGCGGACGTGAAGCCCGAGGCCATTTACGAAGATCTCAACCTGCTCGAACTCGACCCGACCCGCGAACTCGACAGCGCACACATCAACTGCGACACCCAACTCGTCACGGTCAAGGAAGGCACCCCGCGGCCCGTGATCACCGCCTTCCGGCTGCTGGCGGCGCGCCTGAAACACCTGGGGCGCCGCAATCCCATCCTTCTGAAAGACTGCCTCGGGGAAGGCGAAGTTCTCCGCCCGGAAGTCGCCCTGCTCCGGGCTTCCGCAACGCTCGGCTCGCTTTTGGCCGACGGCATCGGCGACGCCATTCTCATACGCGGCGAACCCGGGGCCGGCGCGTCACTCCGGCTCGCCTTCAACCTCCTGCAAGCCGCCGGCTGTCGCTCCTTCAAGACGGACTATGTGGCCTGCCCGAGCTGCGGGCGGACGCTCTTCAATCTCCAGACCGTCACCGCCCTCATCAAGGCGCGTACCGACCATCTCAAAGGCGTGAAGATCGCCATCATGGGTTGCATCGTGAACGGCCCCGGCGAAATGGCGGACGCGCATTTCGGCTATGTCGGCGGCGCGCCCGGCAAGATCAACCTCTACGTGGGCAAAACCCCGGTGAAGTTCAACCTGCCCGAAACCGAGGCGGTGGAGCGGTTGGTGGATCTCATCAAGGAGCACGGCAAGTGGGTGGAGCCCGACCCTGCGCCAGCGCTGGCGGTCCATTCGCCGTGAGCTCAGCCGCTGCGGATGTCCGCGCCTGAAAAAGATTTCCCAGTCGGGGCCGTGGCACCATGAGGCCAGGCGAAAGTGGCCGGCAGGACCAAAGCATTGCGTTACCGTCCCCCAAACCAGCGGTCAGCCAACCTGCGAGCGACGATTGACAACCGGGCCAGGCAGGAAGAGGCTGGCGCGACACCTCCCCCACGATGAAAGCAACCCCTCGAAACTTCTACCTGAGCAGCCTCGCCACCTTGGCTGTCGCGGCTGCACTTGGAATTTTCATCCTCCCCGATGGCTGCCGCCAGAACCCCGAGGAGCAAGCCTCCGCAACCTCGACCGAGCAGCCACCAGCCCCAGCAATCCTCCACTCCCTGCCACCGGTCGCAATCGCGCAGATCCCCGCCACCAACCCGCAAGGCCAGCCATCGCCTATCAGTCCCGCCGCGCTCCGATCCACGGGTAGCCTGGCCCAACCCCGAGTCGCCGTGCCTGCGCGCCCGCCCATGCCAGGCACCAACCAATCGGACGCCAGGCTGCCCACTCCACTCGACGCCACTCAAGGATCCCCAGCCCAAGCCATCATCCCCAAGCCCCTCCCCGTCATCGTCCCGCCGGAAATCCCGGTGCCCGCGATCCTCCCCCAATCCGGCACCAATCGTGATCGCCCGCCGCCCTGACCACCGGCCCCGGCAAGTCTAGCCGGAAGCTCTGGCTAACCCCGGGATGCCGCTCCTATCCGCTGCACGCTTGGACGACAGCGGTTTCCTGGTCGCTGAAGCCGTGCTTGTCCCAGGTCGGATCCAGCCCAAGGTCTTTCAACATTTGCAGGTCTTGTTCGACCGCACGGTTGAGCGTCGTGAGGTAGTTCCCGACCATCATCGCGCTGGCGCCCGCCATGAACATCATGGGCTGCAACTCGCGCAAGTTGACCGCCCGGCCACCGGCGATCTTGATTTCCTGGCGCGGCAGAATGAAGCGGAAACAGGCAATCGTCTTCAGGATTTCCAGCGGGGCGAGCGGAGGATTCTTGGCGAAAGGCGTGCCGGGAATGGGGTTGAGCACGTTGAGCGGCACCACCTGCGCGCCGATTTCACGCAGGGAGAAGGCCAGTTCGCAGCGATCGTCGCGATCCTCGCCCATGCCGATGATGCCGCCGGAGCAAATCTTGATGCCGGCGGCCTTGAGGTGCTGGATCGTCTCGACGCGTTCCTCGTAGGTGTGCGTGGTGCAGACGGTCGGGAAAAAGCGGCGGGAGCTCTCCAAGTTGTGGTTGTAACACTCCACGCCCGACTCGGCCAACCGCTGGGCGACGCGCGGATTCTTGATGATGCCCAGCGAGGCGTCGGGCCGCGTCTTGCCGCTGGCCTTGAGCTTGGTGAACTGCGCGCAAAGTTCGTCGAGGATCGGCCCTTCCTCCAGCCCGCGCCAGGCCGCCACCAGGCCAAGCCCCACCACGCCGTTCGCCTGCGCCTCGTCCGCAGCGGCCAGCACGGCTTCGTCCTCGACCAGGCCGTAGCGCGGCGAGTCCGTCTGGTAAAAGGCGGATTGGGCGCAGAACCGACAATTCTCGGAGCAGGCACCGGCCTTGATGTTCACAATCGAACAGAGGTGAATCTTGTTGCCCTTGAAGTGCTCGCGAATGCGGTTCGCCCAGGCCATCAAGTCATAAATGTCCGCGGAGTCATCGAGGTGAAAGAGCCAGCGCGCGTCGTCGCGCTCAAGCTGGCCGCCGTGGAGAACGGTTTGACCGAGTTGAGCGATGCGTCGGTGGTTGGTGTCGTCAAATGATGCGCTGGACATGGTTGACAGGGTAAGGCAGCCCGCCTGGGTCAAGCAAGCCCGCGATGTGTGGACCGTGGCCACTGGTCGAGAAGCTCGCTCGGCCCTTGTTTTCCGCGGCTGCGCCCAAGCCCGCCGCGCGCCGCGGCAGCCGGGCAGGGCCTGAACCAGCCCGCGGTCGCCCAGCCGCTTCCACCGCGGCTTTCTGTGCTGCACCTAAACCACCGCCAGCGGTTTCGAGCTTGCGCCGGAACAACTGCCGAGAGGGCAAGAAACGGTCAGTCTTTGGCAATTCTGAGCAAGCAACCTGGACCTCGTTGCCGCACATTGTGCCCGAACCAGCCACTCAGGAACGCCCCTCGCTCCTCCGGTTGGAACGGATCCATCATCATGAACGCGCCCTTACGGAACCGAGTCACCGAGACCCGGCGGGATTTCTTCCGCCGCAGTCTGCGCCGCGTCGCGCTGGCAGGTCTGGCCGCGACGGGCGCTGTGCTGGGCTACCGCCGGCTGCGCGATCCCGAAACCTGTGTCAACCAGGGATTGTGCCGCGGCTGTGGAGTTTTCGCTGGCTGCGGCTTGCCCCAGGCTCTTTCCGCCAAGCAAGTCTTGGGGCGGGGTACTCTTCCTGATTTGCCGGAACAGTCCCAGCCGTCGAACCGCCGCACCTCATGAAAACCGAGTTCCGCCTCCACGACCGCCGCGAGTTCTTTGGCAACACGCTCAAAGGCGCGGCGCTGCTCACCGCCATTTTCCAGGGCCGCGCCTCCGCTGCCGAAAAGCCCGCTGCCAATCCGTTTGCCTACGACGTTTCGCGCCTGGAGAAGACCGATCCCAAACTCATCGGCTACGAGCAGGCCGCCAAGTGGCGCGCGCCACGGGAAGAACCCAAGGCCATCGCCGCCGGGCCGGACGGACAGCTCTGGCTCGCCGCCGGCAATTACGTCACCGCAATGAGTCCCGACGGCCAGTGTGGCGCGGAAATCGCCCTGAGCGCCCCGGCCCGTGCGGTGAGCGTCGCCCGCGACGGCACCCTCTACGTCAGCCTGCGCGATCACCTCGAAGTCTTCACCGCCAAGGGCGAGCGCAAGGCCACTTGGGAAGCGCCGGACAAGAAAGCCTGGCTCACCGGCATCGCCGTCAGCGACGACGCAGTCTTCGCCACCGACGCCGGCAATCGCGTCCTGCTCCGCTACGACCGCGCCGGCAAGCTCACCGCGCGCCTCGGCCTCAAGGACAAGGACCGCAACATCGCCGGGTTCATCGTGCCGAGTCCCTACTTCGACGTGGCGCTCGGCGGCGACGGCGTCCTGCGCGTCACGAATCCCGGCCGGCATCGCGTGGACCTCTTCACGCAGGACGGCGACTTCGAACTGTCGTGGGGCGAGGCCTCGATGGGCATCAAGGGCTTCTGCGGCTGCTGCAATCCCATCCACCTGGCGCTGCTGCCGGATGGCCGCGTCGTGACGTGCGAGAAGGGCCTGCCGCGCGTGAAGGTTTACAGCGCGCACGGCGATTTCGAGACGGTCGTGGCCGGGCCGGAATCGTTCCCGGAAAACGCCAAAGCCTGCGCCGCCAAAGGCCTCGGCGATTGCACCCAAGGCGGTCTCGACGCCGCCACGCTGGCCGACGGTCGAATCGCGATCCTGGATTTCGTCACCGGCGAGGTGCGGGTGATGAAGGCGAAGGGCTGAACCACGCATGGACACGAAGGCACACAAATCGGATCGGGCGAATAGCACTGGGAATCAGTTCTTGGGTGTTGCCCTGTCTGGTTCCCTGATTCCCTTCATGGGCGCATCCGCGAAGTGGATGAACGTGAGTAGCCGTGGGTGGCAACCCACGGGAGGAGCGCCGCGCCAAGACCGTCTCGACCCCGGAGGGGTCGAACCATGCGGATGGTATTGCACCGAACCAGCAATCCAACGTCTTCATTCAACCCCTCCAGGGTTGCGTCCACTCTCGCGGGCTTTCTCCGGGTTTCACCCGGAGCTATTCACATCTGGCCCCTCCGGGGCCGGGCCACAACCTCGCCCAACCGCCTTCGACCACCTGGCGTTTTCGGTTTTCGGCTTTCGGACTTCGGATTTCTTTCGGGTTTCGGATTTCGGGCCTCGGATTTCTTTCATCATTTCCCCCCGCGCATGACCCCGCCTTCACCAACCCCCCCTTCCACCACGCGCCGCGATTTCCTGCGCAACGGCACCCGCCTGGCCGCCGTCGCCGGATTGGGCACGCTGGGCGGATTGCTCGCCAACCGGACGCAGGCCGAGGGCTGGGTCTGGCAGATTGATCCGCAGAAATGCCTGCGCTGCGGCAACTGCGCCACGCAATGCGTCCTGGAGCAGTCCGCCGTGAAGTGCGTCCACGCCTTTGCGATCTGCGGCTATTGCAACCTCTGCACCGGCTACTTCGAGCCGGAGCCAAACTCGCTCAGCACCGCGGCCGAGAACCAACTCTGCCCCACCGCCGCCATCAAGCGCACTTTCATCGAAGATCCCTACTACGAGTACGTGATTGACGAGGACCTCTGCATCGGCTGCGCGAAGTGCGTCGAGGGCTGCAGCCGCTTCGGCAACGGCTCGCTCTTCCTGCAAATCCGCCACGACCGCTGCGTGCATTGCAACGAATGCGCCATTGCCCGCACCTGTCCCGGCGACGCCTTCCGCCGCGTCCCGGAGCGCCAGCCGTATTTGCTCAAGACGACCCATGCCCATTGAGTGATGAAGGTTATCCCAGACATCGCGGAGCCCGGGAGGGCGGGAAATCCGAAGCCCGAAATCCGAAATCCGAAACCAGCCCGAAGCCCGAAATCCGAACCGTCGCACCCGGACGGCGGCCTTGCGGAACGGAGCGCGGACTTCAGTCCGCTTCAGCGTGTGCCGATTTGGAGGTTCCTCCATTGGCCAGAGCTTTCGCCCGCCCTGACGTTGAAGCGGCGTGAACGCCGCGCTCCGGTTGGCGCGCGTTATTCGGATTTCGGCCTTCGGCTTTCGGATTTGTTTCGGGCTTCGGTTTTCGGGCTTCGGATTTCGCGCCTCGCCATTTTCGCGCTCCTCCTTTTCACCGCCAACCTCGCCTTCGCCGAAGCCCGCTTCCCCCCGCCCGAATTCTCCGAGACCAATCATCAGCTTCCCGGCACCACGGTCCCGCCCGCGCGCGCCGAATGGCTGGGCTACCTCGATACCACCGTCCTCCTCGCCTGTCTCGGCATCGCCCTCTATTTCATCTACCGCCAGCGCTCGCGCCGCGGACTTTTCTGGCTCTCGCTCTTCTCGCTCGCCTACTTCGGCTTCTGGCGCAAAGGCTGCATCTGCCCCATCGGCGCGCCGCAGAACGTCGCCTACGCCCTCTTCAATCCCGGCTACACCGTGCCGCTGACCGTCCTGGTGTTCTGCTTCGCGCCGCTCGTCGTGGCGCTGTTCGCCGGGCGCGCCTTCTGCGCCGGTGTCTGTCCGCAAGGCGCGCTGCAAGACCTGGTGCTCATCAAGCCGCTCAAAGTCCCGCTCTGGCTCGAACACGCGCTCGGCATCGTGCCGTTTATCTTCCTCGGCTTCGGACTCGCCTTCGCCGCCACCGGCACGGGTTTCCCGATTTGCCGCTACGACCCGCTGGTGCCGGTGTTCCGGCTCTCCGGGAGCTTCTTCATCATGAGCGCCGCGGTGCTTGTGCTGCTCATCGGCATGTTCGTGGGCCGGCCCTATTGCCGTTTCCTCTGCCCCTACGGCGCGCTGCTGCGGCTCGCGTCGCTCCTCTCGAAGTGGCGCGTCCGTGTTACGCCCGACTACTGCACGCAATGCCGCCTCTGCGAAAACGCCTGCCCATTCAACGTCATCCGCGAGCCCACCCCGCCGGACGCACCGCAAACGCTCGCGCCGGATCGCCGCCGGCTGGGCGGATTGCTCGTGCTGTTGCCCGTGCTCATCGC
>Ga0105047_10015988_pt1 | contig 11791 bp, 10 predicted proteins | sample MAT04_FD_78384 | JGI IMG/M metagenome (GOLD analysis project Ga0105047, IMG submission 78384) | Freshwater microbial communities from Lake Fryxell liftoff mats and glacier meltwater in Antarctica - MAT-04 (megahit assembly) | ecosystem: Environmental > Aquatic > Freshwater > Ice > Liftoff... | reverse complement strand
GGGGTGCGCCGACGGATTCTGGCGGAGGATGTCCGATGTCGCTTTCAGCTTTCAGTCATTCTGCATACCCCCCCCGCTGAAAGCTGCGAAAGCTAAACGGTAAACGGAATTCTCGGTATTCCTAATTTGGCAACGACTTCGCATCCGCCAGCGGGTCATTTGGACCGCAAGAATCCGTCGGCGCACTTTTACAGACGGTGTAGCAACGATTCTTGGAGTTTCTTTGCGATGTGCCGTTTTCGTAGGTCACGCGGTGCGTGACGCCAGACCCGTGTCGGATGCCACTTCCGTCACGCACAGCGTGACCTACGAAAACCTGCAAGAATCGTTGCTACACCCGGTACAGATTTCAGATTCCAGATCCGATTATGGGTGCAGACCATCACCCGCGGCCACGGGAGGACGGATTGCGAAGTCGCCGTGGCTACCGCCCCTCCGGCCTCATCCGGCGTGGACGCATGGTGTTCAGCGGACTTCCGCGACCTTCCGAATCGCCTGCGGATAGGCTTCGCACTCGGCGGCTTGGACACGAACCGCCAAGGTGTCCGGCGTGTCGTGTTCCAGAACGGGGACTTCGCTTCGGAGCACAATCGGTCCGGTATCATAGGTGTTGTCCGCGAAGTGCACGGTGCAGCCAGTGACTTTGGTACCAGACGCCAACACGGCCTCGTGCACGCGTCGACCGTACATCCCCGGCCCACCGAACGCGGGCAACAGGGATGGGTGGATATTGAGCACGCGGTTCTCGAAATCGGCCGGGATCGCCAGTAGGTGCAGCCAGCCCGCGAGGATCACGAGATCGGGTTGTTTGGGTCGGATCGCTTCAAATACCCGTTGCGAAAATGTCTCGGTCGGTTTTCGTTCGACGACCACCACCGGCAAACCGGTCCGTTCGGCACGCTCGATCCCGAAAAGGCCCGCCCGGCTCGCCGCGACGCCTACGATGGTGGCGGGGAGTTCGCCCGCCGCGATTTTGTCGATGAGGTTTTGCAGCGTGCTGCCCGAACCGGAGATCAACACGGCGAGGCGAATCGAATCCATAAGTCGAACTCTTCTGGTTCTCGGAACCGACTTGTTTTATGCTGACGGTGTCGGATACGTGTCTCGCCGGGGCGGAATTATCGGATGGATGCTTTCTTTCCAGAACTGACGCGACTGTTCGACCCGACGAAGCCGCTGGGGTACCTCAACTTCTCCGACGGCCGGGCCGACGTGCGCTTCCGCAAACTCTTGGCCGACGTCTTCGAGTATTTGCTGAACCACGCAGACCCCGCCCCGTGGGCGACGACCGGCGCCTGGCTGCTGAGCGCCGCGGACGATCTGGAACAATCGGGCTCGGCCGCGTTCCAAGATTTGTCCCGGGCCCGCGAAGTCGCGACGATCGCCTTCGGTGAATTGCTCGTGGGCTACCGGGATCACCACCGCGACCTGTTGGCCCACCAGCCGGACGCGGCTCTATTCACCGCCTTCTTCCTGGCCCGCTGCTGCGAATCGGCGATGGCCGAACTCGCGGCGGGAACCTTCCCGCTGAAGATCGTACCGAACTGTTTGCTGACCTTGAACGACTTCGTCGGCTATCGGCCGATCGCGATTCTCGAAACCCGCCCGCAAACCGACTTCTATCTCCACGAGAAAGTCTCCGCGATCCCGCTGTATTTCCGGGGCGTCGGCGTCGCGCCGGGCGTGTATTCCGAAGTGGTCCGGGCCGCGCTCGATTTGCTGAACAACACCGAGCCGGATTTGCTAGAAGAAGCCTGCCTCGATCCCGAGCGGCTCGACACCCTCGCCATTGACCCCCGGGCGACCGATCACTTCCACCCCGTGACCAAGCGGCCCAACGTGCTCTTCGGCGAATGGGATCCTCACAAGATCGACGGCCGGGGTTTCTACCGCCGCTTCGTGATCCGCCAAGGCACACTCGACGCCCTCGTGAACTGGGCGACGAAGGGCCGCACCGGCCCGCAGCGCGCGCTCGATCCCGAGCGTCTGATCGAAGCGTCCGCCGTGCTCGCGGGCACCATCCTGATGGGCGCCGGCATCTCCGGCACCGGGCCGACGCATTACGACTCCAACACGACGTTGACGAAACTGGTCGGCAAGATCGCTCGCTTCCGCGACAAGTTCTACGAGAAGCTTCTCGAAGGCCTGCCCGGCCCGCACGGCGTGAAACTGCGGGCCGAGTCGGCCAAACTGAAGCAGCCCTTCGGTGGCGTCCGGCAATCGCTGAACCAAGCCATCGCCGGCGAACGGGCCTTGCACCTCCAAGAGCGCCGTTTGGCGATCTTCTTTTCCGCTATGGGCTACCCGACCGTCGCCCGGCAGCGCGCTGCCGCGATCCCCGCCGCGACGACGCGGTTGATGGCCGAGATCCGCATCCGCCAGACCGCGGCCCAGTTCGCCGTCCGCTCCGGCGCGTTGGCCGAAGTCCCGCTGTTGTTGGAAGAAGCCGAGGATACGTTGAAGCGCGGTATCGAGTGCGGGGCCTTCGTCGATCCGTGGAACATCCTCGGTTACCAAGGCTTATTCCCGACCTTCGCCGACCGGGGCGACACCGTGCGCGATCCCCGCGCCGAAGAATTGATCCTCAACGTCGGCCGGCAATTCGACGGCTATGCAGCCGCACTCTCGGCGGCGTCGGCGGCTCAAAACACCAGGCTGGCCCAACAACTCCGGCAAGGCATGGCCAACCTCGCCGAGTGGTGGGATCAATTCGCCACGCCGACGGTCAACGATTTGCCCAAGGTTTACGGGGCCGAACGGGCCGAGGCCGCCGAGCACGTCGCCCAAGCCCTCAGCCTGTGGAAGTCGGGCGGGGCGACCGATCCGTCGTTTTGGCGCAAGCACCGCGAAGGCTTCCGGACACCCTCGGCCTACGCGCAGGTCATCGAAGCGCTCCTCGATCAAGGCGATTACAAAGCGGCGCTCGCGCTGCTCGTCACGTGGCTGAGCGAATCCGAAATCGTCCCGTTGCAAGATCCGTCCGCATCGTTCTTCCGACTCGCCTTCGCTTGGCTGCGGGCCGTCCTCGCGGCCGACGGAATTCCCGTCGCCGAGCGCGGGCCGTTGATCCGCCGGTTCTTCGAACTCCTCGAAGCCAACGCCGACGACCGCTGGCAGGTGCCCGAACTCTTCGGGGAATACTTGGACGACGACGAAGAGTACGACGAGGATGACGACGACGAAGGGGACGAAGGCGAAGACGATGACGACGACGGCGAAACCTTCGACTCCGCCTACGAGGGGATGACCTACCAAGATTCGACTGACGACGGCAACGACAGCAGTTTGGCCGACGACGACCCCGCCGGGTACGGCGAAGGTGAATTCACCCTCGACGGCGATGTCGAACCGGCCACGGAGCGTCTGCGTTTCTTGGCGACGGTGGCTCGGTTGTGGCAGCTCGCGGCCAAGCCCGAACTCTTTCCGCGCGGCGATACCAAATCGGCCGAGTTAGTCTCCGAGTGGGTTCGCATGGCCCGCGAGAACTTCAGCCGGCTCGTGCGGTTGGCCCAGTTCATTTTCGAAGTCGAAATCCCCGAGCCGCTCGGCGGCGTCGAGAGCCTCTCCGAGTTCGACCGCCGCCGCGGGGTGAAAGGCCAACTCCTCGACGCCACCGTGCAGACCGCCGTCGAGACCGCCGCGGCCGTGCGCTCCCTCGCCGCGATCCAAGCCCGCCTGCCCGAGTTGCCGAAGGAGTCCCTCGGCCCCACCGCCGATATTCCAGCGTGGGAAGCCGTGGCCATCCGGCTCGAGCGCCACGTCGCCAACGGCGACGCCGGCGGCGTCCGCCGTTTGCTGCCGATGTTCATCAAGCTCTTCGGCCAAGAGCCGTTGCTGGTCTGCCCGCCGTCGGACGGCGGCACCCCGACGCAAGCCATCCGAGCGCAGATCGCCCAGCAGATGATGGAGTCGCTGTTGACGCGCCTACCGCGTTTGGGCCTCCTGCGGGAGACGTACCACCTCACCCGGCTCGCACGGCAGATGGAGCGTAACGAGGTTCCCGAAGGCCGGCGCGTCAGTTCTTTCGACGTGTTGTTCCGCACGGCCGTCACCGGCACAGTCGAAGCGGTGTTGAGCGCCGCACGCGAATGGGGCGAAGACGCCGGGGAAGACGGCCCCCTCGCCGCAGCGCTGCAGCAGATCAGCGAGTCGTACCAGAAGCTTTGGCTCGAACATTCCCAGACACTGCGGCTGTCGTCGCTCGAAGTCGTCCTCGACCGCGACGATTGGGACGACCTCCGCGAGTTCATCACCCGCTACGGCAGCGACCTCTTCACCGTGCGGTTCGTCACGCTCAGCAACGTCCGCGGCGTGCTCGCCCAAGGGGCGACCGACTGGCTCGAACGCGAATCGATCCAAGGCGACGAAGACACCCGTTCGAAATTGCTCGACGATTGGGAAGCCGGCAAGCTCGACAAACCGAAAACGGCGCACTTGTTCGAGATCGTTCTGAATTCGCTCGTCGAACACTACGACGAATACCGCGATTACAACACCACCACCACGCAATCGGACTACGGCGAGAACCTCTACATCCTCCTCGATTTCCTGCGGTTGAAGGCCGGGTACGACCGCTACGCTTGGCGCTTGCGGCCGCTGGTGCTCGCCCATGAAGTCCTCTGCAAGCGCGGCTACGATCGCCTGGCGGCCCGCTGGCGCGAGTTCGTCGCCGAGCGCACCGGGCGGTTGGCGCAAGAACTCCTCACCGACCTCGGCAAGCGCGAAGCGGAGCACGCCATCCGCCTGCGGACGATCCGAGACCGCCTCGAAGAGCGCTTCGTGATGCCGCTGAAGATCGACCAAGCCGCCGGCCGCGTGGCCCGCGCCGCCATCGCCGCCCGCGACGGGTTGCCCGAAGACAACGCCGCCTTCGCCGGCCTGCTCGCCGCGATTCAGCCGTTGGCCGAGACGCCCGTCGGCGTCGGCCTCGATGTGCCGGTGTGGATCCGCCGCTTGGAAGAGGAATTGCGACGCGTGCGATTCGTGGAATCGCAAGACGAAGACGGCGAACCGCAGGAAGAATTGCCGCAAGAAGACTCCGCCGCGCCGCCGAATGTGCGGTTGGACTTCGACGAATTCCGCCGGCAAATCCGCGACTGGGATGCGCCGCTGGGGCAGTGACGAACCGCCGAGCCGGCGGTTCGTCGATGGCGATTTACTTCGTCGGGGCTTGGGCGCCCAAGCGGAAATTCATCTTCTCCGCGGTGGCGGAAGTTTCCACCTTGCCCCAGTTGTACGTGAACTTCACGTGCCCCGTGGCGATCACTTCGCCGGTGCCGGGGACGACTTGCAATTCGTCGCAAAAGCCATCGCCGCCCGGGGTCATGAACTTCACTTGGCCCGAAGCCTTCAGCGTGGACCAGCGCTCGCCTTTTTGCGTCGGCGAGGCCACATCGACCTTGTTCGAGATGACTTTCAGCACGACTTCCTCGCCATCGCGGACTTCGAGCCTCGGGTTATTCTCGTCCATTTGCAGGGTGACTTTCAATTTCTTGTCGGTGCTCGGCGCAACGGACGCGACCGGCGTGAGCACTTCTATGACAGGTAACGGCTTCGATGTCAAAGGCGCATCCAACGGGATGGGCCGCGACTGAGGAACCGGAGCCGGCAACAGTGTCGGTACCGCAATCGGCTCGGGGATTGGCGTCGGTGGCGTGGCCAACAGTCGGAACTGATCCAGCGTGACGACCGGCCCGGTGAAGACGGGAATCGGCGGAACCGCAGGAACCGGCTGAATTGGTTGCGCCGGGGGCAAAGTCTGCAAGACCGACGGCACTTCCGCCGGCGTCGACACGCCGACGATCGGTTTGAGATCGGGGATGGGTGGGATCGTAGCCGGGGTCGGCGTGATCGGGGTCGACAGTGGAACCGGCAGTTCCACGACGGGCGTCGGCACTTCCACCGGCTTCGCTTTAGGTTCGGTCGAGCCCTTCAGTTTTGCTTCGGCAACCGGCGCATCTTGGCGGTTCGCTTGATGGCCGACGGATCGGCAAGCAGGTTCGGCCAAGGCCGCGATTCCGCACACGGACACACCGAATCCAGCCGCGAGCAATTTCCAGCGAGTCAGATTCATCGGAGGCACCTCAACGAGAAAGGGTGGGGGTTTCCACCGGTTCGGGTCGCGGTGTATAGCTGGGGAATCCGGGTCTGTCAGCGCCGGTTTCGGCGTGTCGATATACGCAGTCGAACGCACCTGCGCGGCAACTTACAGATTGGTTCCCGCGTTGAGGGCTTGCCGCTGCCCGCGCTAGCGCAGCAATCGGCCGTTGGCCGGTGGGCAGCGGGCCAGTTCCTCCCATTCGTGGCGGACTTCCCGCAGCCCGAGGGCGCAGAGTTCGAAGTCGTGCCCCAACCGATGCAGCACGGCCGATTCTTCCGTGAAGCGCTCGCGGTCGGCCTCGCTGGCGAGTCGGTACGATCGCTTGCCCAGCCGCGTGAAGTTCACGAGGTGATCGCGGCTGGCGGTGTGCTGGAAGCGATCGACCGCTTCGGGGAACAAGCCGGAGTAGTAGAGGGCAAAGTCGCCGATGTGGCGGTGGTATTCGCGGCGCGTGCGGCCCGAAGCCGGGAGTTTCTCGGCTTCCATCGCCATCAGCGCGAGTTCGGAAATCGGCCGGCCGGCGGAATCGCGCAAGCGGAAAACCTGATCGACATGGACGAATCGGGCGAGCAGGTCGGCGATGTAATCCACCAGCGGCGGGTCGGCGATGCCCATTTGCGAGATGAACGCGTGCTCGGTGAGACCGGCGAACAGCGTCCGCAGCGGGTGTTGAACGGGGGCGATGGAATCCATGACTTCCTCCACACAATCAGGCGGGAGACGGTCGATCCGGAGCCGGTGAGAGAGGGGCGACCGCTTTGATTCGGGAAAATTTATTCTAGCTTGCAGGCTGCAGTCAAGGTGTCCGGTGCTGAGGGTGTGGCAACGATTCTCGGAGGTTTTTGGAGGGCGGGTGGAGTCTTCGGAACCCGCCGCTGGAAGAAAGGGGCATCTCCACTTTCCACAAGGCTATTTCTGGACGCGGCGGGTTCCGAAGACTCCACTCCAAAAATTGTTGCCATTGGTTCGATTTTTGGCATGCCCTTTGAGCCTACTTTAGCTTTTAGCTTTCAGTCATTCTGCACACCCCCCCGGCCGAAGGCAGCGAAAGCTCCGAAGGCAGCGAAAGCTCCGAAAGCTCCGAAAGCGAAACTTCATCGCCGATCGTTGATTCTTGGAGTTTCTTCGCGATGAGCTGTTTTCGTAGGTCACGCCGTGCGTGACGCCGGTGAGAATCCGGTACGGGCATGGCGTCACGCCGAGCGTGACCGACAAAGCCTCCAAGCATCGTTGCGACACCCGGTGATGCTGGAAAGCCGGGAAATTCGCAACCCGCCCATTCTAAATCTTCACCGACTCCCGTAGCCAATCCGCTCCGGAAGTGCTAACTTAGTTCTTCTTGCAAAAAGTCGTATCGCTTGGCAGAGGGTTCCGTCCGTGGCCGTTCGCATTCGCATGAAGCAGATGGGTCGAGCCCATCGCCACTATTACCGCATCGTGGCCATCGACCACCGCCAACCCCGCGATGGCAAAGTCATCGAGGAGTTGGGCAGCTACGACCCCCACCTGACCGAAAAAGAGAACCGCGTGAAGCTCGCCGCGGAGCGGATCAAGTATTGGCTCAGTGTCGGCGCCAAGCCGTCCGAGACGGTGCAAGTCTTCTTCACGAAGTTCATGAAGAAGTTCGAAGACCTCGAAGCGGCCGACGCCGCCGCGAAAGCGGCACCCGTGACCGCGGCCGTTTGAATCGGGATTCCGCCGTGGATGCCGCATCGGAACTATCTCCGGCCGAGAGCGATTCTCGACGGACGATTCGCTTCGATGTGCTCACGCTGTTCCCCGATCTCTTCCAAGGGTACCTCTCGCAGAGCCTTTTGAAGATCGCCCGGCAAGCCGGGATCATTGATGTTCACCTTTGGAATATCCGCGATTGGTCGCAGGATAAACACAAACGGGTCGATGACCGGCCCTACGGGGGTGGCCCCGGTATGGTGTTGATGGCCGACCCGGTGGTCGATTGCGTCGAAGCGGTGCAGGGGAAGGCCGATGACCCCGGACTGTTGATTATGCTGACCCCGACCGGCCGTCGACTGACGCAACCGGTCGTACAGGAGCTTGCGGACCATCAGCGATTGCTGCTGCTGTGCGGGCGCTACGAAGGCTTCGACGACCGCATTCGGCAGGTGTTGCGGCCAATGGAAATCTCCGCCGGAGATTTCATTTGCAACGGCGGGGAAGTTCCCGCAATGCTGGTCATCGACACTGTCATGCGGCTGATCCCGGGCGTCCTCGGCGATGCCGCGAGCGCCGTGGACGAGAGCCACAGCGAACCGGGCCGGTTGGAATATCCGCAGTACACGAAGCCCCGCGAATACCGGGGCTTGCCGGTTCCCGAAGTGCTGTTGAACGGGAATCACGCCGCGATCCAGCGGTGGCGACAAGGACAGTCGGAAGATCGAAGTCGACCGAATTCGGAATGATTCATTCGAGATTGCACGCGAAAGGGCGAATGCCATGCAACGGAGTCTAATCCAAGTCGTCGAAACCGGCCTGCTGAAAGCAGATGTACCCGCGTTTCAAGTCGGCGATACCGTCATCGTCCACCAGAAGCTCCTCGACGGGGCCAAGGAACGCGTGCAGACCTTCGAAGGCGACGTCATCGCCCGCAATGGCTCGGGCATCCGCGAGATGATCACCGTCCGCCGCCTCGTGCAGGGCGAAGGCGTCGAACGGATCTTTTTGATCCACTCGCCGCGAGTCGCCAAGATCGACGTCAAGAAGGCCGGCATGGTTCGCCGGGCCAAGCTGTACTACATCCGCGATCGCGTCGGCAAGGCGATCAAGATCAAGGGCGACGTCAAGCGCCAAACGGCCCTCGATACGGCCGCGGCAAACGCCTCGAAGGAAGCCGCCGCCGCGAAGGCCGCCGCCGCCAAAGAGCAAACGGCCACGACCGGCGAAAGCAAGCGGGCCGCCAAGCGCAAGGCGAAATCCGAAACCACCAAGAAGTAGTGGACGTCCCCGGCCTGACCACCGACGCCGAGTTTCGCCGCTGGCGATTCTGGCGGCGCTGGTTCGGCCAACGCTCCGAAAAAGCCGCCGCCAAGTTCCTGCGAACCCTCGGCTGGCGGATCCTCGGTGCCAACATCCACGACGGACTCGGGGAACTCGACCTGATCGCATGCGATCGTGACGCGGATGGTGAATCGTTGGTGATCGTCGAAGTCCGCTCGACTTCGCAAGCCGATCCGCAAGTCGCAGCCGCCACGGTCGATCTCCGCAAACAGCGGCGGTTGACTCGGGCGGCTCTTCGCTTTCTCGGCCGGCACCGCTTGCACGGCGTGAACCTGCGGTTCGATGTCCTCGCGATCGCTTGGCCGCCGACATCGGCCGAACCGACGATTCTGCACATCCGCCAAGCTTTCGAGCCGAACGACCGCTTCCAAATGTTTTCCTGACGCGAAACGCCGGCCGTGCGGAATAGATTGATGGAAAGGACCCGGACGAGGAACCCGCGATGCACGTACTCTTGGCGAATCCGCGCGGCTTTTGCGCCGGCGTCAACATGGCCATCGATGCCCTGGAAAAGGCCATCCAGTTCTTCGGCACGCCGATCTACGCCTACCACGAGATTGTGCACAACCGGCCCATCGTCGAGTTGTACACCTCCAAGGGCGTCATCTTCGTCGATTCCATCGCCGAGGTGCCCATCGGCGGCACGGTGCTTTACAGCGCCCACGGCGTCTCCCCGGAAATCCGCGAGCAATCCAAAGCCCGGAACCTGCGGGCCATCGATGCCACCTGCCCGCTCGTCACCAAAGTGCACATGGAGGCGATCAAGTATTCGAAGGAAGGCTATACCATCGTCCTCATCGGGCACGATGGACACGACGAAGTCATCGGCACTATGGGCGAAGCCCCGGCCGCGATGGTCTTGATCGAAGACCTCGACGACGTCGAAGCGATGACGCTCCCCACCGCTACGAAGCTGGCGTTCTTGACCCAGACGACACTGAGCGTGGACGAAACCAAAGGGATCATCGCGGCGCTGCGGGCGAAGTACCCGCAGATCGTCGGGCCGAGCAAAGACGACATCTGCTACGCCACGCAGAACCGCCAAGAAGCCGTGACGGAGTTGGTGCCGGAGGTCGACATCGTCATCGTGCTCGGCAGTCAGAACAGTTCGAACAGCAACCGCCTCGCCGACATGGCCAAGCTGAAAGGCCGGCGGGCGCACTTGATCGACCGCGTGAGCGAAATGCGCGAGAGTTGGTTCTTCCCGGCCGACACCGTCCTCGTGACGGCCGGGGCGAGCGCGCCGGAAGAGCACGTCCAAGATTGCATCGCGTTCTTGAAGGATAAGTTCGCCGCGACCGTGGAGAACCGCGTGATCCGCGAAGAGCACGTCAAGTTCCCCCTGCCGCGCGAACTCCGGGTGCTGACGAACGTTTGAAAACGAACCGGGGTCCGCATGGCCATCGATTTGTCGATTCAACAACTCGTCCTCGTCGCGGAAGCCTCGGGGCCGCGAGTCCTCGCGAAGTCGGACGGCGTACCGTTCGTTTGGGAAGAGGCCGCGCGGGTGGCCCTCGTGCGCTTCGGGCCGAAACCCGCTGACACCGCGGTGTCAGCAGGCCTCTTCGCGCTGCCGGTGGGGAAAGGGCACGTCGCCGTGGTGCAGCTTGCCGAGCTGCCGTCGGGCGTGCTCGCCTTCCGGTTCTTGCTCCTCGGCAAACCGCTGTACGACGCCCTCGGCGACCCGTTCGCTATCGCGGATCGCCACCCGTTCGATTGGTCGCTCCGCGGCGACCTGCCGGTGCTCGCATGGCCCGCGGAGCCGCTACCGCCTCGACGGGTCGATGATCTCCACGAACTTCTGAAAGTCGGCGACGGGCCATTTTTGCTGGGTAGCACACAGGCCCTGCTCGATGGCGGGCGGATCTGTTTGAAGCGATCCGACGCCACCGACGCGACGTTGCGGACCATCTGGCAACTGCTGCCGACGCGGGGTCGCAGCGAACTCTGGCCGGCGACGGCGGCCTTCTCGGACGAACTCGGGTTCCACATTTGGGCGATGCCCGAAGTGCCCGCGAAGCTCCCGCCCGGCTGCCTGACCGAGGAGCAAGCCAAGGACTACCCCGAAGGTCGCTACGAACTCGCGTTGCAGAGCGCGATTGAATCGAAGGACCAACCCGAGTTAAACCGTCTGCTGAATCGGCGCTCGAGCCAAGAGACGCTGCGGCTCGCCGCGATGATGCTGGTCGGCGCGGCCCTCATCGCCGTCTGCGTCAAGGTGATGTCGTGGATTTGAAACTTCACCGGGGATGTTTCTCTAACATCTTCGCCCCCGACGGGCGATCAGCTGTTTACCCGTCCCGGTCTCGCCGAGGAGCATCACGCAGGCGTCGGTTTGGGCCACCGCTGCGAGTGCCCGACGCACGGCTTCCAAACCGGGGCTAGTCCCGACGAGGGCCTCGCGGCTCCGAACAATCCGCCGACGCCGAAATCCGGTTTCACACCATGCCCCAATACCTTCGCAAGCCCCACTCGGCCAACAATAGCCCCGCGAAGACCGCTAGCCATGTCGGCAAGAATCCCTCGGATGACTTCCGATCCCAATTCGGCAGGTACTTCTGCTTCGGTTTCACATTGTCGAGCGGTTGGCCGCGGAGTTCCTTCAAGAAGCCCGGCAGTTCGTCGAGGCGGTAGCCTTTGCCGCCACTCGCTCCGGCGACCTTCGCCAAGAAGTCC
>Ga0105047_10015987_pt1 | contig 11793 bp, 6 predicted proteins | sample MAT04_FD_78384 | JGI IMG/M metagenome (GOLD analysis project Ga0105047, IMG submission 78384) | Freshwater microbial communities from Lake Fryxell liftoff mats and glacier meltwater in Antarctica - MAT-04 (megahit assembly) | ecosystem: Environmental > Aquatic > Freshwater > Ice > Liftoff... | reverse complement strand
TCGAGCACCAGCACGAGGTCGGCCTCGCGAATGGTACTCAGTCGGTGGGCCACCACAAAACTCGTCCGCCCAGCGAGTAGCTTCTTCAGAGCGGTCTGCAGCCGATCCTCGGTATGACTGTCGATACTGCTCGTCGCCTCATCCAGGATCAGAATGCGTGGATCGGCGATCAACGCGCGAGCAAAACAAATCAATTGCCGCTGGCCCAATGACAACGAGACCCCTCGCTCTCCGACGGGGGAATGAATCCCCAGCGGCAAAGCAGCAATCAAGTCCGCACAGTCAAGCTGTTCAAAGACCCGCAGTACCTCATCGTCGGTCGCAGCGGGCTTCCCGAACCGGACGTTCTCGGCCACTGTGCCATAGAACAAGAAATTCTGCTGCAGCACGATCCCCATCTGATGATGCAGTGAATCACCACTGAGCGTCTTGATGTCATGCCCATCGATCAGCACCCGCCCCGAGTTGGCGAGGTAGAACTTCGACACCAGATTGATGATCGTCGTTTTGCCGCTTCCCGTGTGACCGACGAGGGCGATCGTCTGACCAGGCCTCACTCGAAAATTGAAGTCGAGCAGCACCAATCGATCGGGCTCGTACCCGAAATTGACGTTCTCAAACACCACTTCGCCCTTCAAATCGGGCAGCGAGATTGCATCGGGCGGGTCAACCCAATCGGGCGGCGTATCGAGCAGCTGGAACAACCGCTCGGCCCCTGCCATCGCGGTCATCGCCTGGTTGTACTGATTCCCGAGTACCGAGATCGGAGCAAAAAACAGGTTCGCCATAAAGAAGAACCCGACCAGATCGCCCACGTTCGTCGTGCTGTCCGGCTGAAAGGCTCGCCAGCCTCCGACAATCAGCATGAGTGCGATGAAGATCTGGCTGTTGAGTTCCAGCAGCGGCAGGAACTGGCCGTGCGTCCGCATGACCACGGTATTGAACTTCGAATGATCCTCGGCCAGCTCATCAAAAATGAGGGCATTTTCGTCCTGCCGTACAAAGGCCTGGGTGACGCGAATCCCGACCACCGACTCCGCCAGTGTGGCTGTAATCCGGCTGAAGGACTCTCGCATGTTGCGCAGGGCGACACTCAGCTTCTTATGAAAGTGCCGATTGATAAACCAGATCACAGGAGCCAGCCCCAGCACCGTTAAGAACAGCGCGGTGTCGTACCAGAGCATCGCAGCTGCGGCGATCGCCATCTGGCCCACCTGGACCAGGGAGACGAACAGCACATCCTGCACGCCCAATCGCAAGTCCTCGACATCCGAGGTCATGCGGCTAATCACGCGCCCCACCTTCGTTTGATGGAACCAGCGCATCGGCATCCGCTGAATATGCGAGAAGATCGCCTTGCGGAGATCGGTAACGACCGCCTCGCCCAATTCCAGCGCGAGTCGCTGCCGGTAATGCATCACCACCTGCGTCGACAGGGCGATGAGCGCAAAGATCACCGCTCCCCAAATCACGCCGGAGACGCTCTTCTCCGCGATTGGACCACGGATGACAGCGGCCATCATCCATGTCAAAGCGGGCAACTGAATCGACCGCAAAGCCACCGTGACGAGCAACCAGTTCCGCTTCGCCGCATAGGGTTTCGTGAACGCGAAGAGCCGGGAGATCAACCGATAATCGAGCGGTCGTTGGCGCGGCTCATCCTCCCGAGCGATGTGCCGGGTGAGAGAGCGATTCAGATTCGTGACAGTGGCGGTGGACATCAATGAGATGCGAGATGAACCATGAGGTCAGACTTCGGGCTGCATCCTAATGCAATTCCAGCGCATGCCAGAACTCCAAACGGGGGGAATACCAACGAGAACGTGGGACACTTCCTGAATTGGCCGTTGCCAGAGTTTCCCACAACCGGTACCTTCCGCACTCGTAGAATGAACTTCTCTCCCTGCCCTTATCGATGCCCCGCGACCATGGCTGAAAACCGCAACTTCTCACCCTCTCAGCAGAAGATTATCAAGCGGTTCTACGACAACCGCGACCAGCTGGATGAGCAGCATCTCGCGGAAAACGTGACGAACCTGTACCTCGCGACCGGCGAGAAACAGAAAGCGAAGATCTGGAAAACCGTCGAAGAGATGATGGGCCGCCTCGGTGTTCCCGAGAGCCGTATCAAGCATATCCTCGAAAAGAAAGACCCCGCGATCCTCGCGGAAGTGGTCAAAGACCTGCAGTCCGGCAAGATCAAGAAACCCGCCCCTCCGTCCAAGCCGCAGTAGCCGGTCGTGGAGCACGCTTCCGTCCTGCCCCTTGAAGCCTGTGACAAACGTGCCCCTACATCACAGCTTCCGCCAACCGGTCCCAGCTGTCGATTGCGGCGAATCAAAGATCTCTGCCAGCATCTCGGCCGAGTCGACCAACCTGGGGCCCGGTCGATTGAAGTACTGGTTCCCATCGACCGCATAGACTCGTCCGGCCTGCACTGAACGCAGCTCGCTCCAACGGGGATCGGTCATCACCGCTGCGGCCTCGTCGCATGTTCGTTCCAGATCGAACCCGCACGGAATCAAGACCAACAAGTCGGGATCGGCAACATTCAGTTCCTCCCAAGTGAGCCACGGGGAATGCTTCCCTGCCTCACCAATGACCGGCACTCCGCCCGCAGCTTCCACCAACTCCGGCACCCAGTTCCCTGCAGACATCAGCGGGGAAAGCCACTCGATACACGCCACGCGCGGATGCGCGCGATCGGCGACTCGCCTCCGCAGACTCTCCAGGCGTGACCGCAACTGGCCCACCAGCTTCTCACCGCGTGAGGAGACTCTCAGTGCGTCGGCCACCGTTTGAATGTCACCCCACGTGTCGACCAGACACTGCGGCTTCAACGACACCAACTGCGTTCCGGGAAGTAACTCGGGCCCGAGCGCCGCCAGCACATCCTTGTCACTCACCGCACAGACTTCACACAACGTCTGTGTCAGAATCACATCCGGTTGCAACGAGGCCAGTAACGGTCCATCGACTTCGTAGATCGAAAGCTGATTCGCGAGCAGCGCCTTCACTCGGGTATCGATCTCCAGACTCGATGCAGAGGGATCGAGCCGGGGTCTCGAACAGATCGGTAACCGGAGCACTTCGGGCGGGAAATCGCATTCATGCGACCGCCCCACCAGCCACTCAGTACAGCTCAGTGCTGCCACGATCTCAGTGGAGCTGGAAAGAAGTGAGACGATTCGCGGATGCGTCATGACTCGATTCTTCCGGTGAAAGTCGCTCCATGAAAACAGGCAGACTTGGGAGCGGCCTGCCCGAGACATACGTCGTAACGCAGGCTTATCTGGCTTCTTCTTCGGGGCGACTTCTCAGGGAGTTCTCAAGAAAGCATGTGAAATGCAAGGACTCGCCACCTCACTTTTCGGGGTCGTTCCCGCACTTGCGCGTTCCCGTAGACAGCAGCTCAGAAGCGATCGGGGCAAGCCCGGAAGCGTGGCAGGTTTTGGGGATCTGCTTCAGAGAATCCTTACACCGCTTCAGCGGCAAATTCCCGCGTACCCTGTTGATCAGCCAGCACGCCAGACACTTGAGCCACTCCCAGCGGACTGAACAACAAGGCACTGAAGAGCGGCGTACTGATGAATTCTTTGGCAAACGGGAGTCCGAATTCGTAACACTTCATCAGGCCGCTGAACGTCAGTGGATACAGGGCAGCGAGTTCTGGACTGGAAAACCGACCGAATGCCCAGACGAAGAAGTTCGTCGTCAAAAAGAACACCGTACAAGTGAGCAGACTTCCCACCTGCACCCGGCCCCATGATCGATGCTGGTTCAAAGCCCTACCCAACAACGCACACAACGGGTAAGCCACATACACGCCCAATGAACCGAGCTCAAAGCCCTGCATCACGTCCCCGGAAAGTGCCCAAATTCCAAGATCGCCGATCAATTGCATTCCCAAGACAAACGCGATTGCATGCCATCGATTCTTGAGGAAAGCTCCCACATACAACCCAATCGCCAGCATCGGTGTAAAACCCCACGGGTGGCTCACCGAGGTCATGTCATATCCAGCACTACTTAACTTCACGAGCAGCTGAGGAGCCAGTCGCATCACCACCGCCACTGCGGCCAAAGCGATCAAGAATCCCCAGCGGGGACGAGTCGTGGGCGTCGTCGACATGTCATTCTCTCCAGGCTGCAAACTGACTAGTTTCCGGTCCGTTCGCGAACCGGAAAGCGTAGACGGCACGACCCCGCCCGTCAATCAGTGGTGGCTCGACTTTTCAAATCGACCGATCTCACCTCTCCGTCTCCGCCAAACCTAACCCTCGTTCCCCCACGGCTTCCTCCTGATTTTTGTCAATGAGCGACCACTCCAAGAGGAACTCCCCGCCCATTTTCTGTATCATCGCCCTGAGAGTCAAAACTCTCCTGCTCCCGTAGCTCAGCTGGATAGAGCGCTGGTTTCCTAAACCGGAGGTCGTGGGTTCGAATCCCGCCGGGGGTACTTGCGATGTCAGGATTTACGACGAAGGCGGCTGGATGACGCCCAGCTCGTTCTCAATGTCGAAATTCCTGAAGTGCAGTAAAAAACAATTGGGGCCAGGCGAGAACGCATGGCATTTCGGCAAAGTGCCCCGTGCCAATGGCCGCCTCAGAGTGATGGGTCGAGACAAGGTTTACGAAGTTAGTTTTTTGTCCACCGCTTCTTCCCAAAGTAAAACATCGCGGCCAGCGCACCGACAATATCCAGGCCCACGATCGAAGTCGTCCAGATATCCCACGTGGCTTGAGTTCGAACTGCTTGTTGAATGGCTCCGTGGACCACGGCGAGATGAGCCTCGACTTTGTTTTCCGTATCGACCGAAGGTGTCTTTGGATCAATCAGCGAGGCCGGGAGATAGTCGCGAGCAATCCACAGGAGCGACATCGAGTTCTTGTCATTGACATCGGCGTGCTTCTCAAGCTGCGGAACCAATTTGGCCAGTGTCTGGGAGGACCGCATCTGGAATTCATCCCAGGTCTGCTCGTCGACATCCTGCGTTCGAAGATCTTTCAGTTCCGTGTATGTGTTCTCCAAAGTGGAAAACACCTGTTCTTGCGAGACCAGGGACGCAGAGATCCGGGGAAACAAGAGAGCCACCAACAGCACACCCGCTGCAGCCCAGGCGATACGAGATCGCACGAGGAAGCTGAGAAAGGCAATCATCCACTCCCAGACCAGAGCCAAGACTCCAGTCACGTACGAGAACGCAGCTGTGATTCCCCTCGTCAGATGCGAGCCGGCCCCTCTGTTCAGGGCACGCGAGGGAACGGCAGGCGGGGCGGGTTGGCTTGATCGTTGACGACTCACACACTCGGCAAATAGATGACGCATTTCGGCGTTCGGAGCGGTGAGGGAGATCGGCACGTCGGAAACAAGTGGTGACGATGGGGGCGAAGCTGCCTGCTGGCCTGTCTGGGGAAATACAAGGCCAGTGATCTGTTCCGCCATGATCCATTCGCTGCTTTGAATCAGACGAACCCTGGTTTTGGGCTGGACCAGACCGTTCTGCACCGCTTCGAGCAACTGGCCTGTCGTGAGCGGCCCCACAACTCCGGTGTTCGCCAAGATGACCCACGGAGCACTCTCCGCAGAACTGATTTTAGAAGGTGAGACCGCTTCCACTCTGGCAGCCTCGACCAATCCCGGTTTCGGCGGACTGGGACTCGCGGCGGGTTTAGAGAGCGGAGCCTTCTGAATCATTTCGGAGACATCACGCCACAGTCCCCTGCCCGATCGGAATTGGTCACCCGGGCCCAAAACGCCCTGGCTCAATAACACCTGAATCTCGTCGAGAGACACTGGCCCAAAGTCCATTCCGAGAGTCTGGTAGAAATACGGATCAGGCATGTTCACCTCACCCGCCGGATGCGGCGGACACATGCCCAACCAGCGAGCAGCAACACCAGACCACCACCAATTGCTTTGTAGAATCGCGAGGAATCATGGTTCGCGACGCTGCCGTTCATGACCAACTCCCGCGCCTCATCCGCACTGAGCTTCCGCCGCTCGCCCACGGATACCTGCTCAAACCACTCGCTGGCGGATTGATCAAAGACCACGGTCTCTGGCTGAAATTGCATGGCTGATGTTTCGTGGACCACTGCATCGCTCGCCCGCTCTGACACCGTTTTGGCGGAAGCAGTCTGAAACAGCCATTCATTTCCGGGAAACTGAAACTCGGAAATCGAACTCGCCAACCGAGGCCAAGTCATCGCCTCCCACGAAACGGGCAGCCACTCGTTTTTCGAATTGAGTGCATACTGAACATCCAATTGCTCGCGCAGCAGGCCATCCACCGACACCGTTTGACGCAAAATCAAGAAGTCCCTCAAGGGATCGACCCAAAATCGACGCTGATAATTCGCCCCCGCGACTTGCGTTGTTTCTTCGATCACCCAACAACGGGCTCCCGATACCCAAGCCATTTCTGGCAGTATGACGCAACTGTCTGTTTGGCAATTGACCCCCGACTTGGCCAGAGGGCGAAGGGCCAGAAGCGGTGCCCTCCAGAGGAGGTCGTCCATCTCACCAATTCGATCTCGCCAGGCATCAGGCCGGTCGAACACGATCCCACGATATCCCCGACCATCCGCATCAGACACCCCGTCGCTGCGGTGCTTTGCGTCGCAGACAATGTCCAGTCGCAAATTGCCGGGCAGTTGACCTGTCGCAGTCGTGAATTTCGCATCGAAGCTGCGTTTGAAATCCTGAAGACTGGTCGCGTCTCCTAACCCGGCCTTGCGTGTCAAATCCAAACGCGGGTGTCGCCACGGCGTCGTGTGACGAACCTGATCGTGAGAGAGCGTGAGCCGACTGATGTGGGACGGTGACGTGTCGTCGACAACGGGCCGATCAGGGGGGCCGAATGACGACTCCGCAAAGCGCGACCCGCCCTCCACGGTCCACGCAAGATCGACACCGGGCGTCGATTGTTCGCGGCGTTTCCACGCGCCAATGAGGGTGGCGACCGTCACCGGAGCGACTCCCTCGCTCTCAGTTGGCACAGTGGGCTGGGAGCGAACTTGCGCCGGAACGACCTCCGGAGCGGCACTGAGATCTGACCTGCTGACCCGCAAGTTTCGCACATCGACGAAGGCCGACGATTCACCTCGCGCGACAAACCCGAGCACCGACTCCTGGCTCGGGAACACCGCCTCGACAGCGTCTAGCAGTTCCCATCCATTGAGTTCCACAGTGAGTCGCCCGGCGTGGAACTTCAGGCGGAGGTCATTCCATCCATTAGCGTAGAACGCACGCTCAGCGACTGGCGAGGCTGCAGCCAGGCAGACGTGATCGGGCCAGGCGTACAACCCTCCGGAATTGAGATCGTCAATGGCCAGGTCGATCAGGATGCCCTGCTCCTTCGCCAGGTTCTCCGCACGGAATCTGCCTGCACCAAACCGTGTGATCTTGCCGGTCGCCCGAAACTCTAAATGCACTTCCAGCGAACCTGAACCGGAAAGCGGTGTCTTCGTCTTCACGACTTTATCGCCGCTCCCGGCAGGAACTCTCGCCACCGTTCCATATGTGGAATCTGCAACCTCAACGGTCACGCCCGATTCAACGTTTGTTGTGAGATCAATTCGTTTAAAACGCCGATCACTCCCCCGTCGATTGCTCCGCCGCTGAGCAGCCAACCAGCGGTACATTCCCCCATCTCGATAAGCAAATGACCATGCATCATGCCCATCCTTCAAGGAATTGCCTCGGGTTCCCACTTCAGTCAAATGGGGACTCAATCCCGCTTCCAATAACTGGACGTGGGCTTGCCTGTTCAAGCCCACAAGAGCTGCCCCATCGTCCTCCACGGCATAGCTCCAAATGGGAAGCTTCGCCTCAGCGACTCGCTTGACCGCCTCATGATCGACTGTGGCTGAGACGGGGATCATCGCGGCAAAGAGATCGGAATTCTCAGCTGCAATCGCCCATGTGCCAGCCCCTCCGGACGAGATGCCCGACAAATAAACTCGGTCGGGGTCTGTATGAAATTCACCAGCCACGGCATGCATGATTTCCAAAGCCCGCACTGTCGATTGGCTGCCGTGTTTCCAGACATCGCCATCCTGGCACTGAGGCCACACCACCACAAATGGAACGTGGCGTTCATTCTCCCAGATGGCCTGTGCCAGGGCATTTCGGAGTGGGGCAATCTCATTGCTGCCATTCTCACCATTCCCGTTCAAGTAGACGAGGAGTGGCCGCTTCTCGGAATCGACCATCGAGTGCGGTACAAAGACCATATAGCGATGGGGTATCCCATCGATCCCGTAAAATGTGCGGCTGAAAAAACCACGGTTTGGCCCCCATGCCACAAGCCTTCTCGTGTCATCCATGAGACGGCCAAGAACAGCGGGTGTTAAGAACAGATACGTGGCATTGATCGCCGCAATTCCACACAACCACAATATCACTCGCCGCCAGCCGCGAAATGTGGCGGTCGATTTGCCCGTTGGATTCTGATCGGTCATCTCGTCAACTCTCAAAACGGAGATTCAAACGAGTGACTCGGCTCCCGCGAGTGGAGATGGAACCAGATATCAGGATTGACTGAATCCGACACGAAGTGAGCCGATCCATCGGCGGTCAGAACATGGACTCCGCCAGAATGCAGGCTGCGGGCCGTCGCCTGGAAATTGACTTGTGGACTCCCGGAGTTGGACTGATCCTGGCAGGGCATTCGCAGTGTTCGGAAGTCGGCCAAACCAATCGCTGCGATCATCGCAGCGCAGCCCACAATGTCATCCGAACTCGGGTTCTGATTATTCGGCCCACCTGCATCTTCTCTGCCATTAATGAGTCCGTGACGGACAGTCATGCTCGCTCCGGCATATCCGAGCGCCCACGACCCCCGAGGATCGAGCGGATGCACGCCTGCTCGAATTTCGTCCACGATGACAAAATTCGAAGCCCCTCCCAAGAGGTCTTTGAATCCAAATGACCGATTAAATCCGCCAGCACCGCCACCCCAAAACACAGTATTCTTATGCAGCAAATCCGGATCATCGACATGAAATCCGTCCTCGCAGTCTGGTTGTAATTCGAAGAGACAGGATCGCCCCGGTCCAAAGTTCATGGCATAGTTGCCACGTGCGTAGATGTTCGTTGAGCTACCCGCCAACTGATCACGGACGTACGGCTTATCGTTCCAGGTGTCGGAAGGACACTGCAGTGTGGGCAGCGTCGTGGTGCGTACCGTTTCATTCTTGGCATGAGAAATCGGATAGCGGGAGTCGAACGCATTCCACAACGCTCCTTCGCCCAGACTCGGCAGCAACATCACCAACCAGTTGGCATGGACTCGGTCTGGTTCAGTCGGCGTCACAAGCCCCAGCGGCACCCGATCGATCAAGCCAATGGGTCCTACTCCACCGCCTAGCGGTTCCCCCGGGGAACCGCCCCAGATTGCAGCTGGAGGAAAGACGCTGTGCTGCTCGTGGTAAGCATGGAGCGCCAACCCCACTTGTCGAAGATTGTTCAAGCACTGCGATCGACGGGCCGTCTCCCGTGACGACTGGACCGCGGGCAACAAGAGAGCGATCAACAGGCCAATTATCCCAATGACCACCAGGACCTCGACCAGCGAGTATCCACGTTGGCGCGAATTCATGTCCTGCCTCACAGATAGCCCCCCACTAAATCCTGAATTGGCCCATATCCTCAGACTTCAGCCTGGGTCACATTCACCCATTATGGAGCCAACCAGCAACCACTTTCCACATTCGAAACGATTCGAATAGAACGATTCCAAGCCGATTGTCCAATCGCAAATCCGCTTGTCAATCCTATTCGCTGCCTCATTTCTACAGAGCATCAATAGACATTCGAATACATGATGCACCCATGACTTGTCCAGACAAAACGCCTCTGATTATGGCTCGCATTTCATCCACCCGGCCTGCAACAACATCTCATCGACAACCCGATAATTTTGGGATGCCTCTTTATAAAATGCCTCGCACCACGACCGCATATCGAGTCAAAACAGATCCGCCTGGCGAACACGCGTTTTCAAGCGATCACACGTTGTTCACGACTCCTGCCAATCTCGATTTCGACCTCATCGTCGACAGGATCGTTCGACATCCTTCTCGACATTGAGCCCTCAATCCACTCAGTCGTCAGCCCATCGATTTCTGTGTATCGTTGACTGTACACAGACTGCGAACGGTGGGATCGATTCCCCCGCGTTCTAGCGGAATTCCCCTTTTCAGAATCCGACACATGACCAAGCCTCGCTTGCCTCACAGCGTCCTCCCCATTGTGATCGTGTTCTTCCAACTCGCCCTGGCATCGCGCGTCGACGCAGAGGTGACTGTCACCCACGTCATGGTTCCAATGCGAGATGGCGTCTCATTGGCTACCGATCTCTATCGCGACCCATCGATTGACAAAGCTCCGGTTGTGCTGATGCGATCGCCCTACAACAAGGCGGGAAGCAAGCCCGTCGCCGAACGATTTGCAGCTGCGGGCTATGTGGCGATCGTCCAGGACTGCCGTGGCAAGTTCGCCTCGGGTGGGACATTCACCCCTTACAACAATGAAGGCCAGGACGGTTACGACGCGATTGAGTGGATCGGTCAGCAGCCGTGGTGCGCCGGTCCCATTGGCATGTGGGGCAGCTCCTACGTGGGGGCCACCCAATGGCAGGCCGCTGTCGAGCATCCGCCGGGTCTGGCAACGATCACCCCGACCGCCACGTTCAGCAGCTTCTATCGCAATCTCTATCTGGGAGGAGCAGTCCGGCACTCGCTGATTTCCACCTGGGCTTCGGGGAACTCTCCCCGGCCCGAGGGAGCCACTCCGAACCCTCACTGGAACCAGATACTCTTGCACCTCCCGCTCAGTGAAACTGATGACCAGATCGGATGGCCGATTCCCTGGCTGGAGGGAATGCTGACCCACCCCTCGCCCAATGGCTACTGGAAACGTCTCGACATGACACGCGACATCACGGAGCTGAAACTTCCTGTGCAGCATGTCGTCGGGTATTACGATTTCTTCTCCCGGGAATCGGTCGGCAATTTCATGCTCATGCAGCAGAAGGCCATCGACCTCGAAACCAGACAGCACCAGCAACTCATCCTGGGCCCTTGGGACCACGGTACGATCGGCCAGACAAAAGTCGGCGACCTCGACTTTGGCCCCCAGGCTCAATGGGACTCGGCTGGGGCGCCGCTGGGGTGGTTTGACCGCTACCTGAAACGCGACCCTCAAGTCACACAGACTCCGCTGGTCCCGGTCCGTTACTTCGTCCTGGGCGAGAACGAGTGGCATGACGCCGACACCTGGCCTCCAGCGGGTTTTCAGGAGACCGCATTTCACCTGCATTCATCGGGTCACGCAAACACTCGATCGGGAGATGGTCGCCTGAACCGCACCGCTCCGACCTCAGCCGAACCGACAGACCATTTCCGTGCAGACCCAGCCAATCCCACGCCCGCCTGCCCAGTCACTGACACGCGGCCACTGCAAGCCGCAACCTGGGCACCGATCGATCAACGATCAATTGAGGAGCGTTCGGATGTGCTGGTCTACACCTCAGAGCCACTCACCGAACCACTGATATTCGCCGGAAATGCGAGAGCGGAGCTGTTCGTTTCTGCTGATACGCCAGATGCGGATTGGGCGGTGAGGCTGATCGATGTCCATCCTGACGGAGCGGCCTACAACCTGGCGGTCGGCATCCTTCGCGGACGCTACCGCAACTCTGAGTTGCAGCCGGAACTCCTCACCCCCGGAGAGGTCTACCAGATCACAGTCGACCTGGGGCCGATTGCCGCACAGCTCGCTCCGGG
>Ga0105047_10015983_pt1 | contig 11796 bp, 13 predicted proteins | sample MAT04_FD_78384 | JGI IMG/M metagenome (GOLD analysis project Ga0105047, IMG submission 78384) | Freshwater microbial communities from Lake Fryxell liftoff mats and glacier meltwater in Antarctica - MAT-04 (megahit assembly) | ecosystem: Environmental > Aquatic > Freshwater > Ice > Liftoff... | reverse complement strand
TGTTCTCACCCTCATAGAGGCTGATCGGATCGCGTGTGTCGGCGCGAGTGAGATGCGCTGAACAATCTGATTATCGGGACGTCCAGCCCATTGTCGCCTCGATGGCGGTGGTAATGCGCGATGCGTTCGGCAGATGGGCGTCCTCAAGAACCGGGCTGAACGGCACCGGTGACGCCAATGAATTGACTCGTGCGATGGGCGCGCAGATCTGTCCGAACAAGGCCTGTCCGACACTCGCTGCGATGTCGGCCGAGACCGAGCATCGTGGCGGGCTCTCCTCGACCACAACCAGGCGCCCGGTGCGGCGCACGGAAGTGAGGAGCGAGTTGAGGTCCAGCGGCTGCAACGAGCGAAGGCTTATCACCTCTGCGTCGACTCGGCCCTCGAAACCGTCAATGGAGGCGAGCGCCGGATGGAGCGTCTGGCCAACGCACGCGATGGTGATGTCGTTGCCGCGTCGCGCGATCCCTAGCTGACCGAGCGGCATCGCAACAGGCTCGACCAACACCGGCCCACGCTGGCGATAGAGATCCATGTGCTCGATGAACACCACAGGGTTGTCATCGGCGATCGATGCGAGCAGCAGGCCCTGCGCCTCGGCTGGGGTGGCCGGTACCACGACCTTCAAGCCGGGAATGTGGGTGAAGATGGGATATAGGGTGTCCGAGTGCTGCGCCGCCGCGCGCAGGCCAGCTCCAGCTGCCATGCGGATGACCAGCGGGATGGAGGCCTGCCCCCCCGACATGTAGCGCAGCTTGGCGGCCTGGTTCAGGATCTGATCGAAGCAATACGGCGCAAAGCTCGCCCACATGAGATCGACGACGGGCCGCAACCCGGCAATGGCTGCACCCACTGCGGCGCCGACCACGGCAGCTTCGGAGATTGGTGTATCGCGCACTCGCAGCGGGCCGAACTCCTCTAGCAGTCCCTTCGTCGCTCCAAAGGTGCCTCCCATCGAGCCCTCGAGTGGCTGGCCCTGGCCTGCTCCCCCGGCGATATCCTCGCCAACCACCACCACGGTCGGATCGTGGCGCATCGCAGCGGCCAGTGTGTTCCGGATCGCGTCAAGGAACGTCGACTCGACGGTCTCGCCCCGCAGTGCCAGATAGTCAGCTCGCGTAGACATAATTTTCCACTTCGTCGGCCGAGGGCCAAGGCGCGGTTCGGGCGGCTTGGAACGCGGCATCGAGCTCGGACACGATTGCGTTCTGGATCGACGTGACGAACGCGTCGGTGTCGATTCCTTCAGCGTCGAGGCTGGCGCGCAGCCGCTTGATGACATCGTTCGAGCGGGCTTCAGTGCGGTTTTCTCGGCTCCGATAGCCCTCAGTGTCGCCGACGAAGTGGCCGGTGTGGCGGGCGATCTTTGCTTCGATCAACGTGGGCCCTTCGCCACGACGGGCGCGAGAAATTGCCTCGCCAGCAGCTATGTACATGGCGTCGTAGTCGCTCGCGTCGACGATGACACCAGGCATGGAGTAGCCCTTCGCTCGATCGGCGACGTTCGGCACAGACAACGCGTACGTGGCTGGGGTCGACTCGGCCCAGCCATTGTTCTCGCAGACGAACACCACCGGCAGCTTCCAGATCGATGCAAGGTTCATGGACTCATGCAGGACGCCCTCGTTGGACGCGCCGTCACCGAAGAACGTGACGGAGACCCGGCCGTCGCCCAGCGTCTGTGCGGCCTGAGCCGCACCGACTGCTAGGGCGATGCCTCCACCCACGATTGCATTCGCGCCCATCACGCCGCACGAGAAGTCGGCGATGTGCATGGATCCGCCTCGTCCGTGACAGAGTCCCGACTCGCGCCCGAACAACTCGGCAATCATCGGGGCGATAGCGACTCCCTTTGCCAGACAATGCCCGTGGCCCCGATGGGTGCTGGTGATGATGTCGGACCGGTTGAGATGTGCGCAGATAGCGACGGCAACCGCCTCGGCCCCCACGTATGTATGTACGAAGCCCGGCATGTCACCCTTGCCGAACTCGCGTCGCACACGTTCTTCGAAGAGACGGATGCGTAGCATTTCCCGTAGACCGTCACGTCTGTAGTCGAGCGGTGGGGTGGTCATAACTCACCGTCTAGCCGTGCGCGCACCTGGCGATGCTCATCGACTGTCGACACGATGTACCCGATGACCGAACCAACAGGAGCGCTATAACCGGCGACGGCTTCCAACACGATGATGCCAGGATCTTCGCACTCAATCTCGGTCTCGGTCTTTTCGGTTTCCATCACGAACACCGGATCACCGACGTCGACGGTCGACCCGTCGGTCACGAGCCACTCGATGAGAGTCACGTCGGACTCGTACATCCCGAGCTTGGGCATGATGACATCGACGATCAACGGTCATCCTCCATGAAACAAACCACGGCCTTGGCCGACGCTGTCGCGGTCGCAGTCCAGGCGTCAGCCACCTGATCGAGAGAGAAGCGAGTGATCGAGATGTCGATGTCCCCGGTGCAAGCCCGGTCAACCAACTCGAGGTATCTCGCCGCGAACTCGTCCCGATTGAGCCCGAAGTTCGAATATCCAATGATGCGAAGCTGCCGGCCACGGATGGCCGCTGACGGCAGCTCGGCGAAAGGTGCCGCCGAGGCACCAACGTGCACCACCCGCCCACGTGGCGCAACGGTTGAAAGCGTATCGATAATCGGCTGACCCCACAGCAGATCGATGACGACCGACGGCGCACCACCGCATGCCTCGGTCAGGCGTGCTGCATACTCATCGCCCAACGAAACTGTTGCGTCGGCGATCGACGACAGGTGGGCCAGTCGATCGGACGGTCGTCCGACGGCCACCACGCGTTTCGCGCCCGACAGACGCGCCGCTTGCATAGCGACGCTACCGACAGTTCCGGTGGCCCCTAGAACCACCACGACATCGTCGGCCGACACATCTGCTTCGTGAATCGCCATCCATCCGGCGAGGCCGGCGGTCCCCAGTGCAGCAGCAGTCGCAGGGTCGATGCCGGCCGGGAGAGCGATTAGAGCCGCTGGAGGAACCACCGCAACGCCGGCGGCCAGCCCATTACGAGCGATGCCGAGTCCTGCTCCCTGCGCGAAAACGGGTCGGCCATCGAGACGGCCCGCAGCTTCGATTCCGGGGACATACGGAAGTGCTGGGTGACCTGCATAAAAGGTGCCGCTGCCGATCGCGATGTCGACTGGGTTGAACGAGACCGCATCGATCGCGACGAGCGCCTCACCGCTCGCCACGAGCGGGGGGGACGCGTCGACGACGATCGGCGGCTGACCGAGTGCAGTGATGTTTGCAGCCCTCATGTGTGCGCCAGCTGTTCGTTGACGTCGATCTGGTTGAAACGAGCCCTGACCGCGTTGCCGGTGAGGTGTAGGTGCAGTTCGAGGATGCTCGCGGCAGCATCGGCGTCGCCGGTGATGCACGCTTCGAAAAGGCGCGAATGATGGTCATGGGCCACGTCGACCACCACCGATTCCGTGAGCCGGACGTAGCGATCCGCGACGCGCCACAGCTTGTGGATCAGTTTCTCGATCTCGCCGGTCGCACCCGGAGCGAGAACGCTCCAGTGGAAGTCCCAGTGGGCTTCGGAGAAGGGAACATCCTTCGCACCGTTCTCAGCCCGCTCGAGCCGAAGGAACGCAGCCTTGATTGCCGCGTGATCTGACTGCTCCATTTTGGGAACCGCGCGCAGCACGACCTGAGGTTCAACTAGTCGTCGCAAGTCGTAAACGTCATCAAGTTCACTCAGCGACGCGGCTGCGGCGACCGCACCGCGCTGGGGAACGTTCACGACTAGGCCCTCGGCCTCTAGCCGACGCATTGCTTCACGAATGGGGATGTGCGACACGCCGAACACCTGCTCGAGCTGCCGCACGTTGATGCGCCCTCCCGGTTTGATCGTGCCGTGAAGGATCTGTTCGCGCAGCTCGTTCTCTATCCGCGATTGGATCGAGCTGCCCTCCAGGTTGCCGGTGGACGCGTGGTCACGCTTCGGCCTCTTCGTTGGTTTGGCGGTCATCTACCGCCTCCTCGCTGTCGGTTCTCGATGTATCTACTGGTGCCGTCGAGGGCAGCGGCAGCGACGAGCGCCAGCCCCGAGCTCACCCGCAACCAGAATGGTGGCGCTCCCATCAACAGCAGCCCGTTGTTCAGAAAGCCGATGAACAGCACACCAGCGGCGATGCCGGGAACCGACCCCTTCCCACCGCCGAAGGCTACCCCGCCGAGCAGCACGGCGCTCAGCACGTCTATCTCGAAACCATCGCCAAGGGTGGGCGGCGCAGCGTCCAACCGAGCTGCGGTAATCAGCGCTGCGACTCCCGCCGCAGCTCCTGTGACCACGTAGAGGAAGAAGGGGATTTTGTAGAGGCTGATGCCAGCCCGCCGAGCTGCCTCGGGATTGACGCCCAGGCTGACGGTGTGCCGCCCAGCTGCTGTGCGCGTCAGGAACAGCCAACCCAGCAATAGTACTGCGGCTGCGATGATGATGGGATTCGCGAGATCGGTGCCGGGGAAGCGCCCACGTCCGATCTCGGCGAACTGCGATCCGAACTTGTTCTTCAGGTTGTTGTCATTGACGACGAACACGAGGCCGCGGATGCCTGTGTAGAAGCCGAGCGTGACGATGATTGGCGCCAGCTTCAGGCGGGTGGCCAACACGCCCTGGAGTGCACCCACACCAGCGCCGACACCGATTGCGATGAGAACACCCATCAGGACGTTGTTCTCACCGCCATCCATGTACACGCCCATCACCGCTGCCGAGAATCCGGCGATGGATCCCACCGCAAAGTCGATATAGCCGCTCATCAGCAGCAAGCCGACCGGCACGGCCAGCACTGCGGTGGCCGCCGTCTGGGTGAGCACCAACTTGATGTTGTCACCCGCCAGAAATCGGTCGGATTGCGTCGAGAAGAAGATGAACTGTGCGATGAGGGCCACCACGATGCCGTGCCGCAACAGCCATTGGCGCAGGCGGCGAATCATTGGTTCTGGCTCGATGCCAACGCCCCGGAAGGCGTCCTCGGAGTTGGCGGCCGGCACCAGGTCGCCACCAGCGACCGATTCTGAGATTGTCAAGAACTCGTTCCTTTCACGACTGAACCGGGGTCGGCAAGACGACGTCGAACCGACCCCGGAAAGTTTCGATCAGCTCAGCTAGTGAACTTCTTGTAGGTCAAAACGATCGCCGCCGCCCGGGCCGTGTCGTTTGGCGTGATGACCTCATACGGCAGCTCCAATATGCTGACCTTCTTGCCCTCCAGCAGATCGGCGGGTAGATCGGCAACGGCGCGGCCGAGGTCATCAAGAATCAGCGCACCACTGGCCCGGTAGATTCCTCCGTCGCCGCCACCGTCAGCGATCAGCTCGAGTGCTTCGATCTGTCCGTCCATGCCGCCGACGAAGATGCTGTTCGGATCGCGCCCATCGGCGACGGCTGCGGTCAGTGCCTGGTAAGCACCGAGCGCACCGGCGTCGTTGATGCCGATCACCATGGCGAGGTCCGGCTTTTGTTGCAGGAAGGTCTCGGTCGCCTCGAGGCCCGATGTCTCGTCTACCGATTCCGCTTCCAACGGCGCTACGCCGGTGGCCGCGAGGATCGCTGCACGAATGGGATCGGTGCGATCGGTGCACGCTTTGCCGCACTGGTCGTATGTGAACAGTGCCCATGCAAATGTCGACTTGTCGCCTGTGTAGTCCTCATTGAACCAACGGATCGCCTCGGCGGCAGTCGCTTCGGCACCCTCGACGTTCTTGTAGACGATCGCTCCGTCGCCACCCGGCACTTCGGTCGAGTAGCCGACCACCTTGATGCCGGCGGCCTTTGCATCGGCGAGCACAGGTTCGAGCGGCTCGATGCCACACAACGGCAGGACCACGATCGCGTCCACCTGTTGAACAACGAAGTTCTCGATGTCCTTCACCTGCTGGTCGCAGTCACCATTGGCCGCGCCTTCGATGAAATCGTAGCCGCGAGCTTCAGCTTGGATCTTGGCCGGCCCGGCCACGATCGGGTAGATGCCTGCAGACTCGTTGCCGTAGCTGAATGCGATGACGCCCTTACTCCCGCCGTCGGCTGTCGTTTCGACAGGGGCAGGCTGGGTGGAATCGCTTGCCGCAGGCTGGGTGGAATCGCTTGCCGCAGGCTGGGTGGCCGGTGGGCTGGTCGTGTTCGCATTGTCGTCGCTGCCACAGCCACTTAGGATCACGGTGACTGCAAACAATGCTGCAGTTGCCTTCCTAGCTCGCGACAGGTGCTTTGCTGATCTCATCTTGGGTCCTCCCCTTGCGTCGGTGCTCGGAAGGGCTCCGAGCGGTTGTTTAGTGCCAGTTACCCGGTTGTCGGGATGCGTCGAATCACGCATGTGCGTGACCCGCTTCTTCAGCCATCCGAGGATGGAAGATGCGCTGTCGCTCGAGGCCCGTCACACCGGCGCCCGGGCCTCGAGTTGACTGCTGTAAAAGTCGGCGTAGCTCATCATCGAGACGCCGAGATTGGTTGCGTGTTTCATCATTCCGGCCACCCACTGGTGGTCGGTCTCGCGATAACGGATCTGTGCCCAATCGTGGAAGCAGGCTCCGTAGACAAGATCGTGAGCGACGATCTCGTTGATGGCGGCACGGAGAACGGCCCCGTACTCGACTCCTTTGTCGATGCCGAACTCTTCGAACCAGGTACCGTCGAGCCAACCCTGGAAGGGGATCTCGAAAAGGTCTGGGAAGCCTTGCTCGGTGTACCAGAACGGTTGCACCGACATAGGTGTGGGGTTGACCCCGAGCTCGTTGCGTGCCCACGACGAGACGAACTGGATTCCGCACCGCTGCAGCACTGCGAGCATCTCGGGACTGTCACACAGACCCCGGTAGTACCCGTGTGGTGTGCGAAGCCCGATGCAGTCGATACCTAACAGACGCTTCATCGCCCTGCTGGTCTGCGCGACCTCGGTCTCGATCGCGACGGGGGGTGACGCCAGGAACGTGCCGCCCTTCCAGTGATCGTCACGAAGCAGGGTGTGGCTGTATGTGTGTTGTTGGATGTCAAACAGCGGGTGGCCGACGAACGGCTCGAGGGCCGAGACGTTGTGTACCAGGGTGCGCCCGCACACAAACAGGGTGCCCGGCGCGTCGTGTTCCTCGTGGTTGCGCCGGATGATCTCGAGCGCCCGAGCCGTGGTGCCGCGGTCGACCGCCTCGCCCATGCCGTGCGCCCCAAGGCATGCCAGCCCTTCGCCGATGGCGCAGGCTTCGACGTCGTACCCAATCAACAAAGTTGCAGTCATGTTTCGGTCCTCTTCATCTGGTGCCCGTGATGTGATCGACGAGATCTCGTACCGTCAGCTCGGCGGTGTCCAAGTCGGCGACTACAGACCCGTGCCGCAGAACGACCGCCCTGGTGCACACTTCGAGCACCTGCTGCATGTTGTGGCTGATGAGGATGACCACGATGCCCTGTGCGCGCAGCGTGCGAATCAGTTCGAGCACTAACCGGGTCTGCTCGACACCCAAGGCCGCAGATGGTTCATCCATGACGACGATGCGCTGGCCCCATGCGACCGCACGACCCACTGCCACGGCCTGCCGCTGTCCACCCGACAGGCGTTCGATCGGATGCCGGACTGAGGGGATGTTGATGTGCAGACCGTCGAGGATTTCCTTCGCCTGCAGATGCATGCGCCGGTTGCTCAGCCAACCGAACATGCCTAACGGCCCACGGCCGGTCACCGTTTCACGGTTCAGGAACAAGTTGGCGGTGACATCGAGCGTGTCGATGAGGGCAAGATCCTGATGCACCGTCTCAATACCTAGACGTCGAGCTGTCTTGGGCGAGTCGACAGTGACGGGCTGGCCGTTTAACACGACCTGACCGGTATCAGGCTTGACGATTCCCGAAAGGCACTTGACGAGCGTGCTCTTGCCAGCACCGTTGTCACCGATCAGCCCGACGACTTCACCCGACGACGCCGACAACGAGACGCCACGAAGCGCTTGTACCGGGCCGTACGACTTCACGAGATCAACGAGCTCGAGTCGCGTGTCGGGCACATGCGGCTCAGCGCAGTTCTGTTCGACAACAACCGGCTCAACCATCGGACGACTCACTGTCTTCACGAGGCACATAACGATCGGCGTCGGCGAACACGTCAATGCCCTTGTAGCCGGCGCGCAATCTGGCGAGGTGCTCTGCCTGCGGCGGGACGTAGTAGGTGTCGCCGGCCCGGTAGATGCGCGACTCACCGGAGATGACCATCTCCATCTCACCCACCAGCACCACACCCCACTGCGCACCGTGGGCGTGCTGGGCAACCTCGATGTCGTCGTGGGCTTCGTAGAACATCGTGACAACTCGATCACTCGGCACGATGTGCGCATCGATCTCGAACATCGACGCGGGCGCTGGCAGGGCGCGTATGAACGGGGGGAAGTACTGACTCACTGGTGGTCTCCTCCATATCCTTCGAGCGGCTGAGCGAGGATGCCAGCATCGACCGGCAGCAACACTCCGGTGATGGTGCGAGCGAGGCACGACGCCAAGAACAGCACAGTGTCGGCGACCTCGTCGGGCTTGATCAGCCGACCCATGGGGGTCTTGGCAGCGATGCCATCCCACTGTGCAGCCAAGTCGATGCCTTGCGGCGCAGCGGCCTGCACGAACTCGATTGCACCCTCGGTCATGGAAGCGCCAGGGCACACGGCGTTCACCCGGATGCCGGTCGGTGCGAGTTCTACTGACAGTGCTTTGGTCAGCCCGGCAATGGCGTGCTTGGATGCGGTGTAGTGCACCTGACCCTCACAGGAAGGCGCGAGAGCATCGACCGATGCGATGTTGATGATGTTTCGGTCGGTCCGTCGGTCTAGTGCCGCACGTCGCGCGAACTCTCGCGAGCACAGGAACGACCCGCGGACGTTCACCGACATGATGCGATCGAACTCTGCCACGGGAAGATCGACAGCCATAAAGTTCGAGAACACCCCGGCGTTGTTGATGAGAACATCGACCGAACCGCATGCATCAAACATCGCGATGACCGAATCTTCGTCGGCGACATCGACGTGGACCGCCTGAGCGGATCCCACATCGGCGAGTGAATCCGCAAAGTGCTGCGCCTGTTGGAGGCTGCGATCGGCGACGATGACGTGCGCACCTGCACCACACAGACGCGAGGCGATCGCCGCGCCGAAACCCTGCGCCGCGCCGGTGACGATCACTCGACGTTCCTCCAGTCCGAACGGTGAGCGTCCATCGAAGCTGGAGTTGGAAGCGGAGGTCATCACTGCCCCGCCTGCGGACGCACGTGTAGTGCTCGCGTGTAGAGACGAGTGCGTTCGAACGACTGCCGATCCGTACCCGCAGGTTCCGAGGGCATCACCACCTGTCCGCCCTTCACTACAGCGTGCAGCTTGGACCGGTCACCCAGCACTCGGACGTCACGATCGGGCTTCCCGTCGACGAGAAGAAAGTCGGCGTACTTCCCTGGCGTCAGCGTGCCGATGAGCGATGTATGACGGGGCACTGCGAACGCAGCGCGCTTGGTCATCGACAGCAGTGCATCGTGGTCGGACATGCCCAGAAGGTCGACGAACAGCTCAAGCTCACGGCTGTGCCACATGCCGTACGGGGTCATCGCGAACCCAGATTCGGAGCCCGCAATCAGCACTGCGCCATGAGACAACGCCTTCGAAAGGTTGGCGACGGCAGCGTCCAGCTCGCGCTTCACACCATCGAGTGCTCCCTGCGACATGGCTCCGGGGCCCGCTTCGAGCATGTTGACGAGCAGCGTGAGGGCTGGGACAATCGGGATGTTCGCCCCCACCAGTTGATCGATGGTCTGCGAATCGATGTACGAGGCGTGCATAATCCAGTCGAAACCAGCGGTGACTGCGTCGGCGATCGACTGACGCGAGCGAGCGTGGATGGCTATCGGGCGCCCGACACGGTGTGCCTCTCTCGTGGCAACGAGAAGTTCGTCCAGCGTGAACGCACCGAACTCTTCCGTTCCCGGTCCTGACCCGGCGATCTTGATGAGGTCGACACCGTCCTTCACCTCGTCGCGGATCTCCTGCACGATCTCGTCAGTCGACCTGACGAGCTTGCCGAACGCGCCAGGAAGGTCGTGCAAGATCGACGGCAGCGTGTCGCCGATGCCCAGCTGCGTGGTGATCTGGCGTCCGGCGGCAGCGAATCTGGGGCCGGCGATAATGCCGGCCTCGACGGCGTCACGAACTGCGACGGCGATTCCTTGCGGGCCACCCGGGTCGCATGCGCTGGTGACCCCGGCATCCAGAACACGCTTTGCGTTGGCACCTGCTCGAATCGCGCGGTAGGCGTCCGGAGTGTGGATCGACAGTTCTTCCTCACTTGCTGCCTCGCCAAAGCTGATGTGCATATGCGCATCAACCAACCCAGGCATGAGCGTTAGCCCTCGACCGTCAATGGTCGCCATCTCACCGGTGTGCTGGTCGGGCACCGAGTTTGAGGGGCCAACCCACACGATTCGGTCGTCCTCGGCAATCAGCGTGCCGTCGTCGATGACCGCCATATCCTCGCACGTCACCACCCTGGCATTGACGACTCGGAGCATGCCCGAATGGATCATCACGAGCTCGGCTCTGGCACGAGCGGAAAGTAGTCGCCGCCAATGGGATCACCCGGCGCCAGGCCCAGCTCGTCGTCGCTGTAGTTGAACTCGTAACGGTCGGCACCGAACCAGATGGTGCCGTCCGCGACGTAACGGAAAACCGACGCGCGTCGCGGTCGATCGGTGGCGTTCTCACCCGAAGCGTGCCATGTCAGTGCGTGGTGGATGGTGGCCTCGCCCGCCCGCAACTCAACGGTCTCAACCCGTAATCCTTCGTCGGCGGGAGTCGTGATCTCGCGCACCTCAGGCGGGCGCCTCTCCTTGAAGTACGAAGCGCCTGTTCCGAACACCCGCGGTAGCCGCTCGCCCAGGAGGTGGCTGCCCGTTGCCATCTGCACTGCGCCGTTCTCGAACGTGACGTCGTCCAGTGCGATCCAAACCGTGACGGCGTTCGGCTGACCGAGCGGCCAGTAAGAATAGTCCTGGTGCCACTTGAGAGCGCCGCCGGTGCGCGGGTCCTTTGTCAAAGCGTTGTCTTCGAGCAACCGCACTCTACGAGCGCCGAGCACTTGGGCTGCCCAACCACCGAGGCGAGGATCGAGCGCGACCGAGCGGAATCGCTGGTCGTGACGCCAAAGGTTGAAGAGGAACGACACGTTGCGACCGGGCTCCTGTGGCACGCCACCTTCGCCTTCGGGCCACGACGTCGGGTCCAGCAGGTCGTCGTCAACAGTGGCCCGACCGGCGGCAATCGCAGCCCTCAGGGATTCGAGCGTGTCGTCACCCAGAATCTGGCCGAGTCGGAGGAAGCCGCTGCGGTAGAAGGACAAGAGTTCGGCACTGGTCAGCGGATGCGTGCGCACAGAAGTAGGCTTTGTCGCCGTCACGATCGCTCCCTTCTGCGAGTACCTGGACTACAGGCGGACACCTTGACCAGCAGGATGCTATAGGATAACATTCGACGATGTCAAGGGGTTTTCTAGGAGGGGTCGCATGACATCAAGAGAGTTCGTAGTCCGAGCCGACACGACCCAGAGAGCTGATCTGACGGGGACAGCTTTCGCGCATCTCGACGTTCGTTGGCTCGTCAGCGACGCCCGTCAAGGGTCTGAGCTCACTGGTGTCGGTCAGACCATCTATCCAGCTCGCGGCGGCACGCACGAGCACCATCTGCATCCCGACGCCGAAGAGGTTGTCATTGTGATGTCAGGTTCGGGATGGCACCGC
>Ga0105047_10015978_pt1 | contig 11800 bp, 6 predicted proteins | sample MAT04_FD_78384 | JGI IMG/M metagenome (GOLD analysis project Ga0105047, IMG submission 78384) | Freshwater microbial communities from Lake Fryxell liftoff mats and glacier meltwater in Antarctica - MAT-04 (megahit assembly) | ecosystem: Environmental > Aquatic > Freshwater > Ice > Liftoff... | reverse complement strand
TGAACAGAATGTCGACCTCTTGCGGCGTCAGAACGGATGTGGGTTCATCCATGATCAACAGCTTGGGGTCCTGCAACAGACAGCGGATGATCTCGACCCGCTGCCGTTCGCCGGCCGACAGATCGCCCACCATCCGGTTCGGGTCCAGAGGCAGGCCGTAAGCCTGCGAGACTTCGGTGATCTTGGCGGCCAAAGCCCCCATCGGCGGCGGGTTTTCCATGCCGAGGGCCACGTTTTCCGCCACGTTCAACGCCTCGAACAGGCTGAAATGCTGAAACACCATGGCGACGCCGCTGGCCCGGGCAGCCCCCGGCTTGGCCGGCGCATAGGGCGCGCCGCGCAGGGTCATGCGGCCGCTGTCGGGCTTCACCAGCCCGTAGATCATCTTGACCAGCGTCGATTTGCCCGCGCCATTTTCGCCCAGCAGGGCGTGAATCTCGCCCACGCTGATCTGGAATGACACGTCCGCATTGGCGACCACCCCCGGATAGGCCTTGGTCACGTTTTCGACGGACAGCAGCAAGGGTCGGTCGGTCATCCGGCAATCTCCTGACGCGTGGCGATGGGGGTCGGGTGCAGCAGCGCGTGGGCGACGCCGATGGCGATGGATTGCGGGTGTTTGCCCAAGGCGGGGTCCCCGATGGGGCACCGGATGCGGGCGATGCTGGCGGGGGCATGGCCGAGGGCGGCAAGTCGGCTGCGAAACCGCGCCCATTTGGTGGCCGACCCGATCAGCCCCGCGCTGGCAAATCCGTGGCGCAGCAGCCGGTGGCACAGATCAAGGTCCAGCGCGTGCGAATAGGTCAGGATCAGGTGATCGGCATCGCGCGGGGCCAGCACAACCGCCGTCGCCGGGTCGGGCACCGGCAGGGCACGCACGCCATCGGGGATCGCGGCGGGGTAGCGGTCTGGCGTCACGTCGATCCAGGTGACCGCGAGGCCGGGCAGCGGCGCCAGCACGCTGACCATGGCGCGCCCGACATGGCCGGCACCCCAGACCCACAGGTGGCGTTGCGGGGTCAGGACGGGTTCGACCATCCAGCCCTGAACCAGATGCGATGCCGGGGGGCGGCCCTGATTGCGGCACTCGGCCAGCAACCGCTTGACCGCCAGCGGCATCGGGCGCCCGTCGGTGGCGCGGGCGATCACATCGCCTTGGGGGGCTTGCGCGTAAACCTCGGTCAGCAGCGTCACCGCCCCGCCGCAGCATTGGCCAAGACCGGGCCCAAGAGCCTCGCGGTCAAGCCGGAAGCCGCCGGTCGCCAGCATCGCGCGCGCTCGTAGCGTCGCCTCGTATTCCAGCGCGCCGCCGCCGATGGTGCCGGATTGCCCGGTGGCCCAGACCAGCATCGACGCGCCGACCTCGCGGGGGGAGGATCCGTCAAAGGCGGCGATGACCACGCGGGCGGTGGGGCCATGCAGGGCGATGGTCCGATCAAGGGTGCCCGTGTCAAACATCGCGCTGCCTCTGGACCGCCATCAGCACCCGTTCGGCCGTTGCCGGAGCATCGAGCGCCGGATACACCGTTCCGTCGCCACAGGCCGCCACCGCATCGGACAGGGCGAAGAAGGCGGAAATGCCCAGCATGAAGGGCGGCTCGCCCACGGCCTTGGATTTGCCCACCGTGTCTTCGCGGTTGGGCCTGCCCCAGAGCGCGACGTTGAACACGCGGGGCCGGTCAGAGCAGGCGGGAATCTTGTAGGTGCTTGGGGCGTGGGTGGCAAGGCGGCCCTTGGCATCCCAGACCAGTTCCTCGGTCGTCAGCCAGCCCGCGCCCTGCACGTAGGCCCCTTCGACCTGTCCGATGTCCAGCGCGGGGTTCAGGCTGGTTCCGGTGTCATGCAGCAGATCGGCGCGCAGGATGCGGTTTTCGCCGGTCAGCGTGTCGATCACCACCTCGGTCACCGCAGCCCCATAGGCGAAATACAGGAACGGGCGGCCCTCGCCCTTTACCCGGTTCCAGGTGATCTTGGGCGTTGCGTAGAACCCCGTCGACGACAGAGACACCCGCGCCTGATAGGTGATGGCCGCCGCCTCGGCAAAGCTGTAGTCGCCGCCCGGCAGGCGCACCCGGCCGTCGGCAAAGATCACGGTGGCAGGGTCCGCCTGATGCTGCGCGGAAATGGTATCGGCCATGCGGGCGCGGATCGTCTCGCAGGCGGCACGCGTGGCCATGCCGTTGAGATCAGAGCCGGAACTGGCGGCGGTGGCAGAGGTGTTGGGCACCTTGGCGGTGTCGGTGGCGGTGATCCTGACCGCCTCGGTCCCGACCCCGAACACCCCTGCGGCAACCTGCGCCACCTTCTGGAACAGCCCCTGCCCCATCTCGGTGCCGCCGTGGTTCAGGTGGATGGAGCCGTCCTGATAGACATGCACAAGCGCCCCCGCCTGATTGAGGTGGGTCAGCGTAAAGGAGATGCCGAATTTGACAGGGGTCAGCGCGATGCCGCGTTTCAGGATCGGGCTGGTGGCGTTCCAGGCGCCAATGGCGGCGCGGCGTGCGGCATAGTCTGCGCTGCGCGCGAGGTCGGCCACCAGATCATGTCCGATGAAATCTTCGACCGGCATGTGGAACGGCGTGGTCTGCACGGTATCGGGAACGGGCGGAAGGGGCGGGTTGACCGGCCCCGGCGCCCCGCGCGACGTCAGATCGACCGTCTCGCCGGGCCGCGGCGGGGTGGTGGTGGCCGGGGCTTGCAGGGCGGCGGGCGGCGCGGGCTGCGGCGGCGACGAGGCCGGCGCATAGAAGTTGGCGCGGCGGACGGCCAGCGGATCAAGCCCTGTGGCGAAGGCCGCATGATCCATCACCCGCTCGATTCCAATCATGCCCTGTGGGCCGCCGAAGCCGCGAAAGGCGGTGGCCGACTGGGTGTTGGTGCGCAGGCGGTGGCTTTCGATGCGGATGTCGGGCAGGTGATAGCAGTTGTCGGCATGCAGCATCGCGCGGTCGGCGACGGGCAGCGACAGGTCCTGCGCCCAGCCGCAGCGGAACAGGTGGGTGAATTCGAGCCCCAGAACGCGGCCCGTGGCATCGACCCCGGCGCGGTAGCGGATCTTCAGATCGTGCCGCTTGCCGGTGATCATCATGTCGTCGTCGCGGTCGTAGCGCATCTTGCAGGGGCGGTTCGTCATGCGCGCCGCCAGCGCGCAGGCCATGGCGAGCGCGTTGCCCTGGCTTTCCTTGCCGCCAAAGCCGCCGCCCATCCGCCGCACCTCGACCCGGACCGCATGCATCGGCAGGTGCAGGGCGTGGGCCACCTTGTGCTGGATCTCGGTCGGGTGCTGGGTGGAGGACATCACAAGCATGTCGCCGCCCTCTTGGGGCAGGCAGGCGGCGATCTGGCCTTCAAGATAGAAGTGTTCTTGCCCGCCGACTTCGAATTCACCGTCGATCAGGTGCGGCGCGCGGGCGATGGCCGCCGCGGCATCGCCCTTGTTCCAGACGATCGGGCCGGATTCGAAGCGCGAATTGGCTCCGAGTGCGGCGTCGACCGTCAGAAGCGCGGGCAGGTCCGCATAGGTGATCTTGCCCAGACGGGCGGCACGGCGGGCGGCAAGATGGCTGTCGGCGATGACAAGGAAAACCGGCTGGCCTGCATACTGCACGGTGCCGGTCGCCAACAACGGCTCGTCATGCACCGAAGGGCTGCAATCGGGCATCTCTGCCAGATCATCGGCGGAGACGACCGCCAGGACGCCTGGCGCCGCGCGGGCTGCCGACAGGTCGATCGCGGTGATCGTCCCATGAGCGCAGGTTGACAGCCCGAAGGCCAGATGCAGAGCGTTGGCTGGCAGCGGAATGTCGTCGATATAACGGGCGGCACCCGTGACATGCAGCGGGGCCGCGTCATGCGGCTCGGGTTTGCCCATGGTCATGCCAGCACCGCCAGCACATCCGTCTGCACCCCGGCCAGGTCATGGAAATACCGGGTCAGCAGGTTCTGTGCCGTGGTCAGCCGGTAGGCGGCAGAGGCGCGCATGTCGGTCAGTGGCTGGAAGTCGTCGGCAAAGCGCGGCAGGGCGGCCAGAACGGTCGCCTCGGTCCAGGGCTGTCCGGTCAGGGCCGTCTCGACGGCGGCGGCACGTTTCGGGATACCCGCCATGCCGCCAAAGGCGATGCGGGCGGAGGTGACGAGGCCACCATCGACCGTGACGTTGAAACAGCCGCAGACCGCCGAGATATCCTGATCGAACCGCTTGCTCAGCTTGTAGCAGCGCAAGGCAGCGGCGTGTCGGGGGATCGTCATCGCCTCGACGAACTCGCCCGGCTGACGATCCTGCTGGCGGTAGGCCAGAAAGAACGCCTCCAGCGGCATCGACCGGCGCACATCGCCGCGCCGCAGATGGAGGGTGGCGCCAAGTGCGATCAGCGCCGGGGGGCCGTCGCCGATGGGCGAGCCGTTGGCGATGTTGCCGCCGATGGTGGCCGCGTTGCGCACCTGCACGCTGCCATAGCGGCGCAGCAGCTCGGCAAAGGACGGATGCAGGGGGGCCATGGCCTGCGCCAGCGTTTCGATGGTGACGGCCGCACCGATGCGCAGATGCTCGCCCTCGGCCGTGATCTGCGCAAGGTCGGGGATGCCGTTCAGGAAGGCCACCACCGGCAGGTCGCGGAGTTGCTTGGTAACCCAGAGCCCGACATCGGTGGCCCCGGCGATCAGCGTGGCGTCGGGGTGGTGCAGATACCAGTCCGCCAGATCATCGGTGGTTCTGGGTTGATAGCGCGAGGGGGGGCTGTCTGCCCCCCCGCTGGCCTTGCCAGCCCCCCCCGAGGATATTTGCGTCAGACTGAAAGCATCTTCGGTCATCCAGCCGGGGACCGGGGCGGCTTGCGCGGCCTCGGCGGCGCGGATGATCGGGGCGTAGCCGGTGCAGCGGCACAGGTTGCCCGCCAGCGTGGTGTCATGGTCGGTGCGGCCCTGGGCATGGGCACAAGCCATCGAGACGACGAAACCGGGGGTGCAGAAGCCGCACTGGCTGCCATGGTGGTCGATCATCGCCTGCTGGACGGGGTGCAGGGCGCCGCCGGGGCCGGCGATGCCTTCGACGGTGCGCACCGCACGGCCGTCGATCTGCGGCAGAAAGAGGATGCAGGCATTGAGCGCCCGGCTGCCCGATGCGTCGGTGACGATGACGGTGCAGGCGCCACAGTCGCCCTCGTTGCAGCCCTCTTTGGTGCCGCAAAGCCCGCGCGTTTCGCGCAAGTAATCGAGCAGCGTCGCGGTTGCGGGCGCATCGGCGACCTTCACCGGCGCACCGTTGAGCACAAAGGCAATCTCTGCCATGTCAAACCCTGCCGCAGTCTCCCTTTTGTTCCCGGACCTGGGGCCACCCGATGCGGCGGAAAACGACCCCGGTCCCTTGGGCTTTGCACCCTTTGATCGGGACTGATGAAGCCACCTGCCCCCCTCATCTGGCAAGAAGAACTTTTCGGCGGCGATTGGAAGCAGTTTCGCGTTTTGCCGAAGAAAGCATCCGGGCTTTCGCCGGGCCTGCCGCTTGGATAGGCTGGTGGACATGTCGAATGCCCCCCGATTCATCCATCTGCGTGTGCACACCGAGCATTCCCTGCTGGAAGGGGCTGTGCCGGTCAAGGACCTGATCAAGCTGTGTGTGGCGGCGTCGATGCCCGCCGTGGCGGTCACCGATACCAACAACATGTTCGCCGCGCTGGAGTTTTCGGTGACGGCGCTGGCGGCGGGGGTGCAGCCGATCGTGGGCTGTCAGGTGACGCTGGCGCAGGATGCGGCCGGGCCTGGCGAAAAACTGCGGCCGGGCGCGCCGGTGGTGCTGCTGGCGCAGTCCGAGGCCGGCTACATGAACCTGATGAAGCTGAACTCGTGCCTTTACATCGACAAGGGCGGGGCGCTGCCGCAGGTGACGGTGGCGGAACTGGAGCGGCATGCGGGCGGGTTGATCTGTCTGACCGGCGGGCCGGAGGGCCCCGTTGCGAGACAGATCGCGGCCGGGCAGGGGGCCAAGGCGCGGGCGCTGGTCGAACGGTTGGCGGCGGCGTTTCCGGACCGGTTGTATGTGGAACTGCAGCGGCATCCGGGCGAGGGCGGGCGGCTGCCCGAGGCCGAGGCGGCGTCCGAGCGGGGTCTGGTCGAGATGGCCTATGACCTTGGCCTGCCGCTGGTCGCGACCAACGATGTCTATTTCCCCAAGGCCAGCATGTATGAAGCGCATGATGCGCTGATCTGCATTGCCGAGGGGGCCTATGTCGATCAGCAGCAGCCGCGCCGCCGTCTGACACCGCAGCATTACTTCAAGTCGGAATCCGAGATGTGTGCGCTGTTCGCCGATCTGCCCGAGGCGCTGCAGACCACGGTGGAAATTGCCCGCCGCTGCGCCTTTGCCGCGTTCAAGCGCAATCCGATCCTGCCGAAATTCGCCGATGACGAGGTGAACGAGCTGCGCCGTCAGGCCAACGCCGGGCTGGCAATGCGGCTGGCGGTCATTCCGCATGCGGTGAGCGTGCCCGAATATCAGGCCCGGCTGGATTTCGAGTTGGGCATCATCGGACAGATGGGCTTTCCGGGCTATTTCCTGATCGTGGCCGATTTCATCAAATGGGCCAAGGATCGGGGCATTCCCGTCGGGCCGGGCCGGGGGTCGGGGGCGGGGTCGCTGGTGGCCTATGCGCTGACCATCACCGATCTGGACCCTTTGCGCTATGCCTTGCTGTTCGAACGCTTTCTGAACCCCGAGCGGGTTTCGATGCCCGACTTCGACATCGACTTCTGCATGGACCGGCGCGAGGAGGTGATTTCCTACGTTCAGGCCAAATATGGCCGCGACAAGGTGGGGCAGATCATCACCTTTGGTGCGCTGCTGTCGAGGGCCGCGGTGCGCGATGTGGGGCGGGTGCTGCAGATGCCCTATGGGCAGATCGACCGGCTGTCGAAGATGATTCCGGTGGAAGGGGTCAAGCCCGTCAGCATCACCAAGGCGCTGGCCGACGAGCCGCGGCTGCGTGAGGCGGCGAAAGAGGAAGTGGTCAAGCGTCTGCTGGACTATGGCCAGCAGATCGAGGGTCTGTTGCGCAACGCATCGACCCATGCCGCCGGGGTGGTGATCGGCGACCGGCCGCTGGACGAGCTGGTGCCGCTGTATCAGGACCCGCGGTCGGACATGCCCGCGACCCAGTTCAACATGAAATGGGTCGAGGCGGCGGGGCTGGTGAAGTTCGACTTTCTGGGGCTCAAGACCCTGACGGTGATCCAGAACGCGCTGGACCTGCTGAAGCGGCGGGGGGTGGTGGTCGACATCAGCCTGATCCCGCTGGACGACAAGGCAAGCTACGAACTGTATGCGGCTGCCAAGACCGTCGCGGTGTTCCAGGTCGAATCCACCGGCATGATGGACGCGCTGCGCCGGATGAAGCCGACCTGCATCGAGGATATCGTGGCGCTGGTCGCGCTGTATCGCCCCGGCCCGATGGAGAATATCCCGACCTATTGCGAGGTGAAGAACGGGTTGCGCGACCTGGAATCGATCCACCCGACCATCGACCATATCCTGGCCGAGACGCAGGGCATCATCGTCTATCAGGAACAGGTGATGCAGATCGCGCAGGTCATGGCGGGGTATTCCCTCGGCGGGGCCGACCTGCTGCGCCGGGCGATGGGCAAGAAAATTGCCGAGGAAATGGCCAAGGAGCGGCCCAAATTCGTGGCAGGGGCGGCTGCCACGCATGGGGTTCCGGCGGCCAAGGCCGGCGAAGTCTTTGACCTGCTTGAGAAGTTCGCGAACTACGGTTTCAACAAATCGCACGCGGCGGCCTATGCGGTGGTCAGCTATCAGACGGCGTACCTCAAGGCCAACCATCCGGTCGAATTCATGGCGGCGGTGATGAACTGCGACATGCACCTGACCGACAAGCTGGCGGTCTACAAGCGCGAGGTCGACAAGCTGGGCATCCGCACCGTCGCGCCCTGCGTCAATGCCTCGGAGGCGATGTTTTCGGTGCGCGACGGGGCGGTTGTCTATGGCCTTGGTGCGCTGAAAGGCGTGGGGGCCGAGGCGATGCGCGGCATCGTCGCGGCGCGGGGCGATCGGCCCTTCGTCTCGCTGTTCGATCTGGCGCGCCGTGTCGATCTCAAACGCATCGGCAAGCGCCCGATGGAGATGCTGGCGCGGGCGGGTGCGTTCGACGTGCTGGACCCCAACCGGGCGCGGGTGTTCGGCGCGCTGGATGCGTTGGGCGCCTATGCGTCCGCCATCCACGGGGCCAAGGTTTCGGCGCAGGTGTCGCTGTTCGGCGAGGCGGGCGCCGATATTCCCGAGCCGCGCATTCTGGGCCGGGATGACTGGCTGCCGGTCGAACGGTTGGGCCATGAACATCAGGCGATCGGGTTCTACCTGTCGGGTCATCCGCTTGACGACTATATGGGTCCGCTGAAACGCCGCGATGTCAAGACCTTGGCCGAAATCACCCGTCTGGCCGAACGCGGGCCGCTGATTGCCAGACTGGCAGGGTCGGTGGGGGCAAGGCAGGAACGAAAATCGGCCAAGGGCAACCGGTTTGCCTTCGTGTCGATGTCCGACCCCACGGGGCTATACGAGGTCACCGTGTTTTCCGACGTGCTTGAGGCGTCCCGCGCCTTTCTGGAGCCGGGCAGCAATGTGGTGATGACCGTCAAGGCAGAGCTTGAGGGTGAAACGCTCAAACTGCTGGCGAATGCCATTGAACCGATTGACAAGGTGGCCGATCAGGCCGGTGCCAGCGACCTGCGGATTTACCTGAACCGGCCCGAGGCGGTTGCATCGGTCGCCTTGCTGCTGGGCAAGCTGGAAGGCCGCAACCGCGCGCAGATCACGCTGTGCGTTGCCGATGCGGCGGGTCAGGAAATTGACCTTGCGCTGCCGCAAACCTACCCGGTGACGCCGCAGATCAAGGGCGCGATCAAGGCGATTGCCGGTGTGGTCCTGGTGGAAGAGGTCTAGAGGCCGAGTTTTCGCGTCAGCGCCCCAAGGATCGGGCCCGCCTGCGTCCAATCGGCGGTCAGCGATCTGAACAGCGTCGCCTGACTGGCATGAATGACCGAATCCGTCAGCATCTTCAGATGATTGTCGCGCAAGGTGGCCCCCGACGAGGTGATGTCGGCAATCGCCTCGGCGGTCAGGTTCTTGACCGAGCCCTCGGTCGCGCCCTGGCTGTCGACCAGTTGGTAGTCAGCCACCTCGCGGTCGGTCAGAAACTCTCGCACCAACCGGTGATATTTGGTGGCGATGCGCAGGCGAAACCCGTGCGTGGCCCGAAAGGCGGCGGCGGCGGCATCAAGGTCGTCGACGGTTTCCACGTCGACCCAAGCCGCGGGCACGGCGATGATCAGGTCGGCGTGGCCGAACCCCAATGGGGCAAGCTCTGCCACCTGGGTTTCCCAATCGGCCAGCTTGTCGCGCACCAGATCGCTGCCGGTGACGCCCAGATGGATGCGGCCCGCGGCCAGTTCCCGCGCAATCTCTCCGGCGGACAGCAAGACAAGGTCGATGCCGTCAAACCCGTCGACAGCCCCCGCATATTCGCGTTCGGCGCCGGTCTGGCGCATGGTGACGCCGCGCGCGCCGAACCAGTCAAAGGTCTGCTCCATCAGCCGTCCCTTCGACGGCACCCCGAGTTTCAGCATGACATGGCCTCTCTCAGGGCCGCGACGAGTGCGGGGCGGATGACGCCGCCGATGGCCGGAATCGACGCGCCCGCGCCCAGAACGGCCGTCAGCGCATCATACCGCCCGCCGCTGGCCACTGGCGGCATATCGGGCAAGCCATGGAAACTGAACACGAAACCGTCGTAGTATTCCAGCGTGGTGCGGCCGTGGCTGGCCTCGAACGGCAGGGTGACCACGTCGATGCCCCGGGCCGACAGCGCATCAAGCCGGGCGGCAAACCGGTCAACAGCGGGGGCGATGGCCGGCAGCAGTGGCTGGATGCCGCGCAGGTGGGCAAGGGCTGCGGCGGCGGGGGCCTGCAATGTCAGCAGGTCATAAAGCAACGCAGCCTCGGGGGCGCACAAGGCGGGGGTGTCGGCGTCGGCCAGCAGGGCCTGCGTGCGTGCGGCAATCTCGGCCTCGTCCCGCAAACCGACAAGCGGGGCCGCACCGGCCGGTTGGCGCAGGCGGGCCAGCAGGGTATCGCGGTTGGCAGGGGCGCGGCCGGAAAACCGGTCGAGCAGCGCGCGAAACCTGCGGGGCCGCCAGATGTGGCGCAGCAGGGCGGATTTCCGCGCCTCGGTGGTCGAAAGACCCCGGACGGCGGCCATCAGGATGCCGATGTCGCCGGTTGCCGCGCGCAGGTTGAGGTCGGCAAGCAGGTTTGAAAACAGCGAAAACACTTCGGCGTCGGCGGCTTCGGGCGAGCGGCGGTCGAACACCTCGAACCCGACCTGCAGGTATTCCGACGCGCGGTTGCCGCGGTGCTGCTGTTTGCGAAACACCTCGCCGCAATAGCAATAACGCGCCGGGTCGGCGCCGTGGGCCATGTGGGCCTGCACCACCGGCACGGTGAAGTCGGGGCGCAGCATCATCTCTCCGCGCAACGGATCGTGGGTTGTGTAGGCGCGGGCGCGGATGTCTTCGCCGTAGAGATCTAGAAGGATTTCAGCGGGTTGCAGAATATCGGTGTCGATGGCAACCGCGCCCGCTGCCTGAAAGGCGGCAAACAGCCGGTCAGCCTCGGCACGGATCGCGGGTGTCATCGGCCAAGCATCTTGCGGACTTCGGCCACCAGATCGGCACGCCGAATTTCCACCTGCGCGGGGCGGTTCTTCCACTCCTCCAGCGACGCCTCTTCGGCAATCTGCGCGCCAAGGATCAGGTCCTTGAGGATCACGCTGCTCTGTTCGGCTTCGGTGGCGCCCTGGATCACCGCAATCGGGCTGCGGCGTTTGTCGGCGTATTTCAACTGGTTGCCAAAGTTCTTGGGGTTGCCCAGATAACATTCGGCGCGGATGCCGGCTTGGCGCAACTCACCCGCCATCGCCATGTAATCGGCCATGCGGTCGCGGTCCATCACCGTGACCACGACCGGTCCGCCGGTGTCGGCGGTGCCGCGGCCTTTGGCGCGCAGGGCGGCGAGCAGGCGGTCAACCCCGATGGAAATGCCGGTGGCGGGCACGGATTGGCCGGTGAAGCGTTTGACAAGATCGTCATAGCGCCCGCCGCCCGCCACGCTGCCGAACTGGCGCTTGCGGCCCTTTTCGTCAAGGATTTCAAAGGTCAACTCGGCCTCGTAGACCGGGCCGGTGTAGTAGCCAAGGCCCCGCACGACGCCGGGGTCGATCACGACGCGGTCGGGGCCATAGCCTTGGGCGGCCAGGAGTTCGGCAATCGTTTCAAGTTCTTGCACCCCCTCAAGCCCGATTTCCGACCCGCCGACCAAGGCCCGCAGACGCGCTATGGTTTCGGTGTCTGACCCACGTTTGGCGGTAGTGAAGCCCAGAACAATGTCGATCTGCGCGGCAGCCAGCCCGGCACCCTTGGTAAAGTCGCCGCTTTCGTCCTTTCGGCCTGCGCCAAGCAGGGCGCGCACCCCGTCGTGGCCCAGCCGGTCAATCTTGTCGATCGCGCGCAGCACGATGCCTCGTTCGGTGAAAAAGCGGTCTGGATCAAGCGGGTCGAGCAGGCCCGCGACCTCCATCACGCCGTTCAGAACCTTGCGGTTGTTGATCTTGATCAGGTAGTCGCCGCGAGGGATGCCGACCTGTTCCAGCGCATCGGACAGCATGGCGCAGATTTCGGCGTCGGCGGCCATTGAGGCACTTCCCACCGTGTCGGCATCGCATTGATAAAACTGGCG
>Ga0105047_10015975_pt1 | contig 11801 bp, 6 predicted proteins | sample MAT04_FD_78384 | JGI IMG/M metagenome (GOLD analysis project Ga0105047, IMG submission 78384) | Freshwater microbial communities from Lake Fryxell liftoff mats and glacier meltwater in Antarctica - MAT-04 (megahit assembly) | ecosystem: Environmental > Aquatic > Freshwater > Ice > Liftoff... | reverse complement strand
TGACGGACTTGGAGGCTCGATTGCCGAGTGAGGCGGAGTGGGAGTACGCGGCGCGGGGCGGGACGACGATGCCGTTTTACTGGGGCGGGGAGTTGAACGGGACGCAAGCGAACTGCGACGGCAACTACCCGTATGGCACGAAAGCGTATGGGCCAAACATGAATGCGACGACGGTGGTGGGGAGTTACGCGGGGATGTCGCCGCACCCGTGGGGCTTGGTAGATGTGATGGGGAACGTGTGGGAGTGGTGCGGGGACTGGTACGAATCGTACCCCGATGGCGAAGCGGTGGACCCGATGGGGCCAGAGGACGGCTCGCTCCGAGTGTGCCGGGGCGGGTGCTGGGGCAGCCTCGCCAGGTACTGCCGCTCGGCGTTCCGGGACTGGTACGCGCCGGGCTACCGGGATGGCCACCTGGGCTTTCGACTCGCCGTAGTTCCGTCTGGTCAATAGCCGGCAGGCGGCGGAGCCGCGGTCTTGTCTTGGCGAGCGGAGCGAGCGTGGCCCCGGAGCGGAGAGGCGGAGCCGGAGCGGAGGTGGCCGGGGTTGAGGGGCGTAGCCCCTCACGAAAAAAAATTGACCTCGGCCAATGTTGGCCGAGGTCTTGAAGAACGGTCGCTCATGCGCGACTATTACCCCAGCAACTTCTCGATGACTTTGCCTTCGCGGAAGAGTTGCACCGGGCGGCCGGTGGGGGTTTGCATCTCCGTGTTCGAGGCGATGCCGAGTTGCTTGAAGATGGTGGACGACACGTCGTCCGGGGTGCAGGCGTCCACGTTCGGGGCCATGCCGCTCGCGTCGGTGCTGCCGTGGACGTAGCCGCGCTTCAAGCCGCCGCCGGCCAGCACGCAGGCCATGCTCCGCGCCCAGTGGTCGCGGCCGGCGTTCTTGTTGATCTTCGGGGTGCGGCCGAACTCGCCGGCGCACATGACGATGGTGCTGTCCAGCATCCCGCGCTGGTCCAGGTCGGCGATGAGCGCGGCCAGCGGGCTGTCCAGGTTCGGGATGAGCCGGGTCTTGTGGGCGTCGAACGTCTTGCCGTGGGTGTCCCAGCCGCCGAGGCCGACGGTGACGAACCGGACGCCGGCTTCCACCAACCGGCGGGCCGCGAGGCACGCGCTGGCGATGGGGCCGGTGCCGTAGCTGTCGCGGACGGCGGCCGACTCCTCACCCAGATTGAACGCCTTCTTGGTCCGATCCGACCGCAGGATGTCCAGCGCCTGCTTGTGGAAGGTGTCCAGCCCTTCGACGAGGTCGTTGTTCTGGTCCACCGCCCGGAACCCGTTGTCGAACGAGTTGAGCAGTTGGTTCCGCTTGTCCAGGTCTTCCAGGCTGATGCCGTTGGGCAGGGTGATCCCCCGCAGGCGGAAGGCCGCGCCGGCGTCCCCCTTGGCCTTCGGGTTCACCTTGCCGTTGCCCTCGATGCTGAACGGGCTGTAGCTGGTGCCCAGGTAGCCCGCGCCGCCGGCCGCCCCGCCCCGCAGGTCTTGGAAGGTGACGTAGGGCGGGATGCCGCTGGGGGTGGACAGCAGCTTCGCGCCGAGGCTGCCCATCGACGGGTATTGCAGGGCGGCGGTCGGCTTGTTGCCGGTGGTCATGAACACCGTGGCCGGGCCGTGGCTGGGGATGGTGTGGTACAGCGACCGCACCACGCTCACTTTGTCCGCCACGCCGGCCATCTTCGTCAGCGTCTCGGCGAACTGCATGCCCTTGGCTTTGGTGTCGATCGACTTGAACTCGCCGCGGATACCTTCCGGGGCGTCCGGCTTGTTGTCCCACATGTCGATGGTGGCCGGGCCGCCGGCCAGCCACACCAGGATGACGCTCTTGGCCTGGGCCTTCGGGGCGGACGACGACTCCTTGGCCTTGGCTTCGGAGGCGAGCAGCCCCGGCAGGGTCAGGCCGAGGGTGCCGGCGGCCCCGATGGTGAGGAAGTCGCGGCGGTGGAAGCCTTCGCAGTCGGTACGGAACAGCATGGGAGTCTCCAGGGCGGTTGGGGTGGGGGTGGGTCTGGGGTGATATCAGTCGGTCGGTGAACGGCGCGACGTGAGTCCGCCGGTGCGTTTCAGAACCGGCGGACTCACGTCGCGCCGTTCGCCTCGGCTCAGTGATTCAGGATGAACTCCCGCGTGTTGATGAGCGCCCATAGCGTCACCTTCAGCGCTTCGAGTTTGTCGCGCGGGGTCTTGGCTTCGCTCAGGTGCTTCAGGGCGGATTCCTTCTCGGCGGCGGTCGGCAAGCGGGTGAGGGTGCCGAGGAACAGTTCCTCGACGGCCTTCTCGTCGGACAGTTTCTCCTTGAGGATGGTGGCGATGCGGTTGGTTCGGTCGGCCAACTTCTGCTCGATGGCCGGGTCGGTCATGCGGTAGAGAGTCTGCGGCAGGGCGGCCTCGCTGGCCCGCTCGCAGTCGCAGGCGGTGGTGCGGGGCGGTCGGCCGAAGATGCGGAGGACGTAGTTCAGGTTGGCGCTGGCGAGCCGGCTGGACCCGACTTCGGTCATCTTCTTGCCGGTCGGGGCGTCGTTGCCAAACACCTCGTCGGTGCCGATGCCACTGTTCAGCACGTCCACCACCTGTTCGGCCATCAGCGGGCGGATGTAGCCGCGGGCGAAGTTCACCTTGTCGAACTTGTTGGTGGCGTTCGGCGTGGACGTCAGTTGGTAGCTGCGCGTCGTGAGGATGGCGCGTTCGAGCTTCCGGAGATCGTACCCGCTTTCGACGAACTGCTTGGCGAGCAAGTCCAATAGCGGGGCGTTCGTGGGCGGGTTGGCCTGGCTGAAGTCGTCCACCGGGTTCACGAGTCCGACGCCGAAGTAGTGTGCCCACACGCGGTTGACGAAGCTCTTGGCGAAGAACGGGTTCTCGGCGTCGCTCATCCACGCGAACAATTTCGCGCGGGTGTCGGTCCCTTTCTCGTGCGGCAGGTCCGGCCCGCCGAGCGCCTTCGGGGCCACGACGCGGGTGGTCATCGGGATCGGTTGCAGGGCGGGCATCCGGCCGGTGCCGCCGGTGGTGGCGTAGAACATCTCCCGCACCGTCACGATCTGGTTGTTGTTCACCTTGGCCCCGCCCTTGGCGGCTTCTTCCTTCCGCTTCTTGTTCTCGGCGTCGGCGGCTTTCTTCATGTCCGTACTGCTGAACTGATTGTTCACGAACGTGACCGGGGCGAACAGGTTGGCGAACCCCCAGTAGTCGTCTTGCGTCCAGCGGTCGGTCGGGTGCTTGTGACACTGGGCGCACTCCAACCGCACGCCGAGGAACGCGGCGGCGACTTTCTCGCCCCACGCCTCCACCGGCACCCGCTGTTGCCGCCGCCAGAACAGGTCGAGCGTCGGCTTATTCGGGTAGTCGGAGTCGAACCCCTTGCCGCCCGCGTCCGCCACTTTGCCTTTCGGCTGTTTCGGGTCCGGGCGGGTGAAGATCAACGCCTCGTCGAGTTTGTCGGTGTAGGCCAGCCACTCTTCGGGCGACTTCCCGTCGGCGCTGGTGGCGGTCAGGATGTCGCGGACGATCTGGTCATACGGGACGTTGTCCGCCACCCGCTTCCGCAGCCAGTCGTGCCACATCTGGCTCCGCCGGTTGGCCGTCTGTTGCGGGGCTTCCAGCGCCAGGGTGTTGTTGCCGGTGATGTCGCTCAACTTCGTCGCCCACAGCGCGGCGTGCAGCGGGTGTTTCAACAGTTCGTCGATCTTCTTCGCCCGCTTGTCCTTGGACTTGTCCGCCAAAAACGCCCGCGCCTGGTCCGGGGTAGGCAGGATGCCGAGGGTATCAATGGTGATGCGGCGGAGGAATTCGAGGTCGCCGCTCTCGCCCGACGGCACCATGTTCAGCAATTTCAGCTTGGCGAAAATCTCCCGATCCAGCGGGCTCGCGGCGGTCAGGTCCGGGTAACGGAACCCCTTGGCGGACGGGGCCGGCACCAGCACCCGCAGCGCCCGGACGGTGCCGCGATACAACACGCTCAGGCCGGCGTCGCCCGGCTGCCGGGGCGTCAGCAGGCCCGTCGGGGAGACGGCGGCGATGGCGTCGTCGGTGATCTTGAAGTCGCAGAACGGGGTGATGTCTTCGGTGCTGCCGTCGGCGAACTTGGCCGTCACTTTTAGTTGCAAAGGCGTGTCGTTGGCCAACACGGCGAAGTCGCCGGGGGTGACGGTCATGGCCTCGATCTTGCCGCTGCCGGGTGTGTGCGTGGCCCCGTCGGCGATCCACTCGCGGAGGGTGTTGTACACCCACGAGTCCTTGCCGAACCGCACCCCGCCCTCGTGGGGCGTCCGCCCGGCCCCTTTCAGCAGGAACAGGCTGTCGTCCGGCTTCTGAACGTTCACCCGACGGCCGAGGTTGTCGCGGGTGATGGCGGCGTAGTCGAAGTCCGGCTCGAACCCGAACAGCGACAGGCGGAAGCCGTTCTTGCCCTGGAAGCTGCCGTGGCAGTTGCCGGCGTTGCACCCGGCCTTCGACAGCAGCCCCATGACGTGCCGCTCGAAGTCCACGGCTTTTAGGGTGCCGCCACCGGGGAGGGCGACGGGGGTGGCGGAGGCCGTGTGCGAACCCATCGCACAGCCGAACACGGCGAGGAGGGCGAGGCGCTTCATATTGTGGCTGCGAAAAGGTGGTGGGGCCGGCGGGACACCGCCGCAGGAGGCAGCGATGCTGATTCATTAAACCGTCAGGTTGTTTGGAAGTTTCGCCCGTCCCGCCGCACCACGCAAGGGAAAATCGGAAATTCCGCACGGAAAAGTCTTGCCGGCGACTTTTCGGGTCTGTCACGGCCCGTATCCTGTCCAGCCCCCATCATTTCAAGGCCGCGCAACCCAGGGCTGCTCGGGGGTTGAAGATGGGCAAGATATCACCGCGGTGAAATCGTCTCGGATGGACGCGATTGGGGTTTGTGATTGGAAGCCCCCCCAACCGCCGAACTCGCAGCCTTGTTCAGATTGAATCTCTGAGCAGCCTTGCCGCGCAACCCACCTGACGTTGCACGCGATTGGTCCGCTGGTATAGCGTTTGGTTTTCACCGACGCACCCGTTCCGCCTACAATACTCCTATCATGCCCGCGACGGATTTCGACCAACTGGCGTTCGCCCGCTCGGTCCTTCGGGCTGAAGCCGAGGCGGTTCATGCGGTCGCCGAGCGACTGGGGCCGGCCTTCGTAGCGGTGGCGGATGTCCTCGCCGGGTGTCGCGGACGGGTGGCCGTGTGCGGCGTCGGCAAGTCGGCGGACGTCGGCCAGAAGATCGTCGGCACCCTGAACAGCACCGGCACCCGGAGCTATTTACTGGACGCCACCCGCGCGGTCCACGGCGACCTGGGGATGCTGCACCCGGACGACGTGGCCGTGCTGCTCTCTCACAGCGGCGAGAGTGAAGAACTGGTCCGGCTACTCGGCCCGTTAAAAGGGATGGCGGCGGCGGTCGTGGCGGTGTGCGGCAACGGCGGCAGTTCGGTGGCGAAGGCGGCGGACGCGGCGCTCGTGTACGGCCCGATCTCCGAAGCCTGCCCGCTCGCTCTCGCCCCCAGCACCAGCACCACCGTCATGCTTGCGCTCGGCGACGCGCTCGCGTTCACGCTGTCCGAACGCCGGCAGTTCACCGCCGAGCAGTTCGCCCGGTTCCACCCGGCGGGCAGCCTCGGCCGGCAGTTGGCCCCGGTCGAGCGGGTCATGCGGCGGGGCGCGGAGTTGCGGCTCGCGGCCGTCACCGACACCGTCCGCACCGTGTTCGCCAAGGCGCGGCACCACGGCCGGCGAACCGGGGCGGTCATGCTGCTGGCGGCCGACGGCACCCTCGCCGGGCTGTTCACCGATAGCGACCTGGCCCGACTGTTCGAGACCCGCGCGGATGGCGTTTTCGACCGGGCCGTGTCGGAAGTGATGACGACGAACCCGATCACGGTGAACGTGTCCGCCCGGATGAGTGATGTGACGGAGTTGCTGCGGACCCGCAAAATCAGCGAACTGCCGGTGGTGGACGACGCCGGCCGACCGGTCGGGCTACTCGACATCACGGACCTGTTCGGACTGGCCGAAGCTCCGCTGGTTCCCCCCTCCCCCGGCGGGATGGGGTTTGTTTGGAACCCCTCTCCCCTGGGGGAGAGGGGCAGGGGTGAGGGGGAATCGGGTCCGGTCACTGGTGGGCCGGAAACGGGGTTGGATTCGCAAGGATCCCCCTCACCCCTAACCCCTCTCCCACAGGGGAGAGGGGGACCAGCAAAGACACAATCTCCCTTTCCCAAGGAAGTGGGAACCATCCGGGTACTGCCATGACCCCCACCGAGCGACTCACCACGGACTTGATGTTCCGCAAAGCCCCGGACGACATCCGGGAAAAGGCGCTGCGGATCGAGCTGTTGGTGCTGGACGTGGACGGGGTGCTGACCGACGGCAGCCTGTGGTACGCCGACGGAGGAGACGAACTGAAGCGGTTCCACGTCCGCGACGGGTTGGGGCTGAAACTCTGGCGGCAGGCCGGCGGGCGGGCCGCGATCCTGTCCGGGCGAGCGTCCGAGGCCGTCACCCGGCGGGCGAAGGAACTGGGGCTGTACCCGATCATCCAGGGGTGCGACGACAAGGCGGCCGGGCTGGCGAAGCTGCTGGACGAGGCCGAGGTGCCAGCCGACCATGTGTGCGGGATGGGTGACGACCTGCCGGACCTGCCGTTCCTGGCCCGCTGCGGGCTGGCACTCACGGTCGGGGACGCCGCCCCGGAGGTGCGAGCGATGGCCGACCACGTCACCGCCGCGCCGGGCGGCCGGGGGGCGGTGCGGGAGGCGGTCGAGTGGCTGCTGAAGGTGCGCGGCCAGTGGGCCGAAGTGGTGGACCGATACCGGGTCAGCGGATGACCGTCACGAATTGTTTTTGGCGAACGGCGCGGCGTCAGACCGCCGGTGACAACAAGAACCGGCGGGCTGACGCCGCGCCGTTCGCCCGGACACCCGCTGGAGAAGGCCCGTGCTGACGCCCCGCCGATTCCTGCTGTTCATCGCCGCGCTGGGCGGGTTCGCCGTCGCGTACCTGGTGTATAGCCAGGCGCTCGGCGCGGTGGACGGGCTGCCGGCGCTGCCGAACCGGTACCTGACCGAGGCGTCGGGCCAGCCGGTCATCGTCAACCCGCCGGTCCCGCCCATCGACGAATGGCTGACGAAGGCGTTCGGCCCGAACGCGGTCGAAGTGACCGACACCCGCGACACCTACAAGACGCGGTTCCGCAAGCGGGACAGCGGGCTGGCCGTGGCGTGCGGCGGCGTGGACCCGAACGGCACCCCGTTCGTCACCGTCTCGCCGATCAGCCTGGCCCTGTTCGGCCGCCCGTCCACCCAGCCGAAGCCGGGCGAGGTGGACGACATCAGCACGTTCCACGCGGATAAGGCCGTCTTGGAGTTCGACCGCCCCGTCAGCAACCTGCAAGAACTGAACGACAAGGCCACGCTCGTCAGCATCAAACTGATTGCCGATCCGGACCTGGAAACGAAAGTCCCGGACGAACGGCGCGGGCGAATTTGGATCACCAGCAACCAGAAGTCGGCGAACCCGGCCGACCTGCTGCTCATCCGCACCGTCGGCCCGCTCTTCTACGAGGTGCCGCCGGAGAGCGCCCCGCATGACCCGGAAAAGGCGCAAGTCTGGACGGCCGCCCCGGTCGAGGTGTTCGACCGCAAGACGCTCCCCCGCCCGCTGCACGTCACCGCCCCGCGGTCCATCACCACCCCCACCGCCGCCCTGCCTCGCCCGGACGACCTCCGCAAGCAAGGCGCGGTCGCGGACATCCTGCACGGGCTGACGCTCCCCCCGCCGACCGTCGTGGCCGAGGGGCTGAAACTGTACCTGCTGCCAGAAAAGGACAACAAGCGGGGCGGCGTCGGGTACTCCGGCGTCCGCGAGCTGCGGCTCGTGGAGAAGGTGCAAATGAACCTGTGGGTGGAAGGCGGCGGCGGGCTGCCCGGCACCGGGACCGTCACGAAACCGGCCCCCAAGGACGCGAAGGAACTGGCCGCGAAGCCCATCGATCCGGCCCTCGACGCGATGCGGATGAACCCGACCCAGGCGCTGACGGCCGCGTTCGGCGGCGGGCTGGACGGCATCGCCATCGCCGAACGGCTCGCGCGGAAGAGCCTGCTGCTGGTCGAGACGCCCGGCCCGTTCCGCTACAGTTTGGAAGAGGCCGTCGCCACCTTCGATGTCGCGCCGCACGCGCCGGCGAACGGGCCGAACGTGGTGTCCGTCACCCGCCTGCCGGCGGACGGGCCGAGCGATAACCTGTTCTGCTCCCGCCTGCGGTTGGACCTGACCCGGCCGAACGACGGCGCGGCGAGCGCGGACAAGAAGGACGGCAAAGCCGAAAAGCCGGTCGCCGCCGACACCCGCGACGGGGGCCTGTCGCTTCGCAAGCTGACCGCCACCGGCCCGCGCGTGTACATCGCCGTGGCGTCCGAGCAGTTCACCGCGCAAGGCACCGAACTGACCCACGAGCAAGACCCACTGACGAAGGTGACGACGACCACCCTCATCGGCTCGCCGGTGTTCGCCGACCGCGCGAACAGCCAATTGCGGGCCGGCGACGCGACCAAGCCCGGTCGGGTCGAGATCGTCTCCACCGACGCCCCGCCGGGGGCCAAGCCGGGCCGCCGGTCGGCCGTCACCGTGCGCGGGCCGGGCGAAGTCAAGATGTTCGACGCCGAAGCCGGCCGCAGCACCGGCCAGGCCAGTTGGGGGACGCGACTGGTTCAAGAGAAAGTGACGCTCGGCGATTTGGAGTTGGACCGACTCACCTTTGAAGGCGGGGGCACCTTCGCCGACATCGAGGGCGACATGCGGCTGTCCGCCGACAAGTTGCGGCTGTGGCTGACGGAGCGAACCGCCGCGCCGAAACCCGCCGGGGCGAAGGCGGATCGCGCGCCGGCCATCGTCCCGCACTCGCTCATCGGCGACGGTAACGTGGACGCCAAGTCGCCGGACATGATCGTCCGCCACACGGACAAACTGACGGTCTGGTTCCGCGACATCCCGCCCCCCAAGCCGGAACCGGTCGCCCCCGCCCCGCCGCCGCCGGTCGTGGCCGCCAAGCCGGAGCCGGTCGTCGGGCCGAGACTGCCCGCCCCGCCGGGACCGCCGAAAATCGAACCGGTGCCGGAGGTCGCGCCGCTTCAACCGGCCCAACCGCCGCCCAACCCGATTCACCTGTCCGCCCGCGTGGTCGAGACGTGGGTCACGCGGTACCCGTTGCCCCCGACTCCGCCCGATCAGGCCAAGTTGCGACCGGCCGGCCGACCCGCCGGGCAAAGCGGACTCAAGTACGAACTCGAACGCGCCCGGTGCGAGGACCGCGTCGTCGTTCACCAAGACCCGGACCCCACCGACCCGGCCAAGCCGCCGACCGGTCTGGACATCGTGTCGGCCACGCTGAACCTGGATCAGTCGTCGCGGGGCGGCCTTCTCACCGTCACCGGCACCCCGACCGACCCGGCCGAGGTGACGTTCGAGGACACCAAAATCTTCGGCCCGACGGTCGTCATCGACCAGCCGAACAACGCCGTGCGGGTGGCCGGGCGAGGCAAGTTGAAGATGCTCGGCGGGGCGGACCTGACCAACACCGGCGGCGACCCCGCGCGGCCGTCGAATCTGGACGTGACGTGGGCCACCAGCATGAGGTTCCAGGGGGCGAAGTCGTTCGCCGAGTTCGTCGGCACCGTGGTGGCGACGCAGTTGACGAACTCCGCCCCGCCGCCCGTCGGCCGGCCCGCGGCGAAAGGGGCCGAAGCGATCCCCACCACCACCCGCGCCACCCTGATGGGCCACCGGCTGGACCTGACCTTCGACCGCCCGGTGTACTTCAACCAGACCCGCCGCGCCGACCGCAACCGACCGGCGGGCAACGGCCGCGCCGAGCGGCCGAAGGTCCGCACGGTGGCCGTCACCACCATTCCGGACGACGAAATCCGGCAGGCGGCGGACAAACTGCGGAAGGAAGTGATGTTCGTCGAGGAGGTGTTCGACGCGGCGAACAAGAACCGGTACGTCCGCGCGCGGGTGCTTCGCGCCGGACAGATCGACCTGGCCATTCGCGACAAGGACTTGGACCTGCTGGCCAGCGGCCCCGGCGAACTCCGCCTGATGCAACCGCCGGAGAACGCCAAGCCGGAGGACAAGAAAGAGACCAAGCTGACGGTCGTCACGTTCGGCAGCCGGATGGTCGGCCGCGACCGGGGCGGGGTGTACCGGGAGGCGAAGTTCGACGGCTACTCGCGGGTGGCGCAAATCCCGACCGACAAACTCACCTTCGACGTGCGGTGGCACGCCCTGCCGGCGGAGGCGAACCGGCTGGAGTGCGACGACCTGCTGACCGTGTCCAGCACGCAGGCCTCGAAGGACGGCCCCGTCACCCAGCGGATGACCGCCGTCGGCAACGCCCAGTTCCGCAACAAGGACTACCGCGGGTTCGGCGGCACCATCGCCGACGACGGGGACAAGATCATCTTCGACGGCACCCGCGCGCGGCCGGCCCAGATGTACAGCACGAAATCGGCCGTGAACGACCGCCCCAGCCACACCGCCGAACAGATCCAGTACCACCGCGACGGGTCCATCAGCACGAAAGGATCGTCCGGCGGCACCATCATCACCAACCCCGGCCGCTGACCACGGGCCGCCGGATCATGCCCCACACCACTCCCGACCCGATCCCGTGGTGGCTGGTGCCGAACGTCCTCGCCCTGGACGCCCCGCTGGTGGCGGTGGCGTGGCAGCGGTTCCTGGCCGGCCGTTTCGGCGTCGCGGTGCCCGCGGCGGCCGCCGTCGCGCTGGCGGCCGTCGTGTGGGCCGTGTACCTCGCCGACCGCTACCTGGACGCGCGACGGGGCGCGACGGACGCCGACCGGCACCACCTCGCCGCCCGATATCCGCTCGCGTTCGCCGGCGGTTTCCTGCTCGCCGTCGGCGCGGCGACGGTCGCCGCGTTCCGCCTGCCCGACGGGTACACCCGCGCGGGCCTCGTCGTCGGTTGCGGGGTCGTCGGGTATCTGGCACTCGTCCATTTGCTGGTCGGGTGGGGGAAACGACTACCGGGGGCGAAGGAACTGCTCGTCGGCATCGGCTTCGCCGCCGGGGTCGGCATCCCGCTCGCCGTCGGCGACCCGCCCGCCTCCGCCTGGCTGCCGTCGGTCGTCGCGTTCGGCGGCCTCTGCTGGCTGAACTGCCGGCTCATCGACCGCTGGGAAACTGTTGGCCCCGCCCGCGCGATGGGGACCGACGCCGCGCTCGGCGCGGCGCTGGCGGCGGCTTCGATCGTCCTTCCGCTGACAGTCGGTCTCGCCATTGCCGTCGCCGTCGCCGGCTTGTTCCTCGTTCACGGCTGCTTCCGGCATCGCCCCCGTGCGGCGCGGGTTCTCGCGGACGTGGTGCTGCTCACGCCGCTGCTGATGTGGGCCGTCCCGTGACCCCACCCCGCTTCGACTGGCTGGCCCCGCACTACGCCTGGGTGGAACGGCTCACCTACGGCGGGTGGCTGCACCGCTGCCGCACGGCTTTACTCGGCGAACTGACCGACGCCCGGCGGGTGCTGATCCTCGGCGAAGGCGACGGCCGCTTCCTCGCGGACTTTTTGAAAGCCAACCCGGTTGCGACCGTGGACGTGATCGACGCCAGCGCGGGCATGGTGGCCCTCGCCCGGCAACGGCTTCGCCGGGTGCCCGGTGCGGCCGACCGAGTGTCGTGGCACGTCGCCGACGCGCGGCGGTTCGACTTTCCGCCGGCGGGCTACGATCTCATCGTGACGAACTTCTTCCTGGACTGCTTCCCGGCGTCGGAGTTGG
>Ga0105047_10015974_pt1 | contig 11801 bp, 8 predicted proteins | sample MAT04_FD_78384 | JGI IMG/M metagenome (GOLD analysis project Ga0105047, IMG submission 78384) | Freshwater microbial communities from Lake Fryxell liftoff mats and glacier meltwater in Antarctica - MAT-04 (megahit assembly) | ecosystem: Environmental > Aquatic > Freshwater > Ice > Liftoff... | reverse complement strand
CTTTTCCACGGACACTGACGGGGAAGCGCTGACGGACTTCTTGGACTTAGCGGACATGTGACGTTCTCCTCACGGGATAGAATACTCTCCATTTCCCGCGCCCACGAATCGTGGGGAAGTCCAAAGTTCATACTTCTGCAAGCAATAGGCGATGAGCCTCTTCCCAATCCGTTCAAACTTGCGGTGTTCGTTCAGGAGTTCATCAATCGAGAGGTAGACTCCCTCTTTGAAGATCTGAACGAAGTTTTCCCCATCTGGAGATCTTGCAAAATCATAGAAGTCGTCTGAGGTGCTGTCGGTTTGACGGACAGTCCAACTCCTTAGACCGGTGATCAATTGGAGTATCTCTGCACGAAGTCCACTACCCAATGGGTAACCCAAATGGGCACTTGCTCCTGCTCCAAGAAGCAATGTTGTTGGCTGGGTAATCATTGCGGCATTCTCACCACTGTTGCCAACGACTTCAACGCAGAGTGAAGTCTCATTACTGTCTGGACTGCAAAGAGCGATGAAGTCCAATTGCACGCTTTTTTTGCCTTTGATATCGTCGCATGTCGTGCAAATACGGTGCGACCACGATTCAGGCGTGATCGTAAGTCGTTGAGATGACGAGACAACGAGCAAAGAGAAAAGCGGATTGCTAATCCGGTAATCGTGAAAACGATTCGGGGGTTCGAATCCCCCCCTTTCCGCTTTTTTGTATTGAATTGGTATGTGGGTATTTCCAGCCGCTGTTAGAGAATGAGGGTTTGGTAATTGACGTATCGCTGATGGCGATTGGTCAGAGGGAATGAGCTGGAGAGCTTACGCGCTCAAGGCTGATTACTGACGGCTGACAGGTCCCCCTCCCGACCCATCGGAGTGCGTTTACATCCCCGTAACCACATGCCAGAATTGAACTTCACAACGAGGTATCACCTCAACCATATTCACCGAAACTGTGAGTGGCTCTATGCAGCGCTTCATTGCCATGTTGACCGTCGTCGGTCTGTCATTGGGTTTGTCAGGGGTGGTGCGAGCTGAGGCTCCGTTAACGGTGAATCCGGGCGACAAGATCGTCGTCATGGGGAATACATTCGCCGAGCGGATGTCGTTCTTTGGGCATTACGAAACACGACTGCATGCCCGTTATCCTGCGCACAAGCTGGTCTTTCGCAACCTGGGTTGGTCTGCAGACGAGGTGGCACTGCGCCCCCGGCAGCAGGCGTTCGAGGATCATGGCCATCGCCTGGAAGACCATAAACCGCAAGTCATCATCGCTGCGTTTGGCTTTAATGAATCGTTCGGGGGCGAAAAGGGCCTGTCGAAGTTCGAGCAAGAACTGACCGACTTCATCAAGACCACCACAACCACCAGCTATGACGGAAAAGCTCCGCCGCGTCTCGTGTTGCTCTCTCCGATTGCCAATGAAGACCGCACCGATCGCAAGATCCTGGCAGGGACCTGGAACAACGCGCGACTGGAAATGTACACAGCTGCGATGCAAAAGATTGCAGCCGCGAACAAGGTGGCCTGTATCGACCTGTTTCATCCGACACAGAAGCTGTTCGCAGAGTCGGCTGCAGCGAAGCAGTTTCTCACGATCAACGGAGTGCATCTGAGTGATGCCGGATATGCCCGCCTGGCTCCGATCATGGACGAAGCTCTGAGCGGCGCGGCGACGGCCCCGAAGTGCAACCTGGAAAAACTTCACGCGGAAGTCCAGGAAAAGAACAAGCAGTTCTACTATGACTACCGCGCGGTCAACGGCTGCTACATCTATGGGCAGCGTAAGACTCCGTTCGGCGTCGAGAACTTCCCCACCGAGTTCGCCAAGTTGCGAAAGATGATCGAAGTTCGCGATGGCCGGATCTGGCAGGTCGCCCAGGGAGGGACACCGCCTCAGCATATCAACGACAGTGGCACCGGTGATTTCGTCAACACGACGACGAATTTCAAGACGGAAGTTCACCTGACCTCACCGGAAGAAGCGAAGGCCAGCTTCACCCTGCCTCCGGATTTCGAGATTTCGCTGTTCGCCAGCGAAGTCGAGTTCCCGGACCTCAAAGACCCGGTCGCAATCACGTTCGACAAGAAGGGGCGGCTGTGGGTCACCACGAATCCGTCCTACCCTCAGTACCTTCCGGGGACGCCTCCCGATGACAAGATCCTGATCTTGGAAGACGCCAACCGTGATGGAAAGGCTGACAAGCAGACGGTTTTCGCGCGGGGTCTGCATCTGCCGATCGGGATCGAACTGGCGGACGGAGGTGCCTATGTCTCTCTCCAGCCGAATCTGCATTTTCTGAAAGACACGGACGGCGACGATGTCGCCGATGTGAACGATGTCATCCTGCACGGCTTCGACACCGCCGACTCGCACCACTCGATCAGTGCGTTCGAAGGCGGCCCCGGCGGTGAGATGTACTTCCAGGAAGGAACATTCCACTTCTCGCAAGTCGAAACACCTTACGGACCACAACGCGTCAAGAACGCGGGCGTGTTCCGTTACGAACCCAAGACCGAGAAGTTGAGCGTCTTTGTCTCTTACGGCTTCGCGAACCCATGGGGCCACTGTTTTGATGACTGGGGCCAGGACTTTGTGGCCGATGCATCGGGCGGTGCCAACTACTTCGCAGCTGCGTTTTCGGGTGACCTCGATTACCCGAGGAAGCACCCGAGCCTGAAGGAGTTCCTCGTGAAGCAGTGGCGGCCCACCAGCGGTTGCGAGATCGTGGCGAGCCGACACTTTCCGGAGGAGATGCAAGGGGACTTCCTGATCAACAATTGCATCGGATTCCAGGGCACGCTCCAGTACCGCTTCAAGAAGGACGAGAAGCCATACTCCGGTTTCGCAGCTGACCCGGTCGAGCCGCTGGTCCGGTCATCCGACCCGAACTACCGGCCCGTTGACCTGGTGCTGGGGCCTGACGGAGCGTTGTACATCGCGGACTGGTTCAACCCGTTGGTCGGGCATATGCAGCACTCGTTGCGAGATCCGAACCGCGACCATGTCCACGGACGAATCTGGCGAGTGACTCACAAGAAGCGTCCGCTGGTTGAACCCGCTCAGATCGTAGGGGCTTCGATTGAGCAGTTGCTCAAGACTCTCGAAATCCAGACGACGCCTGAACTGCGTACGCGTGAGAAGGCCCGCCTGGAACTGCGTGAACGCGACGAGGCCGAAGTCGTGGCTGCGGTCGACAAGTGGGCTGCGGCTCAGACGGGCGAAGACAGTTCGACGCAGCACAACCTGCTCGAAGCGTTGTGGGTGAAACAGCAGCATGATGTGGTCGACGTGCCACTGCTTAAGCGGGCACTCGCCTCCAAGGAGCCCAAGGTCCGGGCAGCGGCGACACGCGTGCTCTGTTACCAGCGAGACCGAGTCCCGGAAGTGCTGACAGTGCTCGAGACCCTGGTCAATGACGAACATCCACGGGTCCGCCTGGAAGCGGTCCGGGCACTCAGTTTCTTCGACAGCCAAGCTGCTCTCGATGTCGCGATTCAGTCGCTAATCCACGAGCAGGATGACTATCTGGAATACGTGTTGAAGGAAACGACGACGACGTTGGATGAACGGATCAAGCGGGGAGAAAACTCAGGGAAGTAGCGAGTGATCCGTTGTCAGTGCGGAGTTGCCATTGACACTCTCACTGACAACTGAAGACTGACCACTTCGATTCGGAGCTATAAATGCAAAACCGAGAAATCCTCATTGGCGTCACTGGCGGAATCGCTGCCTACAAGACAGCTGATCTCGTGAGCAAGCTCGTGCAGTCCGGGGCACGTGTGTCGGTCGTGATGACGGCTGCGGCGAAGCAGTTCATCGGGGCGACGACGTTTGAAGCACTGACGGGTCGTCCGGTTTATGAGAGCATTTTCGTTCCCCAGGAACATCACCTGGGCGAGCATATCGGACTGGCCCGGCAGGCTGAGCTGTATGTGATTGCTCCCGCCAGTGCCGACTGCCTGCACAAGTTGGCGCAGGGGGCGGCGGACGATCTGGTGAGCTTGCTCGCACTCACCACGACCTGCCCGGTTTTGCTGGCTCCCGCGATGAACAACGAGATGTGGATCAAGCCCTCTGTGCAACGGAACGTGGCTCAAATCCAAGCCGACGGATTGCACACGATCGGCCCGCAGGAGGGGTGGCTCAGCTGCGGAGCGACGGGTCCGGGCCGGATGGCGGAACCGGCGGACATTGTGGAAGCCTGCCGGAAATTACTACTCCGATAGTCGGGTGCAGAAGCCACCCAGGATTGAAGCTATCCAGGCAGTCGCCTTTCGTGGAGCGAAAGGCGACTGTCCCTGGAAATACGGAAAACGATTGACCTAGCGTCCCACTCGACTAGCATGATGAGTTGGCGCCAGCCCTCCAGCCGAGTCCATCCCATGCAACCGAACAAAAAGCCACGAATTCACCTTGATGGAGACATCACCATCGTGGAATTTGGAGACGAGTTTGAGCACCTCGGCGAGGATGTGATGCCCACGGTGGCCGCCGAGGTTGATGCGGCAGGACAGGCCTCCGTTCCGAAAGTGTTGCTCGATTTGACGAGTGTGAAGTTCTTTGGATCGTCGTTCATCGAGGTGCTGTACCGACTGTGGAAGCACATGGAGAGCCGCAGTGGGCGATTTGTGATTTGCGGACTGCATCCGTATTGCGGGGAAGTCTTGCAGGTCACGAACCTCGACAAGCTGTGGACGATCACTCCCGATCGGGAGTCTGGACTCGCCGCACTGCGAACCGCTCCGACAACAAAGCCTTAATCCCTTCCCTGCATCATTCGAGACGAGACTCTTGGCTGCGCCCCGCTCTCGCCGCGAATCATCGACATCTGCCGAAGATGCGACGCGTTCGCGCGACTGGTCGGTGATCGCCTTAGCGGGGTTGGTGGGGGCGAGGTTCTTTCTCCCCACGGAGTCCTCGGTAGAGGGTGAAACGCTCTGGCTGGTGGTGCTGACGTTGCTGTATGCCGCTTCGCAGCACTTCTTGCGATGGCGAAATGGAGAAGGTCCGCGCCCACTCGATCGAGTCGACGCGGCGATCATGGTACTCGTGGCGGCCCATGTGGTTTCTTCAGGAGCGGTCGTCCTGGGTGGTGGTCAGAAACGGGCAGCGATCAACATGGCATGGGAGTGGCTGGCGTCACTCCTGCTGTGGTTTGAGTTTCGAAAGCGGTTTGAAAGCGGGCACGGAGCGACCTTAATTCGGACCGTGCTGGCCTTACTCGTCGTCTTGGCGGCGTATGGCATCTGGCAGAACCAGGTCTGGTACAAGGAGAATGCCGCCCTCGTCACGGAGTGGGAATCGCTCCAGCACCAGGAGTCCGCACTCACTCGTGAGGAAGCCGGTCGCTTGCGCGAGATTGAGCAGTCACTCGGCCCCGACTTTCGTGCCGCGACCGGCGGCGCCAAACTCATGCTCATCGACCGGATTCGGAGCAGCTCGGAGCCGATCGGGTGCTTTGCGCTTGCGAATTCTCTGTCAGGTCTGCTCGCTGTGGGACTCTGGCTGGGACTTGCGAGCGGGCTCTCGCTGATCCGCAGGACGACCGCGAACGATCCGACATTCGTTCCCGGCCTCTTCCAGAGGTGGGGACCACAGGCGTTCACACTCGCGATGTATGGTGTTCTGGCAATCTGCCTGATGATGACGAAGAGTCGTACGGCGATTCTGGGTGTACTGATCTCGGGTGGGCTCTATTGGTTTGTCCGCCGGACCGGGAAGTGGTTTCGTCAGGGAACGATCGCGGCGATCACGGTCTTGCTGGTCGGGATGGCGATCATGTCGCTGGCACTGCTGACGGGGCTCATTGACCAGGAGGTCATCTCCGAGGCTCCCAAATCATTGAAGTATCGGCTGGAATACTGGGCCGCGACGGCACGCATGATTGTGGACAATATCTGGATCGGCTGTGGTCCGGGGAACTTTCGCCCGAACTATTTGCATCACAAGTTGCCAGGGGCCAGTGAAGAGATCCTCGACCCGCATAACCTGTTGCTCGATGTGTGGGCCAATGCGGGAGTGGTCGCGTGGGCCGGGCTGATGGCGCTCCTCATCTGGGGAGTTCGCACCGGCTGGCGGGCTGTGGTGGAGGAGTCGAGACTCGATAGCAGCGACCGTCCGTTGCCACTCTTGCGTTGGTCCGAAGGCGTCCAAGCCGCACTCGCAGGACCAGCACTGGTGATCTTCCAACAGGTGGCCTTCGGCGATCATGCCGATGGGAGGATGTGGGTCTTTCTGATCGCGTGCCCATTCGTGGGAGGTTGGGTGACCTCTCTGTCGTCGGGGCTGAAACGGGCTCCCCTCTGGGCTGCGTGGATCGCGCTCTCGCTCCATCTGTGTGGGGCGGGCGGGATCGCGATGCCAGCGATCTTCCAAGTCTGGTCGCTTCTGCTGGCGTGTCTGGTGACCGCGCCGCAGCGTCTGCTCGCGGAACCGATTGAGACACCAGAGTCCGCTCAGTCACGGGCCCTGGCACTCCCCGTTTCACTGGGTGTCGCGTTGGGCTGCCTCGCTCTCGGGATCATCTGCGTTCGAACGACACTCCTGCCCAATGCGCTGTGTCACGCCGAGATTGCACTGGCGATGGACACGCAGGCCACATCTGGCCGAAGCGATCGTGCTGCCCAACAACTGCTCGCTGCAGGTGAAATCGATCCGCTCAATCCGGACCCGTGGGTACTGTTGATGCAGCTGCGAGCCAAGCCGGAGTCCGGAGAACTCGCTCAGTCAGCCATCGATGCGGGGACCGAGGCGATTCTCCGCAATCCAGAGAATTCCATGACGTACGAGATACTGGGCAATCTCTATGCGGCTGTTGAACCGCCGACGGATGCCTCACGCACGGGAGCAGTTGATTCGTACCGCGAGGCGATGAAGCGTTATCCCAACTCCGCGAGAATTCGAGCGTCGCTCGCCTTGGCCCTGAACGCTGCGGGTCGACACGACACCGCTGCGGAGGAAGCTGTTCAGGCCTTATGGCTCGATGACCTCAACCGGTCCGCCGGACATGTGGACAAATTGCTGGAGTCCGAGCAGCGGGAGAAGCTGGAACAGATCGCCAAACCCGCTTCGACAACAGGTCGGAAATCACACTGACTTCGTCCCTGGCCGGGCTACGTTGCAGCGTTCCTCCGCACTTAGCGTTGGTTCGCTGCTGTCTGACCCGTGACCGATCCGGCGCCCGTATTGCCGTTCTGAAGCACCTGGCGGCCGCGACCCGTGTAGAATTCGGACAGCTGGATGATGGCCGGTCCGAGCAGAAACAGATACACGGCGGGCAACAGACAGAGAACTGTCGGGAAGAGCAATTTGAACGTGGCCGAGGTTGCTTTCTGGTCTGCCCGTTGACGCATCGTTTCCCGCATGCTGTCCGAGTAGTCGATCAGGGCATCGCTCATGCTCGTGCCCATGCGGTCGGTCTGGATGATGAGTGACGTGAAAGAGTGAACTTCGGGAACGTCGACTCGCTGGCTGAATCCGCTCAGAGCTTGTTGCATCGATCCTATTCGCGACTGTTCGGTCACGATTCGCAGCTCTTTCGCCAGAGCGGGGTAAACCGGCTCCAGATCGTTCCCCACGCGGCCCATGGCCTGGGGAACGGTCATTCCCTGGCTGACACACATGTTGAGCAGATCGAGCATGTCGGGCATGCCGTTGCTGATTTCCCTCAGGCGAGTCGCTGCTTTACTGCGGATGATCAGGGTCGGCAGCGCCCAGCCTGCGATGGGCAGGAGAACGATCGCCCCGATGAGGTACGGTTCAAATTGTGGAGGACCGAACACCAGCAACAGACCGCACACAATGATCGGCAGGAAGATGCCGAGATAGCGAATCGATGCCAGGTTGTGCCAGGCGTTGTGTTCGTAGTACCCGGCATTCTGGAGTGACCGGGTGAGTTCGCGACGACGCTCGTCCGACTCTGGGAGCATGGAGGAGAGCGTGGTCGTGAGGGGGCCGAAGACCAGATCCTTCCCGTCGCTCAGGAACGAGTCCTCGAGCGGAGCTGCTGCTGCATCAGATTTCGCGTTATGAGTGACACTGCCTGCAGTCGCGTACCCCGTGTTCCAAATGTCTGTGCCAGTGGGCTGCTTCCCATAGATGCGAGAGCGACCACTCTGGGAATTGACCCCCGAGGCCGTCACATCGTCATGACTCGAGGCGATCGAATCGCGAGTGACTCGTTCGGCGATGGAGGCAGCCGAAATGACGGGTGGAACTTCTGGGACTGGCGGCGGCTGCAGCGGGCTTGGAGCGACACTGCCCTCAGAGGCCACAGCTCGATGGAGAATCGAGCTGGACTTGTTGTCCGGACGGCGGCGAATGGCTGTGTTCTCCTGACGAGAACGCCATGCCTTGTAGATGATCCGAAGAATCAGGATCACCGACAGAACGATCATCAGGGTGACGATGGGAAAGTTGTTCATCGCTGTGTCCGTCAGTCTGAAAATGAATGCGATGCGGGAAGAGATCGTGCCGGTCAGGAACGTGCCAGTGGGGATCCTGAACTACGTCTGCTTGCTCGATTGAAGAATGCGGAGCACCACGAGTGAGCCCACAATTTGCAGGAAGATGGCAGCCACCATCGACCGGAAGCCCCACGTCGAGTCCATCAGCTTCTGCAAGTAATCCGGGTCACGATAGATGAAGAACAGGATGATCCCCGGAGGAAGCAGGATCATCATGAGTGCCACAGCTCGGCTGGCGGAAGTCGCAGCGGCCAGGCGACCCTGGAACTGGATGCGGTCGCGGATGGTCGATGAGAGTCGCTGGAGGACATGCACCAGGTCGCCCCCTGTTTCTCGATGCACACCGAGAGCTGTCGCCAGAACACTCGTGCTGACAAGTCCGGTCCGGATCGGCATTTCTTCGAGAGCTTGCGACAACGGCAATCCGAAGGCGATGCGGTCGGTGCAGCGACGAAGTTCCTCTCCCAAAGGAGCGGGAGTATCGTTGGCCACGACTTGCAGGCAGGCTTCGAGGCTGCGACCGGTCTTGGCGGCGCGGGACAACTCGTCCACCATGGGTGGCATCTGGTTCAACATGACAGTCTGGCGACGCGACCGCATGATGACGGCGGTCACGATCGGGGCCAGAAAGCCAAAGAAGGCTGCGATGGCCGCGGCGATGAAGTTTTCTTGCAGGACGAACACCAGCCCGCCCAGAGCCACTCCGGAACAGAGGCTCAGCGCCAGCACCATACTGGGCGAGAGCCCGATGCCGGACTGGATCATCAGCAGGTCGAACCACGAGTTAATGCGGTTGCCCATGTCTTCCGATTCACCGACAGCGTAGGTCTCCTGCTCGCGCAGAATGCCGACGAATTCGGGACGGGGAGTGATGACTTGGCTGGACATGTCTGCCTCGGGTCGGGTCAGTAGGGCAGACATTCCTGTCTGCCTTTGTCTTGAGGGAAACCGTAGAGCAGACAGGAATGTCTGCTCTACGGAGTGGCGGATTCAGGAGAAGATCGAGGTCGCTTCGAAGCCGGACTTCAGCTCACGAGCGGCGAAGAGTTTCGGATTCACGTCGATCCCGCGAGCGGCAATGCGGCGTACGCACTGCGGTTCGTAACCCGTGGCATAGAACGAACCGAGCATGCGGCCCGCTCCATCCGCACCGGCCATCCGGTAGACGAAAATGTCTTCGATGTCGAACTCGCCATTCGTGACACCGGTCAGTTCCGAAATGCGAATCACCTTGCGTTCCCCGTTGGCGAGGCGGGCGACGTGCAGGAAAATCTGGATCGCCGAAGCGATGTACTGACGAGCCACTTTGGTCGGCAGCTCAGCTCCCGACAGGGCGATCATCAGTTCCAGACGTTGCAGGGCATCACGCGTATCGTTGGCGTGGACGGTACTCATCGAGCCGTCGTGGCCGGTGTTCATGGCTTGCAGCATGTCGAGGACTTCGCCGCCACGGGCTTCGCCGACGATGATTCGGTCGGGACGCATTCGCAACGAGTTTCGCAACAGGTCGCGAGGGGAAACCATCCCCTTACCTTCGACGTTCGAAACGCGAGTTTCGAGTGCGACAACATCCGCTTGTTGCAGCTGGAGTTCGGCAGTCTCTTCGATGGTGATGACGCGTTCGGTGGCGGGGATGAACCGGCTCAGGTTATTGAGCATGGTTGTCTTACCGGCACCGGTACCACCGGAGAGCAGGACGTTCATGCGGCCGCGAACGCACTGGATCAGGAACTCCGCCATTTCTGGCGCGAGTGTGCCCGTGCGGACCATGTCTTCAAACTGCAGAATCTTGGTCTTGAAACGGCGAATCGACAGCGTCGGTCCCCGCAGTGCCAGCGGAGGAATGACCGCATGCAGACGCGATCCGTCCGGCAGCTTGGCATCGACCATGGGCGAGGTCTCGTCGATGCGACGACCGGCCTGACCGACGAGCCGCTGAATGAAGTGCAGCAGATGACCATCGTCGGCGAACTTCACGTCGGTGCGTTCGAGCAGTCCGTTGCGTTCGACGAAGACGGTGTCGTGTCCGTTCACGAGCACGTCGCTGATCTCGGGATCGTCCATCAGCTCCTGGAGTGGGCCAAAGCCGTAGATTTCATCCATCAGCTCCTGCACCATCAGGTCGCGATCACGACCGGTGAGGTTCGCTTCAGGACGGGCACACAGATGTGTTGCCAGTCCCTTGAGCTGCTTGCGAAATTCCTCGTCCCCGAGTTCTCCGGACTTCGACATGTCGATCGAGTCGACGATCTGCCGGTGGAGCTTGGTCTTGAGTTGTTGAAATGTCCGACGGTTGTCGACGCCCATGGCAGGTGGTCCTGTCAAACGGTCTCGGGATGATCCTCGATCAGGTCGGTGAAGACTCGAGCTGTCACTGAATCAGTGACTGAGGAACAGTTTGTAGATGTACGGGTTGGTCTTCTCTTGTCCGCTGCCGCTGAGCCAGGCAGCATCAGAAGACGTGAGAAGTGCAGTTCGAGTGGCGATCACGGCAGGCTGTACCGTGATCTTCAGTTTGGTCGATTCGACATCCTGGACGGCGAGGATGCGAATCCCCACCAAGTTGTCGACAGAGGCCTGGCCGATCGTCTTCGAAGTGGCTTTGTGATCGATGTAGAGTCCACAGATGCGGGTCTGGCCGATGAGCTTGTCGAGTTCGTCTTGTACGGGGCCCACACAGGCGGCATCGACATCGAGCATTTGTGGTCCCTGGTCGGTGCGGAACTCTGCTCCGAAGGACTTTAGCTGGGCGACGGTCCAGCCGGTGCGGACCTGACTGGCGACTTTGTCTTCCATCAGTCCGTTGCCGACATTGATGGTGAGGACGTTCACCTTGGAGGAGTCATCTGTGCTGTCGCTGTTCCCGGCCGTGTGCAACGTGATTTCGGGGATTCCGTCGGGTCCCGTGGTGACGTTTCCGGTCGTTGCGTCGTAGCCATAGAGATCGGTTCCAAGCCGCATTTCGATCTGGCGTTGCCACGTATCGAGACGACGGGGATCGACATGGGCATGCAGGATCGCCATGGGCAGCGCGGGAACTGGAGAGTGGTTGCTGGGTTGGACACCGACGATGCGGTTGTCGACGCTGGCTTCTGCGATGGCCTGGACATTCCCGCGGGTGTTCGAGGTCAGTTCCCGAAAGAACAGAGCCACTGGGTTGCCACGGCTCACCAGTCGAGCAGCCCGCACCACGCACGTGGTGGGACTCTCGGTGTCAGCGATGAATTCGGCGTGGCCGTTCTCGGCGGACATCTCGATCGTGCCGATCTGGACATCCCCGTGGTCTCCGTCCAGCAGATTCACAGCTGTGCCGACGGAGAAGTTCTTCTGTCCAATGGCAATGGCCG
>Ga0105047_10015971_pt1 | contig 11802 bp, 8 predicted proteins | sample MAT04_FD_78384 | JGI IMG/M metagenome (GOLD analysis project Ga0105047, IMG submission 78384) | Freshwater microbial communities from Lake Fryxell liftoff mats and glacier meltwater in Antarctica - MAT-04 (megahit assembly) | ecosystem: Environmental > Aquatic > Freshwater > Ice > Liftoff... | reverse complement strand
TTCCCACCAATGCGCCACTCTGCAATCCCTTTTGTTGCTCTGCAACCCAGACCCTCAAAGCAGAATCTGGGTAGCCACCCTGCCTGTGCCACCCCGTCTGTGCGACCCCGCCGCCGCGACCTCAAACAGCACCGAGGCGCATGCAGCGACGGGCAGGATTGCCCCCCGTACACCCGCGTCACCCGTGGGCCATCTCGCGCAGGACGGTCGCCAGCGTTTCGCACCCTTCGTCGACCTGCTCGGGCGTGATGTTCAGGGCGGGGAGCAGCCGCACCACGGTGTCGTGTGTGGCGTTGATCAGCAGCCCGCGCTCCATGCACTTAGCGACGGCGGGGGCCGCGCTGATGGCGAGTTCCAAGCCAATCATCATATTGCAGATGCGCAGGTCGCGGATCAGCGGGAGCTCTTCTTTCAGCTTTGTAAAGTGCTGCCGGAAGCGTTCCGACATCTGGCGGCTGTGAGGGATGAGCTGCTCTTCCTCGATCGTCTGGATCGTGGCCAGGCCCGCAGCCATCGCGATCGGGTTCCCGCCGAAGGTGCTGGCGTGCATGCCGGGACGCAGGCTGGGCGCGATTTCGTCCTTGCAGATGATCGCGCCGCAGGCGACGCCCGAGGCGATCCCCTTGGCCATCGTAATGATGTCGGGCTGCACGCCGAATGTCTGGTAGGCGAACCAGTTGCCGGTGCGGCCGTTGCAGGTTTGGACTTCGTCGAAAATCAACAGCAGACCGAATTCGTCGCACAGCTGGCGAAGCCCTTCGAGGAATCCGGGGGCGGGGATGTTGACGCCCCCTTCGCCTTGAACTGGCTCGATCATGATCGCAGCTGTCTCGTCGTCGATTAGATCTCGCACAGCTAGCAGGTCGTTCCTCGGCGAATAGAGGAACCCCGGCAGCATCGGGCCGATGCCTTCGTGGTACTTCGGCTGGGCGGTGGCGGTCACCGCTCCATAGGTTCGCCCGTGGAACCCGTCGAGGAACGTGATGATCTTGTACTTGCCTGCCGGGGTGTGCAGCCGGGCCAGCTTGATCGCCCCCTCGTTGGCTTCTGTACCGCTGTTACAGAAGAACGCTTTGCCGAAGCTGCGCGTACACAGGGCCTCGGCGAACTCGCCCTGCGGCTCGGTGTACCAGGTATTCGGAACATGAATCAGTTCGGCAGCCTGCTTCTGGATCGCCGCGATCACCTTTTGGGGCGTATACCCCAGCATGTTGCAGCCCCAACCGGGGAAGAGATCGAGGTAACGTTTCCCCTCGGCATTCCAGACGTAGCTCCCCTCCCCCTTCACCAGACAAACCGGATACCGGCGATAGTTCGGGACCACATACTTGTTGAACAAGGCAATGGTCTGTTCGCTCGATCGGTGAGGCATTTGGAACGGTGTCCGGAAGTGAGGGGTTCGGGGCGGAAGGATTATAGGCCAAGGGCAACAGACATCCCCGTCCATCGACCAAGCGTCGGCCCAACGAACTGCGGACAAGAACGCCCATCCCACGGTTCGACCAGTGGACGCAGTTTATCAAAGAGTGCGATTGAGGAAACGCCAGCCTGCGGGTGCGGAGAGTGCGGTGTGTGCGTCCGGACAGTAGGTCGCTTTTCACGCTGGCAGGAACTCACCGATGAACAAGCACAGGCAGTTCAAAAAAGGGTCTTTTCCGGTTGGCAAACCAGCGACATCGCGACCGGCCTCTAAACCGCAAAGCAGTGGCAGCGAATCGCCGCGAGCGAGAGCCCACGCAACGCGATTCCCTCGCGAGGAGCAGCCGCGAATGCGGCGACAGCAGCGGGCGGCAACGCGTCATCGAGCTGGGAACGGCTCGCTCAGCAGACACACAGCTGTCGCCTCTTCGAGTCTGAAGAGAGGCTTGATTGCTCTTGTTCACGGGAGAAATGGGACTCCACCGGTTTTTCTGACGCACACACAGGGTGTGGTTCATCTTCCGTAGCGCGAGCGTCGACGGGTTCGGGCTCCGATCGCTGAAGCTCATCTTGAGTGGGGTGGAATCGGGAGAGTCGTCGCCGAATTCGTGAGAATTCCGATGACCAGTGCCTTCACGTCGGTCGGCAGAATTCTCCGGAAGTCTGTTACGGGGGGCGGGTGTTTTATAAACGGACGGCTGTATCAGAACCGGCCGCCCCAGCGGAGGATTACAGTTTCGCCAGGTTGTTGGTCACCGGCTGTGCGTTGGAAGTGGAGACGGCGGTCGAAGACGTAGCCGATCTCGAAGAGCGAGCGGTTTCCGTCTCGCAGGCGGGTTTCATAACCGATGACGACGCGATAGTCGCGGTAGCCCAGCTTGTCGTGGTCGCTGGTGGCGTGGTCGATCGCCCATTGATTCCCTCCCATTTGGCCGCCGACATAGAACCAGTGGCTGGCGGCTGTGCCGGATTGGTAGCGCCAAGCGAGGCGTGGGTTCGGGAAGAGGGCGTCGATTTCCAGCCATTCTTGAGGGTGCCAGCGCACACCACCGAGGGGCAGGACCGGAAGATCGAATCGGCTGAGAGCCAATGCTCCGCCGATGACAGTCCACTCAGCATTCACATGCGCGGCCAACATCCCACCGCCGATCAATCGGAAAGCATCGCTCGATTTGTTATTCCAATCGCTCACGAACGCCGGGGCCAGTTGCAGATGGACCGTCCAGACATCGTTGATCGGCTGGGCCACGTTCATCTCCAGCCGCAGGTCATACAGCTGGGCCTGGACGGCGGGTGTCGATGGTCCCGAGGCGAACGTCCAGCCGAAACGGGGGACGACCCAGACGCCGGGAGCGCTCTCGGACTTCCACAGGGACTTGAATCCGAGCGTCGTCAGCCCGAATCCGCTTCCGTTGGGAATGATCTCCAGGACACCGGCTGACTCGCGCCAGAGGGCTTCGTTCTCGTCGACAACATCGTCGAGCCAGCTGGGCTCGACGGAACTCTTGATCGCCCTTTCCAGGGATTCACCGGTGGATTCGGGCTGACGGATATCGATGACTCCGCCAGGGGATGGGGGAGTAGAGGCTGGGTCGGCGGGTGCGTCGGCCTCTTCAGTGGGGGCACCGCGGGCGGGGACCTCTTCCGTCACTCCTGGCGGCAACAAGAGAGGAGCCTCTCCGTTGGGCGAGGTTGCTTCCGCTGCAATGACTTCGGACGACGCTGCGGGAGAGATGGTCGCCGGTGACTGAGCGACGGGCGGAGCAGCCTGAGAGAACGAATCAGCGGCCGCCAAGCGTGCAGCCGCAGTGCCGAGATACATCGACAGACAGCACAAAGGAAGCAGTCGAAGGAGCAGCATCATCGACTCCAAGGGGGTAAGCAAGATTCCGGAAGGTGTTAGTGGAATTCGGGGGAAACGGTCAATGGGAATTGGTTGTGAAGGCGGGTGGCTGGACGGTGAGCGGTCAGGCAGACGTCTGACGATTTCTGCGACGAAAGTTGGGCTAGAGTGCTCGTTGGTAGATGTTGAGGATGTCGGCTTCGGTGGGGCGTTTCGCGGTGAGCAGCATCAGGCGGGTGATGCTGTGGGCTTTTTGTGCGAGTTGGGGCAAATGTTGCGGGGTGACGTGGAGTTCGGACAGGCGACCGGGGATGCCGATGCGTTCGCGGAGTGTGTCGACCGCGAGGATGGCGGAATCGGCGGCTTCGGTCGGGCTCATGCCGTGGGTGTCGACTCCCATGAACCCCGCGATCTGTGTGAACTCGGGGGTTCGAACATCGCGGAGGAACCGCATGACGTGCGGCAGCAGGAGCCCGTTCCCCTCGCCATGCGTGCAGTGAACCGCTCCACCAATGGGGTACTCCATCGCGTGGACCAGAGCCACACCGCTATTGGAGAACGCCAAGCCGCCCAGCGTGGCAGCCAGGGCCATGTCCTCGCGAGCCGCGCGATCGGTGGGGGATTCGACGGCTCGGGCGAGAGACCGATGGATCAGCCGGATGGCCTGCTCGGCGAAGAGGTCGCTCAGCGGGTTCTTTCCCTGGTAGGCAAAGGGTGCATCGATCGGGATCGCGAGGTCCTGTGAACGGGTATTGGTGAAGCCTTCGATCGCGTGGGTGAGAGCGTCTATGCCGCTATCTGCGGTCACCTTGCGAGGGCAAGTGAGCGTGAACTCGGGATCGACAATCGCCAGCAGAGGACGCAAGTAGCGGCTCTGGGTGCTGACCTTAACGGCATTGTCAGTGTCGGTGAGGACCGAAGAATTAGAGACCTCGCTGCCGGTCCCCGCAGTCGTAGGTATCGCAATGAACGGCACGACCGGGCCGGGAACCTTGTCGAATCCAAAGTAATCCTGCGGCGAGCCCCCATGGCGGGCCACCACAGCTGTCATCTTGGCGAGGTCGATGTTGCTGCCGCCGCCGAGCCCGATGATCGCGTCTGGCTGGCACGACCGGGCGGCATCAATGCCGCGCTGAGCCGCTGCGATGGAGGGTTCAGGCTCGCCGCCTTCGAAGAGGATCGAGTCGGCCCCGGCTGCTCGCAGTTGTTCGTTCACGCTCGCGAGCGGCGGCAGCTTCGCGAGGACCGGGTCGGTCATCACCAGGACTCGCTTCCACCCCAGTCGGCGGGCCGCTGCCCCCAACTCGCGAATCGCCCCCCAGCCGAAGGCGAGTTGGCTGCTGGAGGAGAAAGACCAATGTCGAATGGGGGTGTTCATAAGGTGGCCAAGGGGGCTGAAGCAGCGGGGGAGAAGGGAGCACTCTTCGCAGAATTCGTCAGAATTCTGTGACCCTCCTCCTTCGCCGAGCTCGTCAGAATTCTTACGAATTCTGCTACGACCCGAGATGCGAGTCGCGGAGCGGCGTTGACTATAGGTTACCAAGGTCCATTGACCGATGGGAGCGGTATCGATTACGCCGTGGGTAAGGGTTACGCAATCATTAGACTTTGACTGCGCGGTAAATCTTCTCCAGAATCGCCATTGTTCGGACTGGAACGGCGATATTCGCCGATGAGACAAGTAACACCGATTGACTCGCAGGCTGCCATTGGTTGGCTCTCACGCGAAAACAACAGTGTTCTCTGTCTGGTGCGGCCATGAACGCCATCCTCTTCTTCCCCACGACAATCGCCACGGAAATGCAACAGCTGCGGGCCGAAGTGGCGTCGCATCGCCGGGCGATCAAAGTCGCGTCGAATGCATTTGAGCAATCGCGAGCGGTCTGGTCCTCGCAAGAGTCGGAAATCAGCCTGCGAATGAATGCCATGCGTCAGCGATTGGCCGCACTGCTGGCTTAGCATGGAGTTGGGAAGGGGTCAGCGGGGCGTGGGGGGGCCAGACGACAACTCCCACACTCTGATTCCCGGTGCCCTGCCCTTGTCGAATGTATGTGATTGTCTAGAAACCAGTTAAGAACTTGCGTGAACTGCGGGTCACACCCTCGATCAGATCACGAAACCGATGGCGGGGCGATGATAGGATAGACGGCAACGTCCGTTCGTCCGGGTTCAGATGTCCAGACTCCGCTTCCGGTCGCCGACTCGCGCTGTGTTTAGTCACGTCTCAACCAAGGGCTCAGCAATGAAGATCATGGTTACCGGAGCCACCGGGCTTGTGGGCACACAACTGGTACCGTTGCTCCAAACAGACGGCCATGCGGTCGTCACCCTCACCCGTCGAGCCCCTCGCAACTCCTCGGAGCGGCAATGGGATTACGTCAGCAGCTTGCCTGCCGGGACTCTGGACGGGATCGACGCCATCGTCCATCTGGCAGGTGACAACATTGCCGAGGGCCGCTGGACAGCTGCGAAGAAACAGCGGATTCGTGATAGCCGAGTGATCGGAACCCGCTTGCTGGCCCAGGCAGCTGCGGCCAGCGGCGGGACCGTGAAGTCGTTCATCTGTGCCAGCGCGATCGGCTATTATGGGAACCGAGGGAATGAAGAACTGAGAGAAGACTCAGCCCCCGGAACGGGATTCCTGCCTGATGTCTGCCGAGAATGGGAAGCCGCTACTGATCCCGCCCGGCAAGCAGGCATTCGCGTCGTTAATGTCCGCTTGGGAGTAGTCCTGAGCCAAGTCGGTGGAGCCCTCGCCAAGATGCTGCTGCCCTTCAAGATGTGCGTGGGCGGCATCGTCGGTTCTGGCGCTCAGTATTGGAGCTGGTTGACCGTCGATGAGGCCGCCCACATCTTCCGCTTTGCCGTTCAGAACACGGACTTGAATGGCCCAGTCAACGCCGTCTCCCCGCAACCCGTAACGAACACCGAGTTCACGAAAGCCTTGGGGAGAGTGCTGCACCGCCCCACCCTCTTCCCCCTCCCCGCATTCATGGCCAGGATTGTTCTCGGGGAGATGGCCGATGATTTGATCCTCGGCTCGACCCGTGTCGTGCCCACTCGCCTCCAAGCTGCGGGATACAAGTTTTTACACCCCGAGATCGGCGAGGCTCTCGCGTCCACCATCCAGTCTTAAATGCCGAAAGTATTGACAGGATCGAAACCACCGAATGACCCGGTGACACACACGCGGGTTGTTCCGAATGGAAGGCGCTTGGCATAAACTCTTCGTTAGGTTGGATGTTCGAGTTGCACATGCTGGTTGTTGATCGCCGATCTCCTGAGTGGACGAATATGGACATTCGTCAAAGCCGACTTTCAGGAACGGATTTCCGCCGTGGTTCTTCACCGACATTGCAATCGCCAATTCCGATTTGGGTTGGGGCTCTCGCTCTGCGGCATGATCGCGGGCTGTGGGATGAATCGTCAGACGGTCCGAAATGATCGTGGGAACGAACCCAGGCCCGCTGTTGTCGAGATCGATGAGTCGGCCGCTCCTCTGCGAGAGGATTCAGAACCGGCTGAGATCCAAGAGGTCGCCTTCTCTGAAGAGGCTGTTCAAGCTTCGCCGGGAGACACGCTGGAACCACGCGCCGCCGACTGGTCGCTGAGCACCTTTGAGTCTCTCGCCCTCGCCCATAATCCCGCGATCCAGCAAGCCGCCGCTTCCGCGAACAAGGCGATGGGATACCGCGATCAAGTCGGTCGCAGGCCCAATCCCGTCGTCGGCTACAACGGCACTCAGCTGGCCGACCGCTCCACCGACCAGCACGTCGCCTTTATCGAACAAGACTTTGTCACTGCCGATAAACTCTGCAAGAACCGCACCGTCTTGGAGCAAGAGGTCCAGTCCCAGCTGTGGGAGGTTCAGACTCAGCGGCAACGCGTCCTGACCGATGTCCGACGCTCCTTTTATAAGGCTCTGTCGGCGCAGCGTCGTCTGGAACTCGCCAAGGAGTTTCAGACGGTCGCTGAAAAGGGGGTCAAGGCCGCCCAAGCTCGTTTGAACGCCCAGGAAGGGAGCCGAACGGATCTCCTGCAATCGGAGATTCAACTGAAGCAGGTCGAAGTCCAGCTGCGTCAGTCGGAAGCGGCACTGCGTGGTTCCTGGAAGCAGTTGGTCACGCTGTCGGGCGTTCCCGAGACGGCTCCTCAACATCTCGCCGGTGCTCTCCCCGAGTTCTCTGAACCGCGTGACTGGCCACAAGTCTCCTCAGACATTCTGGCCTCCAGCCCGGAACTGCACTCCGCGCGTTCTCGTCTCTTGAGAGCTCAGGCGAACATGGATCGCCAGGAGGCCCAATCCACCCCGAACGTCTCCTTCATGTTGGCGGCGGGCCGCGATAACGGGACCGGTTCAAGTATGATCAATACACAAGTCGGCCTGCCCTTACCCATTCACAATGCGAATCAAGGCAACATCTCCGCAGCTCATTCCGAGTACTGCCGAGCCTCGCAGGATGTCCGCCGCACGGAACTCGCGATCCAGTCGCGACTCGCCCAGGCTCAAAACGAGTACGAGTCCGCAGCTGCCGCCGTCGACCAGTACCGCGATGAAATTTTGCCGCGAGCGATGGAGACACTGAAGCTAGTGGAAGCCGCCTATGCAGCCGGTGAGTTTGACTTCCTGCAAGTCCTCGTGGCCCGGCGGACCTACTTTGATTCGAACCTCGCGTACCTGACCGGTCAGTCCGAGCTGGCCCAGGCAGCGAGCCTCGTCGACGGACTGGTATTGACCGGCGGTCTGGATTCGACGCGCGACACCGAGTTCGATAGCGGCCTCCGTGATCAAGCACTCAGCGGACAGTAGAAGCTGGCGAACAACGGGCCGTGACGTGGCGCCCATCAGACGTCGGGTGCATTAAGTCGAGTGAGCGGCACGGCGCTAGCCGCTAGCACTTGGTTTAGATCAACAACCAGAATGCCTGAGCGTTAAAACACGGGGAACGTCTTCCCCGCCTCGCCCTCGCTGACGCTTCGGGTGACTACAGCAAGTGCCATTGGGCGCTCGCCACTGGCTCTCCGGGCCGTACGCTGACGAGAGTCGGCGGCGAGCGCCGAACCGCTCACCGAGAACCACGCTCCTACGGTGAGATCGGCTGCAACAGGACTTGGTGACACGGCGATCCTCATTCAATCGTCCCGCCACAGCTTCTGCACCAAACCGAAGTTTCTGCGAGATTCCTCTTGCAAATACTACGTGCGTAGTAATACTTATGACACGTGTCGGTTGCGTCTCTTCGGACGCGACCGAATCACCCGCTAGACCAGTTCTTTGAACTGCAGGAGAATCGCATGAGTCGGCACGGGGCAAATCCGACCCAGGGCGAGCTGGAGTTGCTCAATCTCCTCTGGGAGCATGGGGCACTCTCGCTCTCTGAGGTGCATGAACGCGTGGGACGCGATGTGGGATACACCACTGTGCAGACGCGGCTGAATCGACTGGTCGACAAGGGCTGGGTCGAGAAGGCCAAGCCGGGCCGACAGCCCACACACTATTCAGCGGTCATCGAGCCGGATGCGGTGCGGGAGAGTCAGCTCGACCAATTTGTGGAGCAGGTCTCGCAAGGATCGGTCGTGCCGCTCGTGGCCCATTTGGTCCAGGGCGCGAGTCTGACTCCTAGTGAACTGACCGAACTCAAGAAGCTGATCCGAGACGCCGAACGTCGTCAACAATCTCTCAGCGAGGAGCAATGAGCCATGTCGCATGAATGGACCTTGTTGATTGCCCGGACCAGTGCGCTGCTGTTCCTCAATGGGTGTTGTGTGTTGTTATTGACTCGCTGGCGACCGCTCATGAATCCTCGCTGGCACCGCCTGGCGTGGAGCGTGGTGCTGTTGCAAGGAGTCATGCTCTTTCCAGTTTCGTTGCAGGTGGCAGTCCCGAAGTGGTGGCCCGATCATGTGACCCGCGAACGAATGCCCGCCCTTCCCTCCTCCGCTGAGACTTCGGTGCCTCGTCACAGTGGGGAGAGACAGAAAGCGGAGTCTCTGCCATCCCATTCACTCTCGCGGAAACATTCGATGGGTGGGGATGCCGTCGAAGCGTCCAACGCCCCACGGTCAATCCCGGTCACTCACAGTGAGATGCCCCTCGCGACAGCCTCAACCACCGAGTCGCAACTCAGCGCTCTGGCGCCGACGATTGAGTCCAGCATACCTCCATTCGAGGTGTCAAACTCATCGCTCCTGAGCGCGACCACAATCGACCTGCCTACGCCGGGCAATCTGGATCGCTCCCAGGGGCTGGTCTCACTGATGGGGAAACTCACTTGGGGCTCCATCGGAATTTGGCTGATCGCTATCTGGGCCTGTGGCATGCTCTCCGTTCTCGCAGTTCTCGTCTCGCACTATCTCTCGCTGCATCGGGCACTCATGCAATGTCGCCCCGCTCGGCGCAGCTGGGCTCGAGAGCTGCAGGAGCTCTGCTTGGAGTTGGGACTGCATCATGAAGTTCCGCTCGATGTGCATCCGTCGTTGGGTCCGTTCCTGTGTTGGACTCCGCGTGGTCAACGAGTGGTCGTCCCCGTGCGGCTGTGGAACCGATTGCCTGCTACCGAACGAGTGGCTGTGTTGCACCACGAACTCTGCCATCTTCGTCGAGGCGATTTATGGAAGGCAGCGCTCGCCCGGTTGGTCGTGGCGGTCCATTGGTTTAACCCGCTGGCGTGGTTTTCGGCTCGGCGGTTCGATGAATCGGCGGAATGGTCCTGCGATGCCCTGCTGGCTATTGAATCACCGGCACGCGTGACTCCACTGGCGAATGCATTGCTGGCGGCCGCACAGGCTGGCGAGAAGTCTCCGCTGCTGGCTTTGTCAGCCACTGGGGGACCGCTCTTTCAACGAGTTCGGCGACTAGTGGCTTGGGATTCTCACAAGGATACGCTCATGCAAAAGAGTTTATGGACCGTTCTACTGCTCGTTGCGACCTGCGTGGGGAGTGTCCAACTGCAATGGACTTCGCCCGCACTGCAAGCAGCCGACGAATCGTCGGAAGCGGCTGCCGATGCCCCAGCTGCAGCTGCAGTTGCAGCTGAGAAAGACGTATCAGAAACAGAGGCAACTGCCAGCACTCCAGCCACTCCGATCGCAGGTCCTCCGACTCCCTTGGCGGAGACTGCCCAGCGAATCGTGATCGGCGACAACGAGAACTTGAAGAAGTTCGTCACGCTGATCCAAACTCCGACGGGTCAAGTCCTCATGGCTGATCGGGCGGCGATGGCTGCTCAAAATGCTGGCAGCAATGCGGACGCAGCGTCGCAGTGGGAACAGTTTGTCGCGAAGTCATTCGAACTCGGAGGCGGGTCATGGACGATCGAACGCGATCAGTTCGACGGCATCAGCCAGTATGTCCATGCGGTCCAGTCCGGCGAGAAAGATCTGGTGGCCATCACTGCGGTGTTCCACGAGGTGGCGACCGCCCTCGATGGGAAGTCTGAAATCTCTCCCGTCTTAAAGCGTTTCCTGGAGCATGAAGCCGCACCCGCTTTCGTCTATCAAGACGAGTTACGACCCCGATTGCATCCCGGCATCGACGAACTGGCTGAACAGTTCGCCGAACATCTGGTCCGAATCCCCTCTGGGAAGTATGTCATCCGCCCCGCACGACGCGTTCAAGTTGAACGTCGACTGGCGTTTCTCGACCAGCTTCAGGCTCCTCTGGGACGATTCGAGAAGGAGCTGAGTGCCTGGGCTCAGGACTTGGTCCGGGGAGATGAATTGCATGACCAGTTCACAGCCACCTTGTCCAAACCCGAGTTCGCCCAATACACCGTCTTCGACTTTGTATCCGAAGAAACCTCATTGAGGGACGAAGAGCTCGATGGAATGTTCGATCAGCTGGAAGAGGCCACCGGCGATACAGCGGCTGGTCTCAAGTTGGATCCCGAGAACGATCAGTTTAAAGAGATCCAGGAGTACATGCGAAGGTACTCCGTGGTGTGGGAGAGTCGGGCGAAACTGGCGACGCCCCTGCATCAGTTCGCCGACCAGATCGAGGAACAAGACCCGCTGCATGTCAGACTCAAAACCAAGTTGAAGACGGATCTCGCCTTGATGTTTGTCGCTCACGAGATCGAATATCTGCCGGTCTCCGCCGAAGCTGCGTCTCGCGAATGGGTCGCACAGTTTGCGACGAAGAATGAAGCTGGAAAATATGGGATCACCGTCGAGTCGACGGAGGATCTGAAGGGGCAGATTGAGGACATCTTCCGCCGGTTCCGCGACATGCGTCGTCGGGGGCGCGTCGTCGATGAGTTCGCGGCCCAGCTGACTCATCCCGAAACGAAAGTCGCGATGCAGTCGCTGCTCGGGAAGCTTCAGCTGGCTCAACTCATTGAGCAATCAGCAGAACGCCCCGAGGTGGACGGGCTGCAACTCTGGTTCAGTGAGAATTTCGAAGAGACTCCGGAAGGGCTGGTCCTAAGAGAGGAAGCCAGTAGTGTCATCGAGGAAGTGCTCGCCGAAGCGGTCGAGGTGGAGAAGGAGCTTTCGAAGACCGACTTTTGATGCGGAGACAGGATTCGTCTTCAACTGGTTCC
>Ga0105047_10015970_pt1 | contig 11802 bp, 11 predicted proteins | sample MAT04_FD_78384 | JGI IMG/M metagenome (GOLD analysis project Ga0105047, IMG submission 78384) | Freshwater microbial communities from Lake Fryxell liftoff mats and glacier meltwater in Antarctica - MAT-04 (megahit assembly) | ecosystem: Environmental > Aquatic > Freshwater > Ice > Liftoff... | reverse complement strand
CAACATCCCCGTGCTGCTTGCGGGAATGCTTGCGCCACCCAACATGGGCAGCACCTATGAAAGCGCATTCAACGCCATTTATCCAGACCTCGCTGCCCGCCACGACCTGCCATTCTATCCCTTCTTCTTGGACGGGGTCACCGGCGTTACCGGAATGCAGCTCGAAGACGGAATGCACCCCAATGCCGCCGGAATCGACGTGATGGTGCAACGTTTCCTGCCCGTGGTCGAAGCTTTTGTCATCAAGCTCATGGCAGACGCACCGTAACACCCTTGCATCCGATTGTGGCTTGCTCTTCGCGGCGCAGCATGATTCGGTAAGGAACCAGACGATTCGGGGGAAAGGCGATGCCCAGGCTTTTTACCGCTCTCGAAATACCCCGTGACGCCGCCCTGTCGCTGTCTCTGCTGCGCGGGGGTCTGCCGGGTGCCCGCTGGATTGACGTCGAAAACTACCATCTGACGCTGCATGTCATGGGCGACCTTGATCCACGCACCGCCGACGAGGTGGTCGGCGCGCTCGACGGCATCAACCGTTCGGCCTTTCAGGTGACCCTTTCCGCCATGGGGTCCTTCGGGTCGCGCAAACCCCACTCGATCTGGGCCGGAGTTGCGCCATCGGCGGAGCTGTTGGCGTTGCAGGGCGAGATCAGCCGTATCTGCCAGCGGATCGGTATCCAGCCCGATCCACGCAGGCCCGATCCACGCAAATTTGTCCCCCATGTCACAATCGCCCGGCTGCGCAATGCGCGCCTTGACGACGTGGTCGACTATCTCGGCTGCCGCGGCAATTTTCGTGCCATGCCTTTTACGGTGGGCAGGTTTGTTGTCATGTCCTCGCGCGATTCGGTCGGTGGCGGGCCCTATATTTTGGAGGAAGCTTATGACCTGAACTGCCGTGCGCCTGCGGCAATGCCGCGCAACAGCGCCGTACAACCGTTGCGCCCGGTCTGAAAGGCATTCACAAAGCCTGTCCCGGTACCCAGATCAGTCTCGCCAACCTCGCAGCACGCATTGGAACTGAACGGGACATGACGAGTTCGAACCCTGAAAGGCAAAAGTGATGGCGCGACAGAAGATGGAGACTGAGGAAGCTTCCGGCAAGCTGGCCGCACTTGAAGGCTGGACATCCGAGGATGGCATGCAATCGATACGCAAGTCGTTCCGGTTTGCCGATTTCAGCGAGGCCTTCGCATTCATGGTCCGGGCGGCGATGGCGGCTGAAAAGCTCGATCACCATCCCGATTGGAGAAATGTCTACAAGACGGTCGACGTCCTCATCTCGACCCATGACGCTGGCGGACTGACAGATCTCGACTTCCAGCTGGCAGCTGAAATGGATCGGTTTGCAAGCCACACGTCAAAGGGTTGACGGCCCCCCGTCGATTCGCGCAGGCTCCGGATTGAAGGTGTCAAGCCTGCTTCCCATATCAAAAGGAGGTTGCGGAGGGTTCCATGATACCTTTGGAAGGCGAAATACTCGGCGTGGACGAGCCCGTGGCAGAAGCCCAGGGTGACACCGTGCGTAAAAAATTCTGGACGACTTTCGGCAAGGCGGCCCGGCAGCTGCCTTTCTCCGAAGATCTGGTCGCAGCCTACTATTGCGCGCTTGATCCCAGGACCCCGTCCCGCGTCCGGATGATCTTGTTTGGAGCGCTGGCCTACTTTGTCATGCCAGCCGACGCTATCCCCGATATTCTGGCGTTCGTCGGCTTTTCCGATGATGTGGGCGTGCTGACGCTGGCGCTCGCCACGGTCCGTGGCAACATTACCGATGCGCACCGGCGTGCGGCGCGAAAGACGCTGGCCGAGATCGGCAGCACAAAGCCGCCTCCTACCCATCGTCGAGGAGGCTGAGACCGGACAAGATCATCGCATTCGTTGAATGAATGCATGTGCGTTTCGTTCAACCGAACCCGAGTGAAGGCGACATGCATCAATGCAGCATTCCGGGTTCGCCGGTTGTCTCGAGCGATCTCCTCAGGCGCGAGAAGGCAAGCCTTATGCGCGACTTCACGGTGCCGAGCGGCAACCCGGTCTCCTCGGCGATCTGGCTGTGGGACTTGCCAAGGTAGAACGCCATCCGCACCAGGATCGCCTGCTCCTCGGGAAGACCGCCGAGCGCCAGGCGGACGCGGTCATCCCGTTCCTCCGCTTCCATCATGTCGTCGGCGGCTTCCGGTGCGGAGGGCTGAAGCGCAGGATCTTCCGGATCCATCAGCGCCGAGCGGTCGCGCCTCAGTGCATCGATGCGCCGGTTGCGCGCCACCCGGAACAGCCAGGTGGCGAGCGAGGACTTGGTCGGATCAAACAGCCCCGCCTTGTGCCAGAGCACAATCATCACTTCCTGGGTCATTTCCTCGGCCTGGGACGATTCCATCCCGAGCCGGCGTAAATAGGATTTCAGCCGCGGGGCGAAATGGTCAAAGAGCTCCGAAAATGCAACCTGGTCCCGGTCAGCTGCAACCTGCGCCGCAAGCTGGGCAAAACGTGCATTCAATTCCTTCGTCATGGACGGCGCGGAACCCCGCTCTTGCTGTGCAGATCGGCGCGCATTCCGTAGCGCGACCTGCCAACACCTACACGGCTTTTTGCAAACGTCAAACTCTTGCCGGATTCCTCCTGTTACGATCTAGAAAGTCCAATCGGTTGTCGCCACAACAAGACCCATGGCCGCTTGCGGCTTGTGCCAAATTCAATTTGGTCCGGGTCATTGACGGTTTGGTAACCAGGATTAAGTCAAAATGAACCAAATGATCTGCATCGCATCGCCCGGAGTTGTCTCAGGCGCTGCGGAGACCACTGGACCAGAAATCGGCGGGAACATCATGTCTGGAATGAAAATAGCAACCGCTTTCATGACGCTGCTGGCGCTCACCACCGCCGCTGCCGCGCAGTCACCAAACCGGATTCAGCAATTTGACGCCTGGGGTGCCTATTCCTATGATTCAGGCGGTGCCAAGGTGTGTTACATTTTGTCGGTTCCCACCAGTTCAGCGCCCGAGAACGTCGATCACGGGGAAATCTTCTTCCTGATTTCCCAGCGCCCTGGACAAAATGTGAGCTACGAGCCGCAGGCCATGCTGGGCTATCCGCTGCAGGAAACCTCCAAGGTGAATGTCCAGATCGACAGCCGGTCCTTCAGCCTGTTCACGCGAGGCAATTCAGCCTGGGTCGAAAATGCTGCCGAGGAACCGCAACTTGTCGCCGCCATGCGGGCTGGTTCTGCCATGACCGTCAAGGCGGTCTCCCGGCGCGGTACCAACACCTCCTACAGCTATTCGCTCAAGGGCGTGACAGCGGCGCTCAACCAGATCAGCACCTGCCGCTGAGGCCCGGCTTCGCGCATCAGGCCGTTTGGAAGCAGAAAAGGCCGGTCTTGCGCGGACGCTTTCGCTTTTCGCGCCGCTCGGAGCAAATCGTGCGGCGTTCATGCCAAGGTGACGGAGGTGTTCAAACCTGATACAGCCCGTCCCTCTCGTTTGAAACCATCAGGACACCGCCGATCCCCATGACCGTCACGCTCGATCTCACCGACCCGGGACATCGCCCCGCGCCCACGCACCATCCGGCTCTTCCGGGCGCAGGTGCAGGCAGCGCTGAGAAGCCGTCGCTCATCGGCTTGAGCCGTCAGGACATGGGCGAAGCGCTCGCGGCACTCGGAGTTCCGGCCAAACAGGTGCGCATGCGCGTGAGCCAGATCTGGCACTGGCTCTATGTGCGCGGTGCCTCCGATTTCGAAGACATGCTCAATGTCGGCAGGGAGATGCGCGATCTGCTCGCCGCGAATTTTTCCATTGCGCGGCCCGTAATCGTTGAAGAGCAGATCTCGAAGGACGGCACCCGCAGATGGCTGATCCGCTTTCCCGCCCGCGGTGCCGGTCGGCACGTGGAGGTCGAGACCGTCTATATTCCCGAGGAAGGACGCGGCACCCTGTGCATCTCAAGCCAGGTGGGCTGCACACTCACCTGCAGTTTCTGTCACACGGGCACCCAGAAGCTTGTGCGCAACCTGACCGCTGAAGAAGTCCTTGCCCAGCTTCTTGTTGCCCGCGACCGGCTCGGCGATTTTCCCGATCGTGACACGCCGCCCGGCGCGATCGTGCCCACGGAAGGCCGCAAGGTCTCCAACATCGTCATGATGGGCATGGGCGAGCCGCTCTACAATTTCGACAATGTGAAGAAGGCTTTGCTGATCGCCTGCGATGGCGACGGGCTGTCGTTGTCGCGCCGCCGGGTGACCCTGTCGACGTCGGGCGTCGTCCCGGAGATCGTCCGCACCGGTGCCGAAATCGGCGTCATGCTCGCCATTTCGCTGCACGCCGTGCGTGACGATTTGCGCGACGAGCTGGTGCCGATCAACAAGAAGTATCCGCTCAAGGAGTTGATCGCCGCCTGCCGCGCCTACCCCGGATTGTCCAACGCCCGCCGCATCACCTTTGAATATGTGATGCTCAAGGGCGTCAACGACAGCCTGGCCGACGCGCGCGACCTCGTCCGCCTGCTCAAGGGCATTCCGGCCAAGATCAATCTCATCCCGTTCAATCCGTGGCCGGGTTCTCAGTTCGAATGCTCCGACTGGGCCCAGATCGAGGCGTTTTCCGATTTCGTCAACGCAGCCGGTTACGCTTCGCCGATCCGCACCCCGCGTGGCCGGGATATTCTGGCAGCGTGCGGACAGCTCAAGTCGGACTCCGAACGCATGCGCAAGGTCGACCGCCTGGCGCTTGAAGCCATGATGATCGCCGGTCACGGCGCGGATTGACCGATCTGTGATGGTTAGCTTTGCCCGTCTGTTTCTGCGCTTCTTCGTCATCCTGCTCGGGTTCAGCCTGGCGAGCCTGGCGGCAGGTTTCACCTATGCCATTCTCACCCGCCTTGTCCGCCCTGAGGATTTCGGAGCCGTCAGCGACATCGAGCTCACGGTGACACTGATGATCGGCGTCGTCGGCATTTCGAGCCTGATCGCCCGCGCGGCCCTGTTCCCGGCGCTGATGCTGATCGGTGTTTTCGAGATCCTGCGGCTGCGTGACTGGCTGTCCCATGCGCTAGCCGGCGCGGGACTTGCCCTCGTTCTCTCCTTGAGCGCCACGGGCCGCGGGGACGCATTCGCCGCTGCCTTGACCGCCGCGCACGTAGCCTGCGGCATTGTCGCGGCAACCGTTTACTGGCTCGTCTCCGGCCACCGCGCCGGCCGCTGGCTTCCGAGCGAGATCAAGCCGCGTCCGGAAGGACATCCGCCGCTGTAGGTGATCTGCCATTTGGTTTCAGCCGCGCTGAAAAGGGACCCGGATGTCAAAATCAAGGCATTCCAGCGACATGCATTAGCGCGCCTGGGTGAACAGGATGCGCACCGCAAACAGCGAGAAGACCGCTGCAAAGACATAGTCGATGACCCGCATCACTTTCGGTTGCCGCTTGAGCCAAACCGCAAGTCCGTGGGCACCAAGCACGATGGCAATGACGATGGGGATCGATTCGACAACAAACAACAACCCCAGGAAAATCAGCTTGCCGGTGATGTGGGGGTCGGAGGCCGCCACGAACTGCGGCAGGAAAGTCATGAAGAAGAGAATGATCTTCGGATTGAGCAGGTTGACGCTCAGCCCCTGGGCCCAGTTGGAGACCATGCTGCGGCCGCTTGGACCGCGGTCGCCAACAGTCAGGCTTGAGCCCTTGCGAATCGCCTGGATTGCAAGCCACATCAGATAGGCGGCACCGGCGACCTTGAGCACAAGGAAGGCGGTGGGCGAGGCGACCACAAGGGCCGATAGCCCGATTGCGACCATGAGTGTGTGCAGAGTAATGCCTGTGAAGGCGCCGAGCACGCAGGCGAAAGCGGCGGCGCGCCCGTCCGACAGTGCCCGCGAAATGAACAGTGTCATGTCCGGACCCGGCGTGAGCGCCAGCACCAGAGAAGCTGCCGAAAAGGCGAGAATGGTGGAGAGATCAGGAACGAAGTCCATGCGGGGCGGTTCCGGTGGAACGGGGGCGAGCGCCGGATCGAAACTGTGCGACCGGGTCCGCTTCGACCATTGGTTTCCATGCTTCGCGCCCGTTTGCAAGCTTGTATCCACAGCGCATCTGGCTAAAGTGCCGCCCGATCCCGCGGCCCCGTTGGCCGCAAGTGGCTGAAACTGACAGGACCTCAATTCCATGGCATCGAAAAAGGACGTCAAGAAGGTCGTTCTCGCCTATTCGGGCGGACTGGACACCTCGATCATTCTCAAATGGCTGCAGACTGAACTGGGCGCGGAAGTGGTGACCTTTACCGCCGATCTCGGCCAGGGCGAGGAACTTGAGCCTGCCCGCAAGAAAGCCGAGTTGCTCGGGATCAAGGAAATCCATGTCCGGGACGTGCGCGAGGAATTCGTGCGTGATTTCGTCTTCCCGATGTTCCGCGCCAATGCTGTCTACGAAGGTGCTTACCTCCTTGGAACCTCGATCGCCCGGCCGCTGATCTCCAAGCACCTCATCGAGATCGCACGCGCGACCGGCGCCGACGCCATCGCCCACGGTGCCACTGGCAAGGGCAACGATCAGGTCCGCTTCGAACTGGCGGCCTACGCGCTCAACCCCGACATCAAGATCATCGCGCCGTGGCGCGATTGGAGTTTCAAGTCGCGAACCGATCTGCTTGAATTTGCCGAGAAACACCAGATCCCGGTCGCCAGGGACAAGAAGGGCGAAGCACCCTTTTCCGTCGACGCCAACCTTCTGCATTCCTCCTCCGAGGGCAAGGTGCTCGAAGACCCGGCCCAGGCTGCGCCCGAATATGTGCACATGCGCACCATCTCGCCCGAAGATGCGCCGGATGTCGCCACGGAAATTGAAGTCGGCTTCAAATCCGGCGACGCCGTCTCGATCAACGGTGAGGCCTTGTCGCCGGCGACCCTGCTCGCGCGCCTCAACGATCTGGGCCGCGACAACGGCATCGGCCGCCTTGATCTGGTCGAAAACCGTTTCGTCGGCATGAAGTCCCGCGGCGTCTATGAGACCCCGGGCGGCACCATCCTGCTTTCCGCCCACCGCGCCATCGAATCCATCACGCTCGACCGGGGTGCGGCCCATCTCAAGGACGAGTTGATGCCGCGCTATGCGGAGCTGATCTACAACGGTTTCTGGTTCTCGCCCGAGCGCGAGATGCTTCAGGCGGCCATTGATCTGAGCCAGCGCGATGTGGAAGGTACGGTCCGTCTCAAGCTCTACAAAGGCAATGTGATGGTCCTGGGCCGCGCCTCGCCCAAATCGCTCTACAGCGATGCCCTCGTCACCTTCGAAGACGACCGCGGTGCCTATGACCAGAAAGACGCGGCTGGGTTCATAAGGCTGAACGCGCTGCGCTTGCGCACACTCGCCGCCCGCGATCGCAAGCGGTGATGCGAGGTCAAAAAATCCCGGCCTGGCGAGGGGAGAAGGCGTCGGGCCGGGGCTTCGGCTTGCCGCAAGCTCCGGCGAGCCCCATATCGATGGCAGCAAGAGGATCTTCCGATGACCGACACACTGTTTGACACCTCCCCCGTTTTTGCCTGGACCGGCCCGCTCGGCCTCCCCGATTTCCGCGCCGTCGCAGACGCGGACTTTGCACCTGCCTTCGAGGCGGCGCTCCTGGCCCACGACGCCGAGATCGCAGCCGTCGCTGCAGACCCGGACGCCCCGAGCTTCGACAATACGCTCGTGGCGCTTGAACAGGCGGGCGAGGCTCTGGGCCGGGTGTCGGCGCTGTTCTGGAACCGCTCGGGCACGGACACAAACGACGTCATCCAGGCGCTCGAACGCGACATCGCGCCGAAAATGTCACGCCATTATTCGGCAATCGCCATGAACAAGGCGCTTTTCGCCCGCGTCGACGGCCTCTATCTGTCCCGCAGACAGTTGGGACTGACCCCCGAGCAGGACCGCCTGCTCGAGCGTATCTGGAAGTCCTTCATCAAGGCCGGTGCCCAGCTTGACGGCGCAGGCCAGAAGCGGCTGGCCGAAATCGGCGAAACGCTCGCGTCGCTGGGTGCCCGTTTCGGACAGAACGTGCTGGCGGACGAGCGCGACTTCATGCTTGTGCTGGACAAGGAGGAGGATCTGTCGGGCCTCCCGGGCTTTCTCCTCGAGGCGATGTCCGCTGTGGCCACCGACAGGGGCCAGCCCGGCACGCACGCAGTCACCCTTTCCCGCTCGATCATCGAGCCGTTCCTGACATTCTCCAGCCGCCGCGACCTTCGCGAGACCGCTTTCCGGGCCTGGATCTCCCGGGGAGCCACGGGCGGACCGACCGACAATTCCGCCATCATTGCCGAAATCGTGGCGTTGCGCGATGAGAAGGCCCGCATTCTCGGTTTTGAGACCTATGCCGCCTACAAACTCGACGACACCATGGCAAAGACGCCTCAAGCCGTGCAGTCGCTTCTGGGCGACGTCTGGGAGCGCGCCGTCCGCCAGGCAGGCGTCGAGGAGGCCGATCTGGCGGCGGTCGTCGCCGAGGAAGGCCTCAACCATCCGGTGGAAGCCTGGGACTGGCGTCATTTCGCCGAGAAGGTCAAGGCGCGCCGTTTTGCCTTCTCGGAAGCCGAACTCAAGCCCTATTTCCCGCTCGATCGCATCATCGACGCCTGCTTCGACGTGGCCAACCGTCTGTTCGGTTTAACCATGGTCGAGCGGCCCGACATTGACGGGCCGCACCCTGACGCCCGGACATTCGAGGTCCACGATCGCCACGGCCGGCGGATCGCCGCCTTCATCGCCGATTTCTACGCTCGCCCCTCCAAACGTTCCGGGGCCTGGATGAGCAGCCTGCAGAGCCAGCACCGTTTGCCAAACGAGGACGGGTCCATCGGCGCGTTGCCGATCATCACCAATGTGATGAATTTCGCCAAGCCTGCGCCAGGCCGCGCTTCGCTGCTCTCGCTCAACGACGCGCTGACGCTGTTTCATGAATTTGGCCATGCGCTGCACGGCATTCTCTCGGACGTGACCTACCCCTCGCTGTCGGGGACTTCCGTATCGCGCGATTTCGTCGAACTGCCCTCACAACTCTTCGAGCATTGGCTGACCGTGCCTGGCATCCTTGAAAAACACGCCCGCCATTACGAGACTGGCCAGCCGATCCCGCGCGCGCTGATCGACCGGGTGCAGGCGGCGCGCACCTTTAATGCCGGCTTCAACGCGGTCGAATTCACCGCCTCCGCGCTCATCGACATGGCCTGGCACGCAGGCCCCGCCCCTCGCGATCCCGCCGCCTTCGAGGCTGCCACACTCACCAAGCTCGGCATGCCGGCATCCATCGTCATGCGCCATCGCAGCCCGCATTTCCTGCATGTGTTTTCGGGCGAGGGCTACTCGGCGGGCTATTACTCCTACATGTGGTCCGAGGTGCTGGATGCCGACGCCTTTGCCGCCTTTGAGGAGACCGGCGACCCCTTCGATCCCGATACCGCCGAGAAGCTCCGCCGACATATCTATGCAGCCGGCGGCAGCCGCGATCCAGCCGAGCTCTACCAGGCTTTCCGGGGACGCATGCCAAGCGCTGACGCGATGCTCGCAAAACGCGGCCTGGCGGGCTGAAAGCGACGGCGCTGCGGCTTTCTCGCCCGCGCCCCTTTCGCGGTCGCACTAAACTGTGTATGGACGCGGAAACCGGGCCCGTGTGCGCCCCATCATCCCGAGTGAGATCCATGTCCATCCGCAATATTGCGATCATCGCCCATGTCGACCATGGGAAGACCACCCTCGTTGACGAGCTGCTGAAACAATCGGGCTCGTTCCGCGACAACCAGCGCGTTGCCGAACGCGTCATGGATTCCAACGACCTGGAGAAGGAACGCGGGATCACCATTCTGGCCAAGGCGACGTCGGTCGAGTGGAGAGGCCAACGCATCAACATCGTCGACACCCCCGGGCACGCCGACTTCGGCGGCGAGGTCGAGCGCATCCTCTCCATGGTGGACGGTGCCATCGTTCTGGTCGACGCATCCGAAGGCCCCATGCCCCAGACCAAGTTCGTGGTCGGAAAGGCACTCAAGGTGGGCCTGCATCCGATTGTCGTGATCAACAAGATCGATCGTCCGGACGGCCGCCACGAAGAAGTCATCAACGAGGTTTTCGACCTGTTCGCAGCGCTTGACGCGACCGACGAACAGCTCGATTTTCCCATCCTCTACGGTTCAGGCCGCAACGGCTGGATGAACCTGAAGCCAGAAGGCCCATCCGACGAAGGTCTGGCACCGCTGCTTGATCTCGTGCTCAAGCACGTGCCGGAACCGACAGTCGCTGAAGGGTCGTTCCGGATGATCGGCACCATTCTGGAAGCCAATCCGTTCTTGGGGCGCATCATCACCGGCCGGATCCACTCTGGAACCGTCAAGGCCAATATGCCGATCAAGGTTCTGGGCCAGGACGGCAAGCTCATCGAGAGCGGGCGCGTGTCCAAGATCCTTGCCTTCCGCGGCATCGAACGCACCGCAATCGACCTTGCCCATGCAGGCGACATCGTCGCCATCGCGGGTCTCTCCAAAGGCACGGTCGCCGATACCTATTGCGACATGTCGGTCACAGAGGCGCTGACCGCCCAGCCGATTGATCCGCCCACTGTCACCATGTCCTTCATCGTCAACGACAGCCCGCTTGCGGGCACGGAAGGCGACAAGGTCACAAGCCGCATCATCCGCGATCGCCTGCTGAAGGAAGCCGAAGGCAACGTGGCGCTGAAGATCGAGGAGTCGGGCGACAAGGATGCCTTCTTCGTCTCGGGACGCGGCGAATTGCAGCTCGCAGTCCTCATCGAGACGATGCGCCGGGAAGGCTTCGAGCTTGCTGTGTCGCGTCCGCGGGTTGTCATGAAGGATGACGAAGCGGGCAACAAGCTGGAGCCGATCGAAGAGGTCGTCATCGACGTCGACGAGGAACATTCCGGAATAGTTGTCCAGAAGATGAGCGAGCGGAAGGCCGATATGGTCGAGTTGCGCCCCTCTGGCGGCAACCGCTTGCGGCTCGTCTTCCATGCGCCCACACGCGGCCTCATCGGCTACCAGTCCGAACTTCTGACCGACACCCGCGGCACGGCGGTCATGAACCGCCTGTTCCACAGTTATCAGCCCTACAAGGGAGAGATCGGCGGCCGTGTCAACGGCGTGCTGCTGTCCAACGATGCGGGCGAATCGGTGGCCTATGCGATGTTCAATCTCGAAGACCGTGGTCCAATGATCATCGAGGCCGGCGAGAAGGTCTACATGGGCATGATCATCGGCATCCACACCCGCGACAACGACCTTGAGGTCAACGTGCTGAAGGGCAAGAAGCTCACCAACATGCGCGCATCCGGAAAGGACGAAGCCGTCAAGCTGACGCCGCCAATCCGCATGACGCTCGACCGGGCCTTGTCCTGGATTCAGGACGACGAGTTGGTGGAGGTGACGCCGAAGTCGATCCGGCTCAGGAAGCGCTATCTCGACGCCACCGACCGCAAGCGTTCCGAGAAGGCCCGTGTCGGCGCTGCCTGAAGGTCGCCACGGCCGGCCGATCGATCTGGAGACCTGGCCGCGCACCGGCCGGTTCCGTTTGTTCAAAAGCTATGCGCGGCCGCATTTCGCCACCACCGCCCGGCTTGATGTCACCGGACTGCTCACCCGGCTCAAGCCACGTGCTGTGTCACCCTATCGCGCCTGCCTCTTTGCCATCGGCACGGGACTGAACAGCATAGAAGCCTTCCGGACACGGTTTGCGGGTGACCGGGTCGTCGAGTTCGACAGCATCGCGCTGTCGATGACCGTGCCGCGCCCGGACGACAGCTTCGGTTATGCCTATATGCCTTTT
>Ga0105047_10015968_pt1 | contig 11803 bp, 9 predicted proteins | sample MAT04_FD_78384 | JGI IMG/M metagenome (GOLD analysis project Ga0105047, IMG submission 78384) | Freshwater microbial communities from Lake Fryxell liftoff mats and glacier meltwater in Antarctica - MAT-04 (megahit assembly) | ecosystem: Environmental > Aquatic > Freshwater > Ice > Liftoff... | reverse complement strand
TTCTAAAAAGGGACTTAGCCTTGCCAGCCGTCAGCAAATGACTTTTGCACTTGGTATTTTTAATAATTTTATGGGATTGTATTATACTAATAAAGTAAGACAATTCGATTCAGCCATTGTGTATTATAATGTAGCATTACAAGTTTTTGAAAATATAAATATACCTTTTGATAAGGCCGTGGTTTTACAAAATATCGGCAATGCTTATTTAAAAAAAAAGGATTACATCAATGCTATAAAATTTTCAAAACAGGCTACTGAATTATCAAAGAATTTAAAGTTTGACCAAGTACAGAATTTAAGCCTCATGGATCTTGTACAGGCAGAGGAAAAAATGGGAAACATTCCTGAAAGTTTTAAATATTTAAAGGAGTATGTAGAGGTGAATGACTTTATACAAATTCGTAACAACCAAAAAAAAGTGTATGACTTGGAAGCAAAATACCTGGCACAAAAAAAAGAAGTGATAATGCTTGCTCAGGAAAAGATAATTAAGCAAAAAAACCAACTGAATTATTTGTTGGCATCGGGGTTATCATTATTACTAATTATTGTTGCTTTACTGTATTTTAATTACCAAAATAAACAAAAATTACAACTGCAAAAAATTACTGAGTTGGAAACTCAACAACAGTTAACCGCTACCGAAGCTGTATTAAAAGGAGAAGAACAGGAGCGAACAAGGTTGGCAAAAGATTTGCATGACGGGCTCGGTGGGATGTTGTCAGGAATAAAATTTTCATTTAATACGATGAAAGGAAATTTGATAATGTCGCCTGACAATGCACTTTCTTTTGAACGCAGTATGGATATGCTTGACAGTTCTATAAAAGAAATGCGGCGTGTTGCGCACAATATGATGCCCGAAGCTTTGGTAAAATTTGGCTTAGATACTGCATTAAAAGATTTTTGTAATGAGATACAACAATCCGGTGCATTGTATATTTCATACCAATCAATAGGCTTAGAAAATTTGAAAATAAACCAAACAGTTGAAATTACAGTTTATCGTATTGTACAGGAACTTGTGAACAATATAATGAAACACGCTGCTGCAAAAAACGCCATAGTTCAGGTGACAAAAACCAATGAACAGTTGGCTATAACAGTAGAAGATGACGGACTTGGATTTGATACCGGCATACTAGATAATGCAAAGGGTATTGGGTGGAGCAGTATACAAAACAGAGTGGAGTTTTTAAAAGGAAAATTAGATGTGGATTCGCAGAAAGAAAAAGGCACATCGGTACACATAGAAATAAATGTATAATGGCTATTAAACTTTTTATAGTAGATGACCACTATATGGTGATAGAAGGTATTCACTCGTTATTGCAAAACGAAAGCAATATCGATTGGATGGGGCATGCAGGTAATGCTGCATCATGTATGGCATTTTTACAACAGCAGCAACCAGATATAATTTTAATGGATATAAATTTACCTGACATTAGTGGTATTGATCTATGCAAAACAGTAAAAGAAAAATATCCCAGTATTTATATCATCGCACTTAGCACATTCAACCAGCAGAGTTTTATTGAAAAAATGATGTATAATGGAGCATCAGGTTATGTTATAAAAAATGCTACTCAACAGGAGTTGATGGAAGCGATAAACACCGTAGCAAGCGGAAAACAGTTTTTAAGTTTTGATGCTGCATTGGCCATAAGAAAGCAGGACCAACAAAATGATACACCTGTAATTACCCGACGTGAAAAAGAAGTGTTGTATTTAATAGCCGATGGAATGACCAACAATGAAATTGCGATAAAACTCTTTATAAGTTCAGCAACGGTAGATACCCACAGAAAAAATTTATTGGCAAAATTTGCCTGTCGAAATACTGCTTCGTTAGTAAAGAAAGTAATGCAGCTTAATCTTATTTAAATAAAAAGTGCAGCCGATCTGAAATAAACTCACATCAACTGCACTTAAAAATTATTAATCTTTTCTATCTTAATTTTTCAATTTTTTGTATACTTGTTTTGCCGCCGGATAAAATAACTTTTACAAAATAAATTCCCATTTGTAATTGGTGTGCCTGTACTTTTATAGTATTAGCTCCGCTTTGCAAATTTATATTTTGTACACTTACTACACGTCCTAAAACATCTGTAATTACAATTTGTGCAGTGGCATTTTTGGTAACATTTTTAATTGCTAACTGCATGTTATCCAGCACCGGGTTCGGATAAATAGCACCCACAAAGTCTTGAAACATATCGCAATTCTTCATCGCAATAAATTTTATTGGCAACGTTTTAGTTACGCCATTCACATCTGTTTCCTGTAGTTTATAATAATTGGTAGCTAATGGGGCCGCATCATTACATACATAATTTTTGGTGGTAGCACTAATACCTGCAGCTGTTAGTTCCGCTATTTTAGTATTAAAATGAACTCCATCTTCGCTACGCAACACCGTAAAAGTTTTGGTAGATTGCTCAAAAGCAGTAGCCCAACTTAATTGTACGCTGCATTTTTTTTCTACCGCAGTAAAGAACATTAATTCTAACGGCAATACAGTCGCATTAAAATAAGATTTGGCTTTCGTGTGCGCAGCAGAACCAATTTGTGCACCTATTTGCCTGCCGGGCATATCATCAAAAGGGGGATGAATGCCTCCCCATATTCTTGATAAACTTGCTTCGTCAGACGCATCTTTATACGATGCCCATTGCAATCTTATTTCTGTAGATGGTCCAGCTTCAAACATTAAAAAATTACTGTTTGCAGGAATAACATATTCGCCCAAGCCACCGGGAAAATAAGGGCTGCCTGTAAGCATGGTTAACATTTGCGCTCCTGCACGGGAATAAGTTGAATGCCCGGAAGTATAGCCGGAAAAAGGTGGTGTTACAAAAGTGCTTCGTTGGTAAGGCATCCAGTCTGCTGCCAGTATCCAGCCAACACCTGCAACATCTATAAAAGGATTAGCAATAAAACTAAAGCCCTTCCACGATTTTAGTTTTATTTTATTTACGTTTATATTACCCGCTCCTGCTAGCGGATCACCAACATTTACAAGTTCTATAAAACCAGAAATTAATTCCAGTCCTGCAGGATGATAGGATGGCAAAGTTGGATTACTACTTTGCCCATATTTTGCCATTTTCCTAATCATAGAAATGGGCCGTGGCGAATCGTACCATCCTTTAATACCCCAGCAAGAAATAGCTGCGTCATGCATAGCACCACCCAATGCAAAATAAGTTTTTACATCCCACTCAAGGTTGGATAAAACTGCACCTGTACCTTCATATTTTTTTTGGAACCCGGGGTAATCACTTATTTGATTCAGCAAAACAAACCAATGACCTGGGGGGGTTTCAGAAGTGGGTCCATCTGCCCAATATTGCGAAACGATACGTGTATAATCTCCACGCTTTACAAACTGGGATGTATAAGGTAAACCTGTTACCGGGTTTAATGCATAACCCACTCCTGGGTCACCACCATTGGTAAAATCGTAGAAAGTTTGTTGGCCTGCAAGTGTAGTGGGATAGCTTGTATTATTACCCATTGCCTTTGGTGAAATATCCCACATTATTGGGTCTGCTGGGTCTAATTGAGCAGACCATACGGCGACCATTTGATGCCCCCACTTAAAATATTGAGACGATATTGAAGACGCATTTACAGTATCTAACATTGGTGGTGCACCGGGATCGTAGTAAACAGGATAATCTGCTCCGTTTCTTGTATAATGCACGGCAGAAGATGCAGGCATACTAAAAGGTACTACCCTGCCCCACTCAGGACAAACGAACATTTGTAAAGAAGGAACCGGATTACCACCTTGATCAAGAGCTGTAACAATGTTTAATGGTTGCCATCTGTTTGGGTCAGTCATATTTGGGTTACCACTATTAGCTATTTCTAATGCGGTATTTACGGGTGTATAGTCTATATAATTATAATTTTGCGCTTGCCTGGCACCATCGGCAAGACCCATGTCTATCACTTTTTGTGCAATATAATTTCCTAAATCTGCCGGATCGTTATTTGTATAATTTGCGGGGGTATAAAATTTGTCGTAACCAAGTAAGTCCATTAAATTATCGAAACGTGTAAGAGACGATAATGCATTTGGCGAGCCTATAAAACGTTGCCTTAATATTCTGTATGCCGCATAGCTAATAGCTTTATCTCTTGCTGCTACTAAACTTGCAGGAGCTACAGTAACCCCTGTAAATGGATAATAAACCCCTCCTACTGTTTTGCCTAACAAATAGGTGGTGGCTACTGCATCGTAGGCAGCCCAGGCATCATACATTCCCATACTTACGTGAAAAAGATTTCGGGCCTGCACAGGTGGTCGGGCCAAATCTTCTCTTATGGCAGCAAGCATTACGACATTCCATTGTCTTGCCACAGATTGTTGCGCATAACTCAACGTACCAATAATTGTAATAAAATAAAGTAAAAGTAGAATCTTTTTCATCTAGCTATTTTTTTGGTAATTTAAAAATAGGTTCTTCTACAGTCGTCCGTAATTTAGGTACTGCGTTCAGATATTGATTTGGTTCTACTTATGGGGATATAAAGAGTTAACTTAAACTCGAAATTTTTGCTACTGGTACAAAAGGGTAAAATTTATAGTCGTGTGCAAAAGCAAATATATAAATTATAACGAGATATTATCATTATGTAAATATCAAATTTATAGAAATGAGAGATAGAAAGATCAAACTTTTATAAGACTTTACATTTCAATTGTTTAAAACTTAAATCAATTACATCATACTTTTCAGTACTTACCCAAGCATAGTGCCACCACTCTGTTTCTAAACTTTTAAATCCAAATTTTTCCATAGTTGATTTTAATAATGTTCTGTTGAAAATAACAGCAGCATCAAGTTTCGGAGTATACGTATGGTGAGCAAGTTCTGTGAAATTATCAAACCCTGTACCCATATCAAGTTCCGTATTAGATGAAAGTTTTACAATGGTAAGGTCAACAGATGTTCCTTTATTATGCCCACTTCCATTTTTTGGATTAGCCACATAACGTTCATCGTGTATGATGTCCCACATAAGCTTTGTAACAGCATATGGTCGGTAAGCATCAAAAATTTTTAGTCCATAACCTTGTTCGTTTAAAGTTTTTTGTATTGCCAGTAATGCCAAAGCAGCATCCAACCTTAAATAAGTTGTAGTGGCTTTTTTATATAACTTTTGTTTGGTAAAGTTATTTTTTGTGGCATATTTCAAATCTAATAATAAGGATGGAATGAACTTTTTTAAATCAATTAATTTATTTTTGATGGAAGCATTTACGCTTTGCTCATACTGGGCAGTGGTTGTAATAACCATTGGTTGACCATGTACATGTGTAGTAAATAAGCATATAATTAAAAAAATAAATTTTACATTTAATATCATATTGTTCTTTTGAAATATCAAATAAAAAAACATTGTTGTCACACTTAGTATCTTAGCAAAAAATAATTATAAATAGATGGACCTTAAAAATACAAAGAATGAGGATGTATTGATACAATTAATAAGTACGGAAAAATCTCTTTTAGCACTCACAGCTACTCTACAACAAAAAGATGCTTTTGGTTTCGATACAGAGTTTGACAGATTTTACAGGGAATATGGCTTTAAACTTTTTTTAATACAAATATTTGACGGTGAAATTTGTTACCTGGTAGATCCTCTCTCCATCAAAGATCTTTCTCCATTATGGGCAATTTTTGAAAATGATAAAATTTGCAAAATAGCCTATTCCTGCTCGGAAGATGTTCAACTTCTCAAAATTAGCGGATGCCAAATAAAGAATATTTACGACTTACAAATGGTGGCAAAATTGTGCAACCATTCTGCTAATTCTTTTTCAGATCTTATCAAAGATATTTACGGAGTAAGTCTGGATAAATCAATGCAAAAATCTAACTGGCGCACCCGGCCTTTAAATACAGCACAACAGGTGTATGCCAGCAACGACGTAATATGGTTATTAAAACTAAAAGATTTTTTTACAGCAATAGCTGCTGATAAAGGAGTAGAACAAATGATTGACGAGGAAAATAAATGCTGCGAAGAAGTAACAGTTACAGAATATGCTGTAAAACTTTCTTCCAAACAAACAGCAAAGTACAGTTCTTATCACCAGAAAATACTCTTAAATCTTTTTAATATTCGAGACCAGATAGCCAAGCAGTACAACATGCCACCGTTTTATATTGTGTCGGATATTACCTTAGAAGAAATTGTAGATAATAAACCCGCCTTTATAAACTGGCCTTTTAAAAAAGGCTTTTGCAGCAGGCTGTTAAGTGATGAAGAAAACAAAACTCTTTTTTATGCTGCCATTAGTTTGATTGATGAAAGCATCGAAAATATGCCTTTGCGCAAACCCTACAGCAGTAACAATGAAAGAATTTCCTACAGAGCTTTATCTAAAGAAATTGTAGAAGATAAATGCAAAAAAATAAGCGAAGTTGTTTTAAAAGAATATGGACAAACTGCTTCTGATTATATTTTAAGAGGATTAAAAAAATCTTTAATGCAAATGCCATTTGCAGAAATTAAATTAAAAGATTATCAGCAAAAGGTAATTTTGCAAACGTGCAACAATTTAAATATTAAGTTGTGAAAAAATCAATGATTATGCCATGCAAAAAGCACTTAAACACCTTTATAAAAACGATACCATTTTCCAAACTATTGTAAAAGAATATGGCTTACCTGTTATTCCTTCAAGGCCACAGGGCTTTGAAACATTAGTGTTATTAATTTTAGAACAACAGGTTTCTATAGATTCTGCCAAAGCAACATTTTTAAAACTTAAAAATATTGTCAAACAATTTACTCCAAAAATATTATTGAATTTGCAAGATGAAACCTTTAGAAGTGCAGGTGTAAGCAGGCAAAAAACATCTTACATAAAAGCCCTTGCTACAGCAATCATCACCAAAGAAATAGATATTGAAAGCCTTGCCAATAAACCTGCAGAAACGGTAAGAGAAGAATTAATTAAAATAAAGGGAATAGGTAACTGGACTATTGATATTTACCTCATGTTTTGCCTGCAATCATCAGATATTATTCCGTTGGGAGACATCGCAGTTGTGAATACAATCAAAGAATTGCTGGATATACATGATAGAAATGAAATGGAATTGTATACTACAAAATGGAGCCCACACCGTTCTGCAGCCACCTTTTTATTGTGGCATTATTACCTTGGTAAAAGAAAAAGAAAAGTAGTTTATTAATTTACAAACCACCAGCGTATACCAAACCTTATCATTAAACCTTGGGTAGGATAATGAGGTGCCGCAAAATTATTATCAGTAAAAGCAAAGCCATTTCTAAAACTAGCTGTATTTAAATTTTCTGCTCTTAAAAATGCAGAAAATCCTTTTATACGAAAATGTAAAAATGCTGCTATATCCGGTTTATTGTTTATTGTTACAGTATCCTGCGGACTAAACTGCCCAAGCAATGGCGAATAATTATTGGCTTTGTATGGAGTGTAATACCTAATTTCTAATCCTGTGCTTACCCGTAGATTTTTAAATACACTTCCCTCATAAGCCAACCTGCTTCTTGTAAAAATAAAGGGAAGATTTATAGGTGCTGCTTTATCTGTTTGTTGCAAAGTAGCATCTCCGTAATAAAAAATATTTTTCTTCAGTCTTATTTTTTTTGATGCAAAAAACTGTAAAATATTAATAGGTTTGTTATACTGATCTGTTTGGTAATAATTTTTAAAATAACTATAATTCGTAATCAAAAAATTATTGAAACCAAACTGTATGATAGGGTTAGTTGCTGTAGCACCAAATGAGGTAATATTTTCTTTTTTATAATTGTTTACATTTCCAAGATTAAAAGAAGAACGGTTATCAAAAATAAAAGAAGGTGTTCTGTTCACGTTGGTAAAATACAAACTTACATTTCCTAATTTTTTATTTAAAAAACGTCCAAGGCTTGCGTGTGCTGTGTAGTCGCCGCTGTTTAGTCCGTTTAAATAAAATTCTCCTTTCAGCAACATATCCCACAGTTTATTGCGGGTACGGTTTCTATATTCACCATGTAATAATACATTGTAAAAATTATAGCTTCCGGTTTTTAAGTTTGCTTTTATTGTTTGCAAACTTGCTCCTGCTAAAAAAAACTGAGCAGCATTTTTTGTATCAGGAAACTGTATTAAGGAAAAATCGTTGGTAATAGATTGCCATTTTTCAAACAATTCAAAAGTATCTACAGGGCCGGCAAAATTTACATTGTACCAATTTTTATATAACATAGAATCAGCTACTGCATCTTTAAATTGATAAGTATTCGTAGCTACGGTAAGTGTATGCTGCAACCTTAGTTTTGGATAAAATAAATATTCGGTAGTAGAATCGTTCACAGCTACAGAATCTCTTTTACCAAGATCATAACTCTGTCGTAAGAAGATTATTTTTTCTTTGTAAGTGTTACCTGTTTTTACAGATGCCTGAAAAGGATTGGGCTCAAAAGGTAATGCACCACCTAAGTTTACCGGAATACTGAACCGGGCTTTTTTGTTGGGATCGAGCAGCAACGCATCGTCAACTATTCCACCGTTTTCAGAAGCTTTGAGTGAGTTAGATAAAAAAACAAGCGTGCCGTTGTAACGTTTTCTTTTCCCTTGGTAATTACCAAACAACCTTACATTATTATGATTGGTATTTTGAGTTACAAAAAAACCGGGTGCGCTTATCAATCTGTATTCAAAACCTACGTTTATATTTGGGCGTGGGCTCTGCGTATGCGTGGCTTGTATCATTTGCTCTTTACCACTACCAAGCTGGTAGCTAAGCATAGAAAATGGACCGGTGGTTTTGTACAATTTCGTATCCTCTAATTTAAATTTATAAATATCAAATGCATGAAAACCGGCATCCCAACCGGCTTTATTAAATGGTTTAAATATTAAAGGAAAAGCTGCTTGCCCATTATTACCAAGATATTGGTAAGACGTAGGAACAGAATAATATTTATCAAAATCATTTATAGATGAATCAATGGGATAACGCCTTACAGAATCTAAAAATCGGTAACTGATCGTAATAGAATCTGCCAGATCGTCTCTGTGCTCAAAACCAAGTGTATCTAATTTATTATTATTTTTCTTTTTGGTAGTGTCAGAGCCTTGTGTGTTTGACTGAGAACGTTTAGCATTTAAAACTTCTCTAATACGTTCACTGGGCAATTGGCAAAAAGCACTTGCAACAATAAAAAAAACCGATAAAAATAAAAATACTTTTTTCATCAAAAATTATAAAGCAGCAATCAATTCTTTAAAAATATGGGTAAGCTTAGGTTCAGCATCTTTTGCAGCCTGCAACACTTCCTCATGGGTAATGGTATTTTCTTCTTCCCTAATACCAATATCTGTAATTACACTCATGGCAAAAACTGGTAAGCCCAAATGCACTGCCGCTATTACTTCCTGCACTGTACTCATGCCTACAGCATCTCCACCTAAAATGTTCAGCATTTTATATTCTGCTCTTGTTTCAAATGTTGGCCCGGTAACGCCAATATATACTCCCTGCTTTACATCGTAGTTTGCTGCACTTGCAATACCGAGTGCTTTATCAATCAAATCTTTTTTATAGGGCTCGCTCATGTCGGGAAAACGGGTACCAAAAGCTTCTTCATTTTTACCCAACAATGGGTTAAGGGTAAGCATGCTGATGTGGTCATTTATTATCATTAAATCTCCTACCCTAAAACTTGTGTTCATACCACCAGCAGCATTACTGATAAGCAATGTTGATATACCCAAATATTTCATTACTCTTATAGGGAACACCACTTCCTGTGTTGAATAGCCTTCATAATAATGAAACCTTCCCGCCATTGCAACCACTTTTTTTCCGGAGAGTTCACCAAAAATTAATTTGCCGCTATGGCCTTCAACTGTGCTTACAGGAAAATGTGGAATATCACTATATGGAATTTCTTTTTCTATATTTATTTCGGCGGTAAAACTACCAAGACCACTGCCGAGAACGATGCCTACAGAGGGGATTTTATTGTATAAATTTTGAATATATGCGACCGATTCATTAATCTTTTCCATTGTTTGTAACATGCAACTTTATATTTGGTTCCGTTTAATATTTTCAAAATTACGTTTAAAACTTGTGAACTTAGTAACAGTGTTTATATCAAAATAGTACAACACTAATGTTTATAAAGAGGGGAGCATAAAGTTGATTTTAAATTTCCAACAACATTCATTTTAAGAAAAAGTGTTATTTTTATAAAAATAAATAACATGGCACAGATAGCAGGCATTACAACTAAAAAAAATATAAAAGGCGAAATAACCCATGTGACCATAAATGTAAAAAAGCACAAAGAAACAATACCAATGCTTACTCAACTTGGCGTTCTGCCTAAAACAAAATTTATGAAAGAATGGGAGGCCGCAAAAACAATTGAACAGTCCAAAAATGAAATGAACGATTTAATAGATGAACTTTGGAGTTAGTAAAAATAAATGACTATGCAGACTATAAATTAAAAAGCCTCGTAAATAAATTACACCATATAAAATACTTTGGTAGTAAGGATTTAGCTTTAAAGTATGTAAAAAGAATTTATAACTTTATTTACACTATCCCAACTCAGCAAAAAAAGCTAACAAAAAATAAGAATCTTGGCTCCCATTATTGCACTTACAAACCAAATAAGCAAACAACATATTTTATTACTTTCGATATCGAAGGGGATTTATTTCTAATAAAAAATGTTTTTAATAATCATACAATTGAATATCCTCGTTATATAGAAGGGATAAAGTGAGTTTTTATTTCGTAATTATTTTCTCTACAATCGTTTGATAGAAATTTACATTAAAAAATTACGCCTTCGTTTAACAGAAAAAAACAAAATGGAAGTAATGAAACAGCCTCATTCATCATTTAATTTACCACTAAATAGTCAATACTTTACACACATTAATGAGGTTTAAACTCCCTCTCTTTTCCTTATCTTCGCAAAAATTTTACAATATGAATTTACACGAATATCAGGCAAAGGAATTATTGAAAAAATACAATGTACCCGTGCAGGAAGGTGTTGCATGCACTACAGTTGCGGAAGCGGAAGAAGCTTACCGTTTTATTAATACCCAATACGGCAGCAAATTCGCTGTGGTAAAAGCTCAGATACATGCAGGCGGACGTGGTAAAGGAAGCATTGTGGGTAAAGAACAACGTGGTGTGGCAGTTGCAAAAAGTGCTGAAGATGTTACAAGAATAGCTACCAATTTATTAGGCGGTACGCTGGTAACTATTCAAACCGGTGAAGCAGGAAAAGTAGTAAACAAAATTTTGCTGGCGCAAGATGTTTATTACGATGGTGCAAGCCCCGTAAAAGAATTTTATTTATCAATTTTATTGGATAGAGCAAAAGGTGAAAATGTTATAATGTACAGCACCGAAGGAGGAATGAACATTGAAGATGTGGCACATGATACGCCTGAAAAAATATTTAAAGAATGGATACATCCAAGTGGAGAACTACATGGTTTTCAGGCAAGAAAAATTGCTTTTAACCTTGGGCTGAGTGGCGAAGCTTTAAAAAGTTGTGTAAAGTTTGTAACCAATTTATACAAAGCTTATGTAGGGCTTGATTGTGGTATGCTGGAAATAAATCCGCTGTTTAAAACCAGCGATGATAAAATTATAGCGGTGGATTGTAAGATGAATGTGGATGACAATGCATTGATGCGCCATGCAGATATTATGGCTTTGCGGGATGTGAGCGAAGAAGACCCTACCGAAGTAGAGGCTGGTCATCA
>Ga0105047_10015967_pt1 | contig 11803 bp, 12 predicted proteins | sample MAT04_FD_78384 | JGI IMG/M metagenome (GOLD analysis project Ga0105047, IMG submission 78384) | Freshwater microbial communities from Lake Fryxell liftoff mats and glacier meltwater in Antarctica - MAT-04 (megahit assembly) | ecosystem: Environmental > Aquatic > Freshwater > Ice > Liftoff... | reverse complement strand
GTGTTGGACATCGATGCCAGAGCGCGGGCGGCGGTCTCGTTGCGGAGCCGCCAAGTCGACGAGGTCATCGCGATCGCCGTCGATGAAGCGCTGTCGGTTGCCAAGCACACCGAAGGCGGACAGATCGAGTTCTTCCTCGCCTCCGGGCGCCAGCCCCAGCTTCGGGATCAAGCCTCTGCCTCGGTGCGAGACACCGTGAACAACGTGGCCGACCAGATCGGACGGACGGGAGCCGTGCGAGCTGAGGAGGCCGCTTGGGCGGTGGCCGCGCTGGGCGACGGGGCCATGTTGCACCGTTGGGCCGATATCGACACGGATCACCGCGCCCGGTTGACCTCGGGCCTCCGCCTGCTCATCGCCGCCGCCATGTTGCGAGACGACGAGATCGAAGAGCTCCTGAGCCGGTACTCCCACGAGCCCAACCATCTGTCCGCCTCGAACGGTGCCACGGCGACGATCGATTGACGACGTGATCAGCGGCCTCGGGGCGTTGCCAGCCGGGTGGGTCGGGAGCGGCCTCGGAGTTCGGCGGACCCGGACACGACCCAGCGGGCGGACTCGGGCAACTGGGCTGCGTCCACCACGTCGGCTGACGCCAGCACCATCGGGGTCAGCGCTTTGGCCAGCTCGGTAAGGCGCGCCGCTTCGTTGACCGGGTCGCCGATCACGGTGAACTCGAACCGTCGCTCGTCACCGATGTTTCCGGCGACGACGGACCCATAGGCCACGCCGATCCCGGCCTGGAGCAGCGGGACTTCGGCGGGGAGGCGGCGGGCGAGGGCACGGGCGGCCGCGAGCGCTCGGTCCGCTGCCCGATCGAGGGGCGCCGGCGCGCCGAACACCACCAGGGTGGCATCGCCCTGGAACTTGTTGACCCACCCACCCTGTGCGTGAACCTCGTCGACCACCACGCCGAAGAACCGGTTCAACAGCTCCACCACCTCTTCGGGTGGGCGGCTTGCGGCCAGGTTGGTGGAACCCACGACATCAACGAACAGCACGGCGACCTCGCAGGACTCGCCGCCGAGCTCGTGACCCCGCAGGAGTGCATCGCGCGCCACCTCCTCGCCGACCTGGCGGCCGTACAAGTCGCGCAGCTGCTCTCGTTCCTGCAGGCCGCGGGCCATGTCGTTGAACCCTGACTGCAAGAGCCCGAGGACGCTGCCGTCGGACACCTCGACGCGGGTCTCGAGTTCGCCGTCGGCGATCTTTGTGATGCCCCGGCGCAGGCTGTTGATCGGTTCGGCGATGGCCCGGGCGCCGATGACGGCGACGGCCGCACCGACCACAAGGGCGGCTCCCCCGAGGGCAAGGATCGTGACCGACAGCTTGGTCTTGGTGGCGCTCTCGGGGTCCGCCAGGGCGAACACGGCGACGATCAGCAGCCCGAGGAGCGGAACGCCGGTTCCCAGCATCCATCCGAGCATGGTGCGCGTGGTGATGCCGGGAAGGCGAGGGCGGCGGACGGTCTGGACCGAGAGCGCGGCTTTGGCCAGCGGACGGGTGAGCCGCTCGGCCCAGAGGTACGTGAATGCTGAGGTGGTGAGCCCTCCGAGTGCCACCGTGAACGCGACGCGCGCCACGAGTTCGGGTTCGACGATCGCATTCAGCACGGCGAAGAGCGCGGCCGCAACCAGCCAGAGCGTGGCATGCACCAAGAACAGGCGGATGGGTGCCCGCAGCACGGCGGTGACCTCGGCGTCGGTGGGAGCCCGCCCCTCTTGGATCCACCGCCGGCCCGATCGCAACCATGTCTCGCCCAAGATGATCCCGAGCGGCACGACGGCCACGAGGTAGACGAGGGCGACGATGGCGTTGATGGTCACGACGCCCCCTACGTCGGTGGCCTGGCCCCCAGGAAGCACCCACGCGATGCAGATCACCACGATGACTGTGCCGATCAGGTTCGACAGGGCAAGGGCCAGTTGGAGCTGCCGGCGGATGCGTCGGACGAGGAGCGTGGCGCCTTCCCCGTCGAAGCGGGCGGGCAGCGCGTCGGCGGGCTCCACGGGCTTGATGGACCGCACGCTACTGGGTGGTCCCCGTGGTCATCGGGCGAACTCGCCCATAGGCTCCGAGCGTTCGCCGCTCACCCCCATGCCCCAGGAGTACCCATGACCGACATGCCCTACAACCGCCTCGGACGATCTGGTCTGAAGGTGAGTGCGTTGTCGTTCGGCTCCTGGGTCACGTTCGGTACCCAGGTCGACACCACGCTCGCCAAGGAGTGCTTGTCCGCTGCCCGAGAGGCTGGTGTCAACTTCTTCGACAACGCCGAGGCGTACGCGGGTGGCCAGTCCGAGCAGATCATGGGCGACGCCATCGCCGAGCTGGGGTGGGCCCGTCACGAGTACGTGATCTCCACCAAGATTTTCTGGGGCATCCACCCAGGCGTGCCCAACATGAACAACACCCTCAACCGCAAGTACCTCATGCAGGCCATCGACGGTTCGCTCGACCGCCTCGGCCTCGACTTCGTGGACCTGTTGTTCTGCCACCGCGCCGATTCCGAGACGCCCATCGAAGAGACGGTGTGGGCCATGAGCGACATCGTCTCGTCGGGCAAGGCCCTCTACTGGGGTACCTCAGAGTGGTCGGCCGACGAGATCCGTGCGGCGTGGGAGATCGCCGAGCGCCATCACCTCCACAAGCCGGTCATGGAGCAGCCGCAGTACAACCTGTTCGAGACGCGCAAGGTGGAGAAGGAGTACGCCCGGCTCTACGACGACATCGGCCTTGGTCTCACCACGTGGAGTCCCCTGTCATCGGGTCTGCTGAGTGGCAAGTACGCCGATGGCATCCCCGAGGGCAGCCGCGCCAGCCTCCCCGGCTACGAGTGGCTCAAGGACCTCCTCACCGATCCGGTGAAGAATGAGCAGGTGAAGGAACTGGGCGAACTGGCGGCGCGCCTCGATGTGACCACCTCGCAGCTCGCCATCGCCTGGTGCGCCAAGAACCCCAACGTGTCGACGGTGATCCTCGGTGCCAGCAATGTCGAGCAGGTGCACGAGAACCTGGGAGCGCTCAAGGCCCTCGAGCAACTCGACGACGCGGTGATGGCCGAGATCGTCGGCATCATCCACCCCTGGACCCGGGGCTGACCCGCCCGTCAGCCGAGGATCACCCGAAGATGGCGACGATGTCTTCGGCCAGCAACACGAACAACAACACGATGATGCTGAGGGCGATGGCCGAGAAGTGCCACCGATACTTGTGGTCGGCGGCGAAGAAGCGACGAATGGTGAACACGTCGCACACGATCGCGGTGCTGCCGATGGCGATGCCGACGGGAGCCTCGACGCCCTTGGCGATGCCGATGAGCGGGATCAAGATGGGGAACACGAGATAGGTCAGCGTGCAGCGCGTGGCCGAGATGAGCATCGACGTCTGGAACGAGCGGTTGGCCTTGGCCTCGGACATGCCCTCGGGCCGATCCTTGACCCGCAGGGCCTTGCGGACCACGAGGTCGGCTTTCGTGCGGTGCACGTTGCGGGTGGGCCGAGCCGAGCCGCCGTGGGGCACCGGGCAGGTCTCCACCAGGGCAGCTGCATGGGGGAACGGGCACCCGCCCGCAACCGCGGAGGCCGATGGGTCGGCCGCGCCAGTCGGCAGGTCGGCCGCGATGGCGACGTTTGGTTGGGGGTGGTCGGCCACCGGCGCGGGCTCCATGTCGACAGGCTAGGGACGCAGAGGCGCTTCGGGCCACCCGGCCTGGGATCGGTGGCGCTGGCGGTCCTACGCTGCGGGTGTGCTGCCCCGTCCGCTCGCTGCTCGCGTCCACCGCGTGGTCAACCGGGCCATCCAGTCGAGCTGGGAGCGGCTGCGCGTCGCGGGGTCCATTGCGCCGGGCACCGAGGCCGCCGAGCGGTTCGGCTCGTTTGGTGCCGGGAGCATCATGGGGTTCCCCACCGCGGTGCTCTACGGCGAGCGCCATATCCACGTGGGGACAGGCACCACCATCAACACCTGGGTCACGTTGGCCGCCGGTTACCACCCCACGCAGGGGGGCCTCCCCGAGAAGGTCATCTCCATCGGTGACCACAGCGTCATCGGCATGCGCTCGGGCATCGTGGCGCACGAATCCGTGGTGATCGGCGACGACGTTTGGTTTGGCCAGGAGGTGTACGTCACCGATGCCAACCACGGCTACTCCGATCCCCACACGCCGCCGGGCAAGCAGTTGGGCGCACACCACGGCGTGGTGATCGGCGATGGCTGCTGGATCGGCCACGGGTCGGTGATCCTGGCGGGAACCCAGTTGGGCAAGCACGTGGTGGTAGCGGCCAGCTCGGTGGTGCGGGGGTCGTTCCCTGACCATGCGGTGATCGGGGGCGTGCCGGCCAAGGTGATCCGCCTCTACGAGCCGGGCGCGGGCTGGGTTCGCCCCGACGGGAGCGGCGACGTGATCGCCGAGACCGAGACGTTGGACCCCGAGCGGCTGGCCGCCGACCTTCGCCTGCTCGAACAGATGTCTGACGAGGAGATCGCCGCGGCGGTCAGCGGCGCCGATACACCAGATCCGTGATGGTGCGCCCGGCGTCGATCCCGCGCTGCTCGTAGGCCGTCACTGGCCGCGGCGGGCGAACATCGTCGGTTTCGAGGACGAACCGGGCATCGGCGGCCAGCATCGAACGCATGTGCTCGCCATAGTCGGTCGAGTCGGTGGCCAGGTGCAGCTGGCCCCCCGGAACCAGTACCGTCGCGCAGCGGTCGACGAACCAGGGGCTGACGATTCGGCGTTCGTGATGGCGTCGTTTGGGCCACGGATCAGGGAACAGGACGCGCAGCGCGGTGATCGTCTCCACGTCGAGGCGAACAAGGACATCGAGCGCATCTTCGTACACCACGCGCACGTTCGCCGGACCGGCGGTCTCGAGGTCGACGAGCAGTTGGGCGATACCAGGGCGGTGGAGTTCCACACCGATCACAAGGGAGTCTGGCTGGTCGAGCGCCCAGCGCTTGGTGGCTTGACCGTTGCCGAACCCGAGGTCGATGAGGACCGGCCCCGACCTGCCGAACGCGCGTCCGATCTCCGCAGACGTGCCGGTCGTGTCGGGAGCAAGGGACCAGCGGTCGAGCAGGTTCGTCCATGCCAGACGGCGTGCCGCGGTCATCCGGCCGCGATGCTTGGTGGTGCGCACGTTGGGCCGTGGAGCGTTAGGGGTCACCGGTCCATCATGGGCGACGGTGCTGTACCAGGCTGTTCGGCTTCACTCCTTGACCCCAGCAACCCCTGAGGGGGTGCCTGATTCGGGCGAGGGACCCCGAAGGTAGCCCCTAGGCTGGCCGAATGGGTTGTCACCGCACTCCGACGCGGCGATCTCCCGAAGGTGGGTTCACCCTCTCGGAATTGGCGCTGGTGCTGGTCGTGCTGGCAGGCCTGTTGACCATCATCGTGGTCTCGGTCAACGGCCTCGACGGCGACGAGGCCGAACGCGAGTGCCGGACCGAACTGCGGACCATCAAGGCGGCCACGGAGCGGTTCAAGGCCGAGGTCGGCTTCTATCCGCCCACCGATAAGGCGCTCCAAGACGTGGACTTCCTCAATCTGGAAGACACCCCGAACTGGGAGGTGGTGACCCTCGACGAAGCCGAAGGTCCGACCTACCGCCCCGTAGGCCCGCGTTGCGATTAGGAGTTCGCAGCTGCTCGGCCGCTGGTTGGTGCTGGGACGTGTTTCCGGGCGGTGCTCAGGCAACGGGATGGAGGGGGTCGAGCTCCTCGTCGGCTTCCCGCCCCGACGCAGCCCGGCGGCTCGTGTAGGTCACGACCGCAGCCACCGCGGCGGCAAAGACGTTTCCGAACAGCCAGGCCGCCGACGCACCGTCGAGGCCGTTGCGGGGACCGTCGCCGGGCACCAGGATCAGCGCGGGCACGATGATCGACACGGTGAGTGTGACCGTGATGACCACCGTGGCCAGGTGGCGATGCAGCACTCGGGCCTCGGTGAGCAGGAGCGACGTGATGGCCCACGGGATGCCCGCCAGCATCATGGCCGGGAGGATGTGGGCAGCCTCTCGGTAGGACTCATCGAACGCCGCCACCACCAGGCCCTTGCCCAGGAACGTGGCGATGGTGCCCAGCGCCATGAGGCCGACGGCAAGGCTGAGCGCGAGGCGCATTTGGGCCTGCACGTGCGCGCCACCCTTGCCCCCTTCGGCCAGGAGGGCTTGGCCGATGGCCGACGGCACGTAGAAGGCGATGGCCACGATGCCCCACGCCACATAGAAGCTGCCGTTGGTGGCGCTGTCGACGTGCTTGAGCACAATGACGGGCAGGGCGAAGTAGGGCGCCTGGTAGGCGAGCGTGGACAGGTAGTTGATGGCGGAGTAGCGGGTGGCGGCGCGGGCGGTGAGAGGCCGGGGTCGGAGTTGGTGGCGGCCACCGGTGAAGCGGTTGATGAAGGCGATGCCGATGAAGCCAGAGAGCGCGACCGGCCCGCCCAGGTACAAGAAGATCAGCAGCGATCGATGCTGGCTCGTCTGGAACAGCGGCAGGAGGGCGATTTTGGCCACGCCCACCAGGCAGATGCGCGCCAAGACCAGGTTCCATCGGCGCATCGTCATGGCCCGGACGTCGACGATCAGCGAGAACGCCGAACCGAGCACCACGAGCGCGAACACCACGAACCCGCCGATCGGGTGCCAGTTCCACAAGACGTCGGCCGCGCCGGGGTTTACCAACCAGAGGTAGAGGCCCGAGGCGGCGAGTGACGCCGGCACCGTGGCCAGCGCTCCCCATGCAAATACAACATGGCTGTCGACATCGCGATTGGCGGCATAGCGGGCGAGGGCGACCGGCAGGCCGAGGCCGGCGAGGTAGGTCACGAACAGGACTGAGGTGAACAGGGCGGAGGCATCGCCGAAGTCGGCCTTGAGGTCGATCTTGCTCACGAGGACCGAGAAGGCCAGGCCGCCGAACCCCTGCACTGCGGCGCCCATCACCAGCACGCCGGACCCGGTGAGGAGGTGGCCATGACCGCCACCTCCGGCACGGTCCCGCAGCCTGGCGATGAATCCGGTGGCCGCATCCGGGAACTCAACCGCCACGTCGCCGAGGGCTGCCACGGCGGGTGGCCCCGGGACGACGGTGACGGGCCCAGGGTCAGGCGGCGCAGAAGAGGGCGGAGAGGTCACAGCGCATCCACTGTAGAACCCACCCCCAGGCGCTCCCAGGTTCGCCCCGCGCCCACCTCTCTCCCCCCATGGGGTGATCGTTCTTGTCAGCCAGGAGCGCGCTTGGAGGTCGTTGGTGCTGACAAGAACGGGTGTGGCCCCGGAAGGAGGGGACCGCCGAACTCTTGACCGGCGGGTCAAGTGCGGGCGGTAGCCTCGCAGCCGTGACGACGGCCTTCGCCCCTGCCCCCACGCGCGCCGAGGCCGCGGAGATGGGCCTGGCGTCCTACCCCGGCGCCCGGCGGCCCGACCGTCGCCGGACCGTCGATGCCGGTGGTCTGGCGCTCACGGTCTGGGAGTGGGGCGAGCCCGATGCCTCGCCCGTGCTGTTCGCTCACGGCGGCTTCGACTTCGCCGGCACCTTCGACACCTTGGCGCCACGCGTGGCCGACGGTGGATACCGGGTGGTGTCGTGGGACCAGCGCGGGCACGGCGATTCCCAACATGCCCATCTCTACTCCTGGGAGGCCGACCTTCGCGACGCCGCGGCGGTGCTGGACTCCATCGGAGCGAACGGCGGCTCCACGGCGCCGGTCGCTGTTCTCGGTCACTCGAAGGGCGGCGCCCAGATGCTGCAGCTCGCCGATGCCCTTCCCCACCGAGTCAGCCACATCATCAACCTCGATGGGCTGCCATCGGCCCGGTCGTGGCCCGACGTGCCCGACCACCATCGCACCCGGATGCTCAACGGGGAGCTGTCGAGCTGGCTCGACCACCGCCGCGGCGCGTCCGACAAGGTCCGTCGCCCGGGCACCGTCGAAGAACTGGCGCACCGTCGGGGGCAGATGAACCCCAGGCTCGACCCCGCCTGGCTCCGATACCTGGTGCCGATCGGCGCCTTCGGAGCGCCCGATGGGTGGCGCTGGAAGATCGATGCGTCGATGCGGATGGGTGGCTTCGGGCCGTGGCGACCGGAGTGGTCGATGTCGCGTCTCCCGTCGCTGGGCATGCCGGTGCTGTGCGTGCTGGGCCTCGAGATCGAGGTCATGGGGTGGGGCACGCTGCCCGAAGACGTCGCCCCGAACCTGCCCCCGGGAGCTCGGTTCATCCCGCTCGACGGCGTGGGCCACTTCATCCACATCGAAAAGCCCGACGTGGTGGCCGATCTGGTGTTGGACTTCCTCGCATGAGTGTTTTGGCATCGCCCCAACCCGTCATGCTCACCCACGTTCGGTCGTCGCTCGCGCTCCACGAGCTTCGGGCGGGGGAGGGGCGTGCGTTGCTGCTTTTACACGGGCTCGGGGAGCGCACCCCGTCATCGGCCCCCGAGACGCTGGCGGCGTGGGCCGGTCCGGTGTTCGGCCTGGATTTCACCGGGCACGGGGCCTCCACCCGGCCGGGAGGCGGCGGGTACACCGCCGAGATTCTGATGGGCGATGTCGACGCGGCACTCGCCTACCTGGGCTCAGCCACGGTCGTGGGTCGGGGCCTTGGTGCGTACGTGGCGCTGCTCATCGCTGGCGCTCGCCCAACGGGCGTCGTCGGTGCGGTGCTGTGTGACGGGCCTGGCCTTGCCGGCGGAGGTCCTGCGCCCCATTCGCCAGTGGTCGTGGCTCCGCCACCCGCTGCGGTTGCCGCCGACGATCCCGACCCCTACGCCCTGGTGGAGCTGGCCCGAGATGTCCGGCCCGAGGACTACGCCACCACCTATGCCCGCCAAGCCCTGCAGTTCTCCGGCCGCGACACGCCCATCGCCATTGCCGCCATAGTGCGCCCGCCGTGGCTCGCCGCTGTTGCCACCGAGCCCGGCGTGGTCAGCGAACCCCTGGCCGAGGCCCTCGCCCGCTTCGCCGCCATGCCCTGATCGCTTCTTGTCAGCGAGAGCGACCGTTCGGGGCCTTCCGGGCTGACAAGAACGGAACAAGGACCGGTCAGGTGTCGCGGGCGACCACAAAGTCGGCGAGCTCGCGCAGGGCGACATCTGCAGGATCGGGAAGCCCGATGCCCGGGAGCGCGTCGATGGCGGTGCCATGGAGGCGGGAGATCTCGTCCTCGACCACCTGGAGCGCACCCGTGGACTCGAACAGGGCCTGTAGGTCGGCGATGGCCTGGGGGTCGAGGTCGGGCTGGCCGACCTGGGCAAGGAGATGGCGCTCCCGCTCGTTTGCCCGTTCGTGGGCCACGGCCAGGAGCAGCGTGGGTTTGCCTTCGCGGAGGTCGTCGCCGACGGGCTTGCCCGTGCGGTTCTCGAGGCCGAAGACCCCGAGGACGTCGTCGCGCTGCTGGAACGCCGCGCCGAGCGGGTCGCCGTAGGCACTGATGGCGTGGGCGAGCGCAGGGTCGCCAGCGAGGAGAGCACCGAGTTGGAGCGGACGCTCGATCGTGTAGCGACCGGACTTGAGCCGGGCGATGCGCCGGGCCCCGTCGCGCCCCACGCCGCCCGTCGCGGTGCCGGCGAGGTCGAGGTATTGGCCGATGTTGAGCTCGATGCGCAGCTCGTGCCAGAGCAGGGCCACCTCAGGTCGACCGGGCGGGAGGAGCAGGTCCGCGTAGACGAGCGCCAAGTCGCCCGCCAAGATGGCCACGCCCTCTCCGAACCGGCGCGACTCGCCAGCCCAGCGTTGCTCGCCGTGGCGTTCAGCGAAGCGACGGTGCACCGCGGGAGCGCCTCGTCGGACCGACGACCCATCCATCACGTCGTCGTGGATCAGCGCGAAGGCCTGGAGCATCTCGAACGCAGCACCGGCGTCGACCACCCGGGGGTCCTCAGCGTCGCCGCCGCCGGCCACGAAGCCCCAGTGGCAAAACACCGGGCGCAGGCGTTTGCCGCCGGCCAGCACCAGCGCCCGCACGGCATCGAGTGGCTCGAGCAGGCCGGTGTCAACAGAACTCCAGCGGTCGGCCTCGAGGTCGAGGAGGTCGATGACCCGCTGCTCGACGCGTGCGGCCACCATCCGAAGCCCTGCGGGCAGCGGATCGACCTCGGGAGGCGACGCAGGTCCGACCATGATGGCCGAGGCTACGGCCGAGATGGCCGAATCGCCCACCTGACGGCCACCAGATTCGGCTCAGGCGAACCAGTCGGCCGTTCGGCGGAGGCCTTCGACCACGCCGACGACGGGCTTCCAGCCCAGGTCGGTCTGAGCTGCGGTCGTATCGGCGAAGCTGTGGCGCACGTCGGCGGGCCGAGGGTCCGTGTGCACCGGCATCACGTTGCTGCCGATGACCTCGCGCAAGATCTCGAGCAGGTCGAGCAACGATCGTTCGGACCCGCCGGCCACGTTGTAGGCCCTGCCCGAGCAGTCTGCGGCGGGGGCAGTGGCGGCCGCCAGGTTGGCCGCCACCACATCGGAGATGAACGCGAAGTCGCGGCTCTGGTGGCCATCGCCATGCACCATCGGTGCCTCGCCCGCTCGCAGCGCAGCGATGAACTTGGGGATGACCGCCGCGTAGGCAGAACCCGGGTCCTGGCGAGGTCCGTAGACGTTGAAGTAGCGCAGCGAGACTGTCTCGAGGCCGAAGAGCTCCCAGTACACGCGCAGGTAGTGCTCTCCGGTCATCTTGGTGACGGCGTACGGCGACTTCGGGGTGAGCGGCGAGGATTCGGGGGTGGGCCGAGGCGCGACCCCGCCGTACACGCTGCTGCTGGAGGCGGCGACCACCCGACGAACGCCGCCCTGGCGGGCGGCCTCGAGGACCGTCAACGTGCCGTGCACGTTCCAGAGGTCGGTGACCAGTGGGGTCTCGACCGACTTGGTGACCGAGCCACGGGCACCCTGGTGGAAGACGACTTCGACGCCATCCACCGCTGCCGCCACCAGTTCCTCGTCGCAGAGGTCGCCTTCGTAGAAGGTGGCGTCAGGAGGGAGGTTCTCGACGAACCCCGTCGAGAGGTTGTCGAGGATGCGGACCTCGTGGCCTTGGGCGATGAGCTCGTCAGCCAGGTTCGACCCGATGAACCCCGCTCCTCCCGTCACCAGCGCGCGCACCGTCGAAACCCTACCGGTGGCCCCGTAGCCTGGCCCCATGGACCGGCGCGTACGACCTCGTCGAGCCCGGCACGTTGGGGCCGGATTCCCGCTGGTCAAGTTCGTGCTGGTCAGCTCCTTGCTGGTCGGGCTGGTCGGGCTGGCCGGTTGCGGTGGCGAGTTCGAGGACCGCACCGCCGTTGTGGAGATCGGCGGATCTCGCCAGACCTACCAGGTGGATTCCTGTGGCCTCGATGGCGAGACCGTCTTCCTCGTGGCGCGGGCGCCCGATGGTTCGGTGGTGCAGGGCGTGCTCGGCCTGGCCGACGATGGCGCGACCGGAGTCACGCCATCGACCGGGCTGACCATCGACCTCAAGCCCGACACCGACGACACCCGGGTGGCTGCCGTTGGCCAAGAGGCCTGGGAACGCAGGGGGGCTGCTGGCCCGCCACCGGGAGCCATCGCGGCGGCTCGGCTGCGGGGGAGTCGGCTCCAGTTCGACGGGGAGGTGGTCGACGTCGATGCCTTCGACCGCCCGGTGCCTGGTGCAGAGCCGCAGCCGTTCTCGGTGGACGCTCGCTGCGATCTCGAGGAGTAGCACGCTGGGCTCGGCGGCTGCTCATGGGCTGACGTCCCATCGACCAGAACGAGCCCCTAGGGGCGAGACCCGGCGCGGCGGGAGCCTCATCGACGGATGCCGTCGGCGTGGGGCACGCC
>Ga0105047_10015966_pt1 | contig 11804 bp, 10 predicted proteins | sample MAT04_FD_78384 | JGI IMG/M metagenome (GOLD analysis project Ga0105047, IMG submission 78384) | Freshwater microbial communities from Lake Fryxell liftoff mats and glacier meltwater in Antarctica - MAT-04 (megahit assembly) | ecosystem: Environmental > Aquatic > Freshwater > Ice > Liftoff... | reverse complement strand
ATGTCAACCGATTGCAGCGCCAGCGTATGCGCCAACTCGCGCCAGTCGGTGGCGATCATGTTGGTGGCCGTCGGCAGCCCGGTGGCCCGGCGGAACTCGGCCATCACCTCGCGGCCGGAAAACACCCCCTCGGCGCCGCAAGGGTCTTCGGCATAGGCCAGTTCGGCGTGGCGGTCCCGGCACAAGCGCACAGCGTCCTTGAGCAACCAGCCGCCATTGGGGTCGAGCGTGATGCGCGCCTGCGGGAAACGCGCATGCAAGGCCACAATGGCTTCGATTTCGTCCTCACCGCGCAAGACCCCGCCCTTGAGTTTGAAGTCGCGAAAACCGTAGCGGGCATAACTTGCCTCGGCCAGCCGCACCACGGCTTCAGGCGTCAGTGCGGTGTCATGGCGCAAGCGCAGCCAGTCATCCGGATTGTCGGTTTCGCTGCGGTATGGCAGGTCGGTGCGCTGGCGATCGCCCACGTAGAACAGGTAGCCCAGCACATCGACCTTGTCACGCTGCTGCCCCTCGCCAAGCAAGGCGGCCACCGGTACCTGCAAATGCTGACCGAGCAGGTCAAGCAGGGCGCTTTCGACCGCTGTGACGGCGTGAATCGCGATACGCAGATCGAAGGTCTGGTTGCCGCGTCCGCCGCTGTCGCGTGACGCAAAGGCCTCGCGCAGGCGGTTGAGTATCAGGTTCCAGGCCCCGATCCCCTGTCCCACCACCAGCATGCCGGCGTCTTCCAGTGTCTGGCGAATCCGTTCGCCACCGGGCACCTCGCCGACGCCGGTGTGCCCATCACTGTCGGTCAGGATCACCAGGTTGCGGGTAAAAAAAGGACCGTGCGCGCCGCTGAGGTTCAACAGCATGCCGTCGCGTCCGGCGACGGGAACCACCCGCATCGTGACAATGCGGGGCGTGTGGTTGGCGGGTGTGGCGTTGGGAGGTGTAGACGCGGTCATGGCGGCATTGGGCTGTGATGCAAAAACCGGGAAATGGTCCGGAAAGGTGGATTGATGATCAGTCATCGTACAACAAGGGCGCCTAAAAGCCACTTGTGTGATCGACGTTCAAGACGCCTTCGCAGTGTTGTCCTGCTCGGCAGACTGGGTGCGGCGCAGCCGCTCGCGGCTGTTGCTCAGATGCGTGCGCATGGCCGCCCGGGCGGAGTCGCCATCGCGGTTGCGAATGGCGGCGAAGATGTTCTCGTGTTCGCTGTTGACGCGCTGCAGATAACTCAGCCGCCCCTCTGGCGCGTGCTCAGGAGTGTTGACACGTGTGCGTGGAATGATCATCGCGCCCAGGTAGGTCATCAGGTCCGCGAAATGCTGGTTACCGGTGGCGCGTGCGACTTCCATATGAAACTGGAAGTCCGGCGGCACCGCGTCGGAGTCCTGTTCGATCGAGCTCTGGAACGCGTCGAGCGCCGCCTGCAGGGCGGCCAAGTGCAGATCGGTGCGGCGCTGCGCTGCCAGACCGGCAGCCTCTGTCTCCAGGCTGATGCGTAACTCCAGCACCGCGATGACATCGGCCACGGTGGCGAAGTCCTGCGCGGAGATCCGAAAATTGCTGTCGCGTTGCTGCGCGCTGACGAAGGTCCCGATGCCGTGGCGGGTCTCGACCAGTCCCGAGGCCTGCAGGCGTGATAGGGCCTCGCGCACAACGGTCCGGCTGACGTCGAAGCGGGCCATGATCTCGGCTTCTGTCGGAAGCTTGCGGCCAACCGGCAGGGCCCCGGCCCGGATCTCGCCTTCCAGTGTTCCGACGATTTCTGTCACCAGTCCACGCGGGCGGCGGGCTGCGGGTGGCCCCGGTGTTTGTGTTTCCTGGTGCTGTGGCGACGCCATTAGGGTTTTCCTGGGTTCCATCAAAAACAGCTTGACAGTCAAAAACGCGATGTTGACAATTCTTGTTGTCAGACAACATATGTCTGATGACTTCGCATCGTGGCTTGACTGTAGCAAACCTGCAGCAAATGTCCAGCGTACCGAAAGTCCGTACCACCCAACCACGCGACAACAGGCCTGCTGAATGACGATCAAGAGCCACGAACGAATCCTGATGACCGGCGCGGCCGGTAATCTGGGCAGGGAGATGCGCACTCGGCTCAAGGCCAATTGCAGCCGGCTGCGCCTGTCGGACCTGCTGGCGTTCGACGGAGAGGCCCAACCGGGTGAAGAGATCATGCTCGCCGATCTGGCCGACGCGCAGTCGGTGTCGACCCTGGTGCGGGGCGTAGACGCCATCGTGCATTTCGGCGGTGTGTCAGTCGAAGGCCCGTTCAACCCGATCCTGCAAGCCAACATTGTGGGCATCGTCAATCTGTATGAAGCCGCGCGCCAGCACAGTGTCAAGCGGGTGGTATTTGCAAGCTCCAACCACGTGACCGGCTTCTATCGCCAGTGCGAGACATTGGGCGTCGACAGTGCGCCGCGGCCCGACGGTTTCTACGGGCTGAGCAAGGCTTTCGGTGAGGATGTGGGGCGCTTCTATTTCGACCGTTACGGCATCGAGACGGCCTGTGTGCGCATCGGTTCGTCGTTCCCGGAGCCCCAGGACCGGCGCATGCTGGCGACCTGGCTGAGTTTCGACGATCTGCACCGCCTGATTTCCGCTTGCCTGAGCACGCCGGTGCTGGGTTGGAGTGTCATCTATGGCATGTCCAGAAACGCCGTCACCTGGTGGGACAACACCGGCGCGCGCCACATCGGCTATGTGCCGCAGGACAGCTCCGACGTTTTCCGCGACGCTATGTATGCGCGTACCGAGGCGCCCGATCTGAATGATCCGGCCGTGCAGTTCCAGGGTGGCGCCTTTGTGCGCATGGGACCTTTCGATTGATGTCTTCCCTGCGTAACTCCGAGCCGCGCGTGGTATCGACCGGTCGCGACCAGGTCGGTGAGTCACCGGTGTGGAATGCCACGTCCCAGGCGCTGTACTGGGTCGATATCGAGGGTCGGTATGTGCATCGGCTTGACTGGGCCAGCGGACAACAGCAGACCTGGAATATGCCGGAGCGTGTGGGTTGTATCGCCCTGACCGGTGACGGTCGGGTGATCGCCGCCATGGAAACCGGCGTTTACACCGTGACTCTGCAGGCGCCGCCAGCGGTTGATCTCAGCTGCCTGGCTCGCATCCACCATCCGATGGCCAACATGCGTTTCAACGATGGGCGTTGTGATGCCAGCGGTCGGTTCTGGATCAGCACCATGTGCATGGACATGTCGGTGGCGGCGCCGGTGGGTGCCTGGTATTGCCTGGACGAGCGCGGTCTGAGCGCGGCGCATTGCGAAGGCCTGATCACGCCCAATGGACTGGCCTTCAGCCCGGACGACTCCACCCTGTATTTTTCGGACTCCCATCCCAGCGTGCAGAAAGTGTGGGCTTTCGACTTCGACCTCGCGCTAGGCCGTATCGGCGCGGGTCGTGAGTTCCTGGACATGACCCAGCTGCCCGGACGCCCCGACGGCGCCGCCGTCGATGTTGAAGGCTGCTACTGGATCTGTGGCAACGATGCCGGTTTGATACATAGGATCAGCCCTGCCGGTGCGCTGTTGTCATCCCATCCGGTGCCGGTGGCCAAACCCTCCATGTGTGCTTTCGGTGGGCCGCAGCTGGACACCCTGCTGGTCACGTCGATCTGTCCTGCCGGCGTTACCGGCGGCCTGTGCGGCGCAGTCTTTGCGTTTGACGCCGGCGTGCGCGGTCGCGCCGAGCCCCGGTTTACCCGTTTTCCGTCAGTCGGTGCCTGACATCCCATTTGTAACCCGCACCTTTCCCTTGCTCGACTTTAATTTCAGGAGACCTCCATGACCATGCGTAGAACCTTCATTGCTGCGGCCATCACCGCCGCCACCCTCACCTTGTCAATGCAGGCAGGTGCCCAGACCGTGCTCAAGGCAGCCGATGTCCATCCGCCCGGGTATCCGACTGTGGTGGCCACCGAAAACATGGGCAAGAAGTTCGAAGCCGCCACCAGCGGCAAGTACAAGATGCAGATGTTTCCCAGCAGTGTGCTGGGTGACGAGAAGACCATGATCGAGCAGACCCAGATCGGCGCGATCCACATCCTGCGCACGTCACTGGGCCCGCTGGGTTCGGTCGTCCCCGAGGTCAACGTGTTCAATATGCCGTTCGTGTTCCGCAATGAGGCCCACATGCGCGCCATCATCGACGGCCCGATCGGCCAGGAAATCCTGGACAAGATCAGCGCCAGCCCGGCACGCCTGGTCGCATTGGCATGGCAGGACGGCGGCTCGCGCAGCCTTTACACCAAGAAGCCGGTGCGTACACCGGCTGACCTGAAAGGCCAGAAGATCCGCATGATGGGCAATCCGCTGTTCATCGACACGATGAACGCCTTGGGCGGCAACGGCATCGCCATGGGCTACCCCGAGGTTTACAGCGCCCTGCAGACCGGCGTCATCGATGGTGCCGAAAATAACCCGCCCAGCATGTTCACTGCCAACCACTACACGACCGGTGCCAAGTTCTACGCGCAGACCAATCACCTGATCATTCCGGAACTGGTGGTGATGTCGCGCGTCGCCTATGACAAGTTGTCCCCGGCCGAGCAGGTGCAGATCAAGAAATTTGGTCGTGAGGCGCAGATGGAACAGCGTGTGTTGTGGGACAAGAGCGTGGCGGACTACAGCGGCAAGCTCAAGGCAGCCGGTGTCGAGTTCATCGAAGTAGACCAGAAGCCGTTTTATGACGCAACCGCACCGGTGCGGGCCAAGTACGGCGCGCCATTTGCCGACCTGATGTCGCGCATCGCCGCCGTCAAGTAATTCTGCCTCCGGTGGACCCCCGTGCGCGACACGCAGGTGTTGCGCACGGGTGACCACGACCGGGACAACGCCCTTCTCTTTTGAATCTGCAGTCAACAGGCCACGTTACCCATGAAGAATCCGCTTCTCGCATTGTTCGACGGCATCTACCTGGCCTGTATCTGGGTGGCCGGCCTGTCGATCTTCGTCATGAGCCTGATCATCCCGATCGGTGTCTTTGCCCGCTATGTGTTGGGATTCGGCGCGGCATGGCCCGAGCCGATCGCCATCCTGCTGATGGTGATCTTCACCTTTGTCGGTGCCGCAGCAGCCTACCGCGCCGGTGCCCATATCGCAGTGGCCATGATCACCGACCGCATGCCCGGTGGCATGCAAAACCTCTGTCGCATCGCGGTCAATCTGTTGATGCTGGTGGTCAGTCTGTTCATGCTGGTTTACGGTAGCAAGCTGAGTCTGGAGACCATGGGTCAGACCATCACGGCGCTGCCGTGGCTGCCGGTAGGCGTGACCTACATGCCGGTTCCGATCGGCGGATTCCTGACTCTGCTGTTCGTACTCGAGACGCTGATGTTCGGCCCGCAGCACGATCGCGCCATCATCCGGTTTGACCACCAGGTCGAAGAAGCGGGAGCCTGAGCATGGACGCATTTGTATTATTGGGCAGTTTTGCACTGCTGGTGGCCATCGGCATGCCGGTGGCGTATTCGCTCGGACTCGCAGCCCTGATCGGTGCGGTTTACATCGAGCTGCCGATCGACGCGGTGATGATCCAGATCGCCAGCGGGGTCAACAAATTCTCGTTGCTGGCCATTCCATTCTTCGTGCTGGCCGGCGCCATCATGGCCGAAGGTGGCATGTCGCGTCGACTGGTGGCATTCGCCGGCGTGCTGGTCGGCTTTGTGCGCGGCGGCCTGTCACTGGTCAACATCCTCGCCTCCACTTTTTTTGGCGCCATCTCCGGTTCCTCGGTTGCCGATACGGCGTCGATCGGATCGGTAATGATCCCCGAGATGGTCAAGAAGGGTTATCCGCGCGACTTCGCCACGGCGCTGACGGTGAGCGGTTCGATCCAGGCCACGTTGATACCGCCCAGCCACAACGCGGTGATCTATTCCATGGCCGCCGGTGGCTCAATCTCGATCGCTGCATTGTTCATGGCCGGCGTGTTGCCTGGGTTGCTGCTGGGACTGACGCTGGGCATTTATTGCCTGTATATCGCCAAGAAGCGCAATTTTCCGGTTGGCGAATCCATTCCGCTGCGCCAGGCGCTGCGCATCGCCGGCGATGCGATGTGGGGCCTGGCCACGATGGTCATCATCCTGGGAGGCATTTTGAGCGGTGTGTTCACGGCCACCGAATCGGCGTCGATTGCGGTGTTGTGGGCCTTCTTTGTCACGATGTTCGTCTACCGTGACTACAAGTGGCGCGATCTGCCCAAACTGGTGCACCGCACAGTGAAAACCGTGTCCATCGTGATGATCCTGATTGGCTTTGCCGCCGCCTTCGGCTACATCATGACGCTGATGATGATCCCGCTGAAGATCACCACGGCGCTGACCAGCTTCACCGACAACCGCTACATGATCCTGTTCCTGATCAACATCTTGTTGCTGGCTCTGGGCACGCTGATGGACATGGCGGCCTTGCTGCTGATCCTCACGCCCATCCTGTTGCCGGTGGTGAAAGCCGTTGGCATCGACCCTGTGCATTTCGGCATGATCATGATCGTTAACCTGGGTATGGGCCTGATCACGCCGCCGGTGGGTTCCGTGCTGTTCGTGGGCAGCGCAGTGGGCAAGTTGCCGATCGAACAGGTGGTCAAGGCCTTGATGCCATTCTTCGGTTTGCTGCTCATTGTGCTGGGCTTTGTCACCTATGTGCCGGCACTGTCGATGTGGCTGCCCAATCTGCTCGGTCTGTGACGACGCCGTGACGGTAACCGCCTTGCAGCACGCGAGTCATGTCCGCGCATGAATTGTCCCCGGTCCTGGTGACCCATCCGCGCAACCGGCTGGACACCTATTTCGGCGCTACGGCGATGGCCGATCTGCGGCGCGTGGCCGAGGTTCGCTGCAATACCACCGAGGACGATCTGTCGGGCGCGGCGCGGGGTTGCGCGGTCGTGATCGCGTACCGGCAAACGCCGGTCGATGCGGCCAGCTGCGCCGGCCTCGCCGGCGTGAGAGCCATTGTTCGCTGCGCCGTAGACATTCGCACCATCGACGTGGCCGCGGCCAGTGCGCATGGCACACTGGTGACGCAGGCCAGTGCCGGCTTCATGGCTTCGGTGTCGGAGTGGATCGTCGGCGCCATGATCGGCCTGGGTCGGCACATCAGCGCAGGCGTTCTGGAGTACCGTACCAATGGCGTCGCACAGCCACGCATGGGGCGCGAATTGCGCGGCGCGGCACAGGCCAATGCCGCGACCGAGAACATGATGAATGCCAAGGCCTTCGCCGCCATGCGCAAGGGGAGCTATTTCATCAATTCCGCGCGCGGCGAGCTGGTGGATGACACGGCCCTGTTGCAGGCGCTGGACAGCGGCCATCTGGCCGGCGCGTCACTCGACGTCGGGCGCGCGCCGGACCAGATGCCGACTGCCGCGCTGGCACGCCATCCGAAGGTCATTGCATCTCCGCACATCGGAGGGCTGACGCCAGCGGCCATTGAACACCAGGCGCTGGAGACGGTGCGCCAGACCGCGGAGATTTTGCAGGGTCGGATACCTGTGGGTGCCGTCAACGCCGATGCCGCCACGCGCTTGCGCCAAGGGGCAATTGCGCCTGCGGCGTCGTGATGTCATGACCCCCGCTGCGACGCCTGCCGTTCTGCCACCGGGCGCATGTGATTGCCACCTCCATGTGTTCGATCCGGCGTATCCGCTGGCGGCTACTGCGAGCGCGGCAGCGCGCCAACCCAACGGGGATGCCGACACCCTGCGTTGCATCCTGATCGACAACCCGCAGCAGCTTTACGGCTTCTGACCTGACTGACTTCTACAGCCCGGCGTCCTCGCGCCGTTCCTTCCACCTACCCATTGATTGAACACGATGAATCCACAAGACCTCAAAACCATCATCAGTTCCGGCCTGCTGTCATTTCCATTGACCGACTTTGACGAGCAAGGCGACTTCCGGCCCAAGACCTATATCGAGCGACTGGAGTGGCTGGCACCTTATGGTGCGACCGCACTGTTTGCTGCTGGCGGAACGGGAGAATTCTTTTCGCTGACCGGGGACGAATACCCGTCCATCATCAAGACGGCGGTCGACACCTGCCGCGGCAAGGTGCCGATCATTGCCGGCGCCGGCGGCCCCACACGGTTCGCGATTGCCTGCGCTCAGGAAGCCGAACGTCTGGGTGCACACGGTATCCTGCTGTTGCCACATTACCTGACCGAAGCCGGCCAGGAAGGGCTGATCAACCATGTGCAGGCGGTTTGCAAGAGCGTGAAGTTCGGCGTCATCGTCTACAACCGAAACGTCTGCAAGCTCACTCCGGAGTCGCTGGCCGTGCTGGCCGATCGCTGCCCGAACCTGATCGGCTTCAAGGACGGTGTCGGCGAAATCGAGACCATGGTCTCGATCTACCAGCGCATGGGCGAGCGCTTTGCATATCTGGGGGGTCTGCCCACCGCCGAGGTCTATGCCGCGGCCTACAAGGCGCTGGGCGCTCCGGTGTATTCTTCGGCAGTATTCAACTTCATCCCCAGGACGGCGATGGATTTCTACCACGCGGTTGCCAACGACGACATGGCAACCCAGCATCGTCTGCTGCACGACTTCTTCATGCCGTACCTGGCGATCCGCAACCACATGGCCGGATATGCGGTGAGCATCGTCAAGGCGGGCGCGACCATCGTTGGCCATGATGCCGGCCCGGTGCGCCCGCCACTGACCGATCTCAAGCGCGCCGAGGTGGAACAACTGGCCGCGTTGATCAAGACGCTGGGCCCGCAGTAAGCACAGGCACCGCACCGACATGGAATCAGTATTCGACGTGGCCGTGGTGGGCGTGGGCATGGGTGCGGCGCCGCACCTGCGTGCGCTGCACGACCTGCGCGCCGTATATCCGCTGAGCTGGGTGTGCGCGCGCGATGCGCAGCGTCTGGCGGCTGTGTCCTTGCCCGATGGGGTAAGGCGGACCACACGGCTGGACGACATCCTGCAGGATCCGCGGGTCCGCGCCGTACTGGTGCTCACACCGCCTGCTGCGCATCTGGACGTGGTGCGCCAAGTGGCGGCTACCGGCAAACATGTGCTGGTGGAGAAACCGCTGGAGCTTGATTCTGTGCGTGCACGCGAACTGGTGGCATGCTGCGAGGCAGCCGGCGTGAAACTGGCCGTGATGCTGCAATACCGTCTGCGTGAGGGCGCGGTGCGCCTGCGGCACCTGCTGCGCAGCGGCGAACTCGGCACGTTGATTAGCGCCAGTGCCCAGGTGCGCTGGTGGCGCCCGCAGTCCTACTACAACGAACCCGGTCGCGGCACGTTGGCCCGGGACGGGGGCGGCGTGCTGATGACGCAAGCCATTCACACGCTGGACCTGTTGCTCAGCCTGATCGGACCGCCGCAGCGCATTACCGGTGTGGTCACCACCAGCGCCTTGCACACGATGGAATGTGAAGACAGTGCCAGTGCCCTGCTGCACTATCCGCACGGGGCCGTGGCCACGGTGCAGGCCACCACGGCCGCGTATCCCGGCTACCCCGAACGCATCGAGATCAATGCCAGCGGTGGCACCGCGACACTGCAGGCCGGATGCCTTCAGATCGCCTTTGCCGACGGGCGCAGCGAAATCCTGGGTGCCGACAGCGGCAATGGCGGTGGCGCCGACCCGATGGCGTTCGACCACGGGCCGCACCGCACCAACATCCAGAACTTTCTCGATGCCGTACGCGACAATCGCGCGCCGGCTGTGACCGGGCGCAGCGCCTTGGCAGTGCACGCCGTCATCGAGGCCATCATTGCGTCTTCGTCACGCCAGGGTGAGCCGGTGACGCTGGCCCCGGACATTGCTTAATATCGACTTCCGCGCTTTTCTCTTTTCGAACTCTCTCAAGGGACCCCACATGACAACGAAGCAACACGACAACTTCATTAACGGCCAATGGGTGGCTGGCGACAGCTACAGCCCGAACGTCAACCCGTCCAATACGGCCGACATACTGGGCCAGTACACCCAGGCCAACGCCGGGCAGATGGACGCCGCGGTGCAGTCAGCACGCGCCGTGTTTCCCGCCTGGTCGACCGCGGGCATCCAGGCCCGCTCCGATGCGCTGGACAAGATCGGTAACGAAATACTGGCCCGGCGCGAAGAACTCGGCACGCTGTTGGCGCGCGAGGAAGGCAAAACCCGCGCCGAAGGCATCGGCGAGGCCGCTCGCGCCGGCAATATTTTCAAGTTCTTCGCCGGCGAGTGCTTGCGCCTGGCCGGTGAGAGCGTGGCGTCGGTGCGCCCCGGCATCGGCGTCGAAGTGACGCGCGAACCCCTGGGTGTCATCGGCCTGATCACGCCGTGGAACTTCCCGATCGCCATTCCGGCCTGGAAGGTCGCGCCGGCCCTGGCGTACGGCAACTGCGTGGTGCTCAAACCGGCCGATCTGGTGCCGGGTTGTGCCTGGGCACTGGCCGACATCATCAGCCGCAGCGGCATGCCCGCCGGTGTGTTCAACCTGGTCATGGGGCGTGGCAGCGTGGTGGGTGACGTGCTGGTCAACCATCCGGGTATCGACGCGATCAGCTTTACTGGTTCCCAGCAAGTGGGTGGACGCATCGCGCAGCAATGCGCTGTGAATCTGAAGAAGATACAGCTTGAGATGGGTGGCAAGAATCCCCAAGTCGTACTCGACGATGCGGATCTGGCCCAGGCAGTCGAACTGTGTGTACAAAGCGCATTTTTCTCCACGGGTCAACGCTGCACTGCGTCGAGCCGGTTGATCGTCACCGAGGGCATTTATCCGAAGTTCATTGCGGCCATGCAGACACGCATGGCCGGTCTCAAGGTAGGGGATGCCTTGCAAGCCGGCATTGACATCGGCCCGGTGTCGTCGCAGTCGCAACTTGCGCAGGACTTTGACTATGTCGCGATCGCCCAGAAGGAGGGCGCCAAGCTGCTGATCGGCGGCGATACCCTCAAACGCGATACCGAGGGCTTCTACATGGCACCGGCGCTGTTTACCGACACCACGTCCGACATGCGCATCAACCGCGAGGAAGTTTTCGGTCCGGTGGCCAGTATCATCCGCGTCAAGGACTACGAAGCGGCGCTGGCCGAGGCCAACAACACGCCGTTTGGCCTGTCGGCCGGCATTGCCACCACGTCACTGAAATATGCGACCCATTTCAAGCGCCAGAGCCAGGCCGGCATGGTGATGGTCAACCTGCCCACGGCCGGCGTGGACTACCATGTGCCGTTCGGAGGACGCAAGGGTTCGAGTTATGGCTCGCGCGAGCAAGGCCGCTATGCCCAGGAGTTTTTTACCACGGTCAAGACGGCGTACACGATGGCCTGATACCAGCGCGGCTGGCGGGGGGCCCGGGTGGATCCGTCGCAACCCGCCCTCACCCCTTGCGCCGCAACTGCCATGACTGCCTCTGACACCCCGTCACTCCGACCGCACCGGATCGCCATGCACGCGGCGGACAACGTGGCCATCGTCGCCAATGACGGCGGCTTGCCGGCGGGTACCGTGTTTGCGGACGGACTGACCTTGCTGGAGAAGGTGCCACAAGGCCACAAGGTCAACCTGGTCGACATTGCCAGCGGCGCACCGGTGCGTCGCTACAACGTCGTGATCGGCACCGCCTTGCGCGATATTCCGGCCGGCAGCTGGGTGCATGAGCGCCTGCTGCAGATGCCGCAGGCGCGCGCCCTCACGGGCTTGCCGATGGCCACCGTGAAACCCAAACCGCTGCCGCCGCTCGAGGGCTACACCTTCGAGGGTTTTCGCAATGCCGACGGCTCGGTGGGAAGCCGCAACATCCTGGCGATCACGACCACGGTGCAGTGCGTGGCGGGTGTCGT
>Ga0105047_10015965_pt1 | contig 11804 bp, 10 predicted proteins | sample MAT04_FD_78384 | JGI IMG/M metagenome (GOLD analysis project Ga0105047, IMG submission 78384) | Freshwater microbial communities from Lake Fryxell liftoff mats and glacier meltwater in Antarctica - MAT-04 (megahit assembly) | ecosystem: Environmental > Aquatic > Freshwater > Ice > Liftoff... | reverse complement strand
GCTGAACGCGGTGGAGAGGAACACGTCGAGCATCGCGTGCGCAGCCTCCACCGAGCACATCCGAGCCCCGATCGAGATGACCTGGGCGTCGTTGTGCTCGCGGGCGAGCCGAGCCAGCTCCTCGTCGAAGCAGAGGGCGGCCCGGATGCCGGCGACCTTGTTGGCGGCCATCTGCTCGCCGTTGCCCGAGCCACCCAGCACCACCCCGAACGAGCCCGGGTCGTCCGCGACGGCCCGGGCGGTGCGCAGCACGAACACGGGGTAGTCGTCGGATGGGTCGTAGGTGTGCGGGCCGTGGTTGGTGACCTGGTGCCCGCTGCCCTCGAGGAAGCCGACGAGGTCGGTGAGCAGCTCGTACGCCGCGTGGTCGCCACCGATGTGGACGCGCACCTCAGGCCTGCGTGTCGAAGATCGGGTCGACGGTGCGCGAGCGCTTCAGCTCGAAGAACCCCTCGGTGCCTGCCACCAGTACGCACCCGTCCCAGAGCCGACCGGCCGCCTCGCCCCTGGGGGCCGGGCTGACGACCGGGCCGAAGAAAGCGATGCCGTCGACGGCCACGACGGGGGTTCCCACGTCGTCGCCGACCAGGTCGATGGCGCGCTGGTGCGACGCCCGCAGGACGTCGTCGTGCTCCTCGCTCGTCGCGGCCGAGGCCAGCTCGGCCGGCAGGCCGAGCTGGTCGAGCGCACCGGCGATCGCCTCGGGGTAGGGCAGCTGCTGGTGGTGGATCCGCTCACCCAGGGCGTCGTAGAGCGGCTTGACGATGTCGTCGCCGATCTTCTCGCGGGCGGCGATGACGACCCGCACCGGGCCCCATCCCTCCACCATGAGCGAGCGGTACTGCTCGGGAAGGTCGTCGCGGCCCTCGTTGAGGACCGACAGGCTCATCACCGACCAGGTGACGTCGACCGGGCGCACCCGCTCGACCTCCGTCATCCAGCGGGAGGTCATCCACGCCCAGGGGCACAGGGGGTCGAACCAGAACTCGGCGGCGTTGCGTTCGGACATGCGCGTCATCCTGCCATCCGGCCGTTCGGGTCCGAGGGGCCCGGACCGTCGTGAAAGGATGACCCGACGCCAAGCGCGACGCCTGACCCGGCGTCCCACCCTCGTACCGCCCCGCAAGGAGACCCCGTGCCCGGCACGAACCTCACCCGTGAGGAGGCCGCCACCCGCGCGGCTCTCGTCACGGTCGACCGCCACGACGTCGAGCTCGACGTCACGACCGGCCCGGAGACCTTCTCCACCCGAAGCACCATCCGCTTCTCCTGCACCGAGCCCGCAGCCGAGACCTTTCTCGACTTCGTCGGTGGCACCGTCGAGGGGCTGACCGTCAACGGCACCGCCCTCGACCCGGCCGAGCACTACGCCGACAGTCGGGTGCGCCTGCCCGGGCTGGCGGCGCAGAACGTCGTCGTCGTCACGGCCACCGGGCGCTACACCAACACCGGCGAGGGCCTGCACCGCTTCGTCGACCCGGTCGACGACGAGGTCTACCTCTACAGCCAGTTCGAGGTGCCGGACAGCCGCCGGATGTACCCCGTGTTCGAGCAGCCCGACCTCAAGGCCCGCTTCACCTTCACGGTGACTGCACCGGCGCACTGGCAGGTCGTCTCCAACTCCCCCACCCCGCAGCCCGAGCCGTCCGCGGAGGGCGGCGCTGCCACCTGGCACTTCGCCCCCACCGGCCCCATCTCGAGCTACATCACCGCGCTGGTCGCGGGGCCCTACGACGTCGTCCGCGACACCGTGACGACCCGCCGCGGCGAGGTGCCCCTCGGCATCTTCTGCCGTCGGTCGCTGACCCCATACCTCGACGCGGACAACCTCTTCGACCTCACCAAGCGCGGCTTCGCGTTCTTCGAGGAGGAGTTCGACTGCGCCTACCCGTTCGAGAAGTACGACCAGATCTTCACGCCGGAGTACAACATGGGCGCGATGGAGAACGCCGGCTGCGTGACCATCAACGAGATGTACGTCTTCCGCTCCAAGGTCACCGAGGCCCTCGTCGAGCGCCGGGCCCTCACCGTGCTCCACGAGCTCGCCCACATGTGGTTCGGCAACCTCGTGACGATGCGCTGGTGGAACGACCTGTGGCTCAACGAGTCGTTCGCCGAGTGGGCGTCCACGACGTGCCAGGCCGAGGCCACCCGCTGGCACGACGCCTGGACGACCTTCGGCACCCACGAGAAGGACTGGGCCTACCGTCAGGACCAGCTCAGCTCGACCCACCCGATCGTCGCCGAGATCCGCGACCTGCAGGACGTCGAGGTCAACTTCGACGGCATCACCTACGCCAAGGGCGCCTCGGTGCTCAAGCAGCTCGTCGCGTACGTCGGCCGTGAGCCCTTCCGGAACGGGCTGCGGGCCTACTTCGCCAAGCACGCCTGGGGCAACACCACCCTCGACGACCTGCTCCGCGAGCTCGAGGCCACCTCGGGACGCGACCTGCGCACCTGGTCCACGATGTGGCTCGAGACCGCAGGGGTCAGCACGCTGCGCCCGGTCGTCGAGGTCGACGACCGGGGCCGCATCGCGTCGGCCGTCATCGAGCAGACCTGTGCCCCCGGCTACGAGACGCTGCGCCCCCACACGCTGGCCATCGGCCTGTACGCCGTGCGCGACGGGCAGCTGCACCGCACCGAGCGGCTCGAGCTCGACGTCGACGGCGAGCGCACCGTGGTGCCCGAGCTCGTGGGTCGCGAGCAGCCCGACCTGCTCCTCGTCAACGACGAGGACCTGGCCTATGCGAAGATCCGGCTCGACGCGCGCTCACTGGCCACCGCCCTGGCCCACCCGCGGGGTTTCACGTCGTCACTGCCGCGCGCGCTCGTGCTGGGCTCGCTGTGGGACATGACCCGTGACGCCGAGATGGGGGCGCGCCACTTCGTCGACGTCGTGCTCGAGACACTGCCCGGCGAGAGCGACTCCACCCTGCTGCGCACGCTCATCACCCAGCTGCAGACCGCGGTGCACGTCTACACCGCCCCCGAGCACCGTAACGGCGCGCGCGCGTCCACCCGTGACCGGCTCTGGGAGATCGCCCGCGACGCCGAGCCCGGCAGCGACGCCCAGCTGCAGCTGGTCAGCGCCGCCGCCGCCCTGACCACGGCCGGGAACGAGACCGCCCACGTGCGTGCCCTGCTCGACGGCACCGAGGTGCTCGACGGCCTCACCGTCGACTTCGAGATGCGCTGGACCCTGCTCACCGCCCTCGTCGCCGCGGGCGCGGCCGGCGCGGCCGAGATCGACGCCGAGCAGGCGCGTGAGGACACCGCCACCGGTCGCGAGCGCGCGGCCCGCGCACGAGCGGCCCGCCCGAGCGCCGAGGCCAAGGAGCGGGCCTGGGCCGAGGCCGTCGAGGGCAGCGGCCTGCCGACCGCCGTGGTCGAGGCGACGGCACTGGGCTTCACCCGCCCCGGCACCCCCGCCGACCTGCTGCGCCCGTTCGTCGACCGCTACCTCGCGCTGCTCGACACCCTCGACAGCAGGGGGTCGCACGCCGTGATCGAGACGATCGTCTTCGGCTTCTACCCCCGACCCCTCGCCGACCGCGACCTGAGCGCGCGCACCCAGTCGTGGCTCGACGGCCACCCCGACGCCCCCGCGTCCCTGCGGCGGCTCGTGGTCGAGAACCGCGACCCGGTGCTGCGGGCGCTGGCGGCACAGGAGCGCGATGCCCGCGACTGACCCCACCACCGTGCTGCCGGGGGTGCCCGACCTGGACACCGTCACCGTGACGGTGGAGACGGTGCAGAAGTGGCTCGTCACCGACGGCCTGCGGATCCTGCTCACGCTGCTGCTCGCCGCCATCGCCCTGGCGCTGCTGCGTCGTCTCATCGACCGGGTGGTGGCCACGATGACGTCGAAGTCGGCGCGCCGGCTCGCCGAGTCGGGGCGGGCCGGCCGCGCCCTCGCGACCGCCACCGGCATGGCCGGCGAGCGCCAGCGACAGCGGGTCGAGACGGTGGGGTCGCTGCTGCGCAGCATCGTCACCTTTGCGGTGGTGACCCTGGCCACGCTCACCGTCATGGCGCTGCTCGGCATCCCGCTCGGCCCGCTCCTCGCGTCGGCCGGCGTCGCGGGTGTGGCCCTGGGCTTCGGCGCCCAGAGCCTGGTCAAGGACTTCCTCTCCGGGGTCTTCATGATCTTCGAGGACCAGTACGGCGTCGGCGACGTCATCGACACCGGTGAGGCCATCGGCACCGTCGAGGAGGTGACCCTGCGGATCACCCGGCTGCGCGACGCGAACGGCGTCACCTGGTACGTGCGCAACGGTGAGATCATCCGCATCGGCAACCGGTCGCAGGGCTACTCCACGGCGATGGTCGACATGCCCGTCTCCTACGCCGAGAACGTCGAGCGTGTGGTGGGCGTCATCCGCGAGGTGACCACCGCGATGGGCAGCGACCCCGACTGGGCCGAGAAGTTCGTCGAGGCCCCTCAGGTGCTCGGCGTGGAGTCGATCGTCGGCATGACCATGACGATCCGCACCATCGCCCAGTGCGTTCCCGGCGAGAACTTCGCCGTGCAGCGCGAGATGCGCGAGCGCCTCAAGGCCGCCCTGGACGCCGCCGACGTCAAGGCGCCCCCGCTCGGCCCGTTCGGCGGACCAGTGGGAGGGCCCCCGTGACCCTGTACGACGAGGTGGGCGGCGGCCCGACCTTCATCGCCCTGGTGCACGCGTTCTACGAGGGTGTGGCCGACGACCCCGAGCTGCGCGCCCTGTACCCAGAGGACGACCTCGCGCCCGCCGAGCGACGGCTGCGGATGTTCCTCTCCCAGTACTTCGGTGGCCCCACGACCTACAGCGCCGAACGGGGCCACCCGCGCCTGCGTATGCGGCACGCGCCCTTCCCGGTCACGCTCGACATGCGAGACCGCTGGATGCGGCACATGCTCGCGGCGCTGGACACCCTCGACCTGCCCGATGAGCAGGCCGAGCAGATGCGCGACTACTTCCTGCGCGCCGCGCACATGCTGGTCAACACCGACGAGCAGCACCCCCCGCCCGAGCGCTGACCGGCCCGACCGACGGCCCGCCCGAGCGAATTTCGCGACGCGGCACGGCATACGGAAACATGGGGTCGGTGACCCAGCTGACCACCTCGACCCTGACCACCCCCGGGGAGGTCGTCCACCGGGCCGACTCCCCCGATGCCCCGTGGTGGCGCGACGCCGTCATCTACCAGGTCTACCCGCGCTCCTGGGCCGACGCCGACGGCGACGGCATCGGGGACCTGCCCGGCATCACCGCCCGGCTGCCGTACCTGCGCGACCTCGGCGTGGATGCCGTGTGGCTGAGCCCGTTCTACGTCTCGCCGATGAACGATGCCGGCTACGACGTCGCCGACTACCGCGACATCGACCCGCGGTTCGGTGCACTTCGCGACGCCGACGCGATGATCGCCACGGCCCACGCGCTCGGCCTGAAGGTGCTGGTCGACCTGGTGCCCAACCACACGAGCAGCGAGCACGCGTGGTTCCGGGCGGCGGTGGCCGCCGGGCCGGGGAGCCCCGAGCGCGAGCGGTACATCTTCCGCGAGGGACGCGGCGCCGACGGTGAGGAGCCCCCGAACAACTGGCCCTCGGTCTTCGGCGGGCGGGGCTGGACGCGGGTCACCGAACCCGACGGCACCGCGGGCCAGTGGTACCTGCACATCTTCGACGTCACGCAGCCCGACCTGAACTGGAAGCACCCCGAGGTCGAAGCCGAGTTCCACGCCATCCTGCGGTTCTGGTGCGACCGGGGCGTCGACGGCTTCCGGGTCGACGTCGCCCACGGCCTGGTCAAGCGCGACGGCCTGCCCGACTGGCACGGCAACGTCGGCCTCTACGACGAGGTCGACGCCGACACCGGGCCCACCGGCGTCGGCCGCGACGCCGAGCTGCTGCGCTCCGAGGAGGGCGAGGTCCTCGACCACACCGCCACCGGCGCGGCGCCGATGTGGGACCAGGATGGGGTGCACGAGATCTACCGGGGCTGGCGGGCGGTGCTCGACGCCTACGGCGAGCCGGACCGCATCCTGTGCGCCGAGGCGTGGGTCGCGCCGGCCTCCCGCCTGGCGCGGTACGTGCGCCCGGACGAGATGCACCAGGCGTTCAACTTCGACTTCCTCGACGCGCACTGGGACGCCACGGCGCTCAGCTCGGTGATCGAGGCCTCGCTGCGCTCCAACGACGGCGTCGGGGCGCCCACGACCTGGGTGCTGTCGAACCACGACGTCGTGCGGCACGCCTCGCGGCTGGGGCTCGACCAGTCGCTGCCGCGACCCAACGGCATCCGGGCCGAGCACCCACAGCCGGATGCCGTGCTGGGCCTGCGTCGCGCCCGCGCCGCCACGGCCCTGATGCTCGCCCTGCCCGGTGGCGCCTACGTCTACCAGGGCGAGGAGCTGGGCCTGCCGGAGCACACCACGCTGCCCCACTCGTACCGCCAGGACCCCACCTTCCACCGTACCTGCGGCACGGTCACCGGGCGCGACGGGTGCCGGGTGCCGATGCCGTGGGTCAAGGGAGCTCCCAGCAACGGCTTCGGACCCGGCGACGACCCGTGGCTGCCGCAGCCCGACGCCTACGCCGACCTCGCCGTCGACCAGCAGCAGGGCGTCGCGGGGTCGACCCTCGAGCTCTACCGATCGCTGCTCGAGTACCGCCGCGAGCACCGCGTCGGCCACGGGAGCCTCACCTGGGACGCGCTGTCCTGTGACACGGTCGTCGCGCTGCGCAACACCGCCGCCGACGGCGAGCGCACGCTGCTCGTGGTCACCAACCTCGGCGCCGACCCGGTGACGCTCCCCGGCGGCGAGGTGCTCGTCGCCTCCGGCGCCATGACCGACGACGGAGCCGTGCCGACCGACACCACGGTCTGGGTCCGCCTCCCGGTGGCCTGACGTGCGGGCGAGCGACTTCACCTACCTCGACCAGCCGACCCCGGTGGCGCTGGCCCACCGCGGTGGCGCGAAGTACGCGCCCAACGTCGGTCTGGAGAACACCCTCGCGGCGTTTCGCCAGGCCGTCGCGATGGGTTACCACTACCTCGAGACCGACGTGCACGCGACCCGTGACGGCAGGGTGGTCGCGTTCCACGACACCGTGCTCGACCGGGTGTCCGACGGCAACGGTGCGATCGCGACGCTGCCCTACGACGCTGTGCGCGAGGCCCGGATCGGCGGCGCAGAGACCATTCCGCTGCTGTCGGACCTCTTCGAGGAGTTCCCCGACGCCCGCATCAACATCGACATCAAGTCCGACGACGCCCTCGCGCCCACGGTGCGGGACGTGCTGCGCCACAACGCCACCGAGCGTGTCTGCATCGGCTCGTTCAGCGAGCGACGGCTGCGGGCGGCCCGCACCGCGCTCGGGCCCCGGGTCGCGACGGCAGCCGGGCAGGTGGGCACCGCCCTGCTCAGGTTCAGCCCGGCCGCGCTGAGCCGGATAGTGCACACCCCGGCTCCGGTGCTGCAGCTGCCGGCCCTGCACCGGCTGCGCGGGCGCACCATCACCCTCGTGACCCCCGGCCTCGTGCACCGGGCGCACGACCTCGGCAAGCACGTCCACGTCTGGTTCCACGCGTGGTCGCGCGAGGACGCCGACGAGATGCACCGACTGCTCGACCTCGGTGCCGACGGCATCGTCACCGACCACATCGACGTGCTGCGCGACGTGCTCGCCGAGCGTGGTCACCCACTCGTCCCGCCCACCTGACGCGGGTGCCGCCCTTAGAATGACGGCGATGCCTGACGCGAGGACCGCCTCTGTCGACGGGCCGCTCGACAAGACCTACCTCGAGGTCACCCTGGCCGTCCTGGCCCTGGTCACCATCGTCGCCTTCGAGTCGATGGCCGTCTCCACGGCGATGCCCGCGGTGGCCCGCGACCTCGACGCGGTGCGGTCCTACGGCTTCGCCTTCTCGGTCATGCTCACCGGGCAGCTGCTGGGCATCGTCCTCGCCGGCGTGTGGTCCGACCGCTCCGGGCCGCTCGTGGGCGCGGTCACCGGTCAGGCGCTGCTCGCTGGCGGCTCGGCGATGTGTGGCATGGCCACCAGCTTCCCGTTCTTCCTCGCCGGGCGCGCCCTGACCGGCCTCGGTGGCGGCCTGCTGGTCGTGATGCTCTACGTCATCGCCGGGCGCGTCTACCCGCAGCAGATCCGGCCGCGGCTGTTCACCTACATCTCGGCGGCGTGGGTGCTCCCCTCGCTGCTCGGCGCGCCGATCTCCGCGTGGCTCACGACGAACCTGTCCTGGCGCTGGGTGTTCTGGGGCGTGGTGCCGCCGGTGCTGATCACCATGGCCGCCCTCGCCCACGCCCGCCGGCGCATCGACGGCTCCGACCTCACCGCCGCGGCCAGCGGGCGCGACCACTCCGCGCACGTGCGCGCCGCCTGGTCCGGCGTAGGCATCGCCCTGTCTGCCGGCGCGCTGCAGGTCGGCACCCACGAGCTCGTGCTCGACGCGTCGCCCAAGACCGGCCTGGCGCTGGCCGGCCTGGTCGGCGTGGTGGTCTTCGCCCCCAGGCTCGTGCCCACCGGCACCTGGCTGATGGCCCCGGGCCTGCCGAGCGTGCTGCTCGCCCGCGCGCTGTTCACCGGAGCCTTCTACGCCGGCATCACCTACGTGCCGCTGTTCCTGGTCGGCCAGCGCGGGCTCAGCCTGCAGACCGCGGGCCTCTCCCTCGCCGTCGGAGCCATCGGCTGGGCGGCCGGGGCCTGGTACCAGGGCCACACGACCCTGCACCTGCCCCGCCACCGCCTCGTCGAGGTCGGCGGGCTGCTGCTGGCGAGTGGCCTGGCGTCGGTCTCGCTCGTGGCGTGGCTCGACCTGGCCTGGCAGGTCGTGCCGCTCGCCCTGGTCCTGACGGGCCTGGCCATGGGCGTGGGGGTCACCACGACGACCGTGCTCGCGCTCGAGCTGAGCCCGGTCGCGGAGCACGGCGAGGCGTCCTCGTCGCTGCAGCTGGCCGACGTGCTCGGCAGCGTGCTCGGCATCGCGGCTGCCACGGCGCTCTTCGCCGCCCGGCACGTGCCCGGCCAGGATGACGCCCTCTTCGGCACGATCTTCCTCGGTCTCGCCGCCGTCGCCGCCGTCGGCATCCCCGCCGGACAGCGCATCCGGGTCTGATCGTCGCTCGGGATCGGTCGCCGGGTCAGCGGATCAGGACGTGACCGCCGGGCGCGGTCAGCCGGGTCCACCGGTTCGAGCGGAACACCTGCACCGCCAGCCTCGGGGCCAGGAAGCCCAGCGCGTAGGCCGCGAACGCGCCACCGGCCCGAACTCCCGCTGACACCTCGAGCAGACCGCCCTCGGGGTCGAGCAGGTCGGGGTGCGGCCCGGCGGCCTCGCGCACGTCGCGGGCCCAGACCCGGTCACGCACCAGACCCGCGGCGGCACCGCGCTCGCGCACGGCATCCGACACCTCGGCGAGGCCGTCTCGGGCGACGGCGGCAAGCAGGTCGCCCGGCAGCCGGCCGGCCGGCTCCCACGGCCCGCGCGGTGGGGTGACGGCCGACCACGCGGCGACGGCCCGGGTCGGTGGAACAGCCAGCTCACTGGCCGCGCCGCGGGCGGTGCGGTCGGTGACCGCGCCGAGCGGCACGATGACGTCGAGCTCGGCGGGCTCGGCCAGGGCGAAGGTGCGCAGGCCGAGCACGGTGCCCTCGGCGAGGATGCCGGAGCCGGGCAGCACCCCGACCCACGCGGCGAGCACCGACCCCGTCGCCTGCAGGCGCATCGCCCCCTCGGCGTCGACGCTGCGGGCGCGGGTCGCGAAGCGGCCGAGGTCGGTCAGGGACTGTGGGTCGTCGAGCCGCAGGACCTCGGTCACCGGCCGGACCAGCGCAGCCGCACCGGGTCGCCGACGTGCACGGCGACCTGCGCCCGGGCCTCGGGCGAGAGCCGTCGGGGGCGCTCCTGCGCGAAGTCGTACAGGACGAGCCCGGTCTCGGCCACGGCGTACACCCGGTCACCGACGGCTGCGGGGTCGCGCACCGTGTAGCCGAGGTCGAAGCCGGCGCCGTGTACCCGGGTGACCCACATGTCGACCTCGACGGGCTCGGGGCGGTAGGTCAGCGGCGCGCGGTACTCGATGACGTGGCGCGACACGACGATGCCCTCGTCGAGCAGCGTCGGGCGGTCCGGGAACCACTCGCGGAAGCCGATGACCCGGGCGTCCTCGAGCAGGCGGAGGTACTGCACGTTGTTGACGTGGCCGTAGGCGTCCATGTCGGACCACCGCAGGGGCACCTCGACGCGGTAGGTCTGGGGATCGTGGGGACCGGGCATGGGCACCATCCTCCCAGCCCCGAGCTCCGTGGGCGGTCACCGGTGCGCACGTCGTCCTAGGGTGGGTTGATGCCGCTGCTGCCCAGCACCACCGCCCACCTCGACCACCTGCTCGCCACCGCCCAGCGCGACGGCAGGCTGCCGTCGGTGGCCGCCGGGCTGGTGCGTGGCGGCGAGCTGGTGTGGGCCGGGGCGGCGGGCACGGTCGACGGCCGGGCCGACGGGCACCCCGCGGACGCCGACACGCAGTACCGGATGGGGTCCATCACCAAGACGTTCGTCGGCGTGTGCGTGCTGCGGCTGCGTGACACGGGGCGGCTCGAACTCTCCGACCGGTTCGGGGCCCACGTACCGGGTTCTGCCCTCGACGACGTCTCGATCGAGCAGCTGCTCACCCACGCCTCGGGAACCCAGGCCGAGACGCCCGGGCCGTGGTGGGAGCGCACGCCCGGCGGCGACTGGGACTCCCTCGTGCCTGCCGCGGTGGCGCAGCGGTTCCGGGCCGGGCGCCGGTTCCACTACTCCAACGTCGGGTATGCCGCTCTGGGTCGCCTCCTCGAGGTGCACCATGGGCGCGGCTGGTTCGACGTCGTGCGCGACGAGCTGCTCGAGCCGCTGCGGATGACCCGCACCACGGCGCGCCCCTGCGGGCCCGCGGCGCAGGGTCTGGCCGTGCACCCCTTCGCCGACCTGCTGCTGCCCGAACCCGAGCACGACGCGGGCGCGATGGCACCGGCGGGCCAGCTCTGGACGACCGTCACCGACCTCGCCCGGTGGGCGGCGTTCCTCGGCGGTGCCACGGCCGGGCTGCTCTCGAGCGACACCCTCGCCGAGATGGTCGAGCCGCACCACGTCGTGGACGACCCGGGGCAGCCCTGGGTCGCGGCGCACGGGCTCGGCGTGCAGGTGTGGAACATCGCAGGTGCCCGGTTCACCGGTCACGGCGGGTCGATGCCCGGCTTCCTCGCCGGCATCCGGGTCAGGCTGGATGCCGGAATGCCGGGAGGTAGCTCGGCATCCGGTTCCGTTCCGGGCGGGGGCCCGGCATCCGGGCCGTCGATCGGCGCCGTGGGCGACGGGGCGGTGCTGTTCACCAACACCACGGCGTCCCCGGGGACGCGGTGGCTGATCGACGGGCTGCTCGACGCGATGGCGCGGCTCGAGCCGGCCCCGGTCGAGCCGTGGTCGGCCAGTGGCGACCCGGCGCTGCTCGAGCTGGTCGGCACCTGGCACTGGGGTCCCGCCGTCGTCACCGCGCGGGTCGCCGGCGAGCACCTGGTGCTCGGCGAGCCGGGCGCCGGCCGAGGGGCCCGGTTCAGGTCGGTCGGACCCGACGAGTGGGTCGGCCTGGACGCCTACTACACGGGTGAGCCACTGCGCGTCGTACGTCGCGGCGACGGGTCGGTGTCGCACCTCGACCTCGCGTCGTTCCGGTTCACCCGCACGCCCTACGACCCGCAGGCCGACGTGCCCGGCGGTGTCGACGAGCGCGGCTGGCGCTGACCACCTGGGGCGACGTTG
>Ga0105047_10015963_pt1 | contig 11805 bp, 8 predicted proteins | sample MAT04_FD_78384 | JGI IMG/M metagenome (GOLD analysis project Ga0105047, IMG submission 78384) | Freshwater microbial communities from Lake Fryxell liftoff mats and glacier meltwater in Antarctica - MAT-04 (megahit assembly) | ecosystem: Environmental > Aquatic > Freshwater > Ice > Liftoff... | reverse complement strand
GCAGTGCCAGTTGAGGAAATCCGTGAGTGTCACGCTTGGTCTGTCGATGTGAAAGAAAGCGATGCCGCCGCCCTCGGACGCACCGCCATCGATCACCAGCGAGTCTCCGGTGAGGCAGCAATCTGCGGGCGCGGCGCCGGATTTTTCTATGAAACTGTGAATGATGGAAGGCAGGGGCTTACGGGCCAGCACATCGGCGGATGTGAGGACGAAATCGAATTGCTCCCTAATGCCCAGCTCTTTGAGAACCCGGTGAAGGCGTGAGTCGAAATTCGAAACGACTGCGAGACCTGTTCCGTTCGCTTTGAGGGCGGACAGAACCGAATCCGTTTCGGGAAAAAGTTTCCACGCGTTTCCTGATGCGTAGTGATCGAACAGTTCTTCAAACGCATTCGCCATCGTGTGCGGATCGGGGCGGATGCCGGTGGCTTCGGCGGCGTTGCGGACGATGTCACGCCACCATTCCTTTTCCACGGTATCGCCATCTTTGGCGCTGGTGTATTCCGGCTCCGGAGTGATCAGGAAGGATCTTTCGAAGGCGGTTTTCCATGTGGATTCAGGCAGTCCGAATCCAAGTGTGGAGAAGCAGTCCGCGTAGGTGTTTTCGACGGGTTCGGCAGGCTCGAAGAGGGTTCCTGCGGCATCAAAGGCTATGAAGGGGATCATGGGTAGAGAACTGTTTGTAAATAGAGACCGTCCGCTGGGGCGCATAGCGGGGCTTTCCCGAAAGGAAGTCCGTCGGACTGATCGAGGAAATCTGTTAGATCGTCGAGGCGAAGCCTGCCTTGGGAGGCCTTGATCGCGGAACCGGCGAGCATACGCACCATTTTGTAGAGAAATCCGTCGCCATGGAATTTCATCCGATAGCCGTCGGGGAGCATCTCCAGATCCGCCGTGAAAACGGTGCGGACGTAATCCGTGTCTTGCTGCTCGTTTCCCCGGTAGGCGGCGAAGGCGTGGAAGTCGTGCTTCCCCTCGAAGAGCGCCAGAGCCTGCCGCAGCACGTCGGCATCCAGCAGGCGCGGCAGATGCCAGGCGAGTCCGGCTTTGAGCGGAGGCAGGACGGGGTCGGTGCAGATGTCGTAGAAATACTTTTTCCCCGTGGACGAAAAGCGGCTGTGGAAATCCTCCGCCACCTCCTCGCATTCCATCACGCGGATGCTGGCGGGGAGTTTCGTGTTTAACGCGGGAACCCAGTTGTAGGGGTTCATGGAGGAGTTATCAGGAGCATCGAAATGGGCGACCTGCCCGAGCGCATGGACACCGGTGTCCGTGCGACCCGCCCCGTGCAGTCGCAGCGGCTGCTTGGCCACAGCCTCCAGCGCTTCGTTGAGAAGATCCTGGACCGTGTTGCCGCCGGATTGCGATTGCCAGCCGAGAAAGGTGCGTCCGTCGTAGGCGATGGTCAGCTTCAGCCTCATGAAATCTCCTCCATCCACAAGTTGAGAATTTCCACGGCGGCGACCTGGTCGATGATGTGCTTCTGCTGGTGCGCCTTGCGTCCCGCCTCCCGTAGTTTTTCCGAAGCGGTGGCTGTGGTGTAGGTCTCATCGACGAAGACCATGGGGAGCGCGGGGAGGGCGTCGGAGAGCTTCTTAGCGAATTTCCTCACCTTGATCGCGGACGTGCCCTCGGAGCCATCGAGCCGTAGCGGCAGCCCGACTACCAGAGTCTTGATTTTCCGCATCGCGACGATCTCCGCGATGCGCGCAGTGGGATCGCGGCCGGTCGTCGGAACTGTTTCCACCGGATGCGCCATGATGCCGAATTCGTCCGTCGCGGCGATGCCGATGCGGGCGTCCCCGTGATCCACTCCAAGGGCGGGGTGGGGGGAGTTGTTTGGGAAACCGGTTGCCATTGTCGCGGCGACAGGTTCATCCGGGAAACGCGGTGTGTTCAAGAGCCGACTGAACCTGACAGCCCTTTCTACGGAATCCACACGCGTATCCGGTAGAAACGCTTCGTCTCCGATGAAGCGGGCAGCGTGTATTGGACGCTGCCCTGGCTGCCATCGATGTTTGTATAGCCGGAAACGGCCTGCCAGCCGCTGAGAAGAAACGAAGTTTCGAGAGCGTATCTCCGTCCCGGCTTGGTCTGGAAAGCCAGCGAACCACCACTTGGCGCGATGTTTTCCGTGGAGAAACGCAGCATGGAAGCGCGGTCGCGAGGGTCGGTGCTGGCGATGTATTCCGAGGCGCTGGATTGGCCGTCGCCATCGGGATCGGCGAGATCGTCACCGGGCGCGACGCCGAGCTGCATGGACGCGAGCCACCAATGCGGTGTCCCCACCGGGGTGACGCCTGTGTTCTGAACTGTCCATGAAAAGGAAGCCGAGGGCGCGCCGGAGCGCATCATCGCGGAGGTGTAGCGGGCGGTCGCGGCGAGCGATTGCGAAGGGGAGGGGAGCTGCGCCGTGGAGAGAGGCAGGCTGGCGGATGTGGCTCCGGATATCCTCTGGCCGTTGAGAAACCACTCGTATGAAATTTCACCGATAGGCAGCGAGTTCACGGAAAAAGTGCGGGAGCCAGCTACTGGGACCGTAGTGGATGCCAGCGGGGAAACGGAATCCGTGAACGTGACCAGGCTGAAAAGTTTCTTCAGATGCTGCTCGCGACAGACTGGACAAAAGCCGGCATTGAGATCGCGCATGGTGCAGGAGCGCCATGGCCGGTAGATGCCGAACTGATTGTATTTCGCCCCGAGGAAGACGCCGACCTTGTCAGAATACTGCGAAAGATCCGGAGTGGGCATAGGTGTCAGTGGATCGATCCAGATGCTCCATTTCGGCGCGGTGGCCACCGTATCGACGTTGGGCTCGGGAGGGCGTGCGCCGGTGTATGTCGTGCCGGGGAAATCATACTCGTCCGCGAGGCCGGCGAAGGAGTGGCCGACCTCATGAACGGAAATGGCAGGCCCAAATACGTTGGCGGAGTTCACCGCGATGGAGCCGCCGGAGCCACCATACACCTGAGAGTTGACCACCATCACGATCTGGTCCCAGTTGCCGACTCCGACATAGGAATTGGCGGCCGCGATGGCGCGGGAAGTTCCGGTGGCGGACGGCGCGAGCAGGCGCTGGGTGACGTTATCCGCATAGAAGCGGTTTTGGAAATAGGTGTCCTTCAGTATCCCTCCCGAGCCAGGGGCGGCGTTCTCGTAGTCGGCGCCACGTTCGTTGCTGAGTACATTGATACGGTAAACATTCGTTACCTTCAGCATTTCATCCCATGGCCGGTCGTTGCCGAAGGCTGCCAGCGTCCTCGCGACATCCGCGGCGTAGGCGCCGTTGTCGAGGTCCGCCTGTATGTATCCGTCGCCTACGAAGACCATGACCAACCGGTTCGCATCCGGACCGGTGTCCTTGATTTTCACCGACGAAACGGGTCCGTCCGGCGGTGGAGGGGCAAAGGTCTTCGGTGCGGCTCCGCCAAGGGGGAATGTAAAATCATCTTTCAGGCGGGGAGAGGAATCCTGCGGAAGAATTCCCTGGGAGCGGGCCGCGTTTTCCTCGACACGGCGAACCCGCAGGCTTCTCCCGGCGATCATTTTCTCCGGCCCAGGCACGCGCAGGACGAACACCTCGTTCCCCAGCAGCATGCCCGCTTCCACGTTTTTCTCCGAGGCGGGCGTGCGGGTGCCGAGAGGGATCGTCGTCCTCACGGAGGTCAGGACCATTCCGTCCGCGTCCAGCCACTGTACATCGACAGGGATTTTGAAAAATCCTCCCTCGGCGTTCGGCGAGCGCACGGTCTTGTTCGAGGGCGGGATGGGATCGGCGGATAGCAGCCTAAGCTCGCCCGTTTTGGAGAAATCCATGGAAATCTGCCAATAGCTCTCCGCATCGAGCGCACTGGAAAAGCCCATGGCAAATGCAGCGATCCATCGCAGCAAGGCGGCGGATGTTTTCCGGAAGTCGAAGCGATGCGTGAACATGTGCGGGCGTTACGGGATGTAAGGCGAACATTTCATCCGAAGCAAGCGGATCATTTTCCCCACGCATGTATGTATCGCGGATGAAATCGTTTGGAAAGAGCGGAGGTGTGGTGTCTGATATTGGGAAATGAAATTGCTTTTTCTGATGTGGATAGGGGCGATGGCTATCGCCTCCGCAGGGACGGGAGAGAAAATCGTCGAAGCTGCGCGGAAACAGATCGGCGTCACCGTTCGTTACGATCCTGCCTACACCTCCCTCGAATACCCCGATGGCGATGTGCCGAGGGAACGCGGGGTCTGCACCGATGTCGTCATCCGCGCGCTTCGTGATGGCCTCGGAAAGGATCTCCAGAAGCTGGTCCACGAGGACATGAAAGCGAACTTCGCGAAATATCCGGCAAACTGGGGTTTGAAGAGGCCGGATAAAAACATCGATCACCGCCGCGTCCCGAACCTGATGGCGTTTTTCGGAAGGAAGCACACGGAATTCCCAGGCAACGGTTCAAAGTATCTCCCCGGTGACATCGTGACCTGCACCGTCCCCCCGCACCTCCCCCATATCATGATCGTCAGCGATAAGAAGAACGCGGACGGCCTGCCCTTGGTCATCCACAACATCGGCGGCGGCACGAAGGAGGAGGACAGGCTGGGCGATTTCCCTCTGACCGGGCATTTCCGATGGAAGGAGTGAACTGGGGAAGAATCCGAGCTTGTTTTTCCGAACGAACCTGTGCAAGAGTCCCCGCCCCCGCGAAGAAGTCGCGGCTTTCTTTTATGGACACACCTCCTTTTTCCGAGCTCGGGCTTCCCGACGATCTCCTCGCGGCCATTGAAATCCTCGGCTACGAGCGCCCTTCTCCAATCCAGGCGAAAGCCATCCCGCCAGCTTTGGAAGGAAAGGACATTCTCGGTCTCTCCGCCACCGGCTCCGGGAAAACCGCTGCTTTCGCACTGCCCGCACTCGCCACCATCGATGTGAACGAGCGTTATCCGCAGGTGCTCATCCTCTGCCCTACGCGCGAGCTCGCCGTTCAGGTCTGCGAGGAAGTCCACCGCCTCGGAGTGAAGAAGAAAGGCCTGATGGCGACTCCGGTTTACGGCGGCGCCCCCATGGACCGCCAGCTCCGCGCTCTCCGCGATGGCGCGCAGCTTGTTGTCGGCACACCCGGACGTTTGCTCGACCACCTCAAGCGCGGCTCCTTCGATGCCAGCCGGATCAAGATGGCCATCCTCGACGAAGCCGACCGCATGCTCGACATGGGATTCAAGGAAGAGATGGATGAAATCCTCGCCGCCCTTCCGAAGGAACGCCAGATCCTGTTCTTCTCCGCCACCATGAACCGTGGCGTCACCACCTTCATCAAGAAATTCGGAAACAATCCGGAGATCATCGAGATCGAGCAGAAAGCCATGACCGTCTCCACGGTTGAGCAGGCCTACTACGAGGTGCGCCAACGCTCCAAAGTGGAAGTCCTCTCCCGCATCCTGGACATGAACCCGCCCCGCCTCGGCATCATTTTCTGCAATACCAAACGCTCCGTCGATGAATGCACCGAGGATCTTGTGAACAGAGGCTACGCCGCCGACCGCCTCCACGGGGACATCACCCAGCAGATGCGCGAGCGGGTGTTGAAACGTTTCCGCGACGGAGCCGTCGAGCTCCTGGTTGCCACCGATGTCGCCGCACGCGGACTGGACATCGATGAGATCGACATCGTCTTCAACTACGACCTCCCCACCGACCCCGAGGACTACGTGCACCGCATCGGCCGGACAGGTCGCGCGGGTCGCTCCGGACGTGCTGTCTCCTTCGTCTTCGGGCGTGAAATCTATCGGCTCCAGGGTGTGGAGCGCTACACCCGCCAAGTCATCAAGCGGGAGAAAATCCCCTCCGTCGAGCAGGTCGAAGGTCGCCGTGCGGACATCATTTTCGAAAGCCTCAAGGAGCGCTTGGAAACAGGTGGCTTCGATACATATCAGGAAAACATTGACCGCCTCCTTGAGCAGGGTCACACGCCTACCGACATCGCGGGCGCGCTCATCACCATGCTGCGCGAATCCAGCGGCAGGGAGGGCGAGGCCATCCAGGAGGATCGCGAGCCGCACGGCGCGGAAAAGGACTTCAAGAAAGGCAAAGGCGACAAGTTTGATCGCGGGCGCGACAAGCCCGACCGTGGCGGCGACCGCGATGATCGCGCCCCTCGCGATTACTCTGACCGTGGCCGCGAAAAGCCCTACGAGCGCGGTGGTATGCGCGATGCGGGAGCCATCGAGGGCGGCATGAGCAGGCTCTTTATCTCTCTCGGAAAAGGTGCGGGCATCATGCCCAAGGACATCGTCGGCATGATGTATCGCGAGGCCGGCCTGCCGGATGGCTCGCTGGGCCGCATCACCCTTTTCCCGAAGCACTGCCTCGTGGATGTCCCCGAGGGTCTCGCCGACCAGGCGATCCAGAAGACGCGGAACGCCAAGCTGCGCGGGAAGACCTTCCGCATCGATCACGACCGCGGACCGGAGCAGTAAATTTCAAATTTCAAAGTTCAACTATCAAGGAAGAGGCTCCGCATCATCTTCCTTTGCGTCCCTTTGCGAGCTTCGCGCCTTTGCGGTGAAAATTTCTGAATGAGCAAGGAGATGACCACCTTGGACACCAGCGGCAACCCCGGGCGATACATCTGGTTCACCACGCTTTACAATGCCCGGGCCTACTACCCGGTGCTGGCCGTGCTGTTTCTCGATCTTGGCCTCACGCTGGACCAGTATGTGATGCTGAACATGGTCTGGGCGGCCTCCATTTTCCTCTTCGAGGTTCCCTCCGGAGCCTTGGCGGACACCATCGGCCGCAAGACCCTGCTCGTCTCCTCTGCGGTCCTCATGATCATGGAAATGTCATGCCTCCTCTTCGCCCCGCGGAATGGCGGCTGGCTTCTTATCGCTCTTTGCGTGGCGAACCGGGCGCTCTCCGGCCTCTCGGAAGCCGCCGCCAGCGGTGCCGATGAGGCGCTCGCCTACGATTCACTCCCGGAGGAAAACCGCGACGAGGCATGGGACGGAGTCCTCTCCAAAGCCATGCGCTTCCGCTCCGTCGGCTTCGTCCTCGCCATGGTCATCGGCGGCCTGATGTATGACCCTTCCATCGTCAACCGCATCCTGCCGGATGGCATGGAACTCACCACGGAGCTGGCCCACCGCCTCCCCATCGCCATGGTGCTCTGCCAGGGCTTCATCTGCTTATTCATCACCCTGCGCATGGTGGAGCCGAAGCCGGTTCTCCACGAGAGTGTCTGGAAAGCATGCCGGAAAGCCATCGCCCTCACCATGGACACCGCCCGCTGGGTTTTCACCAACCCCAACACCCTCGTCTTCGTCGTCACGGGTCTGGCCATCGATTCCGTCGTGCGGAACTACGCCACCATCTCCAGCAGCTACTACCGCCTCATCGATCTGCCGGAGTGGAGCTTCGGCTTCATCGGAGCGGGCATCGGTCTCGCCGGATACCTCGTCCCCGCCATCGCCTCGCGGCTCAACAAGCGCTACTCCACTCTTGCCAATCTCGCCCTCATCGCGGGCCTCTCCGTTATCGGCCTGACCGGTCTCATCCCGGGAAATTCCTACTGGTGCCTCCTGCCCGCCATGCTGCTGATGATGACCATGGGCTACCTCGGCTTCACCCTCAGCCGCGCCCTGAACAAGGAAGCGGATTCCTCCCGCCGCGCCACCGTCCTCTCCGTGAAAGGCCTCGCCTTCAATCTCGGCTACGGCAGCTTCAGCCTCGCCTTCTCCCTTCTACTCGCCTCTTTCGCTGGCGGGAAAGGGGACGAGGCCTTCCGCCACGCCCTCGCCTGGCAGGTTCCCTTTTACTCCATCACCGTCTTCTGCCTCCTGCTGTGGGGGAGGAAAAGGCTGGCTATGGCGGAATGAGGGAATTGGGAACTTCATCCGCCGGTTCAGGCCTACGATCAAAGGGATCTCGTCTTGAAGTTCCCAGCCTCGCTGGGAAAATTCACTTGCCTTCCCTGCCCGGATTATCCAGTTATTTAGCAAATGAAAGTCACAGCCTACAGTTTTGTTTTTCTAACCGCATGCCTGTCACTGACCTCCGCCGAGGAACTCGGGGCCTTGGCCAGAAATTTCTCCTGGCCCGGCGGGAATAATAATTTCTCGACCTACACCAAAGGGACCGGAGGACCGGTCACAGACGCCGCTTCGGGAACCGGATGGCAGTGCCATGCCGTGGCGAACTTCCATTCCCTCTCCGGTTCCTATGCGGCGAGCGGTGGGAATGGCAGCAGCAGCATCGGCGACCTTGGTGGGCTTGCCTACTGGTTTGACCAGATCACAATCAGCTCTCCCACCGTGCCTAACGGAACCGTCGGCGTGGCTGACTTCACACTGTTCTTCGAGGGCGCGGTTGCCTCGACACCGCACGATTCCCGGCTGCGCTTTGCCACCAACGTGTCTTCCATTAGCTACCGCTGGGCAGCCGTAGTAGTCGGTGAAGGCGGAGACGGCCAACCTGATTTGAATGTCGGGGACAAGTTCGAGGAAAGGATCGAGGTCAACTCCTCCAACACCCAGACTTTCGGAGCGAATTTCAGAAACCAGCCGCGCCAGCACCAAGTCACCTTCCGATACGGAGTGCCCTTTGATTTCACCGTGTCGGTCGAAGCTGCGGGCAAACTCGCGCAAAACGTTCCCTCAAAAATCCTTGGAGAGGTCCGCTGCACCGGTTGGAACGGTTTCCAGAACTTCAGCGTCCGCGACGCGAATCCGGTGAGCGATGCCTCCGTGACATCCAGCACGGGCTTCAACTACGGCAGTCCCGGCACAACCACCTACACGAAGTGGGCGAGCCTCTACCAGCTCGATGCCAGCTCGAAGCAGATGGACTCCAATCAGAATGGTCTTACCGACCTGATGGAATACGCGCTCGGAAGAAATCCCATAGCCCAGGGCAGTGGCGATCCGTTCACTCCGGCACTCATGCAGATCGGAGGACAGAGGTTTTCCTGCTTCTCCTTCGTCCGCCCCACGTTGGGGGCTGCTCCATCCGGCATCATCTACACACCGCAACGCAGTCTGTCACTGGATGGATGGGGTAGTGAAGGAGTGGTGATTGAGTCCGCGCCTGCCGACCCGCTCCACGAGACCGTCACGGTGCGTTCGATGCATCCTGTTACCGAAGAGCCTAAGGAATTCCTCAGGCTCGAAGTGGCGGAGCCTTGAGAGAAGCTGTGGGGGAGGAAAAGGCTCTCCATCGATTGACGGAGAGGGTTGTTTTTTGCTGATGACGGGTGGGAGTGGATCTGACAGACTGCGTTTGGGTAAATAACGATGAAACGATCCACCGCAGACTGATCACTATCGCAAGAGCCGGAGGTGGCTTCCGCCTCGATGCGGCGAGCAAACGATCTGAGAGGAGCGTAGGCTTCAGCCTACCAAGGGCAGTGGACTTCAGTCCGCCCCGTTCTCCCCGAATATGGGGCTGAAGCCCCTTTCCCATGGTAGGCTCAAGCCTACGCACCGACGGGTGCCTCAACCCGGGACCGTAGCCACTCAACCGCCTCCGGGAAAACGACCGCAGCGGACTTGGCGGGGCTGTTGCTTGCCTCGGCTCTCTTCGATCGCGGCGGGGAAGTCCCCGAAGGATTGCTTGGATTTCCCTGGTCAGGCTGGGTTCGGGGTGGTGTGCGGGAAGCATGAGATTCCGAAGCGGGCGAAGTAGGCGGCCTTTCCCATTGACCCGCGTGCTAGACTCCCCGCGTGTTACACTGGTTTTCAAACGGGAAGTTCCCGCTCTATCTGGCTCCGATGGCGGGAGTGACGGATTTCATTTTCCGCGGCATCTGCAAGGAGATGGGCGCGGATGTGATGGTGACGGAGTTCGTGAGCGCGGAGGGGATCATGCAGGCGGATGAACGGACGCGGAAATACACGGAGTTTTCCGAGGGCCAGAGGCCGGTGGGTGTGCAACTCTTCGGCGCGGACGGGGAGAGGATGGGGGAGGCGGCGCGGAAGATCATCGACAAGGGGCTGGCGGGGCGGACGCCGGACTTCATCGATATCAACTTCGGCTGCCCGGTGAACAAGGTGGTCTCAAGAAACGGCGGCTCGTCGCTGCTGCGGGACTGCCCTCTGCTGGCGAGCGTGGCCTCCGGGGTGGCGAGGGCGGTGGGGGACGATGTGCCGGTGACGGCGAAGATCCGCATCGGCTGGGACGCGGACTCGGTCAATGCGGTGGAGGTGGCGAGGACTTTGGAGGACTGCGGGATGCAGGCGATCGCGGTTCACGGGCGCACCCGCGCGCAAGGTTACTCGGGCGAGGCGGACTGGGAAACGATCGACGCGGTGGCAAGGGCGGTGAGCGTGCCGGTGATCGGCAATGGCGATATCGCGACGGGTGAGGATCTGGCGAAACGGAAGAACGGCACGGCGGTATCCGGGGTGATGATCGGTCGCGCGGCGATGCAGAATCCGTGGGTTTTCCGCGAGGCGAAGCATTTCCTGGAGACTGGCGAGGTGATGGCCCCGGTGCCGCTGGAGGAGAGGTGGGAGCTGATCCTCCGCCATTGCCGGGTGGCGGTGGAGAGCGGGCGCTATGGGAATGAGCGGCAGACGGTGGTGGGGATGCGGGGGCGGCTGATGGCCTACTGCAAGGGTTTCCCGGGGGCGAAAGATCTGCGCCAGCGGCTCTGCCAGGTGGACTCGTTGATGGCGGTGGAGGATCTGGCGGGGGAATGAGTGGAAAGACCCTTCTACTTTACTCCGGAAAAAGGGTTCAGGGAGGCAGGTAAACAGGTGGGGGAAGATAGGTCCGGAGCCATTCCGGTGTTCCGGGGGGAAATCAGTTTTTGGAGATCTCGCCATCGACCTGCATGGCGTTGATGCGGAGGCTGCGGTTGACGGTGAAAGGGACGGAATGGAGCATCTCGGTTCCAAAAGGCGTTTCCGTGAGGAGGTCCACACGGTATGAGCCGTCGCTGTCGAAGAGATTCCCGTAGTCTTTAACGCTGAGTATCCTGCTGGCGGGCAGCTCTTGGTCGAGGACGATCACGGAGCCGGGGATGGATTTTCCCGCTGGGCCGGTCTGGGTGCCGGTGCTGTAGATTTTCACGGTGGTGGTGCTGCGCGGGTAGAGGTCGTTCACGGCGACGGTGAGCACCGGCGGCGTGCCACGGATGAGCTGGCCGCTGGTGATTCCGGAGATTTTCCCGTCCGCCATCGGCCATACCTGGAGGAAGGCGGTGGCGATCTGCGTCTGGGTGAAGGTGCCATCGGCCAGCGCATGGAGGACGAAATGCTCCTCCCCGCGGGCTTTGAGGGGATTGGGCGCTTTAATGGAGGTGGCTGGGTAATTGACCGTGGTGGTTCCGTTTTGCTCGATGTAGCCGCTGGAGAACGGAGTGTTGGAAACCGCCTGGGCAGCGGTGATGATGGCGGTGCCGGTGAGATTTGGCGCGAGGTGGTGCTCGGCGAGTGTCTTGGTGGCGGACAGGGGGAGGTTCGGCCCGGAGAGCAGGTTGCTGACGGTGAAATCCACGGAGAAGGGCTGGTCCACACGGATGCGCGGGATGCCGTTGTATGAATCAAGGGTGCGGATGACGATGGAGCCTTTCGGGAGATAGGCACCGACAAGTTTCTGATCAAGGAGGTAGTCTTTGTTCCCAGTCTGGTTGATGGTCCAGAGCTGGAACAGGGCGCCGCCCTCCTGAACAAGCAATGCGGCGGGACCGGTGCCTACGGGTGCGACGGGCATGTCCCAGATGACATTGACCGTCTGCTGCTGCTGGCGGATGAAGTTTGAATAGACATCCGCGCCTTTGAGCGGGGCGGTAAGGGCGATGGCTAACGCCGCGATTCTGAGATGGGGGG
>Ga0105047_10015961_pt1 | contig 11805 bp, 7 predicted proteins | sample MAT04_FD_78384 | JGI IMG/M metagenome (GOLD analysis project Ga0105047, IMG submission 78384) | Freshwater microbial communities from Lake Fryxell liftoff mats and glacier meltwater in Antarctica - MAT-04 (megahit assembly) | ecosystem: Environmental > Aquatic > Freshwater > Ice > Liftoff... | reverse complement strand
GAGTGCGATCTTCTGAGCTCAGCGAAGGTGCCAAGGTGCCAAGGTGCCACGGCACCTTGAATCGGTACATGGTGGCACCGTGGCACCTTGGCATGCGAGAGGGGAAGCGCAGGAAACCCACCGGAATCGCTGTTGCGTCGGGCGAGTCGTGTTCGAATTTCCGCCGAATATCTGGACACCGCCGCTGCAAGGTCATGCAAGAATTGGTTTTATGAGCTTCGCTTCGTAGACATCGGTCAACCGTTCTTCGCGACCGTGGTGCGGGAATGTCAGCCGGCTGTGATCGAGCCCGAGTAAGTGGAGAATCGTGGCGTGGAGGTCGGAGACCTTGCAGCGATCCGTGACGGCGCGATAGCCGAAGTCGTCGGTTGCCCCGTGGATTGTACCACCCTTGATGCCGCCGCCGGCCAGCCACGTGGAGAAACCGTACGGATGGTGATCGCGGCCATCCTTTCCTTGAGCACCCGGGGTTCGTCCAAATTCACCTCCCCAGAGGACAAGTGTTCGGTCGAGAAGGCCCATTTGCTTGAGATCGGTCAAGAGCCCAGCGACGGGTTTATCGGTTTGTTGACAGCACACTCGCGTTTGGCTGGCGTTGTTGTTGTGGGTATCCCAAGGCTGTCCCGCCATAAACACCTGGACAAATCGAACCCCGCGTTGGACGAGCCGACGGGCCATCACGCACCGCAGTCCGTACGCACGGGTGACGGGGTTATTGAGCCCGTACAGTTCCTGGACCTTCACCGGTTCCTTGGACAAGTCGAGCGCATCGGTCGCAGATAACTGCATGCGGGAAGCCAGTTCAAAACTGCCGATCCGTGCATCGAGTTCCAATTCGCCGGGTCGGGTTGAGCGGTGCTGGGCGTTTAGTTCCCCAAGCAGATCCATTCGGCCTTTCTCAACGGCGAGGGATCGTGCGGTTTTTGGAGTCAAATTCAAAACGGGGGTCCCCTCGGATCGGAACTGCGTTCCCTGAAACGTTGGTGGCATCCAACCACTCGCCCAGTTGCGGATGCCATCGACTGGCAGTCCTTTGGGGTCCGGCAGGACCACGTAGGCGGGTAAGTCGCGATTCTCCGACCCGAGGCCATACGCGGCCCAGGCACCGAGGCTCGGCCGACCAGCCACGGTCAGCCCGGAATGCATCATCCACAAGGCTTGCTCGTGATTGCGATGCTCGGTGAACATCGAGCGGATCACGGCAATGTCGTCGGCATGATTGGCGATGCCCGGGAGGACCTCCGAGAAGGGTATGCCCGACTTCCCGGCCGGGGTAAACTTGAAAGGGCTTCGCAGGAGATTGCCCGTCAGTTTCTCGTCGTCAGCGACCTCGGCAGGAGGTGGCTTCCCATCGAATTTTTCCAATGCTGGCTTCGGGTCGAGGAGATCCACATGGCTCGGCCCCCCGTGCATGAATAATTGAATTATGGCCGTGGCTTTTGGTGCATGGTGTGGTTTGGGATTGGACGACTTGGACTCGGCACGAGCCTGCTCATCGGCGAGCAGCGCGGCAAGGGCAAGCCCTCCCAATCCACCGCCCAAACGGCTAATCGCTTCGCGGCGATTCAGATGCATCACGGTCGGTTCTCCTATCAATCCACGTAAATGAATTCGTTCGCACAGAGCAGCATGTGGCAAAGGTCGATCAAGGCGCGTCGGCGGGCGTCAGTTGCCGGAGCATGGCGTCCAGTTTGGTCCTCAAGAAACTTTTTCAACGATGCGTGTTCGATCGAGTTAGCTCGTCGGCAGAACGCCAGCCGAATTGCGGTGCCAACCGGATCGTTGGGAGACTCCTTCAACAATCGGTCCGCGAACACCTCGGCTTGCCGGGAAAGTGTGTCGCTGTTGAGAAGCGTCAACGCCTGCGATGCGACTGTGGAAACTCCCCGTCGAGTACAGTTCGTTTCGATCCGCGGTTGGTCGAACAATTGGAGCAGCGTGACCGGCTGGGATCGTCGCACCTGCAAGTAGACCGACCGCCGCCGACCTGACGGATTATCCGCCGTTACGACCTCGTCCGATGTGAGGCGTTGGACCGGCACTGGTAGTCCAAACTGTTGGTCGTTCAAGCTCCCAGTCACCGCAAACATCGAGTCTCGGATCACCTCAGCCTCGGCCCGTCGCAAGCGCTGTCGCCAAAGAAGAGAGTTTTCGGGATCGACCGTTCCTGGTGATATCGTGTCTGCGAAATGCGGAACTGCCAACTCGAAGCCGAGAAAGGAAATTCGGCTTTCCTGCCGCAGTCCATGGTCTGCGTTTCGCATCGTTGACGATTGGCGATAGGCTGCGGAAGTCAGAATCAATCGGTGCAATTTCTTGAGCGACCAACCGTTGGACTCGAACTCACAGGCAAGCCAGTCCAACAATTCGGGGTGGGTTGGTTTCGATCCTTGGAGTCCAAAGTTTTCGGGAGTTTGGACCAGTCCCTCGCCAAAGTGGTGCATCCAGACCCGGTTGACCATGACGCGCGACGTGAGGGGGTGACTGGGTTGCGTGAGCCACTCGGCAAACGCCTTTCGTCGTCCGCTGGACGAGGCATCCTTCGCGGGTGGAGTCCAAGCAAACGGCTTGGGAGCGGCGATACAGGCGAGGACTCCCGGTCCAACTTCGGGACCGGGTTTGAGGTAGTCGCCACGTCGGAGCACCGGCGTCTTCGGTTCGCCTGGGAGATCGTACATCGCCCGGATTTCCTGGAACGTCCGCTTTTTCGCATCTTCTGTCGCGATAGCAGCATCAAGGGTTTTGACCTTTGCTGCATACTCCGGATATGTCTGCAGGAGTATCGCCTGCAGTTTTGCTTCGGCAGGCTTTAACTCCGGAGCGAACTTCTCGGCGAGATACTTCTGAACTTCCGACCGCTTTGCCGGATCGGCGTTCACCGCGACGCGAACGTCCTCTCGAATCACCATCGGTAACTTTGCCAACTGTTCGTCGAATAGCTTGTTGGAAAATTGCTGGCGTAACTCGGCCAAGTTCTTTCGCAATTCGGCCACCCGCTTCGCAATGTCTGCGTTCAGAGTCGCCGCCTCTTTTTCCTGGACGGACGTGGCTTCGACCAACCGCCGTTGGACCTGCGGCACCCACTGGCTCGGACGATACCCACTCATGAACACCGCCTGGACACGGTAGTAATCGGCCTGGGGAATCGGATCGAATTTATGAGTGTGACACTTCGCGCACTGCAGGGTAAGACCGAGGACTGCCGAACCGACGATCATCTCCGTATCTTCGAGTGTTTGGTAGTAGTAACCCGCCGCGTTTTTGATGCTGACAAAGTCCGGGCGGCTAGTATCCGACGCGCAGCGCAAGAACCCCGTCGCCACCAAGGAATCCACTACGGTTGGTGGCAATTCTTTTACAGTGCGGTAGTGCATCCAGTAATCGCTGTATTCATCGCCAGCGATCTGCTCGCGGAGGAATCGATCATAACGCATGTCGGCATTGATCGCTCGGATGACCCAGTCTCGGTAACGCCACGCGGCCGAGCGAACGTAATCGGCGTCCAGAATCCCTTCGCTATCGGCATACCCGGCCACATCGAGCCAGTGCCGACCCCAACGCTCGCCGTAGCGGGGCGATGCCAATAACCGATCAATCACCGTTAGGTAGGCGTCGGCTGATTTGTCTGCAAGAAAGGCATCCTGTTCGGCCAGTGTTGGGGGTAACCCCGTGAGATCGATCGTGACTCGCCGCAACAGCACAAGACGTTCGGCCTCCGGAGAAAAGGTTAACCCTTTGGAAACAAGTTTTGAGAGCACGAATGCATCGACGGGATGATTACGACCGTCTGGAACCGCGGGCCGCACCGGCGGGCGGAACGCCCAGTGAGTCGGAACTGGGGGGGTGGCCGTCGATTCGGGTTCGTCAGAAGGCATTCCGCCTTCGATCCAGGCTTTGAGGATCACAACTTCGGCAGGAGTGAGTTTCGTGGCCTTCCCGGGTGGCATCGTTCCGGCTGCAATCATTTCCATGAGAAGGCTTTTGCTTGCGGAACCCGGAATGGCCGACGGCCCCGTATCTCCGCCATGCTTAATCGACGTTGCGGTTCGCAGATCGAGACCAGACTTGGTGGAATCGCCACCGTGGCACTTGATGCACTTGGCCGTGAGGACTGGCTTCACGTCGCGCTCAAACCGCGGCGGCTCGCTTGCCAGCGCGGGAACGGCGAATGCAATTAGGGAAAGTGTGACCAGGCGGGACATCGGTAGGCTCCAGCAGCGAAATTTGCTTCGCCTCGTACGAAACAGTCAACATGCGATGCGGCTTGATGGATTCGCTATACACAAGCTACCCGGTCATTGAGGTAGAGTCCAGAACTTATACTGTTTGGTAATGATGTGCGCTTGGTGACTCCGAGTGATTCATCCATTTGGGTTTGGTCCGATTTTTCCTGATAGGCGTTTTAGCAAACCGAGAGGACTTCGCGAATCGGCGGGGCTAATTCCTCAATTACTCAACTTGCACGGCTCGGTTGAAACGAGAAGCCGTTTGGATTTGAAACTTCGGATGATTGGCGTTATTCCGATTCTACTGTTGAGTGGCTTCAGGACCCTGTCCGGGGAATCTCCCCACGCCTGAACCACCAAACCGCGAGGCCGAACGATGACGACTTTCGTTCCCGTCGACTACAAGGCCGACTTGCTGCCCGTGTATGATCCGGTCATCGACGACGACATTATCAATGTCGCCGATTGGTGGCTCGATCTCGGTTGTGGCGACTGAGTTGGAATTGAATTCAACAATGGTTCGTATCCGAGCGGCGTTTCTTCGAAACGCCGCTCAACTTGTTACTTCGGGACGACACCGGGCGGTAAGCCGGCGTTTTTCAGCCCGGTGTGGTGGATCTTCGGGAAGTACTCGAAGAAATCGAATTTCGGGTCGTTCTCCGTGTCGTGGCACTTCATGCACATCGACGATACAGCGTTCACGACCTGCGCTTCATTCGCCTCCATTTTCACGGATCCGCGTTCGATCGGCTTCATGGAAGCCAGCTTCTGCAACATTGGCAGTGCCGGCAATTGATCACCCTGCTTCGATTTCCACGGACTCAAAGCCCCGAGCAATTTCGCATCTTTTGGATTCGCAACGTGCCCGCTCCCCGGGCCGTGGCAGCTTTCGCAACCGACGTTCTTCAAATGGGGCGTCTTCACGGCATCGTCGAATCCGGTGGAGTATTCGAATCCGACGGTGTGGCAAACGATGCATTCGCCGTCGAATTGGCGGTTACCCGGTCGCTTGGCCCCCACCAAAGCTGCATAGGCGTGGCTGTGCTTCGTAGTGTCGTAATGCTTGGCTTCGGCCGCGTGACATTTCGCGCACGCTTCGTTTCCCACGTAGGAAATATTCGCCATCGGGTGTTGAATCTGGACCGAGTGCGGAATGGGCTTGGCGCGGTGTTCCGCGAGCAGATTCTGTTTCTTCACTTCTGCGGTATATTCCTCGAGCAGTTGGAGAACTTTGTTGCTCTTTTCCGCTTCGGCGTCTTGGGGAGTCAGGTATTCTTCGACGAGTTCAACGAGTTGGTACTTCAGTTCCACTCCACCGCCGGCCTTTTTGAAGATGCCGAGCGCACCGACGTTTTGGCCCTTGTGGCCGACTTGAATGATCATGGTTTTGCCGTTGTTCACGAGCGTCGGGAACTGCGGCGGTTCGGGGTCATCCGACTGGCAGAGCACGACCTGGAACTGCGGATTGGCCGCGGCGGCGACCTTCGCCTGGTCGAGTTTTCCGCCGTACATCAAGATGAGGAGTTCCGGTTTGGCCGGGTGTTTGGTCAGTGCTGCGATCGCTGCGGGAAGAAACTGTGGGTTCGCCAGGAATGCAAACTGGGCGTCCTGCTTTTCGATCTTTTCAATGGCTTCGGGTCCGACGACGCCCACGACCCCGACGGCAGGGTAGGTCTTGCCGCCGAAGACTTCGACGCCTTCGACCATCGGTCGATCTTTTTCTCCACCCCCAGGGAAATACTGCTCGCGGGTAAACACTTTGGTCGGTTTGCCGTCCGGCCCTCGTTCCTTGACCCCCACGAGGTTCGCTCCCAGGATGATGGGCGGTTTCCCGGTGTTGTTCAACGTGTATGCGCCGAGGAGTTCATAGAGTTGCGCCGCGAAGTCATACTCTCCCAGGCCGACGACTGCGTAGCCCATTTCTCTGAGCGCCAGCATCGTTGTCTTGTACTTGAGAAGGTTCTGCTTGTGGACACCCTTCGGCGAGGCCACGTCCCCGAGGTCAAGGCCAACGACGGGAGAGCCCTTCGCCCGCAAAGTTTCGATGAAGTTCGCTCGGCGTTCGAGGCCACCCTTTTGGGGCCGGCTACACCCGCACGGCGAAAGGTAACCATAGGTTTGCCCCGTGAGCACGAGGACGAGTTCCGGCTTCTGGTTCTGTGGCCACATTGCGAACAGCGGTTGCCCGCCGACGGCCGGTTGCTTTGGAACTTCAGGCGGTTTATCCTGACCAGGTGTGGGTCTAACGCTCTGATTATTCATCCAAAAACCGGTGGCGACCGTAATGCTCAGAACGATCAAGAGAACCGCCCCGCCGCGGACGAGAATCCCGCGCAGCGGCGACGCACTCAAAGTCGGATCGGACATCGTTCTCCCCCTCCGTCGAACACGCTAAACCGTTTCCGTTCTGCATACCCGATCTGGCCTGTCACCGCGAGGCCAGCTTGCCCCATCACTTCACGCGGTCAAACGCCCGCCCCTTCACGGGGATGCGGATTATGAACGACCCTGTTGGTGATTTTGCACGGAACACCAGGACGCTATTCGCCGGAAGCTCACTTCCGAGTTGGCCTTTCGGAACGACCACTTTCAGGGACCAAAATCGCCGCCCCGATTCGTTCGTCGGCTCCGAGAGCGTAACTTCGAGGAACTTCGGCAAGAACTCGACCTCGATCTTTTCGAGTGTCAAATCTTTGCGGTCGGAGACCAAGTTGACCGTCTTCTCGGTGCCAAAGCGGGATTCGAAATCTTTCAGGTCGATGTTCAGTCCATCTTCAAGACCGATTTGGCCGATGATGTTCGCCTTGACTGTCGCTGCATCCGACGAGGGTGGCGGGCCTGCAAAACCGATCTGGCGTTCGTACGGGCCAATGTCCGGTTCGAGGGGAAAATCTGCCACGGGCTTGGTCAATTGGCGGTGCAACGTCACGGGGACTTTGTAGCCGCTCTTGACGCGGGCCACTTTTCCTTCGGAAATGAACGTGAGTTCTAACTTACCGCGTTCTTCATCCGTCATCGGCTCCACGGGTCCGATTTCGAGGTACGGATCCGTGGTATTCACCGCGATCACGGGAGCCGGCAGTTCGGAGAAATTGCGCGTTGCGGACCAGTAATAAATCGTCTTGGACTGTTTGGAATCAGTTTCTTTCAGACTGCCGAAATCGATTAACTTGGGCGACAGGGCGAACTGCGTGGTGCCGACAAGGGTCACCCGAAATTGCATTCTCGATTGCGGGGCGGTTCCTGCGGTCATGCCGAAATCCGCAGTTCGCGTGGCCGATCCCACTTCGGCGACCTTGATGACGAGTTCCAACAACCCCACGGTCGGATCATCTTTACTAGCCGCTGCCGGCACTTCGATCGTTTCCTCAGGCTTTTCCCAGTTGAAAGTATTCCAGTTCAATTTGAAGGGTAACACCGCCATGGCCCCGCCAGCGACCGAGGCCCGCGTTGCGTATTGAGTGCTTCCGGGCGAATCGACGATGGCGAGACTGGCGGAGGTACATCTCGAACAGCTACGACCGAGCACGGCGACATTCACGGGGATGGTGTACTCGTTCTTGAACCAAATCCAGACTTTCGCGTACGTCTCACCGGCTTCGTAAAAACCCGTGAAATAGCGTCGAACAGAACTCTCCTCGTCCTGCGGGTCGTAGTAAACTTCCTTGGTCGAAAAGTTCAGCGGCGGACCGATGATTGCGTCAGAACCATCCGTCGGCGTGTCTTTCGTATCCGTACTACCGGTATACATCGACACGATCGTCGCTCCGAATATGAGCAGGACGATGAGCACGAGCACGGCAATACCCTTCCAGGTCGAATTCATCGCGGTCCCCATCTCATCGCAGTTTCGGAGTGCTCGATTCGGTTGTTACGTCTTACGGGCCAGTGCCGTTCACTCGTTACTTTTTCGGCTCCGGCAACGGCTTGCCATCCTGGTCTATTGGCCCGACTGCCACGATCACCAACCGGTTCGGGTCGAGGTACTTCTTCGCGGCTGCGTGAACGTCCGCGGGGGTCACCGCAGCGACTTTTGTTCGATAGGTTTCGAGAAAATCAAACCCAAGTTTATAGCGCTCGGCCGCGAGCAGTTGCGCGGCGAGGCCATCGTTCGTCGTGAAATTGAAAGGCTGGCTCCCGAGCAGATACTTCTTCGCATCATCCACTTCTTGTACACTCGGGGCTTCCGTGCGAATCTTGCCGATCTCGGTGAGGAACCCTTCCTTCGCGATCAAGTACTTGTCCGGAAAGGTGCCGATGTACCCTGCGAATGTGCCCGGCTGCTCGGCGGCCGACGCGGCGATCTGAGCCCGCACGGTGTAGGCCAACCCCTGGCGATCACGCAGATTCGCCGAGAGACGGTCCGTGAAGCCGGGCCCGGTGCCGAGTACGTTGTCCAGAACGAGCAGCGTGTAATAATCGGGGTTATCTCGCGTGATACCCAGGTGGCCGATGTAGACGTGGGTCTGCGCCGCAGTTGGGTCGGAGACGATCTTTTCGACTGGCTTCTCGGCTTTCGGTGGCGCCGCAGTCGTCAACTTCGGTGACTCGACTTTCTTCCAGTGCGCGGTCAAAACCTCGATCTTCTTCGTCATCTCGGCCGTGTCGAAATCCCCGACGACGACGAGCGTCGTCTCGTTCGGAACGAATGTGGTCGCGTGAAACGCTTTCAGGTCTTTGGTCGTTAACTTCTTGACGACTTCCTTTTTACCAAACCGCGAGCGGCCGAACGGATGATCGCCGTAGACCGTGGATTGAAACAGAACTTGACCCCGGTTCGACGGTTGAGTCTCGATATCCGCGATGGTGGAGAGGACCTGATCCCGCTTGCGTTCAAGAGCTTCCTTGGGGAAACTCGGCTGCGTGAGGCATTCGATTAACAACCCGATGCCAAGGTCAGTGTCTGGCGTCAGCACTTTGACTGACCCACCGGACGGCGAAAGCGACAGGCTACCGCCAGAGTCCTCGATCAACGTCGAGATTTCCTCACCCGTGTGCTTCGCAGTACCCTCTTCGAGCATTTCCCCCATGAGGGCCGCGACTCCGGAATCCTTGACCGGTTCTCGCAACCGCACATCCTTCACAGCAGCCGTGGCAACGACAATGGGCAATCGACGATTTTCGAGGGTAATCAGCGTCAACCCGTTCGGAAGAACAGTGCGCTTCGCGTCCTTCAAGGTGAATCCGGGCGAACCCTCGGCAGCGGCTTGCCGCTTCGAGTTTTTCATCGGCTTGCCCACGCCGGGCGCAGGGGGAACTCCGTCGGGCAGCGACCAGACAACAGCCGATTTCGATTTCGTGAGGTACTTGGCACTAACCCGGCGAATATCCGCGGCGGTCACCGCATTGACTCGGTCGATGTAAGTCTTGAGGTAGTCGATATCCCCGACCGTGGCGGAACGGGCGATGGCGTCCGCCAGTTCGTGGACCTCTTCCCGATCGAACACGGCCGATGCCAGTTTCGAACGCTTGACTCGAACCAACTCCGCATCCGTGACAAGTTCTTTGGAGAGCTTTTCGATTTCTTCAAAGACGATCTTTTCCGCTTTTGCCTGGTCCCTCCCCTTAAGCATTTCGACATCCACCGAGAACCAACCGGGGTAACGGCCCGAGTAATTCCCCGCACTGATATCGTTGGCGAGTTCTTCGCCTTCGACGAGTTTGCGGTATAGCCGCGAGGTCTTCCCGGCGCCGAGGATGTCGCCGATGACATCGAGCACGTAATCGTCATCTTCACCCAGGCGGACTCCATTGAAGCCTGCCATCATCCGCGGAACATCGAACTTCGAACCGAATTCCGAACGTACCTGAACCGTGCGCACAGGTTGAATCGCGGCATCGCGCCGCGGGGGCAACTCGCCCTTGGGAATCGAACTGAACAACTTCTTAATGAGAGTGCGTGCCTGGTCGGGATCGAAACCGCCGACGAGTACGATCGTGGCATTGTTCGGGTGATACCACTTGTCGTAATGCCGGCGAATGATCTCGGCGGTCGCCCCGCGAACGTGCTTCTCCTGGCCGATGATCGGATGGGAGTAAGGGGCTTTCTCCGCGAAAAGCAAGGGCAAAATCGCTTTGGATTCCAGGTCCCACGGTTCGTCTTCGTACTTCTTCAACTCCGCAACGACGGCACCTTTTTCCTGCTGAAACTCGTGCTTTTCATCGATTCGCACATTCCGCATCCGGTCGGCTTCGATCTCCAGGGCAATCGGCCAGCGGTCCGCGGCAAAGTCGAAGTGGTAGTTCGTCATGTCCACATTGGTGTACGCATTGTTACGACCGCCATTGCGCTGCGTCGCCCGGTCGATATCCCCCGGCATCAGCTTTTCGGTGCCTTTGAAGAGCAAGTGTTCGAGATAGTGCGAGAGCCCCGTTTGATCCTTGTCTTCATCCCCGGACCCCACCTTGTAGGCGACCATCGTCGTGACGACGGGCGAGCCCTTGATCGGCAACAGAAAAACTCGCAACCCGTTCGGCAGTTCATCGGTCTCCAGCTTGTCGAAGATCGCCGAGGCGGTCTTCACGAGCTTTGGGTCGATGCCCGGCTCCGCGGCCGGGGTGAAAGAAACCACTGCGACCAGAACTGCTACCGAGGCAAAAAGTCGCCACCGCATGGGTACCATCCCGAGCCGGAGAAAATCGTTCCCGCTAGTTTATCGCGCCAGAGCACTGTTGATCGTCCTCTTTGCTCGGTGGTATCATGAACAGGAGTTATGAAGTGCTCTTTTCACCTGAGGACAGCGATGCGAACCACGGCACAGCTTCTCGTAGCTTTCGCTTTATTCACGCCGACGTTGGTGTTCGGAGCCCCCGTTCCCAAGGAGAAGGAGAAACTGAATGCCGAGAAAGTCCTCGGCAAATGGAAGCTCACGAAAAGCTCCAACGACGGCGAAAAAAGCGAAACGCTCATCGTGGAATTCACCAAAGACGGCAAGATGACCATCACGCAGGGCGAAGGTGAAGCGAAGTTCGTTTACTCGGGAACTTACAAAGTCGAGGGAGACAAACTGCCCTACAAAATGACCATGCCCGGCGGGGATAAGAAAGCGGAAACCCTCACTATCAAGAAACTTACGGACGAAGAACTCATCTTCGTGGACCCGGATGAGATTCAGGAAGACTTCAAACGAGTGGTGGAGAAGAAGGAGAAGTAAGAGCCGAGAACTGAGCGTGTCTGGCCATCGTTTCAACCAATTCGGTCGGGATCGAAAACGACCCGATTTCGGCATTTTGTGCAATCTTTTCAGGACTTTAAGAACAGCCAAAATCTGACACGACTCGCCAGACGCGACAGCGATTCCGGTCGAGTTCCTGCGCTTCCCCTCTCGGATGCGATGGTGCCACGGTGCCAGGGGTACCGAATCTTGATGCTGTGGCACCTTGGCACCTTGGCACCTTGGCGCAGTTCGAAAAGTTATCATCTGTTTAGTACAGTTCGTACGCTGTCGATCACAGCACGATCCACTTGTTTTGGCACTCCAAATCACTCGAAATACGCGTTTAAATGATCCGAAGATGCGATTTTCTCATCCGAAAGTGCTCCGTTTTGCAACTTTTGTGATGCTTTTTGATCCGTTTT
>Ga0105047_10015958_pt1 | contig 11806 bp, 9 predicted proteins | sample MAT04_FD_78384 | JGI IMG/M metagenome (GOLD analysis project Ga0105047, IMG submission 78384) | Freshwater microbial communities from Lake Fryxell liftoff mats and glacier meltwater in Antarctica - MAT-04 (megahit assembly) | ecosystem: Environmental > Aquatic > Freshwater > Ice > Liftoff... | reverse complement strand
GCCAGCCGGAGCTCGATTATCGTGAGCGATACGAAATCTCCACCGATCCGCAAGCTTACTTTGACGAAAGCGCCCCGGCCTTTGAGCGCATGAGCCACGGCGTGGCCCGCCACGTGGTGTCGGCCATTCTGGAGTTGTTCTAGGTGCCAATGACGCCCGAGCAGTTTCTTGCTTCACTCAAGAAACAGGGGCCCGAGCCGGTTTACCTTTTTCTAGGCCCGGATAGCTACGAGCGCGATCGCTGCCGGCGCGCGCTGCGCGAAGCCGCCTTGCCCCCGGACTTACGCGACGAAGGCTTCACCCGCTTGGATCTGGATGAGGAAAACCTCTCGGCCGTCCTCGATGACGCCAATTCACTTTCGCTGTTTGCGAGCGAACGGCTCATCTGGGTGACCGGCGCTGAAGGAGCGCTGCCGAAACGGCTGTCGGCCACCGAAGACAAGGATCCCGCCGATGCATCGTCGCAATTGAAGCAATTCGTGAAGAGTCCCGCGCCTGGAGTGACGCTGGTATTCGATAGCCATCGTTTTGACTTTGAAGGCGACGACAAGGCCAAGACGGAGCGTGTGCGGAAATTCTATGCCGCCATTCCCAATGTGGTGGAGTTTCCACGCTACACGCCGGCGAGTGCCCGGCAACTCGCCACTAAGTTAGCCGCGGCGAAGAAGTTGACCATTGGGGCGAGCGAGATTGAGTTACTCGTTGAGGCGCTGAATGCCGATGCGTCGCGGCTCGAGAATGAGCTCGAAAAGTTGAGCCTGTATTGCGGCCCCGGCGGCGTGGTGACTTTGGAACTAATTTCAGAGTTAGTGCCGAATGCGCGTTCCTCGAATGTGTTTGCCTTAGTGAGTGCGATCGGCCGGGGCGACCGGTTGACGTCGCTCTCTGTCCTCGATACTTTGGTGCGCGATGGCGAGTACTTACCCTTAGCCCTTACCTTTCTGGCGACACAGTTCCGGCTGGCCTTAGTCGCCCAGGAAGCAGGCGTGAAGAACTCTTTCCAGATTCAAAGCCATTTTCAGAAACTAGGTATCGCGATGTGGAAATCGCGGGCCGACCAAGTGGCGGAGACGGTGGCCAAGATGCCGCGCGGCAAGTTAGCGCGAGCCATTCGGCACTTATACGTCGCGGACCAAGCCTTTCGCGAACCGCGGCCCGATGACCGTTCGGTGATGGAAAATCTGGTTTGGAAACTAACCGCGTAACCAGTTCGATTCTGAAATGGCCAAGGAAAAAGATACGTTCTCCAAAACCTGGGCGGTGAACACCAAAGGGGGGTTCTTCATGCAGCGCTTCTTCGGCGCCAGCATTGAGGACTATCTGGCGACCGAACAGCCGATGAGCAACCTGCAAGCGGATCTGGTGGTGCGCACGGTGGACGGTGAGATCCATCACTTGGAATTTCAAGCCACCAACGAGAAAGACTTCGCACTGCGCATGCTGCGCTACCTGGTCTGGTTCCGGACCAAGTATGGACGGCCCATCCATCAGTGTGTCTTCTACATTGGCCGCGAGCCGATGCGGCTGGATTTGGCCTTCGCGGAACTCGGAACCCGGCACGAGTTCCGCATCGTAAACCTGCAGGACTTCGATGCCGACGAGATTTTGGCGAGTCCGCACTGGGCGGATCTGGTGTGGGCTATCGGCGCCAAGGGCGATCCCACACAGGTGCTGCCTCGGATTCTCCAGCGCTTTGCCGACCTCAACAAGGAGGACCAGCAAGTAGCCCTTTCCCAACTGGGCACCTATGCGACGATAATGAAGTTAGACGGCTTACTGAACGAATCGTTGAAAGAGTTCCCCATGATCACCGTAAATCTGGAAGACAGCGCCATTGGCCGCTCCTTAATGGAGAAGGGCCTAGAGAAGGGCCGCCAGGAGGGCCGCCAGGAGGGTATGGCGAAGGGCCGGCTGGAGTGCGCCCAGGACCTACTCGTCGATCAGCTCGCCAACAAGTTCGGCGACCTTCCGGCATGGGTGACGGACCGCGTACAGAAGGCTCCGCTCGACGACCTGAAGCGTTGGGCGCACCGCTTCGTCCGCGCCAATTCGCTCGAAGAGACCCTCGACTAATCGGCAAGCTTTTCCGGCGCCGCTAAGCCCTCAATGGCGTGCCGCAAACGCTCAGTCAACACGGTACGGCTCTTGACGTCAAGACCCTCCACTGAAATCGGGGCTCCCAGGCGTAACTCCACCTGACCGCCGCGAATCTCGAGTGACTTTGCCACCATGATGCGCTCCGTGCCCACGACGGCGATCGGCAACAAGGGCGTCTGCGACCGCAATGCCAGCATCGCAGTGCCTTCTTTAAAGGGCAACATCTGCCCGTCAGTGGACCGCGTGCCTTCGGGGAAAGTAAGCAAGCTCCGGCGCTCCTGCTCAATCACGCGCGCCGCCTCGGCCATGCTGCGCAGCGTAGCTTTGGGGTCGCTGCGCTCAATCGGAATGTGGCCCTGGCGACGGAGATACCAGCCCATAAAGGGCACGGAGAAGAGTTCCTTCTTCGCTAAGAAACAGAGCGCACGCGGCAACTGCGACACCAGGAGCGGTGTATCGATCAAGCTGACGTGATTCGACGCGAAGATGTAATTCTGGCTCGGGTCAAGATTCTCCAAGCCCGTCACTCGATAGCGGACGCGGCAGATCCACATCATGCAGCGGCCCCAATAGCGAAAGAGTGCTGCCTGTTGTTCGCGCGTGGCGAAGGGCAGGATCAGGAACGAGAACGTGACCAGCACAGCGGTGTAGCCGAGGCTGGCCGGAATGGAGATCAGCAAGGACCGGATGAGAACCAGGGACAACCCGCTATTCTCCCACGGCTACGGTCGGCAATAGTAGCCTTTGCGCGTGCGGACTTTCAGATCCTTACCGGCCTTCACGTCAAGCGCGTGGAATTCGCCGTCACAGGCGACGCCTTGGGGAGAATAGCCGAGTAAGTACAGGCCGCGCAACTCCTGCTCAATCTGGGCGAAGATCTTTTCCGGCGAGCGTTTGTCGAGGAAGGCGGCGCCACCGGTGTCGTCAGCCAGGTACTTGAGGTCGTCCTTGTTGAGCGCCGTGTGGGCGAGGCGCACGGGCCCGCCGAAGCCAATGCTGGATTGCTCGCCTTTTACGCCGATGGAATAGATGGCGGTTTCGGCTTCTTGCGCGGCTTGAATGGCGTCGTCGAGGCGACGGTCACTGCCGGAGTCGACGCCATCGGTGAGCACGAGTAAGGCTTTGCGGCCGGGCACCTCCTGCAGCTTCTTAGCGGCGGCGTGGACGGCGTTCCAGATGATGCTGCCGCCACAATTGCGGCGCGGGCGACCGCCGGCCATCAATCCGTGCGGAATGCACTCGGGGCCCAATGGCAGGCCGCGATCGCGCAGGCGATAGTCGACATCGTCGGCGAGTACCTGCGCCTGGTCGGTAAAGTCGCGCAGCAGCCGGACGCGGGTGGCGACGGTGACCAGGAAGGCACGGTCACCCGGGCGAAGCACCTGTTGCAGGAACTGGCGGATGGTGGAGCGGTGCTTGGCAAGATTGCGCATCTGGGAGCCGGAGACGTCGACGACGAGACCCACGTTAAGCGGCTGGTCATTCTCCCGCCAAAAGGAGGTGATGGCTTGGGGCACGCCGCGGTCGCCGACGAGGAAGTCGCCTTGTTGAAGTCCGGTGACGAGTTGGCCATTCAGGCGGGTCACCGTGCAGGCTACGCGCACCAGGCGCACGTTCACCGAAATGGTGGGTTCCTGTGCCCGCACCAACAGCATTCCGGCGAAGATAGAGAGAAGCAGGCGCACTTGTGGGTACCTATACGATAATCGAAGTAGTACCCAGCCGATGGACCTCAAGCAAACCGTAAACCTTCCGAAGACCGACTTCCCGATGAAAGCCGACCTAGCCCAGCGTGAACCGCTGATGCTCGCCCGCTGGAACGCCGAGGGGCTTTACGGGCAAATTCGCACCGCCCGCGCCGGTCGTCCCCGCTACGTGCTGCACGACGGGCCGCCCTACGCCAACGGGAATATCCACTTGGGCCACGCCTTCAACAAGCTGCTGAAGGATTTCATTATCAAGTCGAAGACCATGGCCGGCTTCGATTCGCCTTACGTGCCTGGTTGGGATTGTCACGGCTTGCCCATCGAAATCAAAGTGGATTCGCAGTTGGGCTCAAAGAAAGCCCAGATGACCACCGCGCAGATCCGGCAGGAGTGCCGTAAATACGCGGCCAAGTTTGTCGACCTGCAGAGTAAGGACTTTCAGCGGCTAGGGATTCTGGGCCGTTGGGAGAAGCCTTACCTGACGATGGACCCCGAGTATCAAGGGGCGATTGCGCAGGCTTTTGTCGATTTTCTCGATCAGGGTTATGTATATAAGGGTCTGAAGCCCGTGAATTGGTGCATCAGTTGCCGTACGTCTCTGGCCGAAGCCGAAATCGAGTACGCGCAACATACTAGCCCCTCTATCTATGTCCGCTTCCGCCTGACGTCCGATGCCGCCGCCGTGGATCCGGCTTTGGCGGGCAAGGAAGTTTACGGCGTCATTTGGACGACAACTCCTTGGACCATTCCGGCGAATTTGGCGATTTCGTTTCACCCGAAGTTCGAGTATTCGGCGGCGTTAGTAAATGGCGCGGTCTATATCATTTCGTCCGAGTTATTGCCGGCCGTAAGTACCACCCTAGGTTGGGAGAGCCCCACGGTGGTGGCTCGGTTCCCGGGCGCGAAGTTAGATCGGGCCGTCTTCCGGCATCCTTTTCTCGAACGCGATTCGCTGGGATTGAATGGTGACCACGTTACGCTCGAGGCCGGTACCGGAGCCGTACACACGGCACCGGGACATGGCATGGATGACTATGTAGTCTCGAAGCAGTATGGCATTGAGCCTTACAATCCGGTAGATCCGGCGGGCCGTATGTTTACCGCCACCGGCGCGGCCGGGGAACTGCCGGCCGTGTTACTCGGCAAAAAGGTTTGGGACGCGAATGCCGTTGTAATTGACTTACTGAAAGAGTTCGGCGGATTGTTACTGGCGAAAGATTACGAGCATAGTTACCCGCACTGCTGGCGCTGCCACAATCCAACCATTTTCCGCGCCACGGAGCAATGGTTTATCGGGATGGAACGAACCGGCCCGTACGAAGGGACGCTGCGGGCGCGGACGCTCGAAGCGATCAAGCACGTGAAGTGGATGCCGGCCTGGGGCGAAGAGCGCATGTCGAACATGATCGCTTCGCGGCCCGATTGGAACATTTCGCGCCAACGGGTGTGGGGCGTGCCGATTCCGGTGTTTTATTGCGAGAGCTGTAATGAAGCCGTAACGGCAAAGGCCGTGCTCGACCCGATCGTCGATCGCTTCCGCCGCGAGACAGCTGACGTCTGGTATAGCTCCACGGCCGCCGAGTTATTGCCAGCCGGGCATAAATGCAGTAAGTGCGGGGCGGGTGAGTTCCGCAAGGAAACCGACATTCTGGACGTTTGGTTCGATTCCGGCTCCTCGCACTTAGCCGTGCTGACCGAGGCGAATGACTTAGGGTGGCCGGCCGAATGTTATCTCGAAGGCGGAGATCAGTATCGAGGCTGGTTCCACTCGTCGCTCCTGGTGGGCATGGGGTTGAAGAATGGCGCGCCCTACCGCGAGTGCGCTACCAACGGCTGGACGCTCGATGGCGAAGGCAAGGCCATGTCTAAGTCGGTGGGCAACGTCGTGGAGCCCGAGAAGATCATTAAGCAGTTCGGGGCCGATGTGCTGCGGCTGTGGGTGGCTTCGGTGGCGTTCAATGAAGATGTCCGCATCTCGGATGTGATTCTGTCACGCTTGACCGAAGCCTATCGTAAGTTACGCAATACTTTCCGCTATGCGCTTTCGAATCTAGATGGCTTCGATCCCGTGGCCCATATGGTGCCGATCGGCGAGATGCGGGAATTCGACCAATGGATCCTTACCCGCACCGACGACTTAGTGGAGCGTTGCCGCCAAGGCTACGATAACTTCGAGTTCCACCGCGTTTATCAGGCGATCTATAACTTCGCCTCGGTGGATTTGAGCTCCACTTACTTTGACGTCTTAAAGGACCGCCTCTACACGGCGGCACCGAACTCGCATGCCCGCCGCAGCGGCCAATCGGCGTTGTATCTAATGACTGAGACCTTGCTGCGCCTCTGCGCGCCGCTGCTCGCCTTCACGAGCGAAGAGGCTTGGGCCTTCCTTGCCAAGCGCGAAGGCCATCCGGCCAGTATCCACTTGGCGGCATTTCCGGAAGCCGGCGCATTTTCGGCGGGCCTGACCGGGGCCCAACGCGAAAACCTAAAGAATTGGACGCCGCTGCTGGCGGTGCGGGACGAGGTGCTCAAGAGCCTCGAAAACGCGCGCCAGGAGAAGTTTATCGGCAAGAGCCTGGAAGCGAAGTTACGCATTCAGGCCGATGCCGAACAATTCACTCTACTAAAGCAGTACGAAGACGAGTTAGCAGAGTGGTTTATTGTTTCGCAGGTAGAATTGTCGAGCCACGCGGCGCCGTTGGCCCTCGAGGTGTTGAAGGCGGAAGGCAGTAAGTGCGAACGCTGCTGGAAGTTTAAGGTGGATATCGGCGCGAATGCGAAGTATCCTACCGCGTGCGCGTCCTGCGCCGTGGTGGTGGAAGCGTGGGCCGGATGAATCGGCAGCGGAAAATGGCCCTGGTAATCATCGCGGGGCTGTTTTTGCTCGATCGCGCTTCTAAGATGTGGATTGAGGTCCACCTTGGCCTCTATGATCGCTGGACGGTAATCCCGGGCATCTTCAATATCGTGCATACCGAGAACCCTGGCGCGGCCTTTAGTCTGTTTGCCGATGCCTCGCCCGTGGTGCGCTTTCTGGTGCTGATCTGCGCTTCGTTGGCCATGATGGGCGTGATTGGGCAGATGCTGTGGCAGGCCACGGCGTCCCCCGGTGCCGCCAGCCAGACGCAGCGCACCGCCCTGACTTTGGTATTGGGCGGCGCTTTGGGCAATCTTTATGACCGCGTTTTATTCGGCCGCGTTACTGACTTCTTGCAGGTCTTTCTAGGCACTTACGAGTGGCCGAGCTTCAACGTAGCCGATAGTGCCATCTGCGTAGGCGCCGCACTGCTGGCGATTGACATGCTGTGGGGACGCGCCCGGCAGTCACCCCCTTTGAGGACCACCTAAATGTTCCCCAAACTAATTGACCTGGGGGGCTTCTTTCTGCCCACTTACGGCATGTTAGTGGCGGTTGGTTTTTTGGCGGGCCTATGGCTGGTGCGCCGGTTGGCCGCCCGGGTGCCACTGAACGATGAGAAGATCACCAACTTAGTGATCTACTGTGCCTTGACCGGTTTGGCGGGCGCCAAGCTATTCATGTTTCTTTTCGACTGGAACGCCTTCATGGCCCGTCCCAGCGATTTTCTATCTTTGTCGACGCTGCAGGCCGCCGGAGTTTACCAAGGCGGTTTCTTACTGGCTCTCGGTTTTGCGATTTTTTATATTCGCAAACATGGATTGCCCTTACTAACGACGCTCGACATCTTTGCCCCTGGCATTGCCATCGGGCACGCCTTCGGACGCCTGGGCTGTTTTGCCGCCGGGTGCTGCTATGGCACCGAATGCGATCGCTTCTGGGCGGTCCGCTTCACCAACGTGGATGCTTATAAGATGACGGGCGTGCCCCTGGAAGTGCCCTTGCACCCCACACAACTTTACGAAGCGGGATTTAACTTACTATTGGCAGGAATGCTCTATTGGCTGTTCAACCGCCGACCGCAACCGGGCTTAGTATTCGCGGCTTACTTGAGCCTCTATTCCATCTTTCGCTTTGCGGTTGAATTTGTCCGCCACCATGAGCAAGCGCTGAGCGGCGGGCTCTCGAATACCCAATGGATTTCGCTGGCGACCTTAGTCGCAGGACTGGCCCTATGGCACCACGCGACTAACTTGCCGCAGAAACGCGCTACCGCGGCTTAAGGCCGCCTTCCACCAGCATCTTTAATTGACGGTAGGCCGTTTCATCTAACCGCGTCTTCAGCCGTTCGCGATTTTCGAGCGGCGCTTCCTTGAGTGCGGCCGGATCGGCCCGCTGGCAAAGCCCCAGGAACATCGCCGCTTCGGAATCTTCCGGATTGCGGGCCAAGGCGATTTCGAGCGGTACGAGGGCGGCCTTGAAATTGCCTTGCCGCCAAAGCAGATATCCGGCGTTAAACGCGTAGTCGCCATCGGTGGGATCGTCCTCGCGGGCCTTGGCCAGGGTCTCCACGTTCTTGGCGCGACCTTGGCGGGCTTGCGCCAGGGCCAGATTATTCAGCACCCGGCCCAAAGGCAAATCGGCCAACACCTTTTCAAAGGCATGCTCCGCGGCGACATATTCGCCGGCGCGGTAACGCGCGATGCCCAGGAAAAACGTGGCCTCAAAATGATGCACGTCGCCGGGGGGCACTTGCTCTAGCCACGCGGCGGCATCGCGAAAGTTGCCGCGATCGAGCTGTAGCCGGCCCAGCTCAAAGCGGGCCTGAGAATAACGCTCGTCCCGCTTGGCCGCTTCGCTGAACAGCCGGTACTTCTCCTCGGGCTTCGGCGCTAGCAGGCCGCGCACGTAGCTTTCAATGGCGTCGACGCGGATCAGCGGATGCTGGCGGTCGAATTCCGTGAACGAGGGCGCGAGCGCCGGCGTCAAAGTTTGCAAGGTCTGCCAAGCCAAGTGATTCTGCAGCACGGCCAGTTCTTCGAGTCGACCGGTGGAGGCGAACTCGAGGCCCGCTCGAAGCAAGCGCCCATCGAGTATGCGGGCCGTAAACTTCACGCTCGATTGGGGAGTGATCGCCGTGGATGATGGCGATAGGATCTCATAATCGCCATAAAGAATAATGTCCGCGTCCACCGAGAGCCCCAGTTTCAGTGCCGTGGCGCGGGTGATCGGGACGTAAGGCCGCACGCTCAGGCGGCGATAGGCTTCTTGGCGTTCGGGCCGTTCGAAGACATGGGGGATGCCAGCAGCCACTAGGCGATCGCGCAGCGTTTCGGCGACGCTTTCGCCAATCCAATCGAGCCCGCGCACGGCGGTGGAGTTAGCGAAAGGCAGCACGAGAATCGACTGTAACTCGGGCCGCTGACTGGCATCCTGAGCCTCAAGGTACGAGGCGCAAAAGGCGAGGGCGAGGGTCCGAAAATTCAGCACCGGGTCGGCTTACGGCTTCTTGGGCGCCGGTTCTTTCGCCGCCGAAGCAGCGCGAACCCGGGCATTATCGAGCTTGCGTTGCACGCGCGACAGGTCGGCCGCCTCATACTCGTGCGCGGCGGCCACCTTAAACTGCTGCACCGAAGCCTGCCATTCGGAAACGGCTTCCTTCAGCTTGCCCTGCTTGTAGTAAACGTCGCCCAAGTGGTCGCGCACCGTGGGGTCGGTGGGCACCTTCTCGATCGACTTGCGCAGATTGGCTTCCGCCTCCGGGAAGCGATTCAGCCGGAAGAGCGCCCAGCCAAGGCTGTCAAGGTAAGCGCCATTCTCCGGATCCTTCGCCACGGCCTTCTGGATCATGCCGAGGGCTTCTTCGAGCTTCACATTGCGATCGGCCAGCATATACCCCAGGTAATTCAGCGCGCCGACATTCTCCGGGTTCTGTGCCAGCAGCTTGCGGAACTCGGCCTCGGCGAGGTCGAACTTCTTTTGCTTTTCGAGCATCGCGCCGCGGGTAAACCACACGCCTTCTTTCTCCTCGGCCGATTCGGAGAGCTTCTCGGCCTCGTCAATCGCCTTAGCCATCTCCACGTAGTTCTTGCCCTTGTCGTGGATCTGGGCGAGTGAGAGGTACACTTCGCGGTCGCTTTTGCCATCGAGCAGACTCTTCAATTCGCTAGCGGCCAAGTCGCTCTTGCCGGTTTCGGCTAGAATGTTAGCGCGCACCAGTTTCACCATGCGGTCCTTCGGATATTTCTTATTGGCGGAGTCGGCTTCTTCGAGCGCCTTGGTCCAATCCTTGGCCGCTCGCCAAGTCTCCATCAGTTGCGAAGCGGCGCGGGGGCCAAAGTCGACGCCCAGCGAACCGAGTTCCCGGAAGCTGTCGGAGGCTTCCTTATACTGCGCGTTGTTGCGATAGAGCAAGCCCAAGCGCTCAAACAAAAGCGCCCGGTTTTGTTGTTCGCCCGGGGAATAGCTTTTGCGCACGGTGGAGGCGATCATCTCCTTTAAGGCCGCGATGGCATCCGGTTGCTTGCCTTCGGCTTCGAGCAGATTGATTTCCTGGTAGCGCACTTCGAGGTTATTCGGGTCCGCCTCGCGGGCCTTCTGGATCGCCTGCCGGGCTTCGGCGGACTTGCCGCTTTGGCGCTGAATCTGGCTGATGCGCAGCCACCCCTGCCAGTCCTTCGGCTCGTCTTCCACCAACTGCTGATACTCGGTCAACGCTTCGCCGAACTGCTCTGAGCGGAAGAGATTCTCGGCGTAGGCGCGGCGCAATTCGGGATTGCCCTGCGACATCTGCAAGGCGCGCCTCAGCACTTCGGCGGCCAGCTTATAGTCGCGCATCTGCTCATAATTGCCGGCGAGTTCAGCCAGCGTGCGCAGCGAAGGGTTCTTGACGGTGGCGCGCTCAAGCAACTCGGTGGCCTTCTTGTTGTCGCCGCGGCTCGAATAGACTTCGGCCAAACCGGTGAGCGCGTCTTCGTTCTCGGCGTCGAGAGCGAGCGCCTTTTGATAGTCCTTTTCCGCCTCGTTGATGTTCTGGCTCATGCGGTGCAACTGCCCCAGCGTGTTCCAGCTATCGACGTCGGTAGGGGCCTTGTCCACTAGGCGCGAATACTGCTCGGTCGCCTTCTTGACGTACTCTTCGTTCACCTTGTTCTGGCGCGCGTCGCCGATCATGCGGTAGTAGATGCGAGCCAAAACCCGGCGCGAGTTCAGATCCTCCGGGTTCGCCTTCAAGGCTTCTTCGGCTTCGCGCACTGCGGTCGCCGCTTGGCCAGACTGCATGTAGAGGTCAGAAAGGCCTTCGCTTAAGAAGCCGGCCGTGGGGTCGGCCTTCACCGCAGCGCGGTAGAACTCGATGGCCTTCTGCAAGTACTCGGCGCGATTGCCGAACTGCCCCGCGAGCTCAGAGTAGAGGTGAGCCATGGAAAAGTTGTAGTAGGCATCCGCCTTGCTTGCCCCTTTGGCCGGTTCGGCCGACACGGCAGGCGGCGAGGCCGCCGACTTCTTTTGCTGGGCCGGTCGTGGTGCCTGGGCACTGAGGAACCCTACACCCGTCGCCAGAGTTGCTGTAAGCAGTAGAAAACGCCGTGCCGTAAACATTTGCACCTGATCTTTCTCCGTACCGGACCAAACCACGCGCCGGCGAAAAGCGTTACCGGCTGGTTACACTAAAGATTATAACGCCGCCAATTGAGCCTCCGTTTCCTCTTGTTTGCCTGGTGGGCCCTACCGGGTCCGGAAAGAGCGACCTTGCCGTCCAGTTGGCCCTGGATTTCGCCGGCGAAGTCGTAAATTGCGATTCTTTGCAGTTCTACCGGGGCCTCGACATCGGCACGGCCAAGCTGTCTGTCGCCGAACGCCGCGGCGTTCCGCACCACCTGCTCGACTTCCTGGAGCCCCACGAAATCTTCACGGCCGGCGACTTTGCCCGCCGCGCGCGGCCGTTGCTTGGTGAGATTGCCGCCCGCGGACGCTTGCCCATCGTCTGCGGCGGTTCGGGATTTTACCTCCGTGCGTTGCTCGACGGCCTTTTTGAGGGGCCGTCCGGAGACCTCGTCCTCCGCGCCCGACTTGCCCGCATCGAAGCGAATCAGCCCGGCCGTCTGCACCGCTGCCTCGCCCGGCTCGACCCCGCTTCCGCCGCCCG